>WNGF01000989.1_pt1 | contig 69228 bp, 68 predicted proteins | sample 5400641 | NCBI WGS metagenome assembly WNGF01 (sample SAMN13153371, study PRJNA577476) | soil metagenome | isolation source: 80 cm soil or saprolite under grassland replicate 2 | place: USA:California | collected 2016-06-15
ACTTCCACGGCCAGCCGGTCGCGGTGGCCCTCGATGCGCTGGCGGCCGGGACCGTGCCCCTCGCCGGCATCTCGGAGCGCCGTCTGTACCGCCTCCTGGACCCCGGCACGAACAACGGCCTGCCTCCCTTCCTCGTCCCCAGCAGCGGGCTGAACTCCGGGTTGATGCTGGCCCAGTACACGGCTGCATCCCTGGTCTCGGAATGCAAGTCGCTGGCCCACCCGGCCTCCGTGGATTCGATCCCCTCTTCCGCCGGCCAGGAGGATCACGTGAGCATGGGCATGACCTCGGCCCGGCACGCCCGGGGAATCGTGGCCAACGCGGAGGTCGTCGTGGCCATCGAGGTGATGGCCGCGGCGCAGGGGTTGGACCTGCGCGCGCCGCTCCGGCCCGCGGGCGGGACGGGAGCAGCGCGCGAGGCCATCCGCGAGGCGATCCCGTTCCTCGACGCCGACCGCGAGTTGGGTCCGGATATCGACGCCGCCACCGAGCTCGTTCGAAACGGGACGCTTGTCGGGGCCGTCGAGTCGGCGGTTGGCGACCTGGACTAGTGGTACACGATCACCCGGGTGCCGATCGCGGCCAGTCCGTAGATCCACTTGGCGTTCCAGTAGGGGACGCGCACGCAGCCGTGGCTGGCGGCGTAGGTGGGCACCTCGGGCCATCCGTGGATGGCTCGATACCCGTCGAAGTAGCTCGGGTAGTACAGCTGGTTAGTGCTGTACCCCGCGAGCTTGCGGGTGACGCCGAACGATCCATCGCGTGTCGGCGTGCTGGGCTTCCCCGTCGACACGTGCATGATGTCGGTCACCGATCCGTCACGGACGGTGTACAGGACCTGTCGCGTCTGGTCGATCTCGATGTGGAAGCCGTTCGCGGTGGACCTTACCCGTGGATGCAAGGGGTGAGTGAGGGCCCGCCAGACTCCCGCGTCCACCGTGGACACTCGGAGCATCCGCTGCACCTTGCGGAACGCGAGGACGGCGTCGGCGGTGCGGAAGTCGTATCGACGGTCGATGTCCACCAGCCGGTAGTGGAGCTCCACCAGCCGCCGTTCCAGGAGCAGCACGAAGATCCCGCTCGACCCGTTCTCGAGCGAAGGCAGCGGTGTCGACCCGGGACCGTCGGTCGCCGTGCCTCGCAGGTGGTCCGGGTCGACGAACGCGGCCCGGACTCGGTAGGTCCCCGGTTCCTCGATGGGCAACGTCGTCCGAAACCCCCCAGCCGCGCCCATCACGGCGCTGCGGTCGGCCACCGGCTTGCCGTCCCGGGTGAGGGTGACGGCGACCGTCCCGCCCGCCACGGCGGGCCCGACGGTTCCGCGGACCGCGGCCTGATCGAACAGGCGGACCGATCCGAGATGGACCGTCACGACGGCTCGCACCCCGATCGACACATCCGGGCTGATGTCGTTGCCCCAGACCGCGTGCAGGGTCACGTTCGACCGTGGCGAGAGCGAGGCGGAGAAGTCGCCACCGGCCTTCGTGGTCGCGGTGGAAAGGAGGGCACCGGCTGCATCGACGATGTCGATGGCCTGTCCGCCGGCCGGAGGCGAGATCTCCCCCGTCAAGCGGACCGATCCACCGAAGTCGATCGTGGTGGCCGAGGCCGACAACGTGATCGCGCCCGACGCGGCGAGCGCGGAGGGAACCGTCACGCAGACGAACGCGAGCACGAGGAAGCCCCCGAGGACCGATCGCCTCATCTACCGCCGATCCTTGTCCCGCCCGCGTACGCGTGCAGCACCGGGTTGTGGCCCGGCCGATAGGGCACCTGGCGGAACGCCTCGCCCTCCAGGACCAGCAGGTCGGCCCGCTTGCCCACCTCGAGCGTGCCCGAGCGTTCCGCCATCCCAAGCACCCAGGCCGGGTTCAACGTGGAGGCGGTGAGCGCCTCGAGCGGTGTCAGCCCATACAGGGTGCAGCCGGTCGCCACCGCCTCCGGCATCGACAGCACGGGCGAGGTCCCGGGGTTGAAGTCGGTGGCCAGGGCGATGGCCGCCCCGGTCGCCACCAGTGTGCGGACCGGCGGGGGGACGGCGCGCATGAAGGCGGTCGAGGTCGGCAGCAGCACCCCGACCGTCCCCCCTTCGCCAAGCGCCCGAACGCCCTCGTTGCTCACGTTGTTCAGGTGGTCGGCGCTCTTGGCCCCCAGCTTGACTGCCTCTTCGGCGGCTCCCGAGGGCCCCAGCTGGTCGGCGTGGCATCGAACCGGGAGGCCGACGGCGGCGGCCGCCTCCGACACCGCCCGTAGGTCGTGGCGGGTAAACGCGATGTCCTCGACGTAGACATCCACCGCGTCGCACAGGCCCTCGGCGGCCGCGGCCGGGATCAGCTCCGTGCAGGCCCTCCGGACCCAGTCCTCTCGCTCCATCGCCTCCGGCACGGCGTGGCAGGCCAGGAGGGTCACCGTGGTTGCCTGGGGTGCTTCCTTGGCCAGCCGTCTGGCCAGGCGGGCCTGGCGAAGCTCGCCCCCCACCGAGAGGCCGTACCCCGTCTTGAGCTCCATCGCGGTGGTGCCGTGGTCCGCCATCTCCGCGACGAGGGGCCGACAGAACGCCATCACCTCGTCGTCGGAGGCTTCGGCGAGGAGCCGGGCGCTGCGGTAGATCCCGCCCTCGCCGTGCAGCTCGCGGTAGCTCCGGCCGGCCAGCCGGAGCTCGAACTCGTCCGCCCGCCACCCCACGAACGGAAGGTGCGTGTGGCAGTCCACGAACCCCGGCGCGATGGTGCAGCCCTGGAACACCTGGGGATCCCCGTTGCGCAGCTCGTCGGCGGGCCCGACGAACGTGATGATCCCGTCCGCCCAGGCGATCCCGGCGTCTGCCATGACGACCGCCGCGCCGAGCTCGCCGCCCCGCCACGGCGCCGTCCCCTTCGCCGTGACGAGGGACGTGGCGACGATCGCGCCGCTCGCGGTGCCGGGCATCGCGGCTATCGAAGAGGATGGCGGGTGCCCGCGCAAGCGCCGGCCCGTCCGGGACGGGCCGACCCCCCCGTAGACTGCCCGCCGTGAGCGACCCCGGGGAGCTGGGATACCGGGACATCCTCCGGATCCCCGAGATCCGGGCCGCGGTCGTCGGCACCTTGGTGATCATGATGGGGTTCGGGATCGTCTCCCCGATCCTGCCCCTGTACGCACGGTCCTTCGGCGTCAGCCTCGACGCGGTCGGGGTGCTCATCGCGGCGTTCTCCGTCACCAGGCTCGCGATGGACCCGTTCGCGGGCGTGATCATCGACCGGCTGGGTGAGCGGGCCGCGGCGGTCGTGGGCGCGGCGGTGGTCGGCGCCACGACCGCGCTGGCGGCCGTGGCGCCGACCTTCCCGTTGCTCGTCGTGTTCCGCGGCGCCGGCGGCGCCGGCTCCGCGGTGTTCTTCGCAGGCCTGCTCTCCTTCCTGTTGCGCGCGGTCCCCGGTGACCGTGTGGGCCGGGTCATGAGCGTCTGGTATGCGTCGTTCAACGTCGGCATCATCGCGGGTGAGCCGTTCGGCGGCGTCCTCGCTCACTGGCTGGGCCCCGCCAGCACGCTGTGGGTCTACGCCGGGGCGTGCTTCGTGGCGGCGGTGGTGTTCTCGCGGACCATCCCAGCCGTGCGCCGCGACGAGCCGCCGAAGGATCGCCCCCGAGGCCTCCGGCACCTGCGGTTCGATCGCCCGTTCGTCACCGTCCTGCTGGCGAACGGGGCGTACGCGTGGATGATCGCCGGCGTGTACAGCACGCTCATCCCGCTTTTCGGCCACGAGATCGTCCGTCTTTCGCCGGTCGGCATCGGGATCGGCCTGGCCATCGCGTCGGCCACGGAGTTCGCGGCGCTGTTCCCCGCGGGGGCGGCGACCGACCGGATCGGCCGCAAGGCCGTCATCGTGCCGTCCTACGCGCTCCTCGCCGCCTCCCTGGTCCTGTGGCCGCTCGCCTCCACGCCGGTGAGGTACATGGTGGGCCTGGGCATCTTCGGCCTCATCACCGGGTACTCCGGCGTGCCCCAGGCGGCGATGCTCTCCGACCTCACCACAGAGGACAGCCAGCGAAGCGCCGTGGCCGCGTTCCGGTTCGTCGGGGACCTGGGGTTCGTGCTCGGTCCGCTCGTCGCCGGATTCTCGGCCGACCGGCTGGGGTACGGGCCGGCCTTCGCCATCTCCGCCGTCCCGATCGTGGTCGCGCTGGCGCTGCTCCTGTCGATCCCCGAGACGCTCCGGGCCCTTCCGAAGACCGGAGAGGCCGCCGGGTTGTGACGTCTGCCTGCACGTGGTCGCTCCTGTGAGGGTCTCCGCCCGGACCGATCTCCCCGTTTCTACCGAGGAGGCGTGGCGCCGCGTCCTGGCATGGGAGGAGCAAGTCGCATGGATCAAGGACGCCCACTCGGTCCGGGTGATCACGTCCCATCGCCAAGGCGTGGGCGTGATCGTCGCCGTGCGCACCCGGGTGCTGGGGGTGCCCCTGTTCACCGACCATCTGGAGGTCACACTGTGGGAGCCTCCCCGCCGGTTGGTGATGGCGCACCGGGGCCTGGTCCGAGGCGTCGGGGAATGGCTCCTAGAGCCGGCGGGACGCGGCGCCCGGTTCACGTGGATGGAGGAGCTCCATCTTCCGGTGCCTGTTCTCGGCGAGCTCGCCCTCGTCGCGTACCGGCCGTTCATGCGCCGTCTGATGCGCCGCTCGCTCGCGAACCTCGAACGGATGCTCCACCAGCGAGCGTAGCCACGCCTCGCGCGTAGACTCCCAACCGAACCATGTCGAGCCTCACCGAGCGCCTCGAGCGGGTCCTGGAGCGCGAGGCGCCTTCCTGGGGCATCCGTCCCGTCCCCCCCGATCGCCGTCGGCTGTCCGGCCTCGACCTGACGGTCCTGTGGGGAGACCTCTCCGTCGGCCTGCTGGTGATGGTCACCGGCGCGCTGCTCGTCCCCGCGCTCGGTTTCCCGGAGGCGCTCCTGGCCATCGTGGTGGGGTCCGCCATCGGGTGCCTTCCCCTCGCGCTGGTCGGGCTGGCCGGCGAGCGGGAGGGAGTCCCCTCGATGGTCCTGTTCCGTCCGGTCCTCGGGCTGCGGGGCTCGTTCCTGCCCTCGGCCCTCAACCTGCTCCAGCTGGTGGGGTGGACGGCCGTCGAGTTCTGGGCCATGGGACAAGTGGCCAACGTGGCCTCCGCTCGCCTGTTCGGGCTGGACGCGTACCACTTCTGGCTGGCGTTCGTCGCGGTCGTGTGCACGTTGCTGGCCGTGGGGGGACCGATCCTGGTCGTCCGGCGGTGGCTGGAGCGGTTCGGCATCTACCTCCTGATCGGCTCGGCCCTATGGATCACCGCAAGGGTGCTGGCGTCGGCCGACCTCGGCGCGATCTGGCGGAGCCCTGGGCGTGGAGGCCTGCCGTTCTGGCTGGCGGTCGACCTCGTCGTCGTGATGCCGATCTCCTGGCTCCCCCTGGTCGCCGACTACAACCGGTTCGCTCGGCCAGGTGGGGGCGGGTTCGCCGGCACGTACTGGGGCTACCTGGCCGGGAACGTGTGGTTCTATGCCCTCGGTGCACTTCTCGTGCTCGCGGCGGGGGCGGGCGCCGACGTGTTCGGGATCGGCACGGCCATCGCCGCCAGCGCCGGCGGGGGAGTCGTCCTCATCGCGCTCCTCGTCGGGGAGAGCGACAACGCGTTCGCGGACATCTACTCGGCCGCGGTCTCGACGCAGAACGTGGCGCCGAACCTTCCACAGCGCGCGCTCATCACGGCGGTGGGGGCAGTGGGGTTCCTCCTCGCCCTGGCGTTCTCGATGGACCGCTACGAGCTGTTCCTGTTGTTGATCGGGTCGGTGTTCGTGCCACTGGCGGCGGTCTTCATGGCGGACTACTTCGTGCATCGCCGTGGGCGGTACGGCGAGGGAGTGCTGTTCTCACCGACCGGGGTGAACGTGCGGGCCCTCGTGCCGTGGGCGGTCGGGTTCCTTCTCTATCACTGGAGCGCACCGACCGGGCCGCTGGGGTGGATCGAGGCCATGCGGACGCTCTTCCATGACTGGCTGCACCTGCCGTTCCCCCTGTTCGATTCGGCCCTTGGGGCAAGCATCCCCAGCTTCGCCGTGGCCTTTGCCCTCTCGCTCGTCGTCCTGCGGCGAACGAGACGTCGCGGCGGCCCTACTCGTACACGGCCCGGAGGGTCGGCGGGGGGGCCGCGACCAGCAAGATGACGGCCGGCTCCTCCGAGGCGTTCTTGATCGTGAGCTCAGATCCCGCGGGCACCAGGACGGTGCCCCACTGGCCCAGGCGCTTGCGGCCCCTGTCCACCTGGATCGCCACCCGGCCGGCCACCACCGTGCAGATCGCGTCGGAGTCCGGGTCGGAGATGGGGCCGAGGCCCTGCGCCCCTTGGAGGCACACGACCTCCGACCACAGGTGGTCGGACTCGTAGAGTGGCTCGTGGCGGGGGCCGTCCTCAGAGAACCGGACGAGGTCCCGGAGGTCCTTCGCGTCCATGGGGCGCAAGCGTAGCGGGGCGCCGCTCGTGACGCCCCCGCGGCCCGGACGGATAGACTAGGCCGCTGACCTGCACGAACGAAGGAGTCGCCGTGGCCACATTCGTCTACTCCACCGACCCCCCGGCCTCCGTTCGCACCGACATCCTGGTCCTCCCCGTCTATGAGGGCCTCGAGGCCGGCCCCGGGGTGAAGGACGTGAAGGGAACCGATCTGCTGGCCCTGTACGCCGAGGCCAAGCTCAAGGGAAAGCGGGGCGAGCCTCTCCTCATCCCCACCACCGCCGGGCTCGGTGTCGCGGCCAAATCGGTGCTGCTGGTTGGGGTGGGCAAGCGGCGGGACGTCACGACCGACACGCTCCGGCGGGCGCTCGGACGGGTCGCGCCCCAGCTGGCCAAACGAAGGACGGTGGCGACCACGTTCCCACAGGTCGTAGGGCGCTCACCCGGGGACGCTGTGCAGGCGACGGTGGAGGGCCTGCTCCTCGGCTCGTACCGGTTCGACCGGTACAAGTCGGGCAAGAACGAGGACCATCCGGAGAAGCCGGCCCTGCGAACCGTCACCATCCTCGGGTCGCCCCGGTGGACCGGCCGGGCCGTGGTCCGGAACCTGGAGGAGTCGATCGCCCGGGGCGACATCGTGAGCGACGCCGTCGCCTGGGCCCGGGATCTGGTGAACACGCCCGCGGGGGACCTCACACCTGAGGTCCTTGCCGGATATGCGGCGGAGATGGCCAAGGAGGTCGGCCTCGAGTCCAAGGTCTGGACCGAACCCGAGCTCCAGCGGGGAAAATTCGGCGGCATCCTCGGGGTGGGCCAGGGGAGCGCGAACCCGCCCCGCATGATCGAGCTCAAGTACCGGGGGGGCCCGAGCAGTCAGGCCCCCATCGCGCTGACCGGCAAAGGCATCACGTTCGATTCCGGCGGGCTGTCGATCAAGGACGCGGCGCAGATGGAGTGGATGAAGGCCGACATGGCAGGGGCGGCCTCCATCCTCGCGGCTATGAAGGCCATCGCCCGGCTGAAGCCGAGCGTGAACGTCATCGCGGCAATCCCGTCGTCGGAGAACATGCCGAGCGGCTCGGCCATCCGCCCGGGCGACGTCTTGCGGCACCGCGGCGGCAAGACCTCCGAGGTGGTGAACACCGACGCCGAGGGGCGTCTGGTCCTGGCCGACGCACTGGCCTACCTGGCAGAACGCAAGCCGCGCGTCATCATCGACACGGCCACCCTCACCGGCGCGTGCATGGTGGCCTTGGGTCGCGACATCTACGGCGTGTTCGGGAACGACGGCGGCCTCATCCGGGACATCCTGGCCGCCGGGGAAGCGGTGGGAGAGCCCGGGTGGGAGCTCCCCCTGTACCGCGACTATCGCCGCCTCATCAGGTCGAACGTCGCCGACGTTCGCAACGCGGGGAAGGACCGGTGGGCCGGCGCCATCACGGCGGCGTTGTTCCTCGCCGAGTTCGTGGGGGACACCCCATGGGTCCACCTGGACGTGGCCGGCCCGGCGTTCCCGGAGAAGGCCGGCGACTACTGGCCGACCGGTGCGACCGGTGTGCCGTCGCGCACGCTGGTGCAGTACGTGCTGACCCAGGCCAAGCGCCCGGCCCGCCGCCCAGGTTAGGTCTTGGCGCCGACCGCGAGCCAGACGTCGCGGAAGTCGTTGACGGGATCGGAGAACCGATCGGCGAACACCCGCTGGGCGTTGCGGCGGAAGGATTCCCATCCCTTCGGGCCGAGCATCGAGCGGAGGAATCGACCCGTGGACCACGTGCCCAGCCCGTCGACGTAGTCCTGGAGCGGGTAGGCGAACCGGTACTCGCGGCGCTCGGTTCGGACGTGCTTGAGCCCCGCGTCGAGCAGCGTCTCCTCGATGGCCATCCGGTCGGCGAACCGGTCGGCCCAAGGTATCGCCTGGGTCCGGACGTCCAGGAGCATCTGCTGGCCGACGGTACCCTCCACGAGCTCGAGCCAGGTCTTCTGGAGCTCGTCGCGGTCGCCGTCGGCCCACGACGACAGGGCCAGCCGTCCCCCGGGCTTCAGCACCCGGATCATGTCGAACAACGCCGTCTGGTACTTCGTGAAGTGCGAGACGACGAAGCTCGCGGTCACGGCGTCGAACGTCGCGTCCCGGAAGGGGAGGTCGATGGCCTCCGCGGCGGCCAGGCGAAGCGCGGGCCGTGTCCGCGCCGCCTGGCCCAGCATCCCCAGCGACACGTCGACCCCTACTGCCACCCCCTCAGGCCCGAGGAGCGCGGCGGCCGCGGACGCGGCGACGCCCGTCCCGGTGCCGACGTCGAGGACGCGGCCGCCGCGCGGCGGTTGGGCCAGTGCGACCAGGTCGCCGGCCGGCTGAGCCAACCGCGGCGCGTTGATGCGCTCGTAGGTCTCGGCGACGCCATCGTAGGAACGCCAGTCGTCCATCGGCGAGACAGCCTAGCCGGTGTCCGTCGGTTCGCCCGGCCGGCGTTCACGGGCGAGCCGGGCGATGGCGCGATGATCGTGAGCGGATCGCGCCCGTGCCGAGGGTAGGCTGATGCCCGGCATGAGCGGACACGCTTGAGGGGGCCCGCCGGCGTCACGGCGCTGGTCTTGGGGGAGCTCGCTGCCGGCGGGGTGGCGCTCCTGTTCCTCACCCCGCTGTGGCACGAGGTGAGACCGGGGTTCTTCAAGCTCACCGGGTGTGTCGTCCTTGTCGTGGCGCTCGGCGCGTGGGGGTCGGCGGATGCCGGCCTTGTCGAGGGAACCCAGACGGGGCAGTGGTCGGAGCGCCTCGCGGGCGCGCTGGCGCTGGTGACCCTGGCCTGGGTGACGCTGCTGTTCGTCCGGCGACCGGGAACGGCGCGAGCCGTGGGGGTGGCCTCGGTTCCCCTGTCGATCGCCATGCTCGTGGCCATGGCCGGGACGGCCGACGAGTCGCCGGTCGTCTCCTTCCTGCAGCTGCTGGCCGGGGCGGCCTTCCTCGGCGCGGTCGTGGACGGGCTCCTGCTCGGGCACTGGTACCTCACCGACCGCGGGCTGTCGAGGGGACCCATCAACCGTTCGACGTCGTTCCTGATCGTCGCGGTGCTCCTGGAGGCGGCGGCCGTCGTCGCTGGGGGATTCGGTCCCACCACAGCGACGTCGAACTTCAACCCCCTGCTCACCTCCGCCGGGCTCGCGTCGTGGATCGCGCTCGGGATGGTCGGCGCTACCGCGCTCATCGCGGTCCTGATTCGCGCCGCGCTCAAGGGTCCCCGGGCCTCGGCGGTGCAGGCCGCCACGGGCTTCTTCTACCTCGCCGTCATCACCGCGTTGACCGCGGAATTCGCGGCCAAGGTTCGGTTCCTCCGGTAGCCATGGTCGCAGTGGTGATGATCGTCGGGGCCCTCCTCGAGTTCGCCGCATGGTGGATCGTCTCCCGGAAGGGGATCAGCATCTGGGTGGCCATGGGGATCGCCCTTCCGGCCCTGGGCATCGCGGCCGTCGCGGTCGGGGAGCCGTCGCTCTCGCCGGCGGTGAGCGGCGGCGTCGCCGTCGCCTCGGGCGCGGCGGCGGGCGTCGCCCTGTACCTGGCGACCCGGCTGTTCGTGGTCGCCATCCGGCCGTGGCGGACCTTCCAGCGCCATTCGGTCGAGGTGTACGCCCACCAGGCGGGGCTGCCGCTCGTCGCCGCCATCGTGCTCGCCGCGGCGGTGATGGCTCCCGGCGAGGAGCTGTTCTGGCGCGGCCTGTTCCAGGCCAAGTTGAGCACTGTCCTCGACGGCCGGACGGCGGGGGCGGCCATCGCGTGGGCGGCGTTCGCGGTGGCCAACCTGCCCAGCCGCAATCTGGCCATCATCGCCGGGGCGGTGGTGGGGGGAGCGATGTGGTCGGCGCTTTGCTGGTGGACTGGGGGCGCGTTGGCCAGCATCGTGTGCCACGCCCTGTGGACGGCCCTGATGCTCGGGTTTCCCGTAGTCCGCGTACCCGTCGGTGGGCGGGCGTGACCGACGGGCTCCCGGCAGAGTTCGAGCGGATCCTTGAGCGCGGGGCGTTCTGCTCCATCGCCGCGGAGACCAGGCGCGGGCCCCACCTCACGCCGCTCGTCTTCGCGTGGTCCGACGGGCGGGTGTGGCTCACGACCTCCCGCGGATCGGTCAAGGCCCGGGCGTGGCGGGCGGACCCGCGGGTGGCGGGGTTGGTGCGAGACGAGACGGGGGCGGTCACGTTCAGTGGCCGGGCGGCGGCGTATGACGTGCTCGACCCCTCCACTTGGATCCGGACGGCCGTTCGGATGCCGGCGGTGACCGCGGCCTCCGTCAGGTTCACGGCTAAGAACGCCAGGTTCTTCGCCGGGTATGCGGTGGATGCACGGCGCGTCCCGTTGGCGTGGACCCCTCCGGGGCGAGTATTCGTGGAGATCGTCGTGGAGCGCGCCGCCCTTCTCGACGGCCGCGAGGTGCCCGAGCTGTGGGGAGCGTGGGGCGCCTCCCATCCCCAGGCCGAGACCTTCCGGGCGCGGCGGGGCGGGACCGAGGCGTTCGCCGCCCTCCCGCCGGCCGTCCGGAGCAGCCTCGGCGGGAGCGGTCCGGCGGCGCTCGGCATCGCCGGCTCGCGGGGCTCGATCGTGCTGCCGGCCCGGTGGGCCGAGGAGGGGCCGGACCTGTATGCGGCGATGCCCCGGGACTCCCTGGCGATCGTCGGCGCGAGCGAGGCCCCAGTCCCCGTCGCCCTTGCCGTGGACCGGGCATCGTCGTGGCGAGCCCGGGAGATGTTCGGCGCCATGGCCCAGGGGATCGGCCAGGCGTTCCTGCCCGACCGGCTCCGGGCCGGCGGCAGATCTGCCGAAGAGATGGTTCGACGAACCGGTACGGACCCCGAGGGCGCCGCGCTGGTCAGGATCCGTCCGGGCAGGTTGGTGTGGTGGCGCGGCTGGTCGAGCGGGAGCGTGACGATCGGGTGACGGTGGTCCGGACCGCAATGGAGGTCGATGCTCCCCCGAAGGAGGTGTGGGCCGTGATCGCGGATCCGGCGAACCTGCCGCACTGGGACCGCCACATCGAGTCGGTGGAGGCCGTCCCAAAGGGCGGGCTGTCCAAAGGGGTCACGTACGTCGTGGTCGTCCGGTTCATGCGCGTGCGGGCCCGGGTGAAGGCCGAGGTGGCTGAGTGGTCACCCCCGTCGCACGCCAGGATCCGGCTGTCCGGTCCGATCGATGCCACCGTCGACACCACGGTCGATCCGCTCCCGCAGGGGCGCAGCCTCCTGAGGCACGAGGTCGACTATCGCTTCCGTGGCGGAGCGTTCGGCCGGCTCGCCGCGCGGAGCCTCCGGGTGGTGGGCGGCGCTGGGTACGAGCTGCGCCACGGCACGATGGCGCAGAAGCGGGACGTCGAGGCCGGTTAGTCCTTCCGCTGCCGGAAGTCGCGCAGAAGCCTGCGGTCGGCCCGGCCCGGCCGGCCCACGTAGTAGCCGATGATGAAGCCGAGGATGGCCGAGAGCACGATCACCGTGACGACGCGCGCTCGAGCGGTGAAGAAGAGGAAGTTCACGTCGACCCGCCGCGAGTTGGCGATGGCGAAGATGATCAGCAGGATCACTGCGATGACCGCCAACACTTGGGCCACGCTGACCCCGCGCCGACGACCTTCCTCGTCGGGGCCGGGCCGTTCGTCCTGCCCGTCGGATCCGTCCCCGTCGTGCCTCCTCATGGTTCCCTCCCCGTGGCGGCCGGCGCGATCGTCCTATATATCATCCGCCGCGTGGTGAACCGGACCGTACGCGTCGCCTGGCTCGCCGGGGCAGCCTTGGCCACCGGGCTCCTCGCGTCGACCGAGCTCGGGGACCGAGTCGACGCCGGGCTGTTCCGGGCGGTGAATCGGGGGCGCGGACCGGGCGCCGATCGCTTCTTCCGGGGGATCACCGAGCTCGGCTCAATCTGGGCCTCGATCGGCGCGGCCGGGGTGCTGGCGGCGAGGGGTCGACGGCGAGCCGCGGCCCGCGGGCTCGGCGCCGCCTCCGCCGCATGGCTCGCCGGACAGGGGCTGAAGCGCCTGTTCGACCGGCCCCGGCCGTACGTTGCCGACCCGGACGGCGTCCGGCTGCTTGCCCAACCACCGCGGGCAACGTCGTGGCCGAGCAGCCATCCCGCCGTCCTGCTCGCGTTCGTCACGGTCGCCGGACGGGACCTCGAGCTCTCCCTCGTCGCCCGGACGGCGCTGCGGGGCCTGGCCGCCGCGGTCGGGATCTCGCGCACCTACGTGGGTGTGCATTACCCGGCCGACGTCGTCGGGGGGCTGCTCCTCGGCCAGGCCGTGGCCGACGCGATGTCGCAGGACGCTCGATAGACTCGCCCACGTGACGCTGCTCGGCGCCATCGGCTGGCCGGTCCTCGACCGCATCCACCTGTTGGGCAGCTTCGCCATCTCCCCGCATGGCATCGGCATCGCGATCGGATTCCTCTTCGGCGCGTGGATCTTCACGCGCGAGGGGCCCAAGCGCGGGGTCACGTTGGACGACGTGAACGCCATGGTGTTCTGGGCCCTCATCGGGGCCATCGTTGGGGCTCGGCTGTTCTACGTGATCGCCCATTACTCCGACTTCAATGGCATCGGCGACATGCTCGCGGTGTACCGAGGCGGCATCAGCCTCCTGGGGGGCATCGCCGGGGCGGTGTTGATCAACATCCCCCTCATGCGACGCCGCGGCTATCGGTTCCTCCAGGTGATGGATGGCGCCGTCGTGGGCCTGTCGTTCGGCATCGCCTACGGACGGATCGGCGACCTCATCATCGGCGATCATTTCGGCAAGCCCACCAGCTGGCTGCTCGCGTTCCAATACAAGGGGGGCACGCCGGCCGGGTACGAGTGTCTGTCGGGGGTGTGCACGCAGTTCCTCCAGGGCGGCCAGCAGATCCGGCTGGCCCGCACCGGCGCCACGCTCCTGGCCACCGACGGGAACGTGCTCGCGACCGGCGTGGGCGTACACCAGACGGCGCTGTACGACATGATCGGGGCCTCGGTGTTGTTCCTGGTGCTCTACTCGCTCAGCCGAACACATCGGCGGCTGGGGGTCCTCACGATCACGTTCGGCGCGTGGTACGGGGCCCTCCGGGTGGTCGAGGACTTCCTCCGCGTCGACAAACGGTTCTTCGGGCTGACCGGGAGCCAGTGGACGGGCCTCACGGTGTCGATCGTCTGCCTGGTGACGCTGCTGGCGTGGGCGCTGCGACCAGGCTCCGGCAGGCCACGGGAACCGACAGAATCCCTGGCCGCCTCCGAGCCCGAGACCTGAACCCTAGTGGCGGTGTCCGGCGTGGCCGCCAGCCACAGCCGCCCCCGGACTGGCCATGATGGGGAGCGGCTTGCCCACCTTGGACCTCGTCGCCTGGGCCACGGCACGCGCGGCGTCACGGAGGGCTTGGCCGGCCGGCGAGTCGGGGTCGGTCACCACGATGGGCCGGCCCTCGTCGCCACCCTCGCGGAGGTCCGGCACCAGCGGCACCTGGGCGAGGAGCGGGACCCCGAGCGTGTCCGCCGCCTCCTGTCCTCCACCGGCACCGAAGATCGACGTCCGCTCCCCGCAGTGCGGGCAGGCGAACCAGGACATGTTCTCGATCACGCCGAGGGGGCGAAGGTTCGTGCGCTCGGCCATCTTCCCGGCGCGCTCCGCCACCTTGCGAGCGGCCTCCTGCGGCGTGGTGACGACGAGCATCGAGGCTCCGGGAAGGAACGAGGCCAGCGAGATCGAGACGTCCCCCGTCCCGGGGGGGAGGTCGGCGAGCAGGAAATCGAGCTCTCCCCAGTAGACGTCGCCGAGGAACTGCTCGATGGCCTTGTGCAGCATAGGTCCTCGCCAGATCACGGGGGTCTCCTCGGGCACGAAGAATCCCATCGAGATGACCTTCACACCGTGGGACTCGAGCGGCAGGATCATGTTGTTGAACCCGACCGGCTGGCCGGTGACGCCCATCATCCGGGGAACGGAGAAGCCCCACACATCGGCGTCGAGGACGCCCACGCGGTGTCCCTCGGCGGCCAGCGCGCACGCCAGGTTCACCGTGACGCTGGACTTGCCCACGCCACCCTTGCCGGACGCGACGGCGATCACGGTCGTGTCGGTGCCGACGAAGAACTGCCGCTGCTGCTGCGGAGCGGCCGCCGCGCCTCCTCGAAGTCTCGTGACGAGCTCCGCTCGCTGCTGCTCGCTCATCGGGGACAGCTCGACGTCGACGCGTTCGACGCCAAGCGGGTGGAGGGCGTTGGTCACGTCCGCAGTGATCCGGTCCTTCAGGGGACAGCCCTCGATGGTGATCAGGACGTGGACCCTGACCGAGCCGTCGTTCACCTCGATGCCCTGGAGCATGCCGATGTCCTCGATCGGCTTGCCGATCTCGGGGTCCAGCACGTTCCTCAGCGCCCGGCGAACCTGGTCTTCGGTGACCAACGACAGCTCCTTCGGATTATCCTGATTCGTACCGTGCGAACCGTTCAAATACCTATGGTACGCCGGAGCGTGGGGAGCGTCGATGCCGGCGGCTGAGCCCAAGCCCCTCGGCGTTCACAAGGCCCTGGCGGACGATACCCGGTTCCGGCTGCACCGCTACCTCGGCCTGTCCGGGCGCCCGGTGTCCGTTCGGGAGCTCGCCACGCGTCTTTCGTTGCACCCCAACACGCTCCGGCCGCACCTGCGACGGCTGGAGCAGGCGGGCCTGGTCGCCCGGGAGGTGCGCAAAGGCTCCTCCGTGGGACGGCCGCAGACCATGTACTACGCCGTGGACCGGGACGAGCCCGAGGGCCGCGATTACCGGCTGCTGGCCGAGATCCTGGCCGGCCTGGCCACCGGGAAACGTGCCCAGGATCGCGCCGCGGCGCTGGCCCGTGAATGGGGCCGATACCTGGTGGCTCAGGGGGGTCCGAAGCCCGGGACACACCTTCCGGCCCGGCGGAACCTGGCGGTGCTCCAGGCGGCAATGGCCCGGGCGGGGTTCGACCCTCGGTTCCGAAGGAAGGGGGGCCAGGCCGTGGAGGTCTCACTTCGGGACTGCCCGTTCCGAGATCTGGTGGAGGACCATCGCGAGCTGGCATGCGGGATCCACCGCGGGCTGGTGGAGGGCATGCTTGGCGGACTGAAGCCTCCCCTTCGCCTGGCTGAGTTCTCACCTCTCGTGGAGCGCTCGGTGTGCCGTCTGGTGGCGAGCGCCGACGACGGGTGATGCGAGTGCTTCAGCTTCCCGCCCCCCCGCGCCGATACCGGTAGGGGTCGCCCGCTCGCAACGGGGCGCGTCCACGTCCGTCGATCGTCGGGAGGGGTGCGCGTTGGTCACGGCGGAGGGGATGGAAAGGCGCGAGGCCGAGGCGCCGAGCGCAGACCAGGTCGAGGAGTTCGCCGGCTGGCTCCGGACCCTCGTGGCCGAGCAGGGTTCGGACCTGCACCTGAAGGCAGGCTCTCCGCCCAAGATCCGTCAGGCCGACGGCCAGCTCGTCCCCCTCGACCACGCTCCACTCACGCACCAGCAGTGCGAGGCCATCGCCGGCCAGATCATCCCGGAGGATCGCCGGGAGCGGTTCCACAGGGCCGGAGAGGTCGACTTCGCGTACGGGATCCCCAGCGTGGGCCGGTTCCGGGTGAACGTGTTTCGTCAGCGCGGCTCGACGAGCCTGGTCCTGCGGCGATTGCGGTTCGGTGGGCCGACCTTCGAAGAGCTCCACCTGCCCGATGTGGTGCGAAAGCTCGCCGAGGAGCCACGGGGTCTGGTGCTCGTGACCGGACCGACCGGGTCCGGGAAGACCACCACGCTCGCCGCGATGATCGAGCACATCAACCGGACCAAGCAGGGACACATCGTGACGATCGAGGATCCCATCGAGGTGCTGTTCAAGGACGACCAGTCCTCGATCAACCAACGCGAGGTCGGCAACGACACCGAGAGCTTCCAGTCCGCCCTGCGCGCCGCGCTTCGTCAGGATCCCGACGTCATCCTCATCGGGGAGATGCGCGACACCGACACCGTCGGTGCCGCGCTCCAGGCCGCCGAGACCGGCCACCTCGTGCTGTCCACCCTCCACACGGTCGACGCAACCGAGACGGTGAACCGGGTCCTGGACTTCTTCCCGCCGCATCAGCAGCAGCAAATCCGGTTCACCCTCGCCGGCGCCTTGAGGGGGATCGTGTGCCAACGACTGGTCCCGACCGCCGACGGAGGACGGACCCCCGGCGTCGAGATCATGGTCAACACGGGACGGATCGCCGAGCGGATCGCCGACGCGGACAAGACCTCGGAGATCCACGAGCTGATCGGGGAAGGGCGGTTCTACGGCATGGTCACGTTCGACCAGTCGTTGGTCGCGCTCGTTTCGTCGGGGCAGGTCGATGCGGCGGCCGCACTCGAAACGTCATCGTCGCCTCACGACTTCCAGCTGATGTTGCAGCAGGCGGGCTTGGCGGTACCCGCGACGGCCTGACCCGAATCAGCGCCGCGGAGCCAGCCGTTCGGCGTCCATGGCGGCGGCGATCCCGATCATCGTCTCTCTCGGCAACGTGCCGGACAGGCCGAACGGCCCGCTCCAATCCTTGGGTCCGGCCGGCCACGCCACCTGGCTGTACGAACCGCTCTCGGCGGGGTCCGACGCGATAGCCGGGGTCCCAGTGGTGAGCTCGAGGGGCACCGGGCTGGGTCCACACCCGAACCCTCCTTGGCCGTAGATGACGCTCAGGGTCTGTGGATCCCCCGGCGTCCCCGGGACCACCAGACCGAGCTGGCCGGTCGTGCGTCCACCCCAGGACCACGCGGAAAGCGCGTTGGCCGCCAGATGCGTGCCGTGGGGAAGGCCGGCCGGCCCGACGACTTCCACGGTCAGCATGGAGCGGAGGAGCCGAACGGCCTGTCCGATCGTTCGAACGTAACGGAGGCCCTGTATGCGAACGGGGTCGACGACCAGCCGTCCCCCGTCGGCCCGAACGTGAAAGTTCACCCTGCGGAACCCGAAGCCGCCGTCGGTCCGCCCGAACAGTGTCGCCGGGACCGACCACCCGCCGGCCGAACGCTCGGGCGCCGAGAAGGTGAACCCGAGCCGTCGGAACGAGACCAGGTGGGGGTTGCCGCCCCCCTCCAGAAGCAGCCCGGCCCTGTCCGGGAACCGGTTCCACGTCCACAGCAGGTGGCGCACGAGCGATGCGGCCGCGGCCGCCTCCAGCGAACCGGGCGCAGGGGGCGCCGGGCTCCACGCGGGATCCCACGCGTAGTCGAGCACAGTCCACCGATCGGTCGCGGGATCGAACAGTCCGAGGTCCTTTCCACCCTGCCCGTCGATCAGCGTGACCGCCACGGGCCCGCCCTCCAGCACCGCGGGACGGGCGAACGGCGCGATGCGCTCGCCAGATGGAGGGGTCGTGACCAGGCCGTTGCGCACGCCGGGGCGGCTGCTGACCACCAACTCGGGCAGGCCCGCCGTGGTCCGCACGATCGCGGTGTCCTTCCGCCACGCATCGGTCCACCACCCCGCCGAGAGGGCCGCGGCGAGGTCCTCGCCGTCGGAGGACAGCCGCCTGGCCACCCACCGGTCGTGTCCGACCAGCACGCGGAAGTCGGGCGACGCCTCGGCCGATGCGTCGAGGAGCGAGCGGTCGGTCCAGAACGGGGCGGGTCCTCCCGTGCCGACCTGCTCGAACTCGCCGGCCGCCACGTCCAGGATCCACACCGACCACGCGGTGCCGGTCGACGGGGCCATGGCGAAGGCCAGTCGAGTGCCGTCCGGGGACCACGTGAGGCCGGCCGCCGCGGGCGTCGGTCGGCCTCCGGTTCGGAGCGTCCCCACCTGGAGGAGACGCGATCCATCCGCGGCGGCCATCCAGACTTGCTGGCTCCCCGGGCGCACCGCAAGGAACGCGATGGTCCGCCCGTCGGGGGAGAAGGTCGGGGATGACAGGCCGGGCATCGAGAAGAGCCGGTGCGCCCCGGAGCCATCGGGGAGCATCGACCACAGGTTGGTGCATCGAACGAAGGCAAGCCCGGCGGAGGGAGCGTCGGCCCTCGGCCAGGCCGTCTCGGGGAGTCCGGCGATGGGGTCGAGCCTGGTGAGCCGAACCGGAGCCTGCGGCACCACCCCGCCGCTTCCCGCCAGGGTGACGGTTAGGGGGACCGCGACGACCGAGACCAGGAGGAGCAGGCCTGCCACCGGGCGCACCGCTCGTCGGACCGGCCCCCGGATCCCGACCCCCGGCCGATTGATCGCCGGCACCGAAACCGCTCGCGTGGCCATGGTCCCTCCCGGTGCGAGGTGTGGATCACCCCGACGTGCGGGGTGCGTTCACCCCGACCCGACCAGCCGAGCGGCTCGATGGTTCCCAGTTCTACGAGACCGGCGCCTGCGGCTCTCGCCTCCGAAGGACGAGCACCAGGCCCATGGCCACGGCGATCCCCAGGGCGGCCCCGCCGATCCAGGCGCCGACCGAACCGGCCCCGGATCCTGCAGATGCCAGCGCGGCCTCGGCCGGAGCGCCAGGCGACGGCGCGGCGTCCGCTACCACGGCAACGGCCTGCCCCGATCCCGCACCGAGGCCGTCGCCCACGACCACGGCTCCGCTCATACCGGGGTGGTACGTGCATGCGTAGGGATACACGCCGGCGTCCTGGAAGGTGGCCGTGAAGCTGTGGCCCTGGAGCAGGTCGTCGAAGTGCCCCCAGCTGTTCGCCGTGACGTTGTGGACGAACGGATCCGTGTTCGTCCAGGTGACGGACTGGCCCGGATCGATGTGCAGGATGGTAGGCGTGAAGCACGCATCCGCGATCTCCACGTCGGTGCCCTTGCCCTGCGTCGCGCCCGTGTGGCAACCGCCCCCGCCCGCTGCGGAGAACGACGGGAGCGTGAGGGCCAGCAGGAGCCCAAGTGCGGCCGAGACGGACAGGCGGCGGATCATGGTGTCCCCCTTTCTCCGATGCCGTAGCCACTACACCTTCCGACGGCGGTCCGTTCCACCCTGGGGGACATCGTTCTCTCCGCTATCCGATGCTCTCGGCCAGCGCCACGGCTTCCGCCTTGGGCAGTGCGGTCTCCAGACGAAGCGTGGTCCCGTCTTGCTCCCAGAGCAGCACGTTGCCGGTCACGGTGAACCGCTGCTCGCCCTCCGGGGTGAGCAACGTGAGCTGATGCGGTCCGGAGATCCAGAAGGCGTCATGGCTCCCCACTCGGACGGCCTGCAGCGTCGTTTCCGACAGGATCTCCTTGGACGCGAGTGGCTCTTTGCTACCGGGAAGCTCCATGAGGATCGTGCTCCACGGCGTGCCCTCGATCCGGGGATGCGACGCGTCGGCATCCCAGACGAGCACCACGACCCGCGACGAGAACACGCTCTCGGCCACATGCACCTCGGCCGGCGGCCCCAGCCCTGCTGGGAGGACGACGGGGAAGCCCACCGTGGCCCGGGCCCCTTCGAGCGTCACCCGTTCGCCAAGGGCGGCCCCGGATTCGACGGCGGAGGGCGTTGAGGCGGGCGGCGTCGCGACGACGCGGATCTCGATCGCCCCGATGGCCAGGCGCGCGGCGACCGCAGTGCCCGCGAGCAGCAGGATCACTCCCGCCACCGCGAGCAGGAGGACCCGCCGGCGAGGCCACAGCGCCAGGCCAGGGAAGGCCGGGCGCCTGGCGGATGCTCGCTCGGCGAGCAGCCGCGCCGTGACCGCCGGCGCCATCGGTGGCGTCGGCGGGTACTCCAGGGTGGAGCCCAGCGCGGTCAGCGATCGCTCCACGTCGGCGCGGGTCATGTGGTCACCCATCAGTGGCCTCCAACGGATCGCGGGCGTCGCGTTCGGCCGGCAGCCGGTCCCGGAGCCGGTCCAAGGCTCGGGACAGGCGAGACTTCACGGTCCCCGGGCGGATGCCCAGGGCCCGCGCCGTCTCGGCTTCCGACAGCTCCAGGAAGTACCGGTACGCGATGATCAATCGGTCGTTCTCCTTCAGTCCGCCGAGCGCGCGGAGCAGCGCCTCCTTCGCTTCGACCTCGAGAGCCGCCGCTTCCGGGGACGGGGCCGCGTCCCCGGAGCGGCGGTCCTCGGCCGCGCGGAGCGCGAGGCCTTCCCGCCTCCTCGCCGAACGCAGCCTGTTCTTCGCCTCGTTCGAGACGATCCGCAGGATCCACGGCCTGAACGAGTCCCGGGCCCGGAATCGCTCGAGCGCGTAGTACGCCTTCACGAACGCGTCCTGCGCAGCGTCCTCCGCGTCCGCGGCGCTTCGGGTGATGAGGAACGCGGTTCGAAACGCGAGGTCCCGGTACCGCGTCACCAGCTCCCCGTACGCCTGGACGTCGCCATCCTTGGCCAGCTCGATGAGCTCAGCTTCCTCCAGTGGACGGCCCTCCACCCGGTCGGTCACCGTTGATACACCGTCCCGGGCCGGGCGGTTCCGCACCGCGGCCTCCTCCGCCGGACGCGCGAGGCTGGGGCTAGCGCTTCGCGCTTCGCTCCTCGCCCCCGTCCTGGAAGACCTGGCCGGTGAGCCCGACGATGCCCGAGAGCATGTTGGAGAACTCCATCGGGATGATGAACTTTGTCGACGGCGAAGCCCCGATCTGCTTCAGCGCATCGAGATACTGGAGGCTCATGGTCTTCGCGTCGACCGCTTGAGCCGCTTCGTAGATCTTCGTCAGGGCCAGGGCGAAGCCCTCGGCTCGCAGGATCGCCGCCTGCCGGTCCCCCTCGGCGTTCAGGATGGCGGACTGCTTGTTCCCTTCGGCCACGGTGATCGCGGCCTGCTTGGACCCCTCGGCCTCGAGCACGACGGCGCGCCTGGTCCGCTCGGCCGACATCTGGCGGGTCATGGCCTCCAGCACCGTGGGCGGGGGGATGATCTCCCGGATCTCCACGTTCGTGACCTTCACGCCCCATCGCTCGGTGACCTCGTCGAGCTTCACCCGGAGGATCTCGTTCATCTGTTCCCGCTTGGCCAGCACGTCGTCCAGGGGCATGTCACCCACCACCGACCGGAGCGTGGTCGCCGCGATGTTCTGGGCGGCGCCGGCGAAGTTGCCGACCGAGAGCACGCTCTGCTGCGGATCGACCACCTTGTTGAACACGATGAAGTCGATGGAGATGGACGCGTTGTCCTCGGTAATGGCGGTCTGGTGCGGGATCTCCAGGTACTGCTCCCGAAGATCCACCCACACCGCCCGGTCCACGATGGGGATCAGGAGCACGAACCCGGGGCCCTTCACACCGATGTTTCGGCCCAGGCGGAACACGATCAGGCGCTGGTACTCCCGGACGATCCGGATGGCCTGCGGCAGCACGAGGATCACGATCAACAGCACGATCCCCAGGCCGATGAGAAGCGGGATCACGGCTTTCCTCCTTCCGCCAACGGCACCGCCGTGGCCTGTTCCTTGATCGGTTCGACGTCCAGGCGAAGCCGGTCCACCCGGACCACGCGCACGCGGGTGCCCCTCGGTACGGGGCCGGCCACCGACCGGGCCGACCATTGCTCGGACGATACGAGCACGACGCCCTCGGGATCGAGGTCGTCCTCGACGACGCCCTCCTTGCCGACGATGCCCTCGATCCCGCCGACTGCCGGCATGTGGCGGGCGGCCATCGCCGCCTTGACCACCGTCCCGAAGAACAGGACGAGCACGCCGGCCACCGGCACGATGACCCACAGCGACACGCGGGCGTTCGGGACGGACGGGTTGAACAGCGTGAGGCCCCCGAGGACCAGGCACGCCACGCCCCCGATGGTCGCGACGCCGAGCCCCGGGTGCTTCAGCTCCAGCAGGAAGAACAGCGCCGAGGCGAGCAGCAGGACGACCCCGATGATCTGCACCGGGAGCAGCCCGAACGTCACGAACGCGGCGACCAGGAAGACGATGCCCATGATCCCCGGTACCGACAGCCCAGGGTGGAGCAGCTCGACGACGATCAATCCCAGCCCCAGGTAGAAGAAGATGAAGGCGAAGTCCGGTGAGAGGAGCGCGTGCAGGATCCGCGCGCCGATGCCCATGCTCTCCGTCTCGATGGACGCACCCGCGGTCCGGAGCGTGGCGGTCCTGCCCGCGGCGACCTCCACGGTCCGCCCGTCGACCTCGGACAGCAGCGCGGAGACGCTCGGGGCGATGAGGTCGATCACATTCTTCTGCAGGGCCTCCTCGGCCGGGATGCTGACCGCATCCACGACCGCCTGCTTGGCCCACTCCGCGTTGCGGCCGTTGCGGTTGGCCAGGCTCTGGATGTAGGCGACGGCGTCGTTCGTCACCTTCTTCTGCTCGATCGCGCCGGCCACGCCGACCGGGTGGGCGGCCCCGATGTTCGTTCCTGGGGCCATCGCGGCCACCGGGCAGCCCATCATGATGAACGTTCCGGCCGATGCGGCCCGGGCCCCCTCGGGGGAGACATAGCACACGACCGGCACGTCCGAGTTCAGGATGGCCTGGATGATCTGGCGCATCGAGGAGTCGAGCCCTCCGGGCGTGTCGATCGTGAGGAGCACGGCGTCCGCGCCCTCCGCCTCGGCCCGGGCGATGCCTCCGGCGATGTAGTTGGCCGTGAAGGGATCCACGACACCCCTGAGGCCGAGCTCCACCACAACCGGACGGTCGGCCTGCGCCGAGGTCGACGTGGCGAGGCAGGCGGTCGCGGCCAGCGTTGCCGCCCCCAGGAGCACGGCGCGGGCGAAGGTGCGCATGCCATCAGTCATCATGCCACTCGGGCCACGACGCGTGGGGTTCGTCGAACCTGGCAGGCCCGGGGGACGTCCGAAGGTCCGGGGTCCGTTCGCGGCGGGGGCGGTCCATGGTCCGGGGCATTCGAGGCTTTCGTGCCCGGCGGAGTGGGCATAATGGAGCAACCGGAGTCGCAAGCTCCGACTGAGCCCGCGCCCGTATACCGGAAGGAGAAGGCCGGCGTGAACGGCCACACCGATGGGCCGCTGCTCGCGCGGGAGGAACAGCAGCTCGTGGAAGGATTGCTCGCCGGGAACGAAGACGCCGTCCGGGCCCTGTACGCACGGTTCGCCCGGCCGATCTTCACGCTCGGGCTCCGGCTGCTGGGCAGCTCCGAGGCTGCGGAGGAGTTGACGCAAGACGTGTTCCTCACGGCCTGGCGAAAGGCGGCCCGGTTCGACGCCACCCGGGGCAGGCTGTCCACCTGGCTGATGACGATCGCCCACAACCTGGCCGTGGACCGGCTTCGCCGCGAGACCGGCGTCAGCCGACCCACGCTCGTGCTGGTGGACGAGGTTCCGGAGGTGGCGGCGGCCGGGGACGAGGATCCGCTCCTGGAGCGTGACGCCGCCGTCCGAGCCCTGCAGACCCTCTCCGACGGCGAGCGCAAGCTCCTCGTGCGGGCCTACTTCGGGGGCCTTACCGCCAGGGAGATCGCCCAGGCCGACGGGATCCCCCTGGGAACGGTCAAGACCCGCCTGAGGACCGCACTGATCAAGGTTCGCCGGGCCAACCAGGACAAGGGCCGGCTGTGAACTGCATCGCCGTCCGGGATCAGCTGCCCGAGCTCGCGGTGGGCGTTCTGCCCTCGCGGGAGCAGGACGCGTTGGAGCGGCACCTCCAGTGGTGCGCCGGATGCCGGAAGGAGGCGGCCGAGCTGGGCCAGGCTGCGGCGACCTTCGCGTTCGCCCTGGCCCCCGCACCGCTTCCGCCTGGCCTGGAGGATCGGGTCGTGGCCGGCGTCGGGAGAGCGGCGGCTCGACCGCGGACCGGGCGGCGGACGCGGACGGCGATCGCCGCCGTCATCGCGGCGGCGATCGCCGTGGCGAGCCTGGGGTGGGGGGCGGTGATGGCCGGGCGCGCCCAGCGGTTCGCCGAGCGCGCGGCGCAGGCCGAACAGGACCGGTCGCAGGCGCTCGATCAGTTCCAGAGGGTCCTCGACACATTGCCCTTCCAGGCCAGGGCCGACGAGACCCATCTCGGCCAGCTGGCTCCCACGCCCGTCATCAAGCGGGGCGGGGGAGCGGTCCTGCAGCTCGTCTCGCCGACCAGGCTGGACTTCGTGGTGGTGATCGTGAGCGGGCTCCCCAGGGATCCGTCCCTCGCCCCGTACCGCGTCACGTTGAAGGACGCCGGGGGCCGGGTGCTTCAGGGAGGCACCATCGCGGAGCTGGACGCCGACGGGGGCGGGCAAACGTTCCGCCAGTTCAGGAACACCGACCTTACCGGGTTCACCACCGTGCTGGTTCGTGACGCGTCCGGGCGCCTCGTGCTGAAGGGGACCGTGGACCAAAGCACCGGGGCCTGAGGCCCGGGCTTCGGTCAGGCCTCCACCCCGTCCGGTCAATCCGACGATAGGGCCCTGGCCAGGAAGGCAAGGCTCCTCGGATAGCGGTAGCCGATCGACATGTGGCCCGCGTCGAACAGTTCCAGCGTGTGCTGGACCCCGATCGACTTCAGCTCCTCGGACACGGCCACCGCGCCCACGTCGAGATACCACTCGTCCTTCTTCCCGCCGTCCAGCCAGATGGCCGACATCGAGCGAAGGGCGTCGGCGTGCACCGGCACCATGCGCACGGGATCCTTCTCCAGCCAGCGCTGCCACACCTCGTCGACGAGCTTCCCGGTGCCGGCGTCGAACGGGAGTCGCACTGTCCCGTCGTCGTCGGCCGAGTAGCAGGCCGCCATGCACCAGTCGTTCATCAGCACTCCGTCGGACTCCTTTGTCCCGAAAGGACGCGACCGGACGTCGGCCCAGAACGCCTCGAACGAGCCGTCGTACTCGTCGCGGAGGGCCCGCACGCTCTGCCTGAACTCGGGCAGGTAGCACGCCTCGAACAGGGCGTCGCCGGCGTGGCTGGCGAGGGCCGAGAACAGGTCGGGCCGCAGCATCGGCGTGACCATCGCGCCGTAGCCGCCGCTCGACTTCCCCTGGATCCCGCGCTTCTCCCGCCGGGGCTCGGTCCGGTACCGGGCATCGACGAAGGACACGGCCTCGTCGCACAGGTAGTCGTGGTACCGCCCGGTGGCGGGCGAGTTCAGGAACTGGCTGCCACCGAGCGAGGTCCAGCAGTCGACGAACGCCACGATCAGGGGTGGCGCCTCGCCCGAGGCGAACAGTCGATCGGCGAGCTCGAGATAGTTTGGCCGGAACGCCTCCCGGTTCCGCCACATGTCGAGTTGGCCGGTCAGGCCCTGGATGACGAAAACCGCGGGGTAGCGGCGATCCGGCTCGTCGTCGTAGCCGGGAGGGAGGTAGACCCACAGCGGGCGGATGGCCGGGTCCCCGAGCGGATTGCCCCGCAGCACATCGCTCTCGATCTCGACCTCGTCCACCCGGCCGGCGAACTCAGTTCTCCACGGCGTCGTCGCGGTCCTCATGTCTGCCTCCTCCTCGGTGGCGTCGTCCTGCGCCGAACCCTGGCGCTGAACCTGGATATCATGCAGGCCCATGCCGGAAGTGTCCGAGGTCATCGGCATCGGCCTGGCGGGCGGCCAAGGCGTCCGGGCCCGTCCGCTGACGCTCAAGGCGCCCGGCTATCTGCGGTCGAAGGCCGCCATGTCGTTCCTAGGAAGGCGGCTGATCCGATGGGTGATCGAGATCCTGTCGAGCGAGGGGATCAAGGACTACTACGTGATCGCCCACGGCAAGGAGAACCGGTACCAGATCAAGGTCCTGATCGGGTACGGGGAGGGCTTCGGCGTCGACGTGAAGTACTCGCCGGTGAAGTATGACCCCTTATCGATGGGGAGTGCCGACTCGACCCTTCGGATGCTCGATCACTGGGACATCACGCAGACCGCCCTGGTGTTTCCCACCGACTCCATCATCGACTTCGACCTGGAGCCCATGCTCCGGGCGCATCGGGAGACCGGCGCGGTGGCGACGATCGCCGCCATGGTGCGTGAGCCTGACGAGGTCGCAGAGAAGTACGGCGTGATGCTGGCCGATACGAACGGACGGGTGCAAGAGTTCGTGGAGAAGCCCACGCTCGCGGAGCTCCGGGAACATTTCCAGGTCCCCAACGAAGAGGAGTTCCGCCAGCTGCCGCTCCGCACCAACGCGGGGTTCTACCTGATCGAGTCCAAGGTATTGCGCGAGCTCGCCTCCGAACCGGAGATCGTAAAGCTGAGGCAACGGCGGCTGGACTTCGGCAAGGACCTCCTGCCGTGGCTGGTGGGCAACGGCTACCTCGTGCAGTCGTATCCGGCTCGAAGGATCGGTGACCTCGGCAACGTCGAGGACTACATCGAAACGATGGTCGACGTCCTGAACGGGAACTTCGAGTCGGTTGACCGGTTGCTGGGGCCGCCGTTCGACGCCGAACGCCATGTATGGATCGCGCCCGAGACGCTGGCCATGCGCGACTCGACGAGCGGGATGACCCTGGCCGAGAAGATCGGCGAAGGCATGGTGACGATCGGGCCGGCGGTCCGGATGGGACGGTTCTGCGAGATCCATCCGGGGGTCACCATCACCGAGTCGAACCTCGACGACGACATCGAGGTGCATCGGGACGCCAGGATCGAGCGGACGCAGATCAGGGACGGCGCCATCATCGGCCCGGCCGCGTCGCTGTCCGACGTGGTCGTGGGCTCGATGTCGGAGGTTCGCTCGGAGCCGTACAACCCGACGGCCATCGAGTCGTACGTGGCCCTGGGCGACGAAGTCACGGTGTACCCGGGGGTACACCTGACGGGGAACATCTCGGTGTATCCGCGGCTGAAGCTTCCCTCGGGGATCCGGGTGCCGCCCGGGACGGAGATGACCGGCCCGGCCGACGTCCTCCGGTACTTGTAGATGCGGTTCGGCCTCGCGCTCCCTCACTACGATTTCTCGCTGGCCGGAGGCGAGCCGATCTCGTTCGAGTCCACGGCTCGATTCGCCCACATGGCCGAGCGGTTGGAGTTCGATTCAGCCTGGGTGTCCGATCACTTCTTCCTGTCCCTCGCCCGGTACGGGGGCCCGCCGGACCTTCAGGGGTCGTTGGAGGCGCTGACCACGCTGGCGGGCCTGGCCGCCACGACCGAGCGCCTGCGCCTTGGGACCCTGGTGCTCGCCGCGCCGTTCCGCCACCCGGCCGTGCTGGCCAAGGCGGTGACCGCCGTGGACCTCTACTCGGGGGGCCGGCTCGACCTCGGGATCGGCGCGGGGTGGTACGAGGAGGAGTTCCGGGCCTTCGGGTATGGGTTCGGGACGGTTGGGGAACGGTTCGCCGTCCTGGAGGAAACCCTCGAAGTGCTGGGCCAACTGCTGCCAGGTGGCCCGGCGACGTTCCGGGGCAAGCACTTCCAGCTGCACGAGGCGTTCAACCATCCGCCGCCGACGCAGACCCCGCGTCCGCCGATCTGGCTCGGAGCAAAGGGCGGGGACCGTTCCCTGCGCCTGGCGGCGCGGCACGCCGACGGCTGGAACACCGTGTGGCGGTGGACGCCCGAGGCCTACGCCGATCGGGTCCGGCGAGCCAGGGAGGCCTGCGACGAGGAAGGCCGGGACCCTCGGTCGTTGCGACTCTCACTCGGGATGTACATGGTTGTGGGTGAGGACCACGACGACCTGGTGGCCAGGTTCCGGATTCTGCAGAGCTGGATGCCGGGGGGCGCGCTCGATCGAGAGACGCTCGAGTCGTTCATGTCGGACACGCTGACCGGGACGCCCGACCAAGTGCTGGAGCGGGTGGCCCGGTTCGCCGAGCTCGGGGTGGAGGAGGTCATCGTGGCGCCCGCGCCCATCCCCTTCGCCCTGCCCGACCCATCCATCGTGGAGGTCTTCGCCGAAACCGTGATGCCGAAGGCACGCGAGCTCTAGTTGTGGAGTTCCTCGACGCCGCCGTGTCGGTTCTTCGGGAGGAGGGGAAGCCGCTTCACTGGACGGTGGTCCAGGATCTGGCGTTGAAGCGCGGCTACCTGGATCCGTTCACCCAGCGGGACATCCGAAAGAACCTGCTGGCGGCGCTGGCCACCGCCGCGAGGACCGGGGTCGTGGTGAAGGAGGATCGGGGGATCTACCGTCTGCCGTGAGCCCGGTCAGGCCGCCATGAGCCGGTTCAGGGCCGGTAGACCACGCCGGCGAAGCGCTCGAGCTTCTCGAACCGGTGCTCGGCGTCGATGTACCGGACGGTGCCCGACCGCGACCGCATCACCAGGGAATGGGTGATCGCGCCGTCCTCGGCGTAGCGGACCCCCCGGAGCAGCGAGCCGTCGGTGATCCCGGTGGCGGCGAAGAACACGTCCTCCCCGGCCACCAGGTCGTTCGTGGTGAGCACTTTGTCGAGGTCGAAGTCGTCGTCCAGGAGCTGGCGGCGTTCCTCGTCGTCCCGTGGATACAGGCGGCTCTGGATCGCCCCCCCCAGGCATTTCAGCGCCGCAGCGGCGATGACACCCTCCGGGGTTCCCCCGATGCCGAGAAGGAGGTCGATGCCCGACGATGGCCGGGCAGTGGCGATGGCTCCGGCAACGTCGCCATCGGTGATGAGGAAGGCCCGTGCGCCGGCCTCCCGGACCCGGGCGATGATCTCCTTGTGACGGTCCCGGTCCAGGATGACTACGCCGATCTCCTCGGGGCGGACCCCCTTGGCCTTGGCCACCAGGCGCACGTTCTCCTCGGGTGACGCCGTGACGTCGATGACGTCGGCCGCCTCCTGCCCGGCGGCGACCTTCTCCATGTAGACGGCGGCGCCGGGGAAGAACATGCTGCCTCGTTCGGCCAGCGCGATGACCGCCAGCGCGTTGGGCTGGCCGGTGGCGGTGAGCCGGGTCCCGTCGATGGGATCCACCGCGACGTCGACGGCGGGGCCGCCCCCGTCGCCCACCACTTCGCCGTTGTAGAGCATCGGCGCCCGGTCCTTCTCGCCCTCGCCGATCACGACCGTGCCGTGCATCGACACCGTGTCGATCATGCCCCGCATCGCGTCCACGGCGGCCTGATCGGCCGCCTCCTTGTCGCCCCGTCCCACCCACCGTCCGGCGGCGAGCGCGGCCGCCTCTGTCACGCGGACCAATTCCAGCGCCAGGTTGCGGTCCGGCCTCATCTTGGTCATGACCTACGCCACCTCCGGGTGCGTGTGTCGAGCCTCGTCGGTTCGGCCCCGAGGTCCCCATGGTACGCCGACCCCTTCGCCTGGTGTCCCGGGATGCCGTCCCGCAGGAGGCCCTGAGCCACGAACCAGTCGACGGTTCGGCGGAGGGTCTCCCCGAGCGGCATGTAGACCAGCCCGAGCTCCCGCGTGGCCCTGGACCCGTCGTACCGATGACCGTGCAGTCCGGCCATCACGACCTCCCGGCAGACCGGTGGGGTCCGCCCCACCGCCCGGGCCGCCGCCTCCACGACGGCCGCGGCGGGCAGGACCAAGCGAGGGGGGACGAACCAGGTCCTCGGGGGCCGTCCGGTGAGGCCCCGGAGGACATCCAGCGCTTCGCGGAGCCTGACGGACACTCCCGACAGGATGTAGCGCTCCCCGGGACGCCCGCGCTCGGCTGCCCGCACGTGCCCCAGGGCGCAATCGTCGACGTCGACGAACGAGAGCCAGGCGTCGAAGGCCAGGGGCAGCCGGCCCCTGGCCGCGGCGAGCAGGAGCCGGGCCGTGCCCTCGGAACGGCCCGGTCCCTGCACCGACGACGGGTCGACGCACACCACCTCGAGCCCGAGTTCGGGCCCCCGATCCAGGACGAGCCGTTCCGCCTGGAACTTGGATCGCTCGTAGGCCGTGAGGAACCACCCACGATGTGCGGTGTCCTCCCGCCCGACGTCCCCGGCCGGCTCCCCGATGGCCGCCGCAGAGGACGTGTGGACGAACCGCCGAACGCCCGCTCGAGCCGCCGCCTCCAGGACGTTCCGCGTCCCCTCCACGTTGATCCGAACGAGCGGCGACGGGTCGTGCAGGCAGGAGGCGTTCAGCCCGGCCGCGTGGAAGACCACCTCGCACCCGGCAGCCGCTCGGAAGATGGCATCGGGTTGGGCCATGTCACCGAGCACGGGGCGCGCGCCCGCGCGCGCGAGCGCGGCGGCGCCCGCCTCGGTGCGGGAGAGCGCCACGACCTCCCAGCCTCGGTCGACCAGCGCGTGCACCACGCCGCCGCCGACGAAGCCGGTTCCGCCCGTCACGAGCGCGGCCCCGCGCACGGCGCTCAGCCGCGGCCGAACGGGGAGACGTTCCCGGCGAACCGGGCCAGGTACTCAAGCGCCGACACGACCGTGATGGCCGCCGCGGCTAGCATGGCCCACTGGTCCAGGTACAGCGGCCCGATCGTCGATCCGGTTCGAAGGATGGCCAAGAAGATCGCCACGAACTGGACGTTCGCCTTCAGTTTGCCCCAGATCGATGTCCGCATGACCGCACCGTCGGCGGCGACCACCCCCCGCAGCCCCAGGATCAGTAGCTCGCGTCCGACGATGATGGCGGCGATCCACGCGGAAGCCCGCCCCACCGATACGAGCGCGATCAGAACCCCCGAGACGAGCAGCTTGTCGGCCGTCGTGTCCAGGAAGCCGCCGAGCGTCGTGGTCGCGGCCCATCGGCGGGCCAGGTAGCCGTCGAAGAAGTCCGTCACAGCGGCGAAGGTGAACAACGCGGCGGCCACCCCGTACGCGTGATCGAACGGGTCGGACAGGAGGAGCCACATCACGACCGGGACCAGGATCACCCGCAGGTACGTGAGCAGTCGAAGGATCGATGCCGCCCGGGCTTCGCGTTCATCCACTCCAGGTGACCCCCTGGCCACCCTAGCAGCGGCCTCAGCCCGCCGCAGTCCGTACCGCCTCGGCGGAATCGAGCGCGAGGACCAGGTCGGCCAGGGTGCGCGCCGATCCTATGTCCGTCTCCCGGACCGCCCGCTTCACTCGGGGCACCGCGGGCGGTGTCGCCGACAGCTCCCGGACGCCCAACCCGAGCAGGATGGGCACCGCGACCGGGTCGCCCGCGATCTCCCCGCACACGCCGACCATCCGTCCATACGACCGGGCGCCCTGGACCGTCATCTGGATGAGCCGAAGCACAGCCGGGTGCAGTGCGTCGGCGAAGCCTGCGACGCGCTCGTTGCCGCGTTCGGCGGCGAGCGTGTATTGCGTGAGGTCGTTCGTCCCGATCGAGAAGAAGTCAACGTCCGGCGCGAATACCTCGGCGGAGAGCGCCGCCGCCGGGACCTCCACCATGATTCCCACCTCGAGCTGCGACGGGACCCGGCCGCCGGTGCTTTCGACCTCGTGTCGGGCTTCCTCCACCAGGGCCTTCGCCGCTCTGAGCTCTGCGAGCGATGTCACCATGGGGAACATCACCTTCACGGGATGATCCGCCGCGACCCGAAGGATCGCCCGCAGCTGCGTCCGAAGGACGTCCGGCCGCGCTAGGCCGAGCCGGAGGCCGCGCAGGCCGAGGAAGGGGTTCGCCTCGGCGGGCACCGGGAGGTACGGGAGCGGCTTGTCGCCCCCCACGTCCAGGGTTCGAAGGATCAACGGACGGCCCGCGAGCGGCTCGGCGATGCCGCGATAGGCGGCTTCCTGCTCCTGCTCGCTCGGCATCGTGTCCCGTCCGATGAACAGGAACTCGGTTCGAAGCAGGCCGACCCCTTCGGCACCGGCATCCAGCGCGGCCTCGACGTCGGAGGGCTGGCCCACATTGGCCAGCACCTCGATCGACGTTCCATCTCGGGTGATTGCGGGGCGCGTCGCCTCGGCCCGGGCGGCGGCCTCCGATGCGCGGAACGATTCGGCCCGGCGCTCCGCCTCGGCGATCTGCGCCTGCTCCGGGTCGGAGCGGACCGTGCCCCCCTCGCCGTCGACGATCACGGTCGCCCCCTCCGCGATCTCCAGGACCGCCCGGCCCAAGCCGACAACGGCGGGGATCCCGAGCGAGCGCGCCAGGATCGCCGAGTGCGATGTGGGGCCTCCCAGCGCGGTGGCGATCCCCACCACGATCGCGGGATCCAAGCCCGCGGTGTCGGCCGGGGTGAGGTCCGCGGCGATCAGCACACCCCCGCCGGCGAGTGACGGCCGGGCGCTCGCGCCCCCCAGCAGGTGGGCGAGTACCTGCGCCCCGACCGCCTCGACGTCGGCGGCCCGCTCGCGAAGGTAAAGATCGTCTAGGGCCCGCCAGGTCTCCGCCACCCGATCGACGGCTTCCTTCCACGCCTCCCCCGCCCCGCGAGCTCCGTCGAGGATCGCCGACCGGACCGGCGCGATGAGCTCCTCGTCCTCCAGGAACAACAGGTGCGCATCGAAGATCGCGGCGCTCTGCTCGTCGGCCCGGGTGGCGACCGTCGCACGAGTGGCCGAGATCTCCACCCGCGTGGCATCGATCGCTGCCTCCAGCGCCGCCCACTCCTCCTTTGGCTCGCCGGCCGGCCCGGACGGGACCTCGATGTCTGGAGCGCGGACGTGGCGGGCCGGGCCCACGGCGACGCCCGGCGAGGCGGGCAAGCCGGACAGTGTGCCGTCGACCGCGACGAACGCCGGCGCCTCCGCGGCCCCGCCGTCGCTCCGAGCCGTCGCGGAGGGCTGGCTCTCGACGTCATCGCCGAACCGCTGGGCCGCGAGGGCCCCGATGGCGTCGATGGCCGCCTGGGCTTCCGGTCCCCGCGCCACCACCTCGATCTGATGGCCCTGGCGGACCCCCAGCGTGGCCACCGCGTTCAGGCTCCTGGCATTGGCCGGCCCCGCCCCGGTGGTGCGGTTGGTCACGCGGACGTCCGCGTCGAACCGTCCGGCCGTCTGGACGAACCGAGCGGCCGGCCTGGCGTGGAGCCCGAGGGGGTTCTCCACCGAGAGCCGAACGCTCGCCTGCGGTCCGGCCGCCTCTCCGGCGGCCGAAGCCGAGAGCGGGGCGGCCGGCGACGGTGCCGGCGTCCCGAGGTGCGCGGCCTTGGGTCCCAGTCCCCCTCGGGCCTCCTCGGCGACCTCGGCGAGCGACCTCCCCAGCTTGGCCGCCACCGCGGCGGCGACGGCACCCTCGACGAACGGCGCCTCGCACAGCAGGACCCGCCCCCGTCGATCGGTCGGCAGCATGTCCAGGGCCATCTCCGCCGAGAGCACGGCGCTCCCCAGGTCCATCAGGACGAGCACGCCATCCTCGGACCAGGCGCGCTCGATGGCCTGCATAACGAGGACCGCGTCGGTCCCCATGGGCCGGTCGGGCATGTCGAGGCCGCCCACCGGTTCCAGGCGGATGTCCGCGCCGCCCATCTCGCGCGCCAGCTCGGCCACGCCCTCGGCGACCTTCGGGCTGTGCGAGACCAGGACGATGCCGATCACGTGATCACCGGATCCTCGCCCGAAGCCTACCGGCCGGGGGTGGCCGGCCGCCCTCAGGACAATCCGTAGGCCCGGTACAGGAGCTCGACCGGATGGACGGAGGGGATCCCTGTCGCCCGGGTGATCTGCCACCGGCAGGTCTCGCTGTCGCACGCGGCGACCTCCGTCGCCACCTCCGTGACCTGACGGAACAGCGGCGCACCCACCTCCATGGCGATGTCGTACTTCTCGGTCTTCAGTCCGTAGGTCCCGGCCACGCCGCAGCACTCGACATCGCTGTCCACCACCTCGAGCCCGGGGATCAGGCGGAACAGCTCGAGCGCCGGCTTACCGATACCGTGGCCCCGCTGCTGGCACGGCGCGTGGTAGGGGACTCGCATGTCGAGCGGCCGGAAGTCGGTTCGTAGCGCTCCCCGCTCGTGCAGGTTCAGCAGGAACTCGCAGATGTCGAACATGTGGGCCGACACCGTTCGCAGGTCCTGGTCGTCCTCCAGCTCGAGGATCTCCCGGGCCTCTCGTTTCAGCATCAGCCCGCAGCTGGTCGAGGTGGCCACGATGTCATAGCCGCGCCGGGCGTACGGCTCGAGGTGCCGGGCGAGCTTGCGGACGTATCGCTGCGCGTCGTCGAACAGCCCGTTCGACTGCAGCGGCAGCCCGCAACAGTCCTGCCGGGGGACGATCACCCGGTAGCCGTTGTGTTCCAGCACGGCCACGGCCATCTGGGCCACATGGGGTTCGAAGTGGTTCGCGCTGCACCCGTGGAAGTACACGATGGCTTTCGTGGCCGGGGCGAGCGGGGCGTGGTGGCGGGCCCACGACTGAAACGTCCGGCTGGCGAAGAGCGGCATGGGCGCTTGCCGGTGGACCCGAAGCGTTCGCTCCACGAGCCAGCGGAACGCGCGGTTCTCGAGGAAGAAGTTGGCGATGGGGGCGAGCGGCGTCCCCACCTTCCCCATGGCGCTCGGCCGGGCGATGATCCGGTCCCGGAGAGGGATCCCTCGCTGGGCCTTCATCTTCGCCCGGGCCTGGGAGTTGATCTCGGCGATCTTCACGCCCTGGGGGCAGACCGTGGTGCAGATCCCGCATCCGGAGCAGTAGTCGAGGGATGCATCGGGCGAGCCGTCGTCGGTCCGGAACCGCTCGAGCTGTGGCCCGACGTACTTCGGCCCGGGGAAGAGCGGCGTGACGTTCGACACGGGGCAGAACGTCTCGCAGATCGTGCACTTCACGCAGTGGTCCAGCGACCCCCGGACCCACTCCATCGTATCCATCAGGTGGCCCCCTCCACGATCGCGGACGCCACAGCGAAACCCGATGCCAGGGCCAGGCCGTTGCCCGACAGCTCCCGCCACGGTTCGGCCCCCCCGAGTGCGGCGCCGGCGGCGAAGAGATTGCGGAACGCCACGTTCCCCTCGAGGTCGAGCGGCCGCAGGCGTTCGTCCACGGAGATCCCCGCTCGGGCCATGGGTTGGTCGTCGAAATACCGCGGCACGAACCGAGGCTCGCCGACGGGGGGGACCCCCGTCACCGCCAACCCGAACACCGACTCGTGGACCTCGCCGTAGGAGTCGAGGAAGAGGGCGCCCTCGGCGAACCCCCCGGTCGCCAACACGAACCACCTGGCGTCGATGGGCGTTGCGCGGGCCGCCGCGGTCTGCATGACCACGTGGGTCACCACGTCATCGTTCGTCTCCGCGCCTGCGGCCGTCGATCCGATCAGGAGCCGGCCTCCCGCGCGGACGAACGCGTCGCGCAGCGCGTGGAAGAGCCGGATGCCGGCCACCGAGGGCGGCAGCGTGGGCACCTCGAAGACCGGCCGCCCCAGGCGATCCTGGAGATCGAGCCAGGTCGTTCGGTGCTCGCCGAGGCCGAGCACGGACGGGAACCCCACCGACTCGCCCGGCTCCAGCCTGGGAAGCAGCTCCGCCGCCACCACCGACCGGAACTCCTGATCCTCGAACATCCGCGCGTAGCCGAGCGGGCTCACGTCGGCTTCTGCGCCGGGATCGGTGAGGTGCACGGGCCGCGCGTCCACGGTCACGCCGGTCGGGAGCTTGGCCTGGGACAGGTTATCGACCAGCAACCGGGGATAAAAGTCCTTCAGGGCCCGGAGGCCGGCGAACGCGAACCGGCCCCCCGATCGGAGGTCCCCGGCGGCCATGGCCTCCGGGACGAGCGCCGATGGCTTGGGCACCCCCACGGCGGTGGGGAGCAGGAGGTTCTCCTCGATGGTCCCGACGTAGGCGAGCGACGGCACGAGTGCTCGGAGCCACTCGGCGCTGGCCGCCACCGTGTCCGCCGGCAGCCGTGCGTAGGGATGCTCCGGTCGCTCGGAAACGAAGGAGGCAAGCGCGTCGGCCGGGCGCTCCACCAGGTCGGGGGCATAGCCCAGCACGTCGATCGTGGGGGGGGCGAGATGCGTGGCACCCGGTCCCTTCGCCACCAACGTGGTTCGAAGGCCAGCCTGGGCCAGGCGCACGCCCGCGGTCAGCCCGGCCAGGCCCGCCCCGACCACCACGGCGTCGGGGCTCATGCGGCGCCCACCCAGGCACCCGGCAGGTGGGCGACGTCGAGGATCCCCTGGAAGATCCAGTCGTCCAGCCTGGCCTGACGGAGCTGGTCGCCGTACAGGATCGGCTGGACCCCCTTCCACCGTTCCTGGACGAAGTCGAGCAGCGAGCGGTTGGCGGCCTCGCCGGCGATCTTCTCCACCTGGTGCAGGATCCCGGTGGCCCGGTAGATGCAAAAACCGCCCTGGCAGGGCCCCATCCCCAGCCGTACCGTCCGGCGAATGTCGTCGAGGTCGATGGTCTCGCGGCGACGCATGGCCGCCTCGAGGCGACGGCGGGGAACGAGCTCGCACTCGCAGATGAGCTGGTCTTCATGGAGCGTGGCCTCCCGACGCTCCACGCGCGAGCCGAGCCAGTAGTACCGGCCCTGCTCGGAATCGGGCAAGGGTTCGTCCGCGGTACGGCACGGCTGGTCCACACCAAGCTCCGCGCACAGGGCGTCGACGGTATCCTCGGCCATCAGCCGGAACGTGCAGAACTTCCCACCGGTGATCGTGAGGAACCGCTCCACGCCGTCTCGCTGCCGGTGGTTCAGCAACGTGTGGGCCCGAGTGACGTCGCGCGTGTCGGCCCCTTCGGCCTGGTCCTGGTACAGGGGCCGGACCCCGCCCCACACTCGGAGCGCCCGTGCCCGGCGGAACCCCGGCACCAGGTTCTCGCCGGCGTCCATCATCTTCTGGACCTCGTCCCGGTTGATCTGCCAGTCGTCGGGATCGGCCACCTTCTGATCCGTCGTCCCGATCACCGAAACGGTGCGGATCGGAACGATGATGTCGCCGTCGGCAGGCATCTCACACCGGTTGACCACCGTGTTCACCAGCCGGTGGTTCATGGCGATCATGATGCCCTTGCCCGGGAGCACGGTGACGTCGCAGCCCGCCATGGCCGCGATCCGCCCGGCCCAGGCCCCCGAGGCGTTCACCACGTAGTCGGCGTCGATCCAGACGTCCTCACCGCCCCGGTGGTCCTTGACCAGAGCTCCCCGCACCGCCCCGCCCTCCACCGTGAGGTCCAGCACCTCGTGGTAGGGGAGGATGCGGCTCCCGTATGCCTGGGCCGACCGAGCGCAGGCCCACACGGTCTTCCACGAGTCCACGCTGGCGTCGGGAACGGCGAAGGCCCGAGAGATCAACGGGTTCATCCGCGGCTCGCGGCGGAGGGCCTCGTCGATGGGGATCTCCTCGACCGGGATGCCCGCGGCCCGGCACCCCTCCACGAACCGGTCGGCGTACTCCGGCGTGTCGATGGGCGTCGTCACGAACAGCCCGCCGGTGTCCTCGATGCAGTCGGCGGCGATCCGGCGGAGGATGCGGTTCTCGTGGATGCACTCCTCGGCGGCCTTGGGGTCCTTCACCACGTACCGGCCGCCGGAGTGGAGGAGCCCGTGGAACCGTCCGGTGGTCCCCGTGGCCAGGTCGCCCCGGTCCACCAGGACGGTGGAGAACCCGCGCATCGCCGCATCCCTGGCCACGCCGACCCCGGTCGAGCCACCCCCGATGACGAGCACGTCGGTCGAAAACGTGGCCATCCCGTCGATTCTCCTACGGGGCGCGTTCAAAGGAGCGCGGGGTGCGGCGGCTTGCCGCCGCACCCCGCGCCCCCCACCTCACGAGCTAGCCCTGGCCCTCGTCGAAGGAGCCCTCGCGGTGCTCCTCGTGCTCCTTCTCCTGGCCCTCGGCGAAATCGCCCTCCTTGTGCTCCTCGTGATCCTTCTCCTGGCCCTCGGCGAAATCGCCCTTGCGGTGCTCCTCCGGGTGCTCGGTCTCCTGGCCGGCCGCGAAGTCGCCCTCCTGGTCGTCCTTCATCGCTCCCTCCCTTCGGAAGGGGATGCCCCCTCGGGGCTGCCCGGGATCTGGGTCTGGCCGGGCACCGTCTTCGTTACGCGGCTTCCTCTACTCCTCCACCCAGTCGAACGTGCGGGTGACGGCCTTCTTCCACTGCTTGTACTCCCGATCGACCTCGGCCTTGTCCATCCTGGGGCTCCAGTCCTTGTCCTTGCCCCAGTTGGCCCGGAGGTCGTTGACCTCCTTCCAGAACCCGACGGCCAGGCCCGCCGCGTAGGCCGCGCCGAGCGAGGTGGTCTCTGCCACGGTCGGCCGGATCACCGGCACGCCGAGGACATCGGCCTGGAACTGCATCAGGAGGTCGTTGTAGACCATCCCGCCGTCGACCTTCAGCTCCTTCAGCGCGACGCCGGAGTCCGCGTTCATGGCATCCACCACCTCGCGGGTCTGCCATGCCGTGGCCTCCAGGGCCGCCCGGGCGATGTGGCCCTTGGTGACGTACCGGGTGAGCCCCACGATCGCGCCGCGTGCGTCGCTTCTCCAGTACGGGGCGAACAGCCCGGAGAAGGCCGGGACGAAGTAGACCCCGCCGTTGTCCTCCACGGTCTTGGCGAGATCCTCCACCTCGGGCGACGTCTTGATCAGCCCCAGGTTGTCCCGCAGCCACTGCACCAGAGCGCCGGTGATGGCGATGGCGCCTTCCAGGCAGTAGACGGCGGGCTGGCTGCCGATCTTGTACCCAAGCGTCGTCAGCAGGCCGCTCTTGGACTGGACGGGCGTCGTCCCCGTATTCAAGAGCAGGAAGTTCCCCGTCCCGTAGGTGTTCTTGGCGTCGCCGACGTCGAAGGCAGTCTGGCCGAACAGCGCCGCCTGTTGGTCGCCGAGGTCGCCGGCCACCGGGATCCCCGCCAGCGCGCCCTTGGCCTCGCCGTAGACCTCGCTCGAGGGCTTGATCTGCGGCAGCATGGCCCGCGGGATACCCATGATGCCCAGGATCTCGTCGTCCCAATCGAGGGTCTCCAGGTTCATGAGCATGGTCCGGCTGGCGTTGGTCACGTCGGTGACGTGCGCCCCGCCATCCGGGCCGCCGGTGAGGTTCCAGATGCACCAGCTGTCGATGTTGCCGAACAGGACCTCGCCCCGCTGGGCGCGCTCGCGCACGCCGTCGACGTTGTCGAGGATCCACTTGACCTTCGGTCCCGAGAAGTACGTGGCGAGCGGCAGCCCCACCTTCGAGCGGAACCGATCCTGGCCGCCATCCTTTGCCAGGTCGTTGCAGATCTTGTCGGTCCGAGTGTCCTGCCACACGATCGCGTTGTAGACCGGCTTGCCCGAGGACGTCTCCCATACCACCGTGGTTTCCCGCTGGTTCGTGACACCCACTGCCGCGAGGTCACTCGCCTGGATCTTGGCCTTCTTCAGGCCACCGGTGATCACATCCTCGGAGCGCTGCCAGATCTCCATCGGGTCGTGCTCGACCAACCCGGGCTTCGGATAGATCTGCTCGTGCTCCTTCTGGTCGATCCCGACCACTTTGCCGCTGTGGTCGAAGATCATGAACCGCGTGCTGGTCGTGCCCTGGTCCAGCGCTCCTGCATACTCCGCCATGGCGCCTCCCTGTCCTCCTCTTCCTCCTGTTAGGGGTCCGCGTCGGCCCACGTGTCGGCCGCCGTCTTCAGCAGCAGAAAGCTCGACGTGGCCCCGGGATCCTGATGGCCGGCGCTCCGCTCGCCGAGGTAGCTGGCCCGACCTTTGCGGGCCACGAGGGGGATCGTGCCCTTCATCCCCTCCTCGGCCGCGGCGGCCGAGCGCCGGAGCGCGTCGCCGAAGGAGGCCCCCTCCTCGAGGGCCTCCTTCAACGCGTCGCGGGCCGGCGTCAGCGCGTCGACCATCGTCTTGTCACCCAGCTCGGCCTTCCCCCGCATGATCACGCCCTCCAGCCCTTTCGTGAGGGCCTCGGCCCAGTCCTGCGAGGAGAGCTCGGGCTTGCCGGCCACGGCCGTGCCCATCTGTATGAACAGCGTGCCGTACAGGGGTCCACCGGCTCCCCCGACGGTTGAGACGAGGGTCATGCCCACCGTCTTGAACAGGTTGCCGACGTCTCCCTCCGGCACGCTGTCGAGCTTGGCGAGGGCGGCGCTCATCCCGCGATCCATGTTGATCCCGTGGTCCGCGTCGCCGATGGCGGAGTCCAACTCGGTCAGGTACTCCCGGTTCTCCGACACCACCTTGGCGAACGTCCGGACGAACTGGACCACCTGGTCGTACGGGACGCTCACCGACCCTCCTTCCTCGCTCGCCGGCACTCGGGCCGACCGCCTCGTGGGATGCTCAAACGCCCCAGCGCAACCCCGGGGTCTTGACCGGCGCGTCCCACAGCTTCGTGAGCTCGTCGTCCAACTTGAGCAGCGTGATCGAGAACCCCGCCATCTCGAGCGATGTGATGTACGAGCCGATCAGGTTCCTGGTGATCTTGACGCCCCGTCCCTCCAGGAACTTGTTCACCTCGTTGTACACGACGTAGAGCTCGATGAGGGGCGTCCCGCCCATGCCGTTCACGAACGCCAGGACTTCATCGCCCCTCGTGTACGGAATGTCCTCCACGACGGCGACCGCCATCATCTCCACGATCTCGTGGACCGGCTTGAGCTTCATCCGCTGCCGGCCGGGCTCGCCGTGGATCCCGATGCCGATCTCGATCTCGTCGTCGCCGATCTCGAAGGTGGGCTTGCCGGCCGCCGGCACCGTGCACGAGGTCAGGGCCATTCCCATGCTCCGCCCGTTCGCGTTCACGTGCCGTGCGATCTCCGCGACCTCCTTCAGCGCACGACGTTCCTCCGCCGCCGCTCCGGCGATCTTCTCCATGAGCACGGTCGTGCCGACGCCTCGACGACCTGCGGTGTACAAGCTGTCCTGTACCGCCACGTCGTCGTCGACCAGGACCGATTCGACTTCGATGCCCTCGCCCCGAGCCATCTCGGCCGCCATGTCGAAGTTCATCACGTCGCCCGTGTAGTTCTTCACGATGTGGAGGACGCCCTCACCGCCGTTCACTGCCTTCGTCGCTTCCAGCATCTGGTCGGGAGTGGGCGAGGTGAACACCTCGCCCGGGCATGCGGCGTCCAGCATGCCCATCCCCACGAAGCCACCATGCATGGGCTCGTGACCGGAGCCGCCCCCCGAGACCAGGGCCGCCTTCCCCTGAACGGGTGCATCGGCCCGAACGATGTAGTTCGGGTTGGTGTGGACCCGTACGAGGTCTGGATGTGCCGCCGCGATGCCCTGGAGCGCCTCAGTGACGACGTCCTCCGGCTTGTTGATCAGCTTCTTCACATGGGCTCCTTCCCCCGGCGGACCGGCCGCTTCCCTACGTGAACAACCCCTTGTAGAACCAGGCTCCCAAGATGCCGCCGACGATCGGAGCCACCACCGGGATCCACGCGTAGGACCAGTCCGAGTCTCGCTTGCCCGGGATCGGCAGCAGGAAGTGCGCGATCCGGGGACCGAGGTCCCGGGCGGGATTGATGGCGTACCCAGTCGGGCCACCGAGCGACAGGCCGATGGCCAGAACGAGCAGGCCGATCAACAGCGGCGCGAACCCGACCGTCAGATCGTTCGCCGTGATGGCGAGCACCCCGATGAGCAGGGCGGCCGTCCCGATGACCTCCGTGATGAAGTTGGCCACGTAGTTGCGGATGGCCGGCCCGGTGCAGAACACTGCCAGCTTGGTCCCCGGGTCCTCCGTCGGTGCCCAGTGCGGGTAGTACGCCAGGTACACCAGCACCGCGCCGATGATTGCCCCCGTGTACTGCCCGGCGATGTACGTCGGTACGTCCTTCCACGCCGTCCCCTGGTCGGTGGTGGCAAGGGCGAGCGTGACCGCCGGGTTGATGTGGGCCCCACTGAACCGTGCCACGGCGTAGACGGCGATGGCGACGGCCAGGCCCCATCCGAAGGTGATGACGATCCACCCCGAGTTCTGCGACTTGGTCTTGTTCAACACCACACCGGCGACGACGCCATCGCCGAACAGGATCAGCAGTCCGGTTCCGATCGCCTCCGCAGTGAAGTTGTTCACGCGTTGTCCACACCAACCCAAGATCGTTCGGTCTCGTATGTCAAATCGGTTCAGTTCAAGACGCCGTTCGGTATCGTCGAACGTGGCGCCTGCGTATCGATGCCCCGGGGGGGCGATGAGCACGCGCTTGACAGGCAGCCCCGGAGAAGCGGAACGTGGAGGAGATGCGCGAGCGACGGTCTGCGCGGGTTCCGGTGATGGCGGCGGCGGACGGCGAGGTCCCCCTGGGAGCGGCGTTCGTCCTCCAGTGGGTGAGCGAGCTGGCCTTCCTGGTCCGGGACCAGCGCGACTACCTGACGCAGCTCGACGCGGCGATCGGCGACGCGGACCACGGGATCAACCTCGACCGGGGCCTCACGGCCACGGTGGCCAACCTCCAGGGGATGGCGGAGGAGGCGCCGGGGGCCATCCTGGAGGCGGTGGGGACGGCGCTCACGTTCACCGTCGGCGGCGCCGCCGGTCCCCTCTACGGCAGCGGGTTCCGGGGCCTGGGCCAGGCGCTCGGGTCAAAAGCGCAGTTCGGTCCGGAAGACCTGTTGGTGGCGCTTCGGGCCGGGCTTGAGGCCATCCAGAAGTTGGGGGCGGCCGCGGTGGGTGACAAGACCATCGTCGACGCCTTCGTCCCGGGCCTGGCGGGGTTCGAGCGGGGGCTTCGTGCCGGGGAGGACCTGGCCGCCGCCGCGACCAGGGCCCGGGAAGCCGCCGAGGAGGGCATGCGGGCCACCGTGCCCCTCCAAGCCCGGAAGGGCCGGGCCTCATACCTCGGGCCCCGGAGCATGGGGCACCAGGATCCGGGCGCCACCTCGACGGCGTTGCTGTTCTCCGCGCTGGAGCGGGCGGCGGGGGGCGCGGAGGACCCGGCGGAGGAGCGACCGTGATCCAGTCCGTGCATCGAGCCGCACTGATCCTGAAGGAGCTGGGCTCGTCCCCCCGCCTGGGCGTGACCGAGCTCGGCGAGCGGCTGGGCCTGGCCAAGGCCACCGTCTTCGGGCTGCTGCGCGCCCTGGAGGCGGAGCAGCTCGTGGAGCGGGACCACGAAGCGGGGAAGTATCGCCTGGGGCCGGCCATGCTCCAGCTGGGGAACGCATTCCTGGACAACCACGAGCTCCGGGCTCGCTCGCTCCTGTGGGCCGAGTCGCTGGCCAGCCGGGTGGGGGAGGCGGTCCGGGTGGGTGTCCTGAACGGTCGGCGGGTACTGATCGTCCATCACGTGTTCCGCCCGGACAACACGGTGCAGATCTTGGAGGTGGGAGCGTCGATCCCGTGGCACGCCTGCGCCTTGGGCAAGGCCATGGCGGCCTACCTGGAGACCGAGCGGCGGAGCGAGCTCATGGACGAGGACCTTGCCCGTCTGACCGGCAAGACGGTGTGCGATCCGGCGGCCCTGGACCGTGAGCTCGATCAAGTGGCCAGACGAGGCGTTGCGTTGGAGGACCAGGAGGCCATCGTCGGAGAGGCGGAGATCGCGGCGACGGTGTTCGATCACGCGGGCGCGCCCGTGGGCGCGATCGGCGTGGCCGGGCCAGTCGAGCGGTTGCTGAGCGACGGGCCCTCGCCGCACCTGGTGGCGGCGGTCCGCGAGACCGCTCGGAGCCTGTCCAGGGAGATGGGCGCGGGCCGCCTGTCGGCCCGCGCCCGCTGAGCCTTCCGTCGATGACGGCCGCACAGGCCCTGTGACACCATGGCCCGTCCATGGGCGGGATCGACCTCCACACCCACACGAACCGCTCCGACGGGACGTTCGCGCCGCCGGAGCTGGTGAGGCTGGCATCTGAGCGCGGCCTAGAGGTCGTGGCCATCACCGACCACGACACGACCGATGGGCTGGAGGAGGGGGCCGGGGCCGGAGTCGAGCGCGGCGTCGAAGTCGTTCCGGGCGTGGAGCTCTCGGCCGAGCACCAAGGCACGAGCGTCCACGTCCTGTGTTACTGGATGGATCCGGGGAACGAGGGGCTCAAGGCCGAGCTTGTCCGGCTGCGCTCCGAACGGTTTCTTCGGGGGGAGACCATGGTCGCGAAGCTCCGGTCGCTCGGGTATCCGGTCTCGTTCGAACGGGTCCGCGAGATCGCGGGCACCGGCAACATCGTGCGACCTCATGTCGCCCAGGCGTTGGTCGAGGCCGGCGTCGTGGCGGACGAGGAGGAGGCTTTCGGCCGCCTCATCGGCGACGACGGGCCCGCGTACGTCCCCAAGCACGCGCTCGCGCCCATCGACGCGCTCGCGCTCGTCCGCCGAGCGAGTGGCGCGTGCGTACTCGCCCATCCGGGCATGTGGAGCGCCGAGGCCCCGGTCCCCGAGGACCTCATCGAGGCCATGGCCGAGGCGGGAATGGCAGGCCTGGAGGCCGACCACAGTGACCACACGCCCGAGCAACGCGAGCACTACCGGGGGCTGGCCAAGCGGCTCGGGCTGGTCGTCACGGGCGGCTCGGACTGTCACGGGACGCGGTACGACCCCGTGCGTCTGGGATCGGTGACCACCGATCCCGATCAGTTCCGGATGCTCCGCGCCCTCGCGGACTCGGGATAAGGAGATGCAGCCCGCCCGACGGCGTGTGCTGATCGTGGGGGGCGGCTACGTCGGCATGTACGCGGCTTTGGAGATGCAAGGCGAACTGTCGCGCGCGGGCCACGAGCTGACCCTGGTGAACCTGGAGAACTACATGCAGTACCAGCCGTTCCTTCCCGAGGTGGCCTCGGGCAACATCGAGCCCCGCCACGTCGTCGTCCCCCTCCGGCAGATCCTCAAGAAGACAACCGTGCTGGTCGGCGAGGTGCGGCGCATCGACCACGAGCGGCGAGTGGCCACCGTGCGGACGCCGAACGAGGAGGACATCGAGGTCCCCTACGACGTCCTCGTGCTGGGCGCGGGGTCTCGATCGAGGGTCCTGCCCGTCCCGGGCCTGGCCGAGCACGGGGTGGGGTTCAAGACCGTGGCCGAGGCCATCTTCCTTCGCAACCACGTGCTGTCCCGGCTCGACGCCGCCGCCGAGGAGCCCGACGAGGACCATCGGCGGGGCGCCCTCACCTTCGTCTTCGTGGGGGCCGGGTACGCGGGGGTGGAGGCCCTGGCGGAGCTGGAGGACATGGCCCGCTCGGCGCTCCACTACTACCCAAGCTTGCATTCCGACGACATGCGCTGGGTCCTGGTGGAGGCCACCTCACGCATCCTGCCCGAGCTGAGCCCCGACCTGGCGACCTACGTGAACTCGCGGCTGCGGGTGCGGGGGATCGAGGTGCTGGTGAACACGACGCTCGAGTCGGCCGAGGGCGGGGTGATGCGCCTGTCGAACGGGATGCACTTCGCCGCGGACACCCTGGTGTGGACGGCCGGAGTGAAGCCGGAGCCGCTCGCCGCCCGCTCGAACTTTCCCGTCGACGAACGGGGACGCGTGGTCGTGGACGAGTTCCTGCGGGTCCGCGGCGTCGAGGATGCCTGGGCCGCAGGGGACAACGCGGCGGTGCCCGACCTCGCGACGGGCGGCGTGTCTCCCCCAACGGCGCAACACGCGCTCCGCCAGGCCCGTCGGCTGGGCACGAACGTGATCGCGTCGCTTGGCGGGGAACCGGTGGAGCCGTTCCGGTGGCGGAACCTGGGACAGCTCGCCTCCCTCGGCCGGTTCAAGGGGGCGGCCATCGTGCTCGGGGTGAAGATCAAGGGGTTTCCCGCGTGGTTCCTCCACCGCAGCTACCACCTGTGGATGATGCCGACCCTCAACCGGAAGGTCCGAATCGTCATGGACTGGACGGTGGGGTTGCTCTTTCCTCGCGACGTGGCGCAGCTCGGTTCGATCCACCACCCACGCGACGCCTTCCAACGGGCGGCGGAGGGGGAGTAGCTCCGGCCAGCCCCTCAGCGGTTCCGGTTGATCTCGGCCGCGGCAGACAACGTGGTGTGGCTACGCTCCAGGTCGGGCAGTTCGTGGCCGCTGGTGATCTCCTCGACCGCCCAGTTGGTCAGGTCGCGGATGGAGATGATCCCTACCAGCGCGCCCTTGTCCAGGACCGGCAGGTGGCGGATCCGAAGCCGGGCCATGTGCTCGGCAGCCTCGGCGATGTCGGTCCGCGGCTCGACCGTGTCGAGGTTGGTGCTCATGCGATCGGCGACCTTGGTGGCCTGGGGGTCCAGGCCGTCCGCCACCAGGTTGACCAGGTCGCGCTCGGTCACGATGCCCGCGAGCCGGTCGCCGTCCATCACGACGACGGAGGAGATGGCGTTCTCCTTCAGCAGCTTGGCGACGTGGGCGAACGTCTGATCCGGGGTCGTGGTCTTTACGGCGCTCTTCATCACGTCTCCGACCTGCATCGGTCACCTCCGACCTGCTGCCCTGGGGACAGCCCTCTCCGAGGGTACCGGAACGGGGCGGCGAGGGTGACATGCCCTCCGTCGGGGCGTCAGTGGTCCGAACGGCCGGTGAAGTGGAACGAGTCCACCTTCAGGGCAGGAACGCGGGAGGCGGAGAAGAAGAACTCGCTCGCCAGCTCGGTGTCACGACCCACCATCGACGCGGACCCAAGGGCCTCGAGGATGGACTGGGTGAACCGGAAGTTCTTCACCGGGCGGGTCACCTCCCCGGACTCGACGAGGAATGTCCCGTCGCGGGTCATCCCGGTGATGGTCGACTCCAGGGGGTGAACGACGTTCGAGTAGTGGAACCGGGTGACGAGCAGACCGCGGTCGATCGAGGCGATCATGTCTTCGACCGAGGCCTCTCCGGGCTTCATGAACAGGTTGAGGGGGAACGGACCCTCCGGGTTCGGCGGGGGGAGGGCGTGGCCGGTCGTCTCCGTGCCCGCCTGCCGGGCCGTGCGCCGGTCGTACACGCCATCGATGAACACGCCGTCGCGGATCAGGTCGACGCGGCGACGGGGCGTTCCCTCGAAGTCGAAGGGGAGCCCGATGGTGTCAGGCGAGGTGGCGTCGTCGTAGATCGTGATGGCCCGCTGGGCCACCTGCTGCCCCTGCTTCCCGGAGAAGCAGGACCGCTCCTCGGCAAGAAGCCGCCCGCCGAACCCGATCCAGGCCAGGAATCCCACCAACGTGGAGACCGCGGCGGGCTCCAGCACCACGGGATATCGGCCCGGTTCGAGATCGATCGGCCGGCGGGAGGTGGCGGCTTTCGTCGCCGCGCGACGGCCCACGGCCCCGGGATCGAGCTCGGCAAGCGAGGAGGCGAACGTCTCGGCGAAGCCGCTCCCGCCTTCGTCGGCGGTGACGACCGTGGTGACCGAGGCCTGGGTGGAAGGGGCCCAGCAGAATTGGCCCTCGCTGTTGAGAACCGCGACCTCACTCGCGCCGGTCTCGAACGCTCCGGAGGCGACCAGGCCTCGACCGCATTCGGCGATCAGCGCCGCAACGCCCTCCGCCCGGTCGTCGGGGGTGGTGGAGGCCGTGGCCTGGTCGAAGCGGTCGCTCTGGGGGAAAGGCTGTGGGGGCGCGAGTCCGGGGAACAGCGGATCGGGCGCCACCACCTCCGCCATCTCTCGGGCGCTCTCGGCCACCCGTCGAGCACCCTGCTCGGACAAGTCATTGGAGGCGGCCACTCCGATACGTCCGCCCTTCACCACGCGGACGCGGATGCCCGTGTCCTCCTGCCAGGAGCTCTGGTGGATGGCCGAGGAGGCGAACCGGGTGAGCCCGACCCATTCGTGGACGAACAGGACCTCGACGCCGTCGACCCCCGGCACCGTCAGCGCCGGCTCGGCGACGGTCCGCACCCGGTCGGGTCCGATCGGCCCCGGCATCAGCGCACCCCCACCTGCACGTTGCGAAAGCGCGCCGGCGCCGTTCCGTGACCCACCCGAGCGGTTTGCGCGGGCTGCCCCTTGCCACAGTTGGGCGTGCCCCACAGGGTCCAATCCTCCCGGCCTCCCACCGCGTCGCACGATCGCCAGAACTCGGTGGTGATGCCGGTGTAGTTGGGGTTGCGGTACATCTGCGTGAGCTTGCCGCCCTTGATGCGCCAGGCGATCTCGCACCCGAACTGGAAGTTCACGCGCTTGTCGTCGATGGACCACGACTGGTTCGTGGCCATGAACATGCCGTCCTTCGTGTCGCCGATGATGTCGGCGAGGGATCCCTCGCCAGGCTCGATGTTGATGTTGGTCATGCGGATCAGCGGGAGGTTCCCCCAGCCGTCAGCCCGCATGGCGCCCGTGGACGTGCCGCCGATCGCGCCGGCCGTCTCGCGGCTGGAGATGAAGTCCTGGAACGTCCCCTCGACGATGATGGGGACCCGTTGCGCCGGGACGCCCTCGTCGTCCCAGCCGAACGAGCCCAGGCCACCAGGGATGGTCGCGTCCGCCGTGATCGACACGAGGTCGCTCGCGTAGCGGAGCTTTCCCCGATCGCCAGGCGAGACGAACGAGGAGCCCGCGTAGGACTCCTCCATGCCGAGCACCCGGTCGAGCTCCACTGCGTGGCCGATCGACTCGTGCACCTGGAGCTCCATCTGGCCCGAATCGAGGACCAGGGTGGTCACCTCGCTGGGGCAGTCCGTGGCCGAGAGCAGCTCCACCGCCTCGGTCGCTGTTCGTTCGGCCTCCTCTATCAGCCCGAGCTTTGCGATGTGCTCCCAGCCGGCCGCGGCGATGTGGCCGCGGAACGAGTTCGGGTACGAGCGCCGCTGGAGCTCGCCCCCGGAGATGGCGGTGGCGTCGAGGCCGGCCCCCGAGTGCAGGACCGTCTGCTCGATCGCGCTCCCCTCGGACGAAGCGAAGGATGTCCGGACCCGGTACAGGTCGATGCCGCCTTCGGCGAACGCCAGCCCCTCGACCTCCTGCATCCGCCGCGTGGCCTCCATCAACAGGGCCACTTTCTCCTCCAGCGACACGTTGAACGGGTCGTCCCGGAAGGGGCTGGCCCACGTGCCGGTGGCCGGGTCGACCTCGGTGAGCTTCACCGGTTCGCGTGGAAGGCGAGCCGCGGCCCGGGCGATCTCGACGGCCAGGCCGGCGGTGCGGGCGATCTCGGCGCCCTCGGGCCGTGCGGTGGCGGCGAACCCCCAGTACCCGTCGACCAGCACGCGGACGCCGACCCCTTCGGAGGTCGCCCGATCGATCCCCTCCATCTCCTGGTTGCGGACCGTGATCGACTCGGAGTCCTCGTGGACGAACCTGGCGTCCGCATAGCCGGCGCCGGCGGCGCGGGCCGCCTCGACGGCCTCCTTCGCTACGTGGAGCATCATTCGGCGAGCCTCCGGCGGGGGACGAGGGGCGGGGAGCTTCGAGCGGCGGACAGCCTACCCGACGGCAATGACTCCCCGCAGTCGGGAGCTGGTCGCGCTCCGGTTCGGCCGGCAGGCAGCGAGCCGACCTTCAAGCTTGCTCGGCGAACCCGTACTCCTGCCCCACCGAGTCGCAGGGGTTGCCACGGCCGAACGTGATCCGCATCTCGGTCACGTCGGCGACGCACCAGAACGCGGTGGCCGTGTCGCCTCCCCACTTCTCTGGGTGCCGGCACAGGGCGTCGGGGGGGTTCTCGTGGTCGGACAGCATGGTCCGGAGCCGGTCGGCGGTCACCGTGCCCGGCTCCTCGGCCCGGAGGAGCTCCGACGCCCGTCGATACCGGACGGCAGAATGCTGGGCGTACTCGGGGTCGCCCTCGTAGCCGAGCATGCCATCGCAGACGTAGTGGTTCGTGTGGACAAGGTGGCCTCGTTCGTCCGGCTCGGTCATCTCCGCGGACATGGCCGAGCCCTCGACGTTCACCACCTCGCCCCGGCGGGAGACGAGCACGTTGTTGTAGGAGGATGCTCGATCGTGGCGGAGGGCCTCGCCGAGCATCATGTCGATTGTCGGTCCCCGCAGCATGGACCGCACCTGGATCTCGCGGGGGACCCCGATCCGCTCGTCGTTCGGTGAGAGCTCGTTGCCGGTGAGCGACAGCCCCGCCGAGTTCCATCCCACGCTGATCCAGATTCCATTGCCGATGGTGAGCACGACTGGATCGCCCGGGACTTTCCACTCGATCGCGACGAGCTGCTCTTGGTACTTCCGGTGCATGTCGTTGTTGTGGGCCACCAGGACGCGGTCGCCGATGGTGGCGGGCGGGACGGCGACCAGGTCGCTGCACCGGCCCTTGAGGGCGTGGGTACGCGGCTCGTGCCAGATCTCCTCGGCGGCGCAGGCGAACAGCGCGAGGGGATCGACCCCGGCGGCCTCCGCGGCCCCCTCGAGCTCGTCCAGGTACCAGGGGTGCGCCTCGGCGGTGACCTCCCGGTAGCGATCGGCCAGGGACAGCTGGTCGGCGCGGGTGCGGCCCGGGGGGATGTCGGCGTCGAACTCCACCGCCTCCTGCAGGACGGCGGCGCAGGCCGAGCCGATCTGCGCCCCCACCTCCCGGTGGGAGCCGGCAACGTGGATCATGTGAATGGCCGGAGGCGCGGTCATACCGGGATCGTACTGCCGCCTTCAGGCGGGAGCCGGCGGGGGCGGCGGCGGCATCGTCGCCGGCGCGGTGTCGCGGGGCATCGGCTCCCTTCGGCGGGCCGCAACCGCGAGGACACCAAGCCCGTACACCACCGCGACGAACCACACCAGGCCGGAGACGAACGGGACGAGCGATGCCACGCGGACGATGGCCCATCCGGCCAGGAACGCCAGATACCGACTGGTCGGCTGCTTGAGCAGGGCCCGACCCAATGCGAAACACGAGGCGGTGTAGCCGAGCGAGTAGATCAGCGCGAGACCGAGAAAGGTCCCCAGGCCGAACGGGATCCCCACGATGGTTACCAGCGCGATCACGGACACGATGGGGAGCCCGAAGAACAGGCCCACCCCCCAGCCGATCGACGCACCGATCCGCTCCACCGCCGCGACGGCGATGGTCTCGGCCGCCCGCGGCGCGAACAGGAGGAGCAACAGCCCGAGGACCAGGATCGAGACCGAGACGGCCACCCACACGGCGAACCGGCTGATCCAGCTGAACCGGCCGAAGATCACGTCGGTGTTCACCCGCCGGCGGTCGCCCTCGATCGCCGCTCCGGATGCGACACTCGGCGTCGACTGGGTCACCAGGTCCCCTCCGATCCGGGCCCCGGAGGCCACGGTGACATCGCCGTTGAATGAAGTCACGTCACCGGTGACGGTGCCCGAGATCGACACGTCGCCGTTGAAGGAGGTGACGGAGCCCCGGACGGTCCCATCGATGGTGGCCGGCCCATTGAAGATCACAACATCGCCAACGGTCTGGCCAGCTTGGACCACCATTTGTCCGGTCAACACGACCTGGGGTTCGTTCTTTTCGGAGTCGGCGGCCAAGGCCGGCGCGGCGAGGGCGAGCACGGAGAGCGCTGCGAACAGGACGATGACGCCCAGCGTCAGCAAACGACGACGTGCGGTCATCTCGTCCACCCCCTCCTCGTGAAACCGGAAACCCTTGTACCACACCCGTTTCCTCCGAACGAATCGGGGAGTGACCGAACCACGACGAAGGAGGTCGCCATGCCTGAGAAGCAAGCATCAGGAATGCGAAGCAGTGCGAGGCGCTGAAGAGGAAGGGGATGTCGAGGGAACGGGCGGCCCGGATCGCGAACTCGCCTGGCGCCTCTAGCAAGGGGGGCCGGAAGCCGGGATCCGCCTCGGCCCGAAAGCGCAGCTCGTAAGGCAGGGGCCGGAGTCTGTCACCCCCTCCCCCTACGGTTGGCCAGTGATCGACCGCACGCGGGCAGACCGAGGGGGACCGTGACGGATCTGGGCTCTGGGATCGTGGGACTCGCGGTCGGACTCGCCGTGGGCGCGGTCCTGATGGCTCGGCGAGGCGGCCACCGATCGAAGGACCTCCTTGGCGCAAGCCGGTTGGAGGCCCGACTCGAGGTCCAGGCTTCCGATCTCCGGCGGCTGGCCGACTCGGTAGGGGTGCGGGACGCGCTGGCCGAGCGACTTCACGAAGAGGTGGCCGGCGCGAGGCTGGCTCTGCACGACCTGTCGATCTCGGAGCGGGAGCGCCAGGAACGGGACCGCGAGGCGTGGGCCGTCGTCCGGCGGCTGTCGACGGTCCTGGCCGGCGGTCCCGCCCAGGGCCGAGCGGGGGAGAACGTCCTCCGCCAGCACCTCACCCAGCTTCCGCCGGGGATCCTGGTCACCGACTTCAAGGTCAACGGCAAGGTGGTGGAGTTCGGCCTGCTGCTTCCCGACGGCCGGCGCCTGCCGGTCGATTCCAAGTGGTCGGCGCTGGCGGAGCTCGAGGCGCTGGAGGCCACGGGGGACCCCAGTGAGCTCGACGCCCGGGCCCGAGACGTGGAGCGGGTGGTGGCCCTTCGCGCCCGAGAGGTCGCTCAGTATCTCGACCCCGCACTCACGGCGCCGGTGGCGGTCGCCGCCGTTCCCGACGCTGCCTACCGGGTCCTAAAGCGGGCGCACGCGGACGCGTTCTCCAAGGGGGTCGTCATCGTTCCCTACTCCACGGCGCTGCCGGTGCTCTTGTTCCTGTACAGCCTGGTGGCCCGGTTCGGCGACACGGGCGACGTGAGGGCGGTGCTGTCCGAGGTCGGTCCGCTCCTCGATGCGATGGAGGGAATCCTCGAGAACAAGATCGCCCGGGCCGCGACCATGATCGGGAACGGAGCCGACGAGTTCCGCTCGCAGCTCGGCAAGGCCAGAGGGTCGGTGTGGAGGGCACGGGCCGCCGGCGGCGCGGAGCCGCCGCCGGCCGCGGCCGGCCTCACGGACGGCGTGCTGCACGCACTGCCTTGATCCGGCCGGGACCGGACGCCGAGTACGAACCCGGCGCTACGAAGCAGGCGCCCTACGAGGACCCCTGGCACGCGTCCGTGGCGTATAGCAGGGACATGTCGCCTCGCATCAATTGGACCGCAGTGCCGCTCGGACTCCGCCATTGCAGCCGAAGGAAGTTGCTGTGGGTGGCTGCCACCTGGTCCCGCTCGATCCACTGGTACGCGAACGAGTCGGGTCCGCCATGGCCGGGGACGAACCGAGTCGGGCCGGGGTTGCTGACGAAGGTCTGCCCGCCCACTTTGGTGCTCAAGATGCGGAACTCCACCGGCGCTCCGGAGACGAGAGCGCTGACGTCGATCGCGATGGGGTAGATCGCGATGGGGTGATCGCTGAATCCAGGGACGTTCGCCCATTGCGTCGAGGTCGTGGACTGGGAGGTGGTCTGCCACACCGAGTCCATGCACTTCACCGGGGTCACGCCGCCCGTGGTCTGAGCGCCAACGGCCCATGCCACCCCACCCACCAGCGTCACCGCCCCGATCACCACGACCAGTCTTCGCATGTGACCTCCATTCCCGACCAGCCCGCTGTTCCTGCCCGGTGAAGGCGGGACGATGGTACGGCCTCACGGTCATTCTCGTAAGGGACGGGGGACGGCTACCTCCGTTTATGAACCACGTTGACATATTCATGCAACATATGCATGAATATGCGAGATGGGTGAGAGCCACCGTCTGCGCGTCGCCGTCTTCGGTGCCTCCGGCTATGCCGGGGGCGAGCTCGTGCGCCTGCTCGTGGAGCACCCAAACGTGGAGCTCGGCCATCTGGCGGCGAACGAGTCGGCCGGCCGCGAGCTGGCGGAGGTCCATCCACACCTCGCCGCCTCTCCCGTCGGTGGCTGGGTGCTGGCTCCGCTCGACGCCGCCTCGGCGGCCGATCAGGCGTCCTTCGCGTTCCTCTCGCTTCCGCACGGGGCCAGCGCGTCGCTCGCTCCCGCGCTGGTCGAGGCCGGCCTCTCGGTGGTGGATCTTGCCGGCGATTTCCGGCTCCCGGCGGCCGCCTATCCGGAGTGGTACGGGTTCGAGCACCCCGCGCCTGCCTGGCTGGAGAAGGCGGTCTACGGACTGCCCGAGGTCTTCGCCGACGACATCGCCGGGGCGTCGCTCGTGGCCAACCCGGGATGCTACCCGACGCCGGTCGCCCTCGGCCTGGCCCCGCTCCGTGCCGCCGGACTGATCGGGCCCGGGCCGATCGTGGTGGACGGCAAGACCGGGCTGTCTGGCGCGGGCAGGGCGCTCGCCGAGGCCACCTCGTACGCGGTGACAGGGGAGAGCGTTCGTCCCTATCGCTTCCCCATGCACCAGCACACGCCCGAGATGGAGCGAGTCCTCGAGCTCGCCACCGGCACCCCTGCCACGGTGTCGTTCGTTCCGCACCTCGTCCCTTCCGTCCGCGGCGTGCTGGTGACGTGCTATTCGGCACTGGAACCGGGGACGACCACGGACTCGTTGACCAACTGTCTCGCATCCGCGTACGCGGACGCGCCGTTCGTGCGAGTTCTTCCTCCCGGCGACATGGCCGACACCAAGCGGACCCGCGGGTCCAACCTGGTTGAGCTCCAGGCGGTGGCGGATCGCAGGACCGGGACGGCGATCGTCGCCGGCGCGCTCGACAACCTGGTGAAGGGCGCCGCCGGCCAGGCCGTGCAGAACATGAACCTCATGGCCGGGTTCGACCCCACCACCGGCCTCACGGCGACGGCGGTGTACCCGTGAGCGTGACGTTCGCCCGGGGGTTCCGCGCAGCCGCGGTGACGGCCGGGATGAAGCCCTCCGGCCGGCCGGACCTCGGCTTGTTGGTGGCCGATGAGAGCCGCTCGGCCGCCGGCCTGTTCACCACAAATGCGTTCGCCGCTGCGCCGGTCCGACTGTCCCGGCAGCGGGTCTCCCGGGGCGGGGGCCGGGCGGTGATCGTCAACAGCGGACAGGCCAACGCCGGGACCGGGCTGTCTGGGGACAACGACGCCGAGCGCTCGACGGCCGCGGCCGCCGAGCTGCTGGGCATCGAGCCCGACGAGGTGCTGGCCTGCTCGACCGGCGTGATCGGCGAGCCGCTGCATATGGATCAGCTGCTCGCGGCGCTTCCCGGGCTGGCCGGCTCGCTCTCGCCGGAGGGCGGCGAGAGCTTCGCCGAGGCCATCATGACCACCGATACGGTGTCCAAGCAGGCCCGGTCCGAGCGCGGTCCCTACCGAGTGGGCGGCTGCGCGAAGGGCGTGGGCATGATCGCGCCCGACCTGCACCTGGCGACGATGCTCGCGTTCGTCACGACCGATGCCCCCGTTCCGCCGGCCGAGCTTCGAACGCTCGCGACCGAGGTGCTGGAACCGAAGTTCGAGTCGCTCACCGTCGACGGGTGCACAAGTACCAACGACACCGTCTTGGTCTTCGCGAGCGGTGCCGCGGGCGGTGACCTCGTCGTGCCGGGGACATCCGCGTGGGATGAGGTATCGGCTGCGTTGGAGGAGGTTGGCACATCGCTCCTGCTCCAGCTCGCCGCGGATGCCGAGGGGGCCAGCCACGTCGTCCTGGTCGAGGTGTCCGGGGCCGACTCGGCGTCGGGAGCCCGCATGATCGCGAAGGCTGTGGCCGACTCGTTGCTCGTCAAGACCGCCGTGTTCGGTGGGGACCCCAATCCCGGGCGGATCCTGCAGGCGGCCAGGGCGGCCGTGGGGGAGCGGGAAGTCGTGATCGGGATCTCGGTGGGGAACGCTCCCGGCAATAGCCGGGCCCTCGGCGTCGACCTGTCGTGCGACTACGTGAAGATCAACGCGGAATACTCGACGTGACCGTCGGCCTGCCGCCGAAGATCCGGGAACGGACGGTGTCCAAGGCCCGGACGCTCCTCGAGGCCCTTCCGTTCATCCAGGAGCACTGGGGCAAGACAATCGTCGTCAAGTACGGCGGCGCGGCGATGGAACGTGCCCCCCTGTCGAGGACGTTCGGGAACGACCTGGCGCTGCTCCAGCACGTCGGCATCGATCCGCTGATCGTGCACGGCGGGGGGCCACAGTTGACGGAGGTCTCGGCCCGCCTCGGCCTTCCCACGACGTTCGTGGGAGGGCTGAGGGTCACCGATGAGCCGACGCTCGACGTGGCCAAGATGGTCCTGGCCGGAAAGGTGAACACGGAGGTCGTCGGGACCCTCCTCGCCTGCGGGGTCCAGGCCGTCGGGCTCTCGGGCGTGGACGGAGGCTTGGTGATAGCCCGCCCGCGGAACCCACCCGACCTGGGGTTCGTCGGGGAGGTGGTCCGGGTGAACGGCTCGGTTCTTCGGGCGCTCATGGAGCAGCGGTTCGTCCCGGTGATCGCGTCGATCGCGATCGGGGACGACGGACAGGCCTACAACGTGAACGCGGACGTCGTCGCCGCCGAGCTCGCGGTGGCCCTGTCCGCCGAGAAGCTCGTGTACATGAACGACGTGCCCGGGCTGATTGGTCCCGACGGCGACCTGCTCTCGGAGCTGGGAGTGACGGAGGTCCTCGATCTGCTGGCCCACACGGGCGCCGTCGAGGGCGGGATGATCCCCAAGCTCGAGAGCGCCGTGCGCGCGCTGAAAGCCGGCGTGCCCCGCGTACATTTCCTCGACGGGCGGGTGGAGCATGCCTTAGTCCTGGAGCTGTTCACGCCGGAGGGGATCGGCACGATGATCTCGGTGGACGCCCCGGGCGAGGAGGGGACGCCGTGAACCCCAACGGCGGTGTCACCAAGGCCCGACGGCAACAGGCCATCCTGTCGCTCCTCGGGCGGGAGCGGCTGGGCTCCCAGGAGGACATCCGGGCCCGCCTTCGCCGCATGGGTCTACCGGCCACGCAGTCCACGATCTCCCGGGACATCGAGGAGCTCGGGCTGGCTCGCGTGCACGATCAGGAGGGAGTGCGCTACGTCATGCCCGGCCGAGGACTTTCGAGCCCGCCGGCGAACCTGCTTCGGCACGCGCTCCAGGAGTTCGCCCTCTCTTTCGTCCCGGCGAACCGGCTGTTGCTCGTGCGGACCCCGCCGGGCGCGGCGAGCGCGTTGGCGGAGGCCATCGACACCGCCACCGTGGCCGGGGTTGCCGGGACGGTGGCTGGCGACAACACGATCCTGGTCGTCCCCGGGGACGGGATCTCGGCCCGCTCGGTGGAACGGGCGTTGCGAAAGGCCATGGAAGAGCGATGACCGGCGCTACGAACACGATGGAGGACGAGAGATGAAGCGAGCGGTGCTGGCGTATTCCGGCGGTCTGGACACATCGGTCACGATCCGGTGGCTGGTCGAGCAGGGCTACGACGTGTTCGCCGTCGTGGTTGACGTGGGGCAACAAGAGGACGTCGACGCCATCCGGGAGCGCGGCGTCCTGGCAGGGGCGGCCGAAGTCCGGATCCTCCCGGCCGTCGATCGATTCGCCGGGGAGTTCCTGGCCCGGGCCGTCAAGGCGAACGCCCTGTACGAGGGGAAGTATCCGCTCGTGTCGTCTCTCGCCCGGCCGCTCATCGCCGATGAGGTGGTGAACGTGGCCCGAGAGGTCGGTGCCGAAGCCGTGGCCCATGGCTGCACCGGGAAGGGCAACGACCAGGTCCGATTCGAGGTCTCGTTCGGGGTTCTCGCACCTGACCTACAGGTCCTCGCGCCGATCCGGGACGCTGCCATCCCCCGGGAGAAGGCCCTCGCCCTGGCGGCCGAGTGGGGAATCCCCATCACCCAGGTGGCGACGGCGTACTCGATCGACGAGAACCTGTGGGGGCGGACCGCGGAGTGCGGGCCGCTCGAGGACCCATGGGTGGCGCCACCCGAGGATGCGTTCACCCGCACCGCCGCCACGCCGGAGCGACCCTTCGAACCCACGGAGATCGCTCTGGGATTCGAGCGAGGGGTTCCCGTGATGCTCGACGGCGACCTCACGGCGCTGCCTGACCTGATCCGCGCCGTGGACGGGCTTGGCGGCCGGTACGGCTTCGGGCGGGTGGACATGATCGAGAACCGCAGGGTTGGGATCAAGTCGCGCGAGCTCTACGAGGTGCCCGGGGCGCTCGCGCTCATCGCGGCTCACCGGTCCCTGGAGGATCTGACCCTCGAACGCGAGGTGGCACACGCGAAGCCCGCGATCGAACAGCGGTGGGCCGAGCTCGTCTACGACGGGCTGTGGTTCTCGCCGCTTCGCGCAGCGCTCGATGCATTCGTGGACTCGACCCAGGAGCACGTGAGCGGCGAGGTCCGACTGCGCTTCTCGCCGGGCGAGTGCATGGTGGTCGGACGGCGCTCGGACACCTCGCTCTATGACATCGGATTGGCGACGTACGGACCGGAGGACGCATTCGACCACCGTGATGCCGACGGGTTCATCAGGTTGTGGGGCATGCCCCTGAAGGTGTGGTCCGCCCGGCAGGGGCCCTGATGAGCGAGCCGGATCCTCCAGGCACGGAGGCCGACGAGCCGCTGTGGGGTGGGCGGTTCGATACGGCGCCGGCTCCGGAGGCCGCTGCGCTGTCGCGGAGCCTATCCATCGACATCCGCCTGGCGCCGCAGGACATCGAATCCTCCGTTGCCCACGTGCGCGCGCTCGAGGACGCGAGACTGCTTTCCTCCGGCGAGGCTGCGGCCCTGGAGAAGGCGCTCCGCGAGGTGGGAGAGGAGATCGCCGCCGGTCGCTTCTCGTTCCATCCCGCCGACGAGGACGTGCATTCGTCCATCGAGCGGGCGGTGACGGAGCGCCTGGGTGACGTGGGCGCCAAGCTGCACGCTGGCCGGAGCCGGAACGATCTGGTGGTCACGGACCTACGCCTGTGGCTCCTCGCCGCGGCACGACGGATCGACGCGGGTACCGTGCTCCTGATGCGGGCGCTCATCGCGAGTGCGAGTGATCATGCCGACACGGTCATGCCGGGGACCACCCACGACCGGGCGGCGCAGCCCGTCACGCTCGGCCACCATCTGTTGGCGCACGCCTGGGCGCTGCTCCGGGACCTCGACCGGCTGGACCAGTGGGCGGCCAGATCGAGCGTGTCCGCGCTGGGGGCCGGGGCCCTGGCCACCTCGATGCTCGGGTTGAATCCCGTCACCACCGCCGGCCGCCTGGGTCTGGACCGGGCCTTCGCCAACTCGATCGACGCGGTGTCGGACAGGGACTTCGTTCAGGAGTTCGTGGCCGATGCGGCCATCCTCGGAACGCACCTGTCTCGGCTGGCGGCCGACGTCCTCCGGTGGACCGAGGAGTCGCTCGGGTGGGCGTCGATCGACGACGCCTATGCCACGGGCTCGAGCATGATGCCTCAGAAGCGGAACCCCGACGTGGCCGAGCTCGCACGAGCCAAGGCGGCACGGTTGGGCGGCAACGTCGTCGCGTTGACGTCGATGCTCGCCGGTCTGCCCCTCGGCTACCACCGAGACCTCCAGGAGGACAAGAGCCCGGCGTTCGACGCGGCGGACACGCTCGAGATCACGCTCGGCGCGTTGACCGGCTGCGTGGCGACGCTCCGCTTCGACGAGGCGGCGATGCGGGAGGCCGCCGAAGCCGAGGCCCTGTACGCGACCGACCTGGCAGAGGAGCTGGTCCGGGCCGGCGTGCCGTTCCGCCAGGCCCATCGGCGGATCGGCGCGATGCTGAACCGACTCGACGCCGAGCACCGTTCGCTCCGATCGCTCGGACCCGACGAGTGGCGCGACCTCGGGCTGCCCGGGGGCGGGTCGCTCCTCGATCCCGACCGCTCGGTCCGGGCCCGGTCGATGCCCGGTGGGCCCTCGCCGGCGAGCGTGCTGGCGCAGGCCCAAGCGATCGAGGCCGCGCTGGTGTCCCGGAACCACGGTGCGCGGATATCGTAGAAGTCTCGGTGGGAACGAAGCCGTAGCCCACACTCGGCCGTAGACCTCCCAGGTCACCATCGAGATGCAGGAGGTATGCGTGATGAGGCTGAACCACGGACGCCGACGCTCCGGTCTGCCCGCGATCGCGCTCGCTGCCTTGCTCCTGGCCGCGTGCGGTCGAAGCAGTGGCAGCGCGTCGGGGGGCGGCTCCCCCTCGCCGTCGGGAACGGCGGCCTCCGTCCAGACGGACTCGGTCTCCGGCCTCGGGACGGTACTCGCGAACAGCGCCGGCCTGACGCTGTACCACAACACCAGGGAGACCGGGAGCACGATCGTGTGCACGGGAGGATGCGTTTCGGTCTGGCCGCCGGTGGTCGTCACGGGTTCGCTCCCGCAGGACACGGGGATGATCAAGGGGACGTTCGGGACGATCATGCGCCCCGACGGCTCCACGCAGCTCACGATGAACGGCATGCCCCTGTACACGTACTCGGGCGACTCGGCATCGGGCCAGGCCACCGGACAGGGGATCCAAGGCGTGTGGTTCGCGGTGTCGGCGTCCGGCTCCACCACGTCGGCCGCCGGGAGTGGCGGTTCGTCCGGTGGTGGCGGCGGATACGGCGGTTACGGCTCCTAGCCAGGAATCGGCGGACAGTCCCCGAGAGCCTCACGCGGATCTCGTGAGGCCCGCTTGACGAATCCGGTCATGAGGCGTGTCCTTTCGTCGGAGACGATGTCGACGATCAGCCGAGGCCATTCGGTTCCACCGGGACCTGAGCTCTCTCGTCTTGCAGCGCTTCGGGCGTTCCGACGTGATCCGATCGGGCTCTTGTCCCAAGCCGCCAACTTCGGCGACGTCGCGTACCTCAAGCTCCCCCGGTTCCCTGCCTACCTGCTGAACCACCCCGACCTCGTCCATGACGTACTGGTGACCGGGAGCCAGAAGTTCATGAAGGGGCCGACGATGCAGGCGGCCAAGCTCGTGCTGGGGGAGAGCCTGCTGACCAGCGAGGGGGACGATCACCGGCGGCAGCGGCGGATGATCCAGCCGATCTTCCACCGCGACCGGATCGAGGGCTTCGCTGATGCGATGGTGGAGCGCGCGGCCCGAGCGTCCGAACGGTGGCAGGCGGGGGAGATCCTGGACATGCATCGGGAGATGGCCGGGCTCACGCTCGCCGTCGTCGGAGCGACGCTGTTCGGAACCGACATCGAGGCCGAGGAAACGCGTTCGGTGGGCCAGGCGCTGGCCCTCCAGCTCTCGATGTTCGGCAGAGTGTTCTCGCCCCTGTTCCGGCTATCGATGCGGCTACCGCTGCCGTCGAACCGGCGATTCGAGCGGTCCAAGGCGGCGCTCGATGACGTGATCGATCGGATGATCGCCCGGCGCCGTTCAACAGACGCGACCGGCGAGGACGTGCTGTCCCTCCTGATCCGGGCGCAGGAGGACGGTACCGGGATGAGCGATGCACAGGTTCGCGACGAGGCCATGACGCTGCTCCTTGCCGGTCACGAGACCACCTCGAACGCTCTGACCTGGACCTGGTACCTGCTCTCCCAGCACGCAGACGTGGAGGCGAAGCTCCACGCCGAGCTGGACGAGGTCCTTGGGGGCCGACTGCCTACGGTTGCCGACGTCCCGCGGTTGCGGCTCACCGAGATGGTCCTCACGGAGTCGATGCGGATCCTCCCGCCGGCTTGGGCCATCGGCCGGCGGGCGCTGGTGGACCACCACGCCGGCTCGTACGTCGTCCCGGCCGGCAGCGTCGTGATCGTGTCCCCGTATCTCGTGCACCACGACCCTCGCTGGTACGAGGACCCAGAGGCGTTCGTCCCGGAACGATGGCGGGACGAGGAGCGTTCCGGGCGGCCGCGGAACGCGTATCTGCCGTTCGGCGCGGGGCCGAGGATGTGCGTCGGCGAGCACTTCGCCAGGCTGGAGGGCGTCCTGGTCCTGGCAACCATCGCCCAGCGGTGGCGCCTCGACCTCGTGCCCGGTCATCGCGTCGAGCTCCAACCCGTCGTCACGCTCCGGCCGAAGCACGGCATGGCCATGACGGCCGATCGACGGGGATGACGTCAGCGTCGGAACGCTCGGACGGCCGTCCGGACGGCCACGAACGCCATGACCACGATGGCTCCGCCTATCAGGGCTGCCGCCACCCCGATCCACCAATTCTCGTCGGCGAAGTCGAAGGATCGACCGGCGAACCGCTCCCCGGTATGTATGCCCCACAGGACTGTTCGCACGGGGAACAGCACGAGCGTGCCGACCACGGACTCGACGAACTGTCGATTCACCCCGAACGGAACGCCTTGCCATAACACGGTGTAGCCGAGGAACCCCCACACGGCTCCGAGACCGGCCGTCGCGGCCAGCCCCGACGTCCGGGGGTACTCGTCCCGCAGCCCCTCGGACCGCCCGGGCTGGACTCCCCCGTGCTCGCCACCGCTCATCCCGCCAGTCTCCCTGTTCGCGGCAGGGTCCAGTAGGCTCATCTGCATGGGGTTCGCGAGCGCCCTCGTCCTGTTCGCCCATCCCGACGACGCCGAGTACATGTGCGGCGGGACCGTCGCCCAGTGGGCTCGCAACGGGACCGAGGTCCACTACGTGGTCGTCACCGACGGCTCGGCGGGCTCGAACGAGGCCGGCAGAACCAGGGAGGAGATTTCGAGGATCCGAAAGCCCGAGCAGGAGCAGGCCGCGCGGGTCCTCGGCGTCCGAACGGTGACGTTCCTGAACTTCCCCGACGGGATGCTCGAGGTGAACCTGGAGACCCGCAAGGCAGTGACCCGGGAGGTGCGCCGGCTCCGCCCCGAAGTGCTCCTAGCGCCCGACCCCTCGAGGCTGTGGTTCGGCCGGCGATACATCAACCATGCCGACCACCGGGCCGCGGGCGAGCTCGCGCTGTGCGCCGTCATGCCCGACGCCCCCTCGCGGCCCCAGTTCCCCGAGCTCCTGGAGGGGGGATTCGAGCCGTACGAGGTGCCGAACCTTTGGTTGTCCACCGAGGAACCCGATACGTACGTGGACATCACCAAGACGATCGACCTGAAGGTGGAGGCCTTGACGAAGCACCGGTCCCAGGGCGTCGAGGACGACCTGCAGTGGGTTCGGGACCGGGCGAAGGAGCTGGGCGAGAAGGGCGGGATGGAGTTCGCGGAGGGGTTCCTGGCGTTCTCGCTGAAAGAAGAGGAAGAAGAAGAGGAACGATGATGGAGGACCCGGTCGACCCTGGGGACGAGGCCCCAGCCGGCCTTGATCCCGACGAGGCGAACAACGTCCGCGCGGACCTCGACGACCTGCACGGGATGCGAGAGGTGTTCGGCCCGCAGGGAGTGAAGGGCGTGGTGATCGCCTGCCCCGACTGCGGGGAGAACCACTTCTACGAATGGGACCTCCTTCGGGAGAACCTCGAGCACATGCTGAGGACCGGCGAGCCCCGGATGCATGAGCCCGCCTTCGAGGTTCACGAGGACGAGTACATCCAGTGGGACTACGGCAAGGGCTACATCGACGCCCTCACCGACACCGGGCTGCAGCCCGACCGTCAGATCCAGATCACGCGCTGCCCGTGGTGCGAGACGCCCTGCGATCAGGATTTCCAGTTCTGCCCGAAGTGCGGCCGGTCCCTCGCGGCGCTGCGGCTGTACAAGGAGCTCCTGGCTCGGGGGATCGACGAGCGAGAGGTCCGTTCGCTCCTGGTCCGGGCGGGCTACGAGCCGTTCTGATCGTGTCCTGTCCTCCCGAGGGGAGTCGATCGGGATCGGGCCCACCTCCGCGCTGACGAGTCTTGAAGTGGTGCGATCCGGGGTGTACGAAGCTGCTGTGGCGGAGACCGAGGCGCCGCGGCGGAGCGATCGGTGGGCGGCGACCGGGGACGCCCAGGGCAACCCGTGGGCCGTCGCCTCGGTCGCGTTCGCGGCGCTCGGACTGGCAGCCGTGGGGGTGATCATCGCCGGCACGTTCAGCGCGCCGTTCCTCGACTCGCTCCCGGAAGGGGTGGCCTCGGGCCTGTACGGAACGGTCCCCGGCTTCGGCCTGCTCGCGCTGCTCGCAGGCCTCGCCGGTCGGAACCGTCCCCGCAGGGCCTGGATGGCTTGGACCGGTGCGATCGTCGGATCCCTGCTGCTGGTGTTCGCGGCGGTCGTAGCCGTCATCCTGCTGAACGCGTTCCTGACGCTCGGATGACCGCCGGCGGCTCGAGGATGCAGTCCTCGGGCGCCTTGTCCGTCCGCAGGCCCTTGAACGAGGGTGCTCGCATCTTCTTCGTGCTCTTCGTGAGCTCCAAGTACTCGACCTCGCATACGATCTCCGGGCGGACGAACGTCGCGCCCTTGAACTCCTTGAGGTCGGGGTCGTCGGTGGGTGGCTCCTTCGTCACGAGCGGTGTGAGCAGTTCCATCACCTTGGCCAGCATCTTGTCGGTGAACCCCGTGCCGACTTGGCCGATCCACCGGAGCATCCCATCGTCGTAGGCCCCGACCAGGAGGGCCCCAAACGTCCCCGCGCGCCCGCCCTGGCCCGGGGTCCAGCCCAGGATCACGCAGTCCTGGGTGTTGGTGAGCTTGATCTTCCTCCAGTCGGGCGAGCGCCGACCGGAGAGGTACTTGGAGCCGTGGCGCTTGGCCACCACGCCTTCCAGGCCGTGCGAGCGCGCCGCCGCGACCAGCTGCCTTCCTTCGCCCTCGACGAAGGTGACGAGCTGGAGCCGCTCGTCCTCCTCCACCACGGCTTGGAGCAGCTCCCGGCGTTCCTCGAGGGGCTGCTCCGTCAGGTTCCGGCCGTCCAGCCACAGGAGGTCGAACGCAACCAGCGCCACCGGGATCTGCTTGGCGATCCGTTTGATCTCCCGTTCGTTCGCCAGGTTCATCCGCTGCTGGAGGGCCTCGAAGGAGTTCTTCCCGTCCTCGTCGAATGCCACGATCTCCCCATCCATCACCGCGTTCACCTGATCCACCAGCTCGTGGATCATGTGCAGCTCCGGATACTGCGTCGCCACGTCGCGGCCCCGTCGGGTGATCAGCCGGGTCAGGTCCGTCGTGAGGAAGGCGAGCGCCCGGATCCCGTCGAGCTTGGGCTCGAACCGCCACTTCGGATCGTCGAAGGGCTGATAGCCGCCCTCGGCCAGCATCGGCTGGAGCGAGGGCGGCTGGTCGATGAGCGGTGCATCCTGATGACTGGCCAGGAAGACAAGCCAGTCGGTCCGGGTCTTCACCAGGTGGTACTCGAGGCCGCGGTACCGGCGGCCGAGGAGGCGGAAGCTCACCTTCTTATCCGTCCACTCGATGAGCTCGTACGTGCCGTTGTCGAAGATGCGGACCTCGCCGGCCCCGTAGTGGCCTTCGGGGATGGAGCCCTCGAAGCCGCCGTACTCGAGCGGGTGGTCCTCGGTCCGAACGGCCAGCCGCTTGTCGCCGAAGGCGATCGGAAGCCCCCGAGGCACGGCCCACGAGGGCAGCGCGCCGTCTTTCTCCAGCCGAAGGTCGTAGTGGAGCCGGGTAGCTCGGTGCTTCTGGATCACGAACGAGTTGCCCGTGCCCTCCGCGACACCGGGGGCCGGCTCGGGCGTCCCCTCGAAGTCTCGCTTGCGGAGGTACTCGGCGAGCTTGGGGTCCTTCGATTCGGCGATGACCTGCTCGCTGGTTCGTCGATTCTTGGGGTTCGAACCCTTCGCGGCCTTCGTCACGTTCTGGATCGCCTTCGGAGCGTTCCCGGTCTTCGTGGCCTTCGTGTCCAGGGCCTTTTCCGGAGGGAGTCCCATGGCCTCCAGCGCGGCGCCGAGGTCCTGCGGCTTGGTCCGGACCCCCTCGAACAGGCCCCCGACCTTGGCGAACCGCTTCCACACCGTCTCGATGGTGAAGTCCCGGGGCGAAACCCCCTTCTGGACCTCCTTCCACGTGAGCGGGGTGGAGACCGTGGCCCCCGGCTCGGGCCGGAGCGAGTACGCGGCCGAGATGTTCGCCCCTGCCCGGTTCATGTTGTGGTCGATGAAGACCTTCCCGGACCGCTTCGACACCTGCCAGGCCATCGTCACCCGATCGCGGTCGGCCCGCTCGATCATGCGGCCCACCGCGCCGACGAACTCGCGGACCTGCTCGTAGGAGTAGCCCGCCTCGACCGGAACGTAGATCTGCATCCCCGTCGCCCCGCTCGTCTTGGGATAGCCCACCAGACCGAGCGCGTCGAGGGACGCCTTGACGTGCATCGCCACCGCCAGGACGTCGTCGAACGTGATCGGAGGGAACGGATCCAGGTCGAAGAACAGGTAGTCGGGCGATTCGATCGAGCGACATCGAGAATGGAGCGGGTGGAATTCGATGCAGCCGAGATTGGCGATAAACAGCACGCCGGCCGTGTCCTCGACCATCAGGTAGTCGATGATGCCGGTCTTCGCCTCCTCGCTCTCGACGGGGCACCGGGGGAGCCAGTCCGGCGTGTGCGAGGGGGCGCTCTTCTCGTAGAAGAACGGGCCGGCGATCCCGTCCGGCATCCGCTTCATCGTGAGTGGTCGCTCGAGGAGGTGCGGCAGGATCAGGCCGGAGGCGTTGAAGTAGTAGGCGATGACGTCGCCCTTGGTGTACCCCTCCTCGGGCCAGAACACCTTGTCCAGGTTGGACAGCCGGAGCTCTCGGCCGTCGGCCTGCATCCACCAGGCCTCCCCGCGCTGTTCGGCCGGCAGGGATGTGGGGAACGCGACCGTGAACGGGGGTCCGGAGGCACGCTTCTTCGTGGGCGTCACCCCACGATGGTAGAACGAGTAGGTGGGACCGCTAGAATCAGTGGTCCCTGGAATCGGCCTTCTTCGGAGGTACGCCATGCCACCCAGAGCCATGTGGAAAGGGGCCATCTCCTTTGGCCTGGTGACCATCCCGGTCGCGGTGTTCCCCGCGACCGAGGAGAAGTCGCTGAAGTTCAACCAGCTCCACGACGAGGACAGCGGCCGAATCCGCTATAAGCGGGTGTGCGAGATCGACGGCCAGGAGGTCACGTTCGAGCACATCGTCAAGGGCTTCGAGTACGAGAAGGGCCACTACGCCGTGCTCACCGACGAGGACCTGGAAAAGGTGCCTCTCGAGTCCAGTCGGTCCATCGACATCCAGCAGTTCGTGGAGCTGGAGGAGATCGACCCCATCCTGTACAAGAAGTCTTACTACCTGGTTCCCGACGAGACGGGCGCGAAGGCCTACGCGCTCCTCCGTACGGCGCTGTCCGAGGAGAGCAAGGTCGGCATCGCCAAGGTCTCCTTCCGCGACAAGGAGCACCTCGCAGCACTGCGGTTCGACGGCGACGTGTTCGTCCTGGAGACCATGTACTGGCCGGATGAGATCCGGGCCGCCGAGTTCGAGACGGTCCACCCCGATGCCAAGGTTCGGCCACAGGAGGTCGAGATGGCCAAGGCCCTCATCGACAACCTGACCGAGCCGTGGAACCCGGCCGCGTACAAGGACGAGTACCGCGAGGCGCTCCTCGAGGTTGTGGAGAAGAAGATCGCCGGCGAGGAGATCGAGGTCGCGCCGGAGGCGGCACCGGCCCGGGTCGTCGATCTCATGGACGCGCTGAAGGCTTCCGTGGAGGCGGCGAAGAAGAAGACGCCCGCCGCGCGGCCGAAGGCGAAGTCGGGGGCCAAGAAAACTGCGGCGAAGAAGACCGCCGCCCCGCGGAAGAAGGCCGCCACCGGCTGAGGTGAGCTCCCGGCCGGCTACGCGGTCCGTCCGGCTACCGCCGACGACCTCGACGCGATCGTCGACCTGTTCCATGCGTACGATGTCTGGGACTTCGGACGGACGGACTCGGTGCGCGAGCACCTCGAGGCCGATTGGATGGTTCCGGGATTCGACCCTTTCACCGACAGCTGGCTCGTCACCGAAGAGAGGGGCGAGGTCGTTGGGTTCGCGTATGTGCAGGGCATGCCCACCGAGGCGGCCAGGGACGCCTTCGGCCGGGTACATCCGGATCATCATGGCCGCGGGATCGGTAGTTTCCTGGTCGCCAACACGGAACGCCGGGCTCGGACCCGGCCGGGGATCGAGCCGGCGGCGGTCCGCAACTTCGCGACGACCACGGATGCATCGGCCCGAGCGCTCCTGGAGGATCACGGATACCGGCGGGTCCGCATGTTCTGGCATATGGAACGGATGCTCGGCGACGACCCTGATCCGGGGCCGATCGATGGCATCGTCCTCCGGCCCATGCGGGCGGGCGAGGAGCGAGACACCCACGCGGTGATGGAGGAGTCGTTCGCCGAGCACTGGGGAGACACCACGCCGCCATTCGACGATTGGCGCCGGTTCATGGACCGGCCGGGATTCGATTCGGGGATGGCGATCCTCGCCGTGGAACGGGAGGAGATCGTGGGCGGGGTGATCTCGACGTCGGCTTCGGACGCAGCATGGGTCAGGGAGCTCGCCGTCCGTCCCGCCTGGCGGGGCCGCGGCATCGGGAGCGCCCTGCTCTCGTCGGCGTTCGCCGATCTGTCCCGGCGCGGTGTGGCCGAGGTCCGGTTGAACGTGGACGCCGAGAACAAAACGGGTGCCACCCGCCTGTACGAGCGAGCCGGAATGACCGTTCGCCGGCGGTGGCTGGTCTACGAGAAGCCGATCGCGGGATAAGCTCGATGCCGTCGCCCGGAGGAGGGACCGTCGTGAAGCTGGTCGTCGGCATCGTAAAGCCGTTCAAGCTCGATGAGGTGAAGGAGGCCCTGCGCGAGATCGGTGTGACCGGCCTGACCACCACCGACGTCGAGGGCTTCGGCCGCCAGCGGGGGCATACCGAGGTCTACCGCGGCGCCGAGTACCAGGTGGACTTCGTGCCCAAGGTGAAGGTCGAGGTCCTGTGCGACGACGACCAGGTCCAGGGGATCGTGGACGCCGTGCTGAAGGCGGCGCGGACCGGCAAGATCGGCGACGGCAAGATCTGGGTGATTCCGGCCGAGCACGTGGTCAGGATCCGCACCGGGGAGATGGGGCCCGACGCGCTCTGAGATGGCCGACCGCTCGGCCCCGGCCGCGCGGCTGCGGGACGAGCTTCTGGCCCTGGACGCCGCCTACTCGACCGGCCATCACGGACGGTGGTCGGCCGCCCGTCGCTCCGAGCTGGTCGACGCCTGCGTCCTCGAGCTCTTCGGGGTGAACCAGGTGCCTCCGCGTGTCGCCCTGGTCGCGCTGGGAGGCTACGGCCGGGGCGAGCTGGCGCCATTCTCGGACGTGGACCTCCTCATCCTCCACGGAGGCGATGGCTCGGAGGAGATCGAAGGGCTGGCGGAGCGGCTGCTGTACCCGCTATGGGATGCCGGCCTGACGGTCGGCCACGGCGTGCGGACGGCAGACGAGTGCCTGGCCCTGGCGTTCGAGCGCCTCGATGCGGCCACCGCGATGCTCGATGCGCGTCTCCTGGCCGGCGACGTCAGTGCCTGGGATGACCTGCGCGACCGCCTTCGGGCATCGACGCGGAACGATCCTCGGGGGTTCGCCGAGCGGATCGTGGTGAGTGCCTCGGAGCGGCGAGAACGGTTCGGTTCGGTCTCCTCGCTGCTCGAGCCCGACCTCAAGGAGGGGAGCGGCGGGCTCCGAGACCTGCACGCCCTGGGATGGCTGGCCATCGTGCTCACGGGCATCGGAGGTGTCCGGTCGCTCGAGGAACCCGGCCTCCTCGGGCAGGCCGAACGCGAGGCACTGGAATCGGCCG
>WNGF01000305.1_pt1 | contig 69127 bp, 72 predicted proteins | sample 5400641 | NCBI WGS metagenome assembly WNGF01 (sample SAMN13153371, study PRJNA577476) | soil metagenome | isolation source: 80 cm soil or saprolite under grassland replicate 2 | place: USA:California | collected 2016-06-15
GGACACGCACTGGCCGAGCGGAGCGAGACGACGAACGTCTACGTCCGGCTGACTCTCGACGACGGCTCCGTCGGCTTCGGCGAGGGCGTCCCCCGCGAGTACGTCACCGGCGAGACGCTGGAGGCGGCGACGTCCGCACTGACCGGCCGGTACGGGCCCGCGCTTGTCGGCCGGGAGCTCGCCTCGCTGGAGGACGTGTCGCATGCGGTCGACGAGGCGACCGCTGACGACGGCGAGCTCGCGCCCTCGGCTCGCTGTGCGCTGGAGCTGGCGCTGCTCGACGCCGCCGGACACGCATTCGGCAGGCCGGCGGCAGACGTGCTCACGGCGGAGCGCGCGGGCGTCGTCCACTACGACGCCGTGATTCCGTTCACGAGCCCGAAGAAGCTGGTGGCGATCGCGCTCGCGGTGCGCGCCCTGGGCATACGCCAGGTCAAGGTGAAGGTCGGCGACGATCCCGAGCACGACGACCGCACCCTGCGGCTGCTGCGCCGGCTGCTCGGGCGCGGCGTCGACGTTCGCGTCGACGCGAACTGCGCCTGGACGAACGCCGAGCAGGCCCTCCGCGCGATCGAGCAGCTTCGACGGCGCCAGATCAGCGCCGTCGAGCAGCCTCTGCCCGGGGAGGACTTCGAGGGCATGTGCCGTGTGACCGCCGAGACGCCAGAGCTGATCATCGCGGACGAGTCGCTGCGGACCCCCGAGGAGGCCCGGGCGCTCGCCTCCGAGCGCGGCTGCGACGCGTTCAACATCCGCGTCTCCAAGTGCGGTGGGCTGCTCCGGTCGATGCAGATCGCGCGCAGCGCGCGCGAGCACGGGCTCGTCAACGTCGTCGGCGCCCAGGTCGGCGAGAGCGGGATCCTCTCGGCCGCGGGGCGCCACCTCGCAGCGGCGATCGGCGATCCCCGCTACGTCGAGGGCTCCGCCGGACGCCTGCTGCTGAAGGAGGACCTGACGGAGGAGAACGTCCTGCCGGGCCGGCGCGGGCGCGCGACGCCGTTCGCAGGACCGGGCCTGGGCGTCCACGTCCGCGAGAACCTGCTCCGCGCGCGGGGCCGGGTCGAGGTACTGCTCGAGGCGTCGCCGGTGGAGGCCGTGTAGGCATGGCGGCGGGCAGCACGGTCCAGCGGCTCTTGCGGACGTGGCTGAAGTTCAGCGCGGCCGACAAGTTCGACGACGCGACGTGGCAGCCCGAGGCGGCGCAGGAGGAGAAGCTGCTCGAGATCGTGCGCCGGAACGAGCAGACGGTCTTTGGCTCCGAGCACGGCTTCGACAAGGTGCGGTCGATCGCCGACTTCCGGACCGCCGTGCCGCCGGGGAGCTATGAGACGCTCGAGCCGTACATCGAACGGATGGTGCGCGGCGAACGCGGAGTGCTAACGGCCGACGACCCGCTCATGTTCGCGACGACGAGCGGCACGACCGGGCGGGCGAAGTTCATCCCGGTGACGCCGAGCTATTTGCACGAGTACAGCCACGGCGTGCACGTGCACACCTACCGGATGTTCACCGACTACACGGACATCCTCGAGGGCAAGCTGCTCGTCTCCTCCTCCAGCGACGTCGAAGGCCAGACGGAGGGAGGCGTTCCGTACGGCGCGATCTCCGGCTACCTCACCCGCACGCAGCCGAGTGCGATCAAGCGGTTCTATGCCCTCCCATACGAGCTCACGAAGGTGAAGGACGTCGAGTCGAAGTACTACCTCACCCTCCGCTTCGGTCTGCCCGAGGACGTCCGCACGGTCGTGACCCCGAACCCGTCGAGCCTGCTCCTGCTGTCGGAGAAGATGACCGTGTTCGCCGAGGAGCTGATCCACGACATCCGCCACGGAACCACGCGGGACCGATTCCTCCCGGCGGGCGTCCTCGCGCGGCGCCTCACGTCGTTCCGGGCGGATCCGGCCCGGGCGGACGCGCTCGAGGCGATCCTGCGCCGCACCGGGCGGCTGTGGCCCGTCGACGTCTGGCCCAACCTCCGCATCGTCTCCTGCTGGAAGGGCGGCACGATGCCGCTGTACCTCCGGAAGCTCTCCGGCCCGTACGGCGACGTGCCGGTTCGCGACCTCGGCTACATGGCGAGCGAGGGCCGAGGCGGAACACCGCTCGTCAACTCGGGCGCGGGCGGCGTCCTCAACATCAGCAGCCACTTCTTCGAGTTCGTCCCCGAGGAGGAGCGCGACGACCCGAACGCGATCTTTCTCACCGCCGACCAGCTCGAGTCGAACCGCGAGTACTTCGTCTACTTCACGACCTCGTCCGGCCTCTACCGCTACGACATCAACGACATCGTCCGGGTGGTCGACTTCTACCGGAACACGCCCGTGATCCAGTTCGTGCGAAAGGGCCAGGGCATGACGTCGATCACGGGTGAGAAGCTGACCGAGTCGCAGGTGACCGGCGCGCTCGTTGACGTCGTCGACGCACGTGGGTTCGACATCCGCCACTTCACGGCCTGTGTCGAATGGGGCGAGCCGCCCCGGTACGCGCTCTACGCGGAGGTCGGCGACTCTATGACGCGCGCTGTATGTGTGGAGTTCGTGCGCGCGTTCGACGCGGCTCTGTGCGGCAAGAACGTCGAGTACGAGGCGAAGCGCGAGTCGCAGCGGCTCGGCGCGCCCGTCCTCAAGCACGTCGCCAACGGAACCTACGAAGGACTGCGGCAAAGGCGGGTCGCCGAGGGCGCACCGGAGGCGCAGGTGAAGATCCCGCAGCTGAGCACGAACATGAGCTTTGGCGAAGGGCTCGAGGTCCTGGAGGAGGTCGATGTCGGCGTTCCCATTGGCAGCTGACCGCGTTGCGGAGATCGAGCTGACGTTCGCCGCTGTTCCGCTCCTCTCGCGGCTCAACGACCGGCAGCGCCGTCAGCTCGCGCGTCGCGCGACGACCCGCTCCTACCGGCCCGAAGCCGTCATCGTCCGCCAGGGCGATACGAGCATGGCGTTCTATGTCGTCCTCTCGGGGCGGATCCGGATCGAGCGGGAATCGGAGACCGGGACTCCCTTCCAGGTCTGGGAGGCAGGACCAGCCGGCTTCTTCGGCGAGATGGGGCTGATCGACGACGAACCGCGCGCGACGACGGTGGTCGCTGTGGAGCCGACCGAATGCGCGCTGCTCGCGCGATGGGACTTCCAAAACGAGCTCCGGGACGACCCGGACATCGCGCTCGCCCTGCTGCCCGTACTTAACGAGCGGATCAGGAACCTGAACGAGCAAGTAGCCCAGCTCGCGGGCCGCGCGCGAGAGACCGAGGTCCGGGGACTCCGCTAGTCGATCTCATACGTTCTTCAATGGCGCTGGAGGATCAGCTCGAGAAAAAGCGGAAGGCTACGCGGCGCCGGAAGTGACTCGGCAGTGTGTTGGATACTCTGGAACCCGCTTCACAACTCGGCGAGGTAGCTCAGTCGGTAGAGCACACGGCTGAAAACCGTGGTGTCGCCGGTTCGATTCCGGCCCTCGCCATCTCTATCCACGGCTTTTCGGCATGCCCCCACGGCGCGTTGGCAAGTCGATTGTCAACTAGAGACCCGTGAGCTTCTCGTACGCGAGAGGCTCTCGCTCGAAGAGACCTGTGGTCGAGCCTCCCAGTCGCCCAGGACCTGGGCGGGGCTGAGAAGGGCGGCGGAAGCCATCGGGATAGCCCCGGATGGTTGGAGCGTCCCTAGCCGACCGAGACGAGCCAGAGCGGGTCCAAGACACCTGCCACCCGTACCGAGAATCCTGGTGCTTAGGCCGACTCACGGCTGGACTGCTCGCCTTCGGTGCGGCATTCCTCGCAATCGCCGTGTTCCTCATCATGCGAGGCGGACGCCGCCGCGACGGAGACAAAGCGCTCCTCGCAGATTCGCAGAATGCGGAAAACTCGCTCCTGACCCCGGGGGCGGCGGGCACATATCCGGCGGTCTTGACCGCACGGCTCGACGAACCGCTTAGTCGCGGATTGTGGCTCGTCAAGTGGCTGCTCGCACTCCCGCATCTGATCGTGCTCGCATTCCTCTGGGCTGCCTTCGTGGTCATGACTGTCGTCGCGTGGTTCGCTGTCGTGATCACGGGCCGCTACCCACGTTCGATCTTCGACTTCAACGTCGGAGTCCTACGTTGGAGCTGGCGTGTTTCGTACTACTCGTACGGCGCGCTGGGCACGGATAGGTACCCACCCTTCTCGCTCGACGCGGAACCCGATTACCCAGCAACCTTCGACGTGGCGTATCCCGGTAAGCAGTCTCGCCTCACTGCCTTCGCAAGGCTAGTACTTGCGTTCCCGCAGCTGCTGATCATCGGCGTGTTCGTCGGCGGAGGTGCCTACTGGATCGGGCATATCGGCGCATGGCAGTTGACGTCACCGTGGTCGGGTCTGATCGGGCTGCTCGTCCTGGTCGTCGCTGTCGCGCTTCTTTTCACAGGGCGCTATCCGCGTGGTCTGTTCGACCTAATCGTTGGCTTGAACCGCTGGGTATTGCGCGTAGTCGCATACGCAGCGTTGATGACAGACGAGTATCCACCGTTCCGATTCGACGGTGGAGGCGACGAGCCTCAGCACGCGCCGACGGCACTCGCTTCGGCACACGTCTAAGCATCGAACGGCGAGGCCGCCTTTTCGGGGCGGCCTCGCTCGCCGCTGCCAGAAAAGGGCGCGTAGTGCTTCGCGCCCGAGGAGACGGTGAGGCGCCAATCCGTCGAGCCGTTCGGGGGCAACCTCGGCCACGAGACACACGAGGTCGAGAGCCTCGGCCGAGTCCGCTGCACCCATCTCACGAGCGCACGTCTCCGCGCCGAGCAGATTCCTTCGCTGGACTGCGTGCCGGAATCTCGCGGCGGTTCGCCCTCGCGAAGCAGGCGTTAAATCCGAACAACCATCTAAAGGATTCGTTAAGACTGCGACCGCCCTCCTCGGGGTCTGCTAGGACTGTCGCCGTGAGCGTCGGGAGGCTACTTGGGCTGGCCGCCTTTGCCGCGGCGATCGCGGTTACGGCTCCGGGTCTCGGGACCTCGTCGCCGGCTGCGGGTAAGCCGAACGCCGATTGCGGCCGCGTCGAATACCAGAACGCCCTGGAGGCCGTGTTCGGCCGGCGGAAGACGCAGGCGCAGGCGAACACCCTGCGCAACAACGTCATCGGCAGGGGATTCGTGAACGCGAACATCATCCCCGGCTGCGACGGCTTTCGCGTGGTCATCCGCGGAATCGACACGTTCTCGATCGGCGCCGACCTTCAGGCGGAAGCACGCCGAGAAGGCTTCTTCGTCACACTCGAGTGCATCAAGGGCAAGGAGATCGGGCGTCTCGAGGCCGTCTTCACCCACGCTGCGGACCGGGCCGCGACCGCGAACTTCATCGACCGCGCGGCAGAGCGCGGGTTCCCAGGTCTGAAGTCCCGGCCCGACCCGTGCGGCGGCTTCGAGATCTACCTCGCCGGCTTCAAAGATCGCGCGGAAGCGGAAGCCTTCCAAGCCCAGGCAAAGCGCGTCGGCTACAACGTCACGCTAGAGCGCAACTAACAGTTCCCGCCCGCAGTAAAAGGCCGTCCGGGCCGGTGATACCGTGCCACGAACGACCTGTGCACCGGAGCTTAGCCCCGCGCTCGTTTTCGGGCAAGCAACGCGGTTCCGCGTGCCGCGGCGAACTCCGCAAACTCCGTGAATCCCCGCCGCCCGAGCTCCACCCGCAGGCGTTCCGAAGGGACATAGATCGGCGTCGTCGGGCCTGAGGAGAAGGCGAACAAAGCGTGACCGCCGGGCAAGAGCACACGCGCGACCTCGTCGAAGAACGGAATCATGTTCGAGTGCGTGACGAGCTCGAACGAGCCGTCCGGATACGGGAGCGCCGACGCGTCCGCGCGCTCGAACCGAATCCGTTCAGCCAACTCCGGTGGCGTGAGACGTGCCGCCTCGGCGAGCATTCGCTCCGACAGATCCGCTCCGACCACCTCGGCGTCGGGAAAGCGGCGTGCGATCGCAAACGCACCCTGCCCCGTGCCCGTGCCGAGGTCGAGCGCCCGCGCCGGCTGGGGTTGGACTTCCTGCAGCGCGGTCTCGAACGGAACGAATGTGTCCTCCATCCGCATTGTCTCCCACCTGTGAGCGATGGCGTCGAATTGCTTGCGTACCAAGGGGCGAAAGAGACGCCAGAGAAACGGGCTGCGAATCGTCACGTTGGTCACGAGGCGGGCGACCTTCCGACCGAGCTCCTCCTGGTTCACAGCGCGTCGAGATGGATGCGAAGTCCTTGCCCCTCGCGGATCGCGAACATCGCCGCCGCGTTGCCACCGCTGATCGCGATCGACAGGTTCCTGTATGCGTCCTCGTACAGAATCAGGTCGCCCGGGCGGGCATCCGCGAACGTCCTCGCGGCGACCGCGTAGTAGCGCTCCGCTCCGATCTGAAGCTCGATGCGCGTGCCGGGCACGACGCCGGCCTGATCGAGATGCGAGCGGTCCAGGTTCAGCTGGACGTTGCCGAAGCGATCGATCGACAGCACAGTGCAGTGGATGCGCGAAGCGCCCACCTCCGGTTGAGGCACATCCAGCCGCGCCAGCGCATCGGGATCGATCGGCGGCCCCAGATCCGCAAGCGGCACGCCGAGCGACACGTGCGCCGCCGCAGGGGCGAAGAGATCGCGGCCGTGAAACGTTCGCGAGACCGACTCGAGAGCGTACTCGGGATTCGTGAGCTCATGGGCTTCGGCGATCCCGCCCAGCTTCTCGGCCGCCGAGATCAGCAAACCGTTGTCGGGACCGATGTGGATTCGGCCCTCTCCGTCGCGTAGCGCGAGCGCACGGCGGGCGCCGCCCACTCCGGGGTCGACGACGGCAAGATGCACCCCTGCGGGCATGAATGGGAGTGTATTGGCCAGCGTCAAGGCGCCTTGCAGTACAGCTTGTGGCGCAATCCCGTGCGTGATGTCGATGATCTCGACGTCCGGTGCAATTCGCTTCATCACCCCATGGCAAGTTCCGACGAAGTCGTCCTGCAGGCCAAAGTCCGTCAGGAACGTAATGAATCGCGCCACGCCGCGGCGCAGTCTACGAGTCCCTGCACGTCCGGCGTGCGCGCTTCGCTCACAATTTCGACACCGGCACCGATGGCGGCAGCTGTCGTCTGTGGGCCGATCGAGATTGCAGGAAGGTCAAGCCCGAGCTTCGCCCAGGCACGCGCGGCCGAGCCCGAGGCAAGAAGGACGAGTTCGCCGGCCGGCGGCGAGTCCGGAACACGCTCGCGGGTCCGGTACACGGCCCGCACTTCCGCGTCGAGCTCGGACTCCAGCAACTCGCCGGTTCCCTCCGCACCCACGAACAGCACACGGCCAGCCGGCCGGGGCAGCTCCGCAACGAGACCGTGCTGGCTCGCGTCGACGGGCACGAAGTCGACCGGAATGCCCTGGTTTGCAAGCTCCTGCGCGGTGGAGGCGCCGACAGCAGCTACGCGCGGGACCAGACCGCGGCGCCGCCGCCCGAGTTGTGTCGCGCCGTTCGCACTGGTGACGACGATCCAGTCGTAGCCATCGACGTCGATCGGTCCGTCTTCGATCGGAACCGTGTCGATCAAGGGACAGAGCACCGGAACGAACCCCCGCTCACGCAGGGCCGCGGCTAGTGCGGCGGCCTGCGCCTCAGGTCGCGTGACGATCACGCGCATCTCAGGCCGAGACGAAGCGCCGGAGTGCCTCGGCAACCTCGGCGGGCTGGTCGCCGCTGCGCCGCTCGACCCAGCTTCCGTCCTCTGCGGCAACGAGCGCGGTCAGAGTCTTGCCGTCGTGGTGGGCGGCAACGGGTGCGAGACAGCCGCCGCCGATCGCCGCAACGCACGCACGCTCGGCCTCGACGCGGCGGCGCGTCTCGCCATCATCCGCGGCACCGACGAGGTGGTCGTCACCCGCGCGCACCTGGAGCGCGAGTGCCCCCTGCCCAGCCTCCGGCACGATCTCGTCCGGCTCGAAGCGCTTTCCGATCTCTCCGGCGAGCCGCAGCCGGTCGAGGCCGCAGGCGGCGAGGACGATCGCATCGAGCCCGCGCTCACCGCGCTTGCGCAACCGCGTATCGATGTTTCCTCGAAGCGGCTCGATCGAGAGCGTCGGCTCGAGCGCGAGCAGCTGCGCCCGCCGACGGACGGACGCCGTGCCGATGCGCATGCCCGGCTCCAGCCCGTCGGCACCGCAGAGCGCATCGCGCGCGTCCTCGCGTGCGAGGTAGGCCCCGACCACGAGCCCTTCAGTGTCCATCGAGGTCATGTCCTTGGCCGAATGAACGGCAACGTCGATGCGGCCGTCGAGGAGGGCCTCCTCAAGCTCCTTGACGAACACGCCACGCGACCCGATCTCGCCGAACGGGCGCGTGCGGTCCCGGTCGCCGGCCGTGGTGATCGGCACGAGAGCGAGCTCGATCCCCGGCGCGCGCAACCGTGACGCAGCCAGGTCGGCCTGCGTGAGGGCGAGCCTACTGCCGCGGGAGCCGACGCGGATCAGCACGGCACCAGGAGCGCCTCGCTCTCGTCTGGCCGCACACGCGGCGGCGGCGAATGCGGACGAACGCGGTCGGCGCCTGCACGGGCAACGGCCGCCCGATCAAGCTCGCCGACTTCAGCGTTCGTCCTCGAGGCCGAAGAGGTGACGCACGGCGTCAGCATAAATCACGCCATCGGCTGCCGCGGCCGCCTGCTTCATGCGAATTGTGGGTAGGTGCAGGAGTTTGTTGAGAACGGCCGCGGTCACGGACTCGGCAGCACGCCGTTCCGCGTCGTTGAGCTTCGCGCGCTGAAGCTCTGCGGCCCGAATCTCCTCGGCGCGGGCGCGGAGCGAAGCGATCGCCGGGACAACGTCGAGCGATGCGTGCCAGGCGACGAACTCGTCCGCCTCCTGGGCGACGATCGCTTCAGCGCGCTCCGCTTCGCGGCGGCGCCCGGCCAGCGTCTCGGCGACGACCGCCTGGAGATCGTCGATGTCGTACAGGTAGCAGCCGTCCAGTTCGTGAATCGCCGGATCGAGATCGCGCGGCACCGCAACGTCGATCAAGAACAAGGGGCGGCCCTTGCGTGCCGGGAGCGCGAGCTCGACCTGCTCCCGTGTCAGGATCCAGCCGGGTGCGCTCGTCGAGGAGAGGACGACGTCCGCACGCTCGAGCTCTGCGTGGATTCGGTCGAGGGGAAGTGGTTGGCCGCCGAACTGGTGCGCCAGCTCAGTGGCGCGCTCGGCGGTGCGATTCGCGACAAAGGCGATCCTCGCCCCGCGTGAGACGAAGTTCCGGACGGCCAGCTCCCCGACTTTGCCCGCCCCGACGACGAGGATCTCGCGATCGCGCAGATCACCGAACACCTGCTCCGCGAGCGCAGCCGCTGCCGACGAGACGGACGCGGGGCTCTCCCCGATCGCCGTCTGCACTCGGGCCTTCCGGCCCGCGTGGAGTGCCTGCCGGAAGAGGCGATCGAGGATCGGCCCCACCAGCCCGGCCCGGTGTGCGGCGCGCACTTGGCCGAGGATCTCTCCCTCCCCAGGCACCAGCGAGTCGAGCCCTGCGGCGACGCGGCAGAGATGCAAGGCGGCAGCTTCGTCACGCAGGCGATAGAGCGCGGGCCCGAGCTCTGACTCGAGGGCAAGCAGCGCCGCTTCGGCTTTGCGCTCAGCTTCCTCCGCCGAGCCTTCGGCGAGGTAAAGCTCCGTTCGGTTGCAGGTCGAGAGGCAAACCGCCTCTCCGTGCTCGCCCGCGAGCTTGCGGGCGAGTTCCGCAGCCCGGTCGAGGTCCAGCGCGGCGCGCTCGCGCAGCTCCACGGGGGCCTGATGATGCGAGATGCCGACGAGGACGACGCTCATGCCGCGAAGTGCGTGATGGGGAGTGCGAGCCGGACGACCGCGACAAGAACGAAGCCGGCCAGGACGAGATACGCCGCGCGCCGTCCCCGCCAGCCGGCGAGATAGCGCAGGGCCAGATAGCTCCCGTAGACCCCCCAGGTGAGCACGGTTACGGCCATGAGCGCGTCGAGACCGCCGCCGCGGTCTCTCAAACGCGCGATCCCAACCGCGATGCCGAGCGTGAGTGCTGGGAGCGCAACCGTAATCGTGCGCGCAGCGAGCTCGTCGAGCCGTGCCAGCGCGGGGGCTTGGAGCCGCAGGATGGTCGCCTCGCGGCGCTTCAAACGCCGTTCCTGCCACAGGTAAAGCGCTGACAGCCCTGCGGCAAGCGTAAACCCGGCAAACGCCGCGAGCACAAGGCCGACGTGCAGGACGAGAAAGAGATTCGAGTAATGGCCGCGATCGCCGATCGCGGTCCCGCCCCCGACCCGGGCGAGCACGAAGAGGACGACGGCCAGCGGCAAGACGGCGAGACCCAGCAGCCGGTAGCGGGCCTGGCAACCCCAGATCAGGTACGCCCCGACCACGAGCCAGACGAAGAGGTTCAGCGAGCCGGCCCACGTCGACCAGGGGAAGCCGTCGGCGCGCGCGGCCTGGAGGGCGAGCAGCGCCGTCTGCACGAGCCAGCCGATGCGCACGCCCCACGTGGCCAGGCGGCCGGACAGACCCGGATGCCGCGCCTCGCCGAAGTAGGCGACGGCAGCCTCGCCGTAGGCAAGCAGGGCAGGCCAGAAGAGAAGCTCAGCCAACGGCAACCGCCTTCCGCTCGGGTTCTCTTGCGCCGCGCGCGCGTGCGAGCTCGGTCAGCTCAGCGACCTCCCGCTCGAGCCGTTGCAGCTTCGTCGCGATGATCAGGACATAGCCGAGCACGACGACGAACACGATCAGGTATGCCGCCGCTACGCACTTCTCGGCGAAGGTCACGCGAGCAGCTCCCGAAGCTCGCGTAGCCGTGCATCGAGCCGCTTCCCGGCCAGCTCGACGTGATAGAGGCACGCAGCCAGAGCGAGCATTGCCGACCAGGAGACGCAGAACGCCAGGAACATCAGGCGCGACATCTGCGGGCCGTGCGACGTGAAGACCGTCGGATGGATGAAGTCGTTCGCCAGTCGAATCGCCATGAAGCTGACGGGGATGAGCGCGACACCAAAGAGCGCGTACACCGCGCTTGCATTTTCCCGCTGCGGGCCGGGCTCGATCGAGAAGCGCAGCATGAAGTAGGCGGAGTAGAAGAGGAAGAGCACGAGGAAGAGCACGAGCTGGTTCGAGCTCCACGCCCACCATACCCCCCACGAGACCTTCGCCCAGATCGAGCCGGTGACGAGGGTGAGCACGCCGAAGATCACTCCCAGGTGAATTGCCACATAGCTCTCCAGGTCGGCGCCCGGCTCCCGACGCCAGAGGTGCAGTAACGCCTTCCACGCACCCCAGATGAACATCACGTAGGCCGTGAGCGCGATCGGGACGTGGAAGTAGAAGATCTTCTGCGACAGGCCCTGGTCTGCATCCTCAGGCGCGACGTAGGCGATCAGCGCGATCGCTCCCGCCATCAGCCCGAGGGCGAGCGCAGCAAGAGCCGGAAGAGGGAGACGGACCCGCACAGGATTCCTGTCCCGATTCTCGCAGATGCAGGGCTTCTGCTACTCGGTGATGACGTACTCGAACGACGCCCAGCAAACGAGGGCGAAGATCGCGTCGTAGAGGGCGAGGAAGCCGACGTAGCGCGCGGGCTCGCCCGCGACACTCGCGCCGACGCCTCCGATCACAATCGGAATCGCGAGCGGGAGGAACAGCAACGGGAGCAAGAGCTCGCGCGCCCGGCTCGCCGCGGCCACGGCCGCCAGCAGCGTCCCCACCGCCGCGATGCCGAGATTCGCAAGCGCGACGCCGACGATCATCGGCCAGTCGACCTTCCCGAAGAAGAGAGCGAAGGCGGGAAGCGCAAGCACTTCGGCCAGCATGAGGAAGGCGAGCAGGGACAGGGTCTTGCCGAGCCAGATTGCGCTGCGATCGCTGGGGGCCAGCACGAGCCCGTCGATCACTCCGTGCTCGCGCTCGGCCGCGAAGGTCCGGGAGAGACCCAGCAGGGCGGTGAACACGAGCGCGACCCACAGCAGCCCCGTCGCGGCAAGCTCCGACGAATCGCCAGGGAGAACGAAGTGGAAGACGACGAGGGTCGAGATGACGAACAGCAGCATGGCCGGGAGCGTGTCGCGCGCGCGTAGCTCGAGCAGGAGGTCCTTGCGCGCGAGTGTGCCGACGTCGGCCAGGTACGTCATGCGAGGGCCAGATGCGTCGAGGCGAACCGCTCCAAGCGGGCGGGATCATGCGTCGCAACCACGAACGCCGCATAGGCACGCCTCTCCTCGAGCTCGCTGTCGAGCAGCGCGGCGCCTTCGTCGTCGAGTGCGCTGTAGGGCTCGTCGAGGACGAGCAGGTCGGGCTCGTGGAGAAGTGCGCGAGAGAGAGCCAGCCGCTGCAGCATGCCGCGCGAGTACGCGCTCACGCGATCGTGCCGGGCATCCCAGAGCCCGAAGCGCTCGAGCAGCATCCCGATCCGCTCGCGTCGTTCGGGAACTCGGTACAGCCGCCCGTAGAGATCGAGGTTCTCGAGCGCGGTCAGCTCCCGGTACACGAGCGGCTCGTGGGCGAGGTAGCCGATGCGGCCGCGCTCGATCTGGACATCGAGCTCACCCGCCGTGGGCGTCGCGAGCCCAGCGCAGAGCCGCAGCAGCGTCGTCTTGCCGGATCCGTTCGGCCCGGTGACGAGCAGAAACCCGTCCTGCTCCAGGTCGAACTCGACGCCGCGCAGCACGCGCTTGTCGCCGTAGCGCTTCTGCAGCCCGCGTGCGCGAATCATGGCGGGGACTCTAGACGTCGCTCCCAGGCCGTCCGAACCTCTCGCAGCCGCGTCCCGAGCGACCAAGTCCCCGCGTCCCATGTCTGGGGACTGTCCCCAGACAGGACCCGGTTGTACACGGCCAAGCTGGTTCTTGGAGACATGGAGTTCGTGTCGGAAGTGTGACGATGTTTCCAGGGACTCGTTCGCGGGGCGGGAGGAACGTAGCGTCCTTGGATGGCTCGGATCCCCCGCTACGTCTTCCCGGAGTACGCGATCTTCCACGTCACGGCTCGCGGTGCCGGGAGGATCGCGATCTACCGGGAGGACGACGACCGCCGCGCATTCCTCGCCTTGTTCGCACAGGCCGTCGGCACGTTCGGCTGGTCGTGTCACGCGTTCTGCCTGATGACGAACCACTACCACCTCGTCATCGAATGCTTCCGCCAGGGGCTCTCCGACGGAATGCAGCGCCTCAACGGGATCTACGCCCAGAGCTTCAATGAGAAGTACACGCGCTGGGGCCACCTCTTCGGCGAGCGGTTCTGGTGCAGACCCGTCGACGAGGACGATCTGGCCGTCACCTGCGTATACGTCCTCGCGAATCCGGTCCGTGCCGGCCTCTGCGACGAGATCGACGACTGGCCATGGAGTGCCAGCCGCTACGACGCCGGCGACCTCTAGACCGTGACCTCCGCGAGCACAAACAGGAAAAAGGCGACGCTGATCACGCCGTTCACCGTGAAGAACGCTGCGTCGAGCCGGCGGAGGTCGTTCGGCCGGACGAGCGAGTGCTCGTACGCAAGCAGCAGCGCGACCACCCCGACCCCGAGCCAGTACGCCCAGCCAAGATCGAGCCCGATCCCGGCCGCGGCAAGCAGCGCGACTGTCAGCAAATGGAGGAGACGCGCCCCCCAGAAAGCGCCCCCAACTCCGAACCGAACTGCGACCGAGTGCAGGCCCTGCTCGCTGTCGACATCGCGGTCGAACAGCGAGTAGAAGAAGTCGAACCCGGCGATCCAGAGCGCGACAGCCGCCCCGAGCGCCCAGGCCTCCCAGGGCAGCTCGCCGGTCACCGCTACCCAGGCACCCACCGGCGCGAGCCCGTCCACCGCACCGAGCCAGAAGTGGCTGAACCAGGTGAACCGCTTCAGGTACGGGTAGACGACGAAACCGGCGAGCGGGATCGGCCACAGCCACCGCACCAGCGGATCCAACTGGAAGCACGCAGCGAGGTAGAGCGCAAAAGCAAGGGCGCAGAACGCCGTGACCTGAGTCTTCGCGAGGCTCCCCGAGGGAAGCTCGCGACCCGACGTGCGTGGGTTCCGCGCGTCGATCTCCGCATCGACCAGCCGGTTGACGCCCATCGCCAGCGAACGTGCGCCAATCATCGCGAGCGTGATCCAGAAGAGATCGTGAGCGGACGGAACACGGTCGACCGAGAGGAGCGCGCCGATGTACGCGAACGGCAGCGCGAAGATCGTGTGCTCGATCTTCACCAGCGAGGCGAATCGCCGCGGCATCACCAGCGCGGAGCTCATGTCTGCTTGTGCTCGGACCCCTCGCCCGCGATCAGCTCGAGCGTATGAGCCAGCGCAGGCTTGATCAGCTGAAAGCCGTCGCGACAACCGCCGGGCGAGCCCGGGAGATTGACGATCAAAGTCTCGCCGCGGATCCCGGCAACGCCGCGGCCGAGCAGACCGTGCGGGGTTTGCCGGATCGCGTCCGCACGCAGTGCTTCGGCGATTCCGGGGACCTGCCGGTCGAGAACGGATTCGGTCGCTTCGGGAGTGAAGTCGCGCGGGGAGACGCCGGTCCCGCCGGTCGTCACGATGAGCCGAACGCTCTTCGCGAGCTCGCGGATCGCCGCCGCAATCCTCGGGCGCTCGTCGGGGACGATGCGGTGCTCGACCTCGTAGTCTTCGCCCTGAAGCAGCTCGATCAGCAGCAGCCCGCTCTGGTCCTCGCGTTCACCGGCCGCGACCCCGTCCGAGACGGTGATCACCGCCGCCCTCACGCAGGCTCCTTGGTCTTCTCCGTCAGGGTGACGTCGGTCACGGACATGTCCTTGTCGATGGCCTTCGCCATGTCGTAGACAGTTAGGGCTGCCACCGTCACCGCCGCGAGTGCCTCCATCTCGACCCCCGTCTGAGCGGTCGTCTCAACAACCGACGTGATCTCGACCGCATTCTCGACGACCTGCAGTTCGACCTCGATGTAGGAGAGGGGCAAGGAATGGCAGAGCGGAATGAGATCACTGGTGCGTTTGGCGGCCATGATCCCTGCGAGTTGGGCCACGGTGAGCGCGTCACCCTTGGGCAGCTCGCGCAGCCGACCAGCGGTCTCCGCCGCCATCCGCACGGTCGCGCGCGCTACCGCGCGACGCCGAGAGAGAGGCTTGTCGCCGACGTCGACCATGCGAACGTCGCCCGCCTCGCTGACGTGGCTGAGCTCGTTCATGGCCCGCCGATCCTAGCGATGCGAGGGTGTCGCTATGCGATCCAGGGCCTCGAGCTGCGCGTCGATCCACTTGCTCACGTCATGCTCCCGCACCTGGGCACGCAGGGCCTCGAGGCGGCGGCGGCGCTCGCCGGCGTCCATGTCGATTGCGTGATGAATTGCCTCGGCCTGGGCCTCGACGTCGAACGGGTTCACCGACAGTGCCCACTCGCCCAACTCGGCGTGAGCGCCGGCGTTTTCAGATAAGACAACAACCCCGTCCTGTTCATTGACGAGCGGTGCCTCCTTCGCGACAAGATTCATCCCGTCGAAAATCGCATTGACGAGCAGCACGTCGAACTGCTTGTAGGCAGCCACCGACTCCGCGAAGTTGTCCTCGATTCGAAGATCGATCGGCTTCCAGCCATTCACCTCGAACCGGTCGTTCACCCGCCGCGCCTCGCGCTGAATCGCGCCGACGTACTCGGAGTACTCGGGGATGCTCTCGCGCGACGGATCGAGCAACGCGAGCATCCCGACGCGGCCGTGCATCTCTGGGTGCTGATCGAGGTAGAGCTCGAACGCTCGGAAACCGCGAACGATGTTCTTGGAGGGATCCGTCCTGTCGACCCGCACGACCAGCTTCTCCGGACGCGCGGCGACGATCTCACGTTCCGCGTCGAGCACCAACTGGCTGGTCGCATGCCCCTCGAATTCAGACGGGTCGACGGAGATCGGCGCCGTCACGGTTTGAGGCTCGACGTCTTCTCCGAGCAGCGCCCTGACGGTGTAGTGGAAGTTTCGGCGCCACCGGTCGGTGTGGAAGGCGATCACGTCGTTGGCGACCAGCCCGTCGTGGATTGCGCGCCGCATCGGCTCCGGCAATACGCGCCAGGCATCGGGCTGAGGCCAGGGAACGTGCACGAAGTGCATCAGCGTCGCGTCGGGACGCTGCTCACGCACCAGGCGCGGCGCAAGGTACAGGTGATAGTCGTGGAAGAAGACCGCGGCGTCCGGCTCACGCTCGAGCTCGGCCAGGACAGCAGTCGCAAAGCTCGAATTGACGGCGGCGTAGCCCTCCTCCCAGGCGTTGTAGAACGCGCGGTCGACCTTCGGCGTGTAGGCGAGCTCCCACAGAGAGTGGTGCACGAACCAGAGCATCGGGTTCGCGACGACGTTGTAGTACCGATCGTATGTGTGCTCGTCGTGCGCAATGAGATGGACGCGATACGGCGAGCCGTCGTGCGCCGTCTCGTCGATCGTCTCACCGGCGAGCGCCCGGTCCTCGTCGGTGCGCGCACTCGCGACCCACGTCACGTCCTGGTAGCGAACAAGGCTGCTCAGCGCGGTCACGAGGCCGCCGCCGCCGCGCTTCGCGGTCCGGTTTCCCTCCGAATCTCGCCCATAGGAAACCGGCCCTCGGTTCGAGACGACGATCAGCTTCCGGCGCACGGGCGGGAAGCCTATCCCGCTATGCCGCGCCTGAAACGACCGCGAGCTCGGCACCGGACGTGTCGTTGCCGACCAACCGGTTGAAAAGCACGAGCCAGTCACGGAGGAGACGCGGCGTGAGGAAGTGCCGGCGAACGAACTCCTTGCCCTTGAGCGCGCGCTGGCGGGCTGCCGCCGGATCCGTCAGGACCTCTGCGCATGCCTGCGCGCACTCCGTCGACGAGCTAACGAGCCAGCCCGTTTCCCCCTCCTGGATCTGCGCGACGATCCCGCCGACTCGGCTGGCGACGGTGGGGCGCGTCTTCCAGAGAGCCTCGGTCACCGTCAGCCCGAAGCCCTCGCGGATCGACTTCTGGACCACGGCGGCCGAGTGCACCTGGAAGGCGTTGACCTCCACCGATCCGACGTTGTTGAGGTTCGAGAGGATGTAGATGTCCGGATCGCCGCCGGCGTAGGCGACCGTCTGGTTGTAGAAGTCCCAGCCCTCCGGGTCGTCGTGTGCCATCGAGCCGACCAGGGCAAGCTGGACGTCCGGATGGCTCTCCTTGACCAGGCGGTACGCGTCGATCACGCCCAGGGGGTCCTTCCACGGATCGAACCGGGAGATCTGGCACAGCAGCGGTCGCTCGACGTCGATCCCGAACTGATCCACGATGTAGGCCGCGTCCTCCGGCGAGAGAGCCATGTTCTTCGGCGCGAGCGGGTCGATCGCAGGCGGCCAGATGTAGCACGGCGGCAAGCCCTCGGCCTTTGGCACGTACTCGCGCATGTGGAAGATGGCCGCGTCGTAGCGCTTGATCGACGGCAGGATGAAATCGAAGACGTCCTGATTCGGTGTCGAGAAGTCGATGTGGCCCCGCCAGATCCATTGCGCCGACGAATCGGAGAAATGATCGATCATCCCGACCGGCTGCGGGTCATGCACGACGATGAAGTCGTAGTCGTCCTCGAACTCTCGAGCGTTCAGGTCCTGATAGCGCTTGAAGATCTCGCAGTCTTCGGCGCTGAGGCCTTGCGGGCTGCCCTGCAGCGCGTTGTGGATCATCTTCGTGACGTTGTAGAACTCCTCGGCTCCACGGATGATCCGCCACTCGACCTCGAGCCCGGCGTCCTGCATGAGCGGGATCAGCGTGTAGTTGATCTCCGCGACGCCGCCGCCGAACGCTGTCGCGGACAGGTGAACAACCCGCTTGCCCGCCAGCGGTTCGGCCAGACGCCGGATCTGATCCATGAGCCCGCGCGTTGCGATCGTCGCGTAGTCCGCGAGCGACTTGTGTCCGGCATTAACGAGTTGGAGCATTGTCTGGGCGCGCTCGTTCGGCGAACGGTCGCGGAGCATACAGCCCGAAGCCGCTAGGCCAAGGCCTTCTCGAAGCGGAGTCGGGAGCCCTTGCCGCCAGGTTGAGTCCCGATCTCAACCTCGTCTGCGATCGCGCGAATGATGGCGATGCCAAGCCCTCCCTCAGATAGCTCGTCCGGAGAGGCCTCGGTCTCTGCCACATCGAAGCCCGCGCCGTCGTCGGTCACCTCGATCACGAGCCTGTCGGGCAGGAGCTCGTAGCAGATCTCGACCACCCCGACACCGTGATCGGCGTACGCGTGACGCACCGAGTTGGAGGCGGCCTCCGTCAGCGCGAGCTTCAGATCGCCGAGGACCTCCTCCGACAGGTCGCGGACGTACGCAATCCCGGTGAGTGCGAGCCGGCACAGCGTGATGTATTCGGCCCTCGCGGGAATCGAGAGCCTCACAATTGCCCCGCCGCCGTTCGTGCTCACCGTGCGTCCTCGCCCTTCATTCGAGGGGGCTTTACCCAGCTAAGTCAACAGTAAACTTGGTAAACCTACTGGGGTTATCGCCAGGAAAACGTCCATGCGGGCTTATGCCCCTCGCCGTGAAGGTCTAACCCGTCGGCACCCGACGCTCGGCGAGCCTCACTGGGATCTTCTTGCGCTGGCCGTTACGGACGACGGTGAACACGGCGACGTCGTTCGGCTTGAGCGAGAAGGACACGATCCGGACGACGTCGTCAGCACTCTCGACCGGCTGGCCGTCGATCTCGACGATGACGTCGCCCCCCACTTTCAGAGCCTGGATCCCCAGCACGTCGACCTCTCGAGTTCCACCGCGCAGATGGGCAGCGAGCGCCGGGCTACCATCATTGACATCGATGATCAGAGCCCCGTGCTCGACCTTGTAGCCGAGGGCGTGGGCAAGAGAGGGCGTCATGTTGTCGGTCGTGATCCCGACGTAGGCGTACGTCACCCGGCCCTTTGCAATCAGTTGGCTCACGGAGTGCTTGGCGGCGTCGATCGGGATGGCAAAGCCGATCCCGCTGTCGTTGCCGTTCCCGCTTTCGCTCCGGATCTGCGCGTTGATGCCGATGACGCGGCCCCGAGCATCGAGCAGCGGGCCGCCCGAGTTCCCGTGGGTGATCGAGGCGTCCGTCTGAATCGCGTCGACGACCTTGTACTTCCGCACCGTGATTGCATCGATCGAGCGGTGGATGGCTGAGACCACGCCGACGGCCAGCGAGTTCTCGTTTCCGAGCGGGCTGCCGATCGCGGCCACCGGCTCACCGACGACGACCGAGGCGGATGCCCCGAGCGGCACCGGCGTCAGTCGATGCGCCCTCGGGTCGACCCGGACCAGGCCGACGTCGTCGTAGAGGTCCCAGCCGACGATCTTCGCCTCGGCGCGGTCACCGTCGGCGAACTCGACAAAGAGCCGGTCGGCCGGCCGCACGTTCTGGGCGTCGCCCGCATTCGTGATCACGTGGGAGTTCGTCAGGACGTAGCCGCGGGGTGAGATGACGAAGCCCGAGCCCTGAGCCACCTGGGTGTCCTGCGAAGCAGGGTCTCCGAAGTACGCGAAGATCGTGACGACGCCGGGCGCGCGCCGGGCGAAGATCCGAGCCGGATCGAAACCCTTGCCCGAGAGCGGAGCGACCTTCGAGGCGACCGAGGCCGGGAGCGCCGCCGGCTGCGAAGTCTGAGCCCTGACGACCACGGTCTTGGAGCCCTCGTCGAGCCATCCCGCGCCCTTGCCGATCCCCAGCGCAGCGCCGCCGCCGAGAGCGGCGGCGACGACGGCAACGGCGGCAAGAGAACCGGCTCGCATCGGGCTCACTGTAGCGACGGTTCCTTCACGCGCTCGTTTTCACGGGAAAAGCCTGGCTCGGAGGTCGACGTCGGGAGGACAAGGGCGAAGATCGTCCGCCCAGGGATGATGTGGAGCTCCACGGCCCCGCCCATCAGTTCCGCGAGCTCCCTGGCGATCGCCAATCCGAGACCGCTGCCGGAGGCGACCGATCCCTCGACCCGGTAGAAGCGATCGAAAATCTGAGGAGCGTGCTCGGCCGGGATGCCCGGGCCCTCGTCCTCCACGGTCAGTAAGGCGGAGCCATTCCGCCGCGCCGTGCGCAGCCGTACCGTCGTCCCGGTAGGCGTGTGAACGAGGGCGTTCTCGACGAGGATCCGCCCGATCTGGAGGACGCGCTCCTCGTCCCCGAAAGCCGTCGCTTCGCCGGCGCCGTCGACGGCCAGGTCGTGGCCGCTCGAGCGGGCGACGGCGCGGAACTCCTCGGCGAGGGTCTGAGCGAGAGCGGCGAGATCGATCGGCTCACGTTCGACCCGGAGCCTGCCGGCATCAAGGCGGGAGAGATCGAGGAGATCGGTTGCGAGCTTCGTCAGGCGCTCGATCTGCTCCCTCATCGTCGCCGTGAACTCGGCCTGGGTCGCAGGGTCGAGGTCCTCGTCTGCCATCAATTCGAGAAAGCCGCCGAGCGAGAAGAGCGGAGTGCGGAGCTCGTGCGAGGCGTTCGCGATGAACTCCCGCCGAGCATGCTCGAGCTGGGCCAGGCGCTGCCGCATGCGCTCGAACGTCGCGGCGAGCTGCCCCAGCTCGTCCTCGCGGGGGTCCGTCACAGGCTCGCCGAAATCCCCGTCCGCGATCCGGTCGACCGCCCGCTCGAGCCGCCGGATCCGTCGCGCGAAAACCCAAGCCGCGAAGTAGCCGACAAGCAGCGAAGCCGCCAGGGCGATCACACCCGCAATCACAAGCCGCCTGCGCACGAGGTCGACGCTCCGCAGCGAGTCGTGAAGTGAAGACCGGAGCAGGACCACGGAGCCCCCCAGGACGTAAGACGCGGCTTCCGCGTAGCGCTGGTTCCTCGCAGTCACAGTGCCGGTCACGAGCTCACCGCTCGTGAACGCGCGGAGCGCCACGGGATCGTCCTCGACGTCCGCGGATTTGCCCAAATTCGAGTCCCCGATGACGAGGAGCTTCGGGGGCTCGAGGTTGAGCGGGGTGTAGTAGACGACGCGAGCGTTCGCACTCTCTGCAGCCGACTGGTACGCATCGTCGAGCGTGAAGCTTTGAACGGCGAGCATCCGGGCCACCCTTGGGGCCGCCTCCCGAAGCTGGTTCAGCTTCGAATCGATCAAGCTCTGCTCGAGCGAGGGGACGACAATCAGGTCGACGAGCACGAGGGCCGCGGCGACGACGATCGCGAGACCAAGGCCAAGCCGGGCGCCGACGCTGCGGAGGGGATTCATCGGTCGCGGAAGCGGTACCCGACACCGCGTACGGTCAGAATGTATTCGGGCTCGCCCGGGTCGCGTTCCACCTTCTCGCGCAGGTGGCGAACGTGGACGTCGATCGTTCGCGGCTCGCGGTAATCAGCCCCACCCCAGAGCGCCTCGAGCAGCAGCCTCCGGCTGAACACCCGGCCGGGATTCGAGGCGAGTGTGCGAAGAAGCTCGAACTCCACGTACGTCAGCTGAACGGGCTCACCCCGGACCTCCACCGAGCGCCGCGCAGGGTCGATCCGGAGTCCCTGGGCCTTGATCAGCTCGCCGTCCTGGACAGCCCGCGGGGCAGAGGCGCGGCGGAGGAGTGCCCGCACCCGGCTGCGAAACTCGCGGATCGAGAACGGCTTCGTGATGTAGTCGTCCGCGCCGAGCTCGAGCCCGAGCACTTTGTCGAGCTCGTCGTCGCGGGCGGTGAGCATGATGATCGGCACCTCGCTCTCGGCCCGCAGCCGCTTGCAGACCTCGAGACCGTCGAGCTTCGGCAGCATCAGGTCGAGGACGACGAGATCAACGTGCTCCGCCGCGAACCGTTCGAGTGCCTCCTCGCCGTCTCGCGCCTGGAGCACACGGAATCCCTCGCGTTCGAGCGGATAGGCGAGGAGCTTCTGAACGGAGTCCTCGTCGTCGACGAGGAGGATGGTGGAGGAGTCGGGCATGTCGGCTCGGCTATCGGCTGCCTGCCGGGCGCCAGGTGATCGGCGACTTACTATAGCCACGGATGGCCACGGTTCCGCCGCGCCCCGAGCGCCGCCGGGCGCGTCCCGGCTCGCTCGAGCGACCCGTCAACGGCCGGCTCTACCGAGGCACGTGGATGCTCGTCGGCCTGCCCCTGCTCGTCGCCGCCTTCAGCGTGGCACGGCCCACGCCGCTGCCGCGCGCGTTTCTGCCCGAGTTCGACGGTGCAGCGACCAAGCGGCTGGCCAGCGAGCTTGCAGGCGATAAGGCCTATCGCTACCCCGGGACACTGGATGCCGCGGACTGGTTCCGTGACCAGCTCGAGCCCTACGGCTTGCCGGTGCGCACCGAGCGTTTCACCGCAGTGATCCCGGGTCGCGGGCGCGTGCACATGCAAAACCTCGTCGCGGAAGCGATCGGCCGCTCGCCTCGCACGATCGTCGTCATGGCGCACCGGGACAATGATGGGCGCGGACAGGGTGCGAACGACAACGCGTCGGGAACCGCGATGCTCGTTCAGCTCGCTCGCGCGTACGGGGCCCCGCCCGGCTTCCCCGCCGGCCAGCTGCGCCCGAATCACACAATCCTCTTTCTCTCCACCGACGGCGGGGCCTTCGGGGGCCTGGGTGCAGCCTGGTTCGCGGCCCACTCTCCGAGCCGCCATGACGTCGCCGCGGTCATCAACCTCGACTCCGTCGGAGGCAGCGGGCGGGTGCGTGTCGAGATCGCCGGCGATACGCCGCGCGGCCCGTCCGGAACCCTGCTCGAAACCGCCGCGGCAAGGGTCGCAGCGCAGACCGGGCGCGCGCCCGCGCGGCCCAGCATCCTTCGCCAGCTCGTCGATCTCGGCTTTCCGTTCTCGCTCTACGAGCAGGCGCCGTTCCTCGCCAAGGGCATCGGAGCCGTGACGCTCACCACCGCGGGCGACACTCCGCCAGACCCAGTCGGCGACACGAAGAGTCGGCTGCGCGCGGACCGGCTCAGCCAGGTCGGCCGGGCCGCCCAGGATCTGCTGGGCACGTTGGACGAGGGCCTCGAGTTCGCGCAGGGAACGTCGAGCTACCTGTACCTCGGCTCTCGGCTGATCAGGGGCTGGGCCGTGGAGCTCGTGCTGATCGCATGTCTCCTCCCGTTCCTCGCAGCCGTCGTGGATCTGTTCGCGAGGTGTCGCCGACGCCGGATTCCGCTCGCGCCCGCGCTGCGCGGCTACCGCAGCCGGCTTGCCTTCTGGGCCTGGGTCGTTGGCCTCTTCGAGCTGTTCTCGCTCCTCGGAGCCTGGCCGGATGGGGCATCACGCCCCCTCGAGCCGAGCAGTGAGGCTGCCACCGACTGGCCCGCGCGAGCGCTGCTCGCCCTCGCCATCCTCGCGCTGCTCGGCTGGTTCGTCACGCGCGAGCGGTTGCTCCCGCGCCGGACCGTGAGCGCAGCCGAAGAGCTCGCCGGGCACACGGCCGCGCTCCTCTGCCTCGGGGCACTCTCACTCCTCGTCGTCGCGACGAATGCCTTCGCGCTGGTCTTTCTGCTGCCCTCTCTGCACATCTGGCTCTGGCTCCCGCAGATCCGCGGAGCCTCGCCGGCTACACGCCTCGGGGTGCTGGCCCTCGGTTTTGCCGGCCCCGCACTGCTGCTGGGGTCGTTTGCGGGCCGGTACGGGCTCGGTTGGGATGCGCCGTGGTACCTGGCCGAGCTGCGGGCGGTCGGCTACGTGCCCTTCATCGTGGTCCCGTTCCTCGCCGTCTGGCTCGCCGGTACCGGGCAGCTCGCGGCGCTCACGGTCAGGCGGTATGCACCGTATCCCGAGGCGGCCGAGCTGCCACCGCGCGGCCCGGTCCGGCGCGTGGCCGGACGAGCCCTGGTTGCCGTCCGGACTCGTCGCCGGGGCGCATCCGAGGACGCGCTCGAGGCTTTGGAGGTTTAGCGCGAGTGCGTCGAGCGCTTCGAATCCTCGGCACCGTCCTCGCCGTCGCGGGGGCGTCGATGCTGATCTGGGCACTCGTCGTGTGGCAGTGGCAGGACCCGTTCACGGCCGTCTACACCAAGTGGAAGCAACACGAGCTCAGGTCGCAGTACGACGAGCGAGCGCGGAGCTTCGAAGGCTCGATCTCTAGCACCTCCCTCGCCGCGGAGCAGGCAAGCGTCGCGCGGGCTGCCCGGCGCTACCGCGTCAGCTCGAAGAGCGGCCAGGCGATCGGCAGGCTCCGGATTCCGCACATCGGTCTGAGCATGTTCTTCGTCAACGGCACCGACCACGAGACACTCAAGAAGGGCCCCGGGCGAGACCTGCGCACCTTCATGCCCGGCGAGAACCGCCTCGTCTATATTGCCGGCCACCGCACGACGTACCTCGCGCCGTTCTCGCACATCGACTCCCTTCGAGCCGGCAACCGCGTCACGATCGAGGTGCCGTACGGCACCTTCATCTACTCGGTGACCAGACATCGCATCGTCGTCGCGACAGATCTCTCGGTGCTGAACTCGCCGCGACACGAGCTGCTCGCGCTACAAGCGTGTCACCCACGCTTCTTCGCGTCGCATCGCTACATCGCATACGCACGGCTCATTCGGGTCGAGCCCCGCGGCGGGATCCCGTACGAGCCCCCTTTGCTCAAAGCTCAGGCGAGCGGCAGGTAGCGCGCGGGGTCGCCCGCAGAGAGCTCGCCCTCACCGCGCGGCGCGAGCACGAGAGCGTCCGCCCCCGCGGCTCGCACGATCATGTGCGATTCCTGTCCTGCGACCGGCTCGAGCATGACACCGCTGTCCGACGGCCGCGTCTGCGCACGCAGGAACTCGTCGCGCTGCCCGTTGCGACGCACGGCAGAGGCGAGGCGTCCCACCCGGAAGATCGGACCAGGCATGGACGCGCCCTGAAGCGCGAGCAGCGCAGGGCGAACGAAGAGCTCGCAGCTGACGAGGGAGGAGACGGGATTGCCGGGAAGCCCGAACACGAGCGTTGGCCCGCGAACCCCGAAGGCGAGCGGCTTGCCGGGCTTGACCGCGACGCCCCAGAACACCTCCTCGACGCCGAGCTCCGCGAGAACCCGACGCACCAGGTCGTGCGGTCCGACGGAGACACCGCCAGACGTTACGAGCACGTCGGCCTGGAGGCCCCGCTCAAGCGCGACACGGTGGGCTGACTCGTCGTCGGCGACGGCTGGCAGCATGTCGATGACGGCGCCGGCGGAGGCGAGCGCGGCCGCAAGCAGGACGCCGTTCGCCTCGTAGACCTCGCCCGGGCCGAGGGGGAACCCGGCGCTGCGCAGCTCGGTCCCGGTTGTGAGCACGGCGACGCGAGGACGTCGCGCACACGTGACTCGGCCGAGCCCCGCAGCTGCGACGGCTCCGATCTGCGCAGCACCCAGGCGCGAGCCGCGAGCCACGACCACGCGGCCCGCCCGTACGTCGCCGCCACGCGGGCGAACGTTGTCGCCAGAGACAACAGGACCACGGATCTCCACTTCGTTGTCACTGTCGACAACATACTCGAGAGGGATGACGGCGTCTGCGCCGTCAGGGACGACGCCTCCAGTTGCGATCCCCATCGCCTCTCCGGACCGGAGCTCTCGTGGAGCCGGCATCCCCGCGGCGATTCGCGCCACGACCGGCAAACGCCCCGGCGTGTCGGCCGACTGGACGGCGAAGCCGTCCATCGCCGAGCTCGGAAAGGGCGGCAGATCGACCACGGCCCTCACGTCCTCCGCGACAACGCGGCCGAAAAGGTCGGAGGTTGCCAGCTCTTCCTCCTCCAGAGGCTGCGCCCGTTCGAGCACGCGGGCAAGCGCCTCCTCGCGTGTCAGCAACCTCGGCGTCACGGGAATACCGTATCCGCGTGACCCTTCCGAACCCGTGCCGGTAGGCTCAACGCCGTGATCTCGGTCGTCGTTCCCGTGCACGACGAGGAACGCAGCGTCGCACTTCTCTACGACGAGCTCCGCTCGGCGCTCGAGCCACTCAACGCTTCCTGGGAAGCGATCTTCGTGGACGATGGCTCGACCGACGGAACCTTTGCAGCACTCACGCGACTGCACAGCGCAGAGGAAAACGTACGTGTCGTGCGACTGCGCCGAAACTTCGGGAAGGCGGCTGCACTCGTCGCCGGCTTCGACCAGGCACGGGGCGAGACCGTGGTCACGATCGACGGCGATCTACAGGACGATCCCGCCGAGATCCCGCGGCTGCTCGCAAAGCTGGACGAGGGCTTCGATCTCGTCTCCGGCTGGAAGACGCGGCGGCGTGACCCGATCTCACGTCGGGTCCTGTCGAGAATCTTCAACCGGGTGACGAGCGCTTTCTCGGGCGTCCGCCTGCACGACATGAACTGCGGTCTCAAGGCGTACCGCGCGGAGGTCGTCCACGGTCTTCGCCTCTACGGGGAGCTTCATCGCTTCATTCCCGTGCTCGCGCACTACCGAGGCTTCCGCATCGCCGAGCTTCCCGTCAATCACCGCCCGCGCGGTCACGGCCGCTCGCGCTACGGCCTCGAGCGCTACCTGCGCGGCTTTCTCGACCTGCTGACCGTGTCGTTCATCGGGCGTTACAGACATCGTCCCCTGCACCTGTTCGGGGGCCTCGGCCTCGCGCTCGGAGCGATCGGGTCGGCGATCCTCGTCTATCTGACGGTGCTGAAGATCCTCGGCCACGCGATCGGACACCGGCCGCTGCTGATGCTCGGCGTACTCCTCGTCGTAATCGGGATGCAGTTCTTCTCGCTCGGGCTGATCAGCGAGATGATCACGAGCCACCACGAGGAACGCGCGCCGGAGCGGGAACGCGCCGAGCTGCTCGTCGACGAAGTCCTCTCCTGAGGCGCCGACTTGGCGCCGCCGCATGGAGGCCGCGCGGGCTTCGCCCGTGCGGCCGTCTTGACCAGCTTCTTGGAACGCAGGCGCAAGAACCCCTCGCCACCGCACCATTGAGACTCTGTTACTTCGGGACCTACGAGCGTGCGTATCCGCGCAACGCGCAGGTGATCTCCTGCCTGCGCGGCGCAGGCGTCGAGGTGGAGGAGGAACATGTCTCGGTGTGGGACGACCTGCGCGAAGGCTGGAGTGCGGGTCCCGGCCGCGCGCTACGTCTCGTCGCAGCCGAAGCGCGGCTATTCACGCGGCGCCCGCACGGATTCGACGCACTCGTCGTCGGCTATCCGGGTCATCTCGATCTGCCTGCTGCGAGACGCGCCGCCCAGGGACGACCCGTCGTCTTCAACCCGCTCGTCTCGCTCGCGGACACATTCGTCTCCGACCGGCGTCGCTTCCGCTCCGGCTCGATCGCAGCGCGAGCCCTCGAAGCAATCGACCGACATGCCTTCCGCAGCGCGGACCTCGTCGTTGCCGACACCGAAGCACACGCACGATTCCTCGCCGAGCTCGGGGACCTGGACGCAGTCGCGGTGTGCTTCGTCGGCGCCGAGGAGCGAGTCTTCGGGCCGGGGTGGAAACCACCAGGGAAATTCGTCGCGCTGTTCGTGGGGAAGCTGATCCCACTGCAAGGAGTCGAGACAATCCTGGCGGCTGCGCGTCTGGCTCCGGAGCTTCCCTTCCGCATCGTCGGGAGTGGACAACTCGCGCCGCTGCTGGCCGAGCGGCCGGCCAACGTCGAGCACGTCCCCTGGGTCCCGTACGACCTCCTTCCGGACGAACTGCGAGCAGCCGGTTGCGCGCTGGGGATCTTTGGTACGACCACCAAGGCGCAGCGCGTGATCCCGAACAAGGCGTTCCAGGCGCTCGCCGTCGGCGTGCCGCTCCTCACGGCAGACACACCCGCGGCGCGAGAGCTGCTCGTGCACGACGAGAGCGCATTGCTCGTCCCTCCCGGAGACGCCCAGGCTCTGGCAGAAGCGCTCCGCCACCTCGCCGAAGACGCGGACCTGGCGCGCCGCCTCGGCGCAGGCGGTCGCGCAACCTACGAGGCCAGAGCTAGCGAAGCGGTGCTCGGCAAGCGCTGGCGCGGCATCATCGAACGACTGCTGTGAGGCGAGCCCTTCCAGTGCCGCCTGCGCGTTCCGTGCTTGCCGCCGGCATCGCGGCCTACGCTGCCGGCTTTGCCGCGCTCTCGGTGCTGCGCCACTCCGCATTCGTCACCGGGCGCTTCGATCTCGGGAACATGGTGCAGGCGGTCTGGTCGACGGCCCACGGTCATCCGCTGCGGCAGACCGACCTGCACGGCGACCAGATCTCGCGGCTGGCGGCGCACGTCGATCCCATCCTCGTTCTGTTCGCGCCGCTCTGGTGGATCTGGCCGAGCCCGAACATGCTGCTCGTCGTCCAGGCGGCAGTAATCGGTCTCGGAGCCTTCCCGGTCTTCCTGCTCGCGCGCAAGCACCTCGCCTCCACGCGAGCGGGCGTTGGGTTCGCGCTCGCTTACCTGCTCTATCCGGCCACGGGCTGGCTGGCGCTGAACGAGTTCCACCCGGTCGCACTCGCGACCCCGTTGCTGCTGTTCGCGTTCTGGTACCTCGATGAGGACCGCCTGCTCGCCTTCGCGCCGTTCGCGCTCGCGGCTTCAGCGTGCAAGGAGGAGATCGCGCTCGTGGTCGCCGGCTTCGGGATCTGGTACGCGCTTGCGCACAAGCGTTGGCTGGCCGGCGCGCTGATCGCAGCCGCGGGCTCGGCGTGGGCGGCCATCGCAATCGGCGTCGTCATCCCGCACTACAACGCCGGGGCAGAGTCGGACTTTTACGGACGCTACAGCGAGGTCGGTGGCTCGGCCGGAGGAATCCTGAAGACCGCGTTCACGCATCCGCTCCGGATCCTCGAAGCGGCCTTTGGGTCGCGCGACCTTCATTACCTCCTTCAACTAGTAACACCGCTGGCCGGGCTCTGCCTGCTCGCGCCGCTCGTCCTCCTCGCGGCCCTGCCGGAGCTTGCGATCAACCTGCTCTCCGCGACCACGACACAGACGTCCATTCATTTCCACTACACCGCGGGACTGATTCCGCCGCTGGTGATCGCCGCAGTCTTCGGCGCCAAGCGCTTCCCGCGCCGGGCTCTGCCGGCGGCAATGATCGTCGTGCTGGCAGCGCTGCTCGGCAACTACCGACTCGGCCCGATTCCAGGCTGGCGCCACGTTCCGGGCGGCCAGCAGTTCCAGGCCACCGCGGCGCGCGTCACCGATCACGATCGGATCGCGGAGCGCGCGCTCGACCTCATTCCCGCGGCGGCGGTCGTCAGCGCGACGAACACACTCGGTGCGCATCTCTCCGCGCGGCGCCGGGTGCTCAGCTTTCCCTTCCTTCAAGACGCGAGTTGGATCGCGGCCGACGAGACCCAACCGGGCTATGCCGACCGTTACGCACCGCTGCCGACGGCGGTGCAGCTCGCCTGGTTACGTCGGAACGCGGACTGGCAGCTCGTCTTCGAGGAGGACGGGATCCTCGTGTTCCGCCGTGTGGCGACGTAATGCGACCAAGGCCACGACGAAGAGCGCGACGACCAGGAGATTGCGGAGGAGTACGAGCCACACATAGCCGCCCAGCGCGAAGACGTCGGAGTAGTGGAAGAACCACACCTGAGCGAGAACGAGTGCGGCCGCCGTCAACGCCCACGCAAGCGGCCCAAGCAGCGCGACGAACGGCACCAGCCAGACCAGGTACTGCGGTGAGAAGAAGCGCGTGAAGGCGAGAAACCCGGCCGCCGCCGCCGCGAAGGACACGGCAAGCCGGCGTGGATCGTCCCGCCCCCTCCCGTAGAGCCAGACAACAAGAAGCACCGCCAGCACCTGCAGCGCCGAGCTCGTGACCCCCAGCGCTTCCGGGAGCGAGCCTGCGAGGTCGTACGAGATCGCGTGCCCGGTTCGGTGCACGACGGTCGCGCTGTAGAGCCCCAGATGATCTGCCGCCGCAAGCAGCGAAGCCCCGAGACTCTCCACCTGCAGCGCGCGTGCCGCCTGGGCGCGGAAGCTCTCCGCAAGCCCGTGTGGTGCGAGAGTGAGGAAGGGGACGACGACCAGCGCGGCAACTCCGGCGAATGCGGCCGCCGCGCGCAGCGCCCGCTCGCGGCCCGCGGTGCGCCAGACGAACACGAGCGCCGGCGGAGCGAGAGCGATCGGATAGACCTTGGCCGTAAACGCGAGCCCGAGTAGCCCCAGCGCAGGCACCGCTGAACCCGCGAGGAGCGTCGCGAGCGCAGCCACGGTGAGCAGCGCCGGCCAAGCGTCGTATGTGTTGAGCGAGATCGGCCCGAGAGCGATCGGCGACAGCGCCACGAGCAGGAGCGCGGCCCACAGCCGCAGCACGGACGCGCCGAGGCGCACGAGCAACAAGGCGACGAGCACGAGCATTGCCGCTCCGCAGAGCGCCATCAGTGCCTTGAACGCCGCGTTGTAATGGTGAGAGCCGAACGCAGCAGGCGGCAGGAAGACAGCGAGCGCCCCGGGCGGGTATTCCATGAAGAAGTCCCTGTACGGCACGCGCCCGTCGAAGACCAGGTCCGCAAAACCCTGATAGAGGTGCACGTCCCGGAAGCGGGCCGCACGGAAGAGCCCCCCGTCCGGAACCGCGCAAGCACCGACGTGAACCGGCAAAGCAACCGCTGCGGAGAGCAGCGCAAGCCGTGTGTCGGCTACACGATCCCGGGCTGTCGTGACGTTACGGCTCGGCGCCGGGCTCAGGGACCTGGACGAAACCGTCACCGTTCCCCGAGCTCGTCGTGGTCTGCGGAGCCGAGGAGCTCGAGGGCGGCGAGTAGTAACCGCCTGTCATTGCGTACTGCAGGGTGTGCGATTGCCAGACCGGGGCGGACTTCGCAGAGGGGAACTCAATCGGGAACGGCGCGAAGTGGATTGCCCGCTCCATGAACAGCCGCCAGATCTCGGCGGGAAACGTTGGCCCGGAGACCGAGATGCCGTGCACCGACAGCATCGGTATCTCTCCCCGCGGATAGCCGATCCAGACGATGCTCGTCAGCGAGGGCGTGAAGCCGCAGAACCATGCGTCGGCGTAGTTGTCTGTCGTCCCGGTCTTGCCGGCGGAAGTTCCGCCGAAGTTGGCGCCGACGCCGGTACCGCTGGTCATGTTCTCCTCGAGAATGCGCACGACCTCGGCTGCGACCCAGTCCGGAATCACGCGCTGCCGCTGCGGCACGCCCCAACCTGCCTCGGTGTCGGCCTTCCCGCCCGCGAGCACCACCTTGCGGATCGCCATCGGCTTGGAGTAGATCCCTCCGGCCGCGAGCGTCGAGTAGGCCGAGGCCATGTCCATGGGCGTGACGACACGCGAGCCGAGGCCCATCGAGGGGACGTACGCGCCCTTGTCGTCGAGCGGCGTGCGAATGCCGAGCCGGTACGCCATCTTCGCGATGTTCTCGGGGCCGACGTCCAGCGAGAGCCGCGCGTAGACGGTGTTGTCCGAGCGAAGCGTCCCATTCTCGATCGACGTGGCGCCCACATATGAATGGTCGTACGTCTCCGGACACCACGCCGTCGGCGGATCGCTGTCGCAGGACCCGATCCCGGTCGGGTCGTACTTGAACGGGGCGGAGAGATAGGACGTCGACGGGCTGATGCCCTGCGAGATCGCCGTCGTCAGGACGATCGTCTTGAACGTCGAGCCGGGCTGCCTGCGTGCGGAGGAGGCGAAGTTGACCTGATTCCGTGGATTACCAGGGCTGAACTCCGTCATCGCTCGGATTGCACCGTTCGTGGGGTTGATGGAGAGGATCGCAGCCGCGGGATCTGTCGAATAAGGGAGCGTCTTCCTGATTGCCGCGAGCGCGAGGCGCTGCAGCCGGGGGTCGATCGTCGTGTAGACCTTCAGCCCTCCGGAGCGCACGGTGTTGGAGCCGTACTGCTTCTGCAGCAGGTCGGTGACATAACTGAAGAAGTAGGGCTCGCGGATGCGGGTGTACAGCCGGCCCGGCTTGAGGTTCAGGTTGCGCTGAGCGACCGCGTCCGCGTACTCGGTCGAGGTGATCGCGCCGATCGAGAGCATTGCCCGCAGCACCTCATTCCGGCGCTCGATCGCCTGCTGTGGCCGGTGGAAGGGGTCGAAGACGGACGGCGCTTGAGGCAAGCCGGCGAGAAGCGCGGCCTCAGGAAGAGTCAGCTTCGACGCAGGCTTCGAGAAGTACGTCTGGGCTGCCGCCTCGATCCCGTACGCACGGTTGCCGTAGAAAACCTGGTTCACGTACGCCTGGAGAATCCAGTGCTTCGACTTCTTGCGCGCGAGCTTGATCGCCAGACAGGCCTCCGTCGCCTTGCGCCCGAACGTCTGCGACGGCTTGCGGATGTAGAGGTTCCGGGCCAGCTGCTGCGTGATCGTCGACCCGCCCTGGACGACCTGACCGGCGCGAACGTTCGCGAACAGGGCCCGGACGATGCCGGCGTAGTCGAGCGCGCCATGCGTCCAGTAGCGCCGGTCCTCGATCGCGACCGTCGCCTTCGGCACCCAGTCGCTCATCTGCTCGAGCGTGACCGGCTGCCGGTTCTTCTCTGCCGGAATCGACCCGAGCAGCGAGCCGTCGAACGCGTACACGAACGAGTTCTCGCCTACCCCGACCGGCTTGAGTGAGTTCAGATCACAGCTCGACATCCACACGGCCGCCCCCGTGAAGCCCGAGACGACGAAAACGAGAACGGTCGCGAAGATCGCGCCGACAAGGATGCGCCCGAAGCGCTTCCTCCGATTTTTCCGGCGCTGGCGATGACGCCTGCGCCGCCGGGAAGCGAAGAACGGGTGCGGCTGGCGGGCTCGACTCCCGCGCGGCGGAGTCATGCTAAAACGCCCTCCGCCCGCAGCGCCTCGTGGGCGCGCAAGCGGAGCTCGCGCTCGAGCCGTTCGGCCGCCTGCTCGTCGTCCGCAGGCGCCCGGACGACGATCGTTGCGTTGCCGACGAGATCGCTGACGAACACCTCGGCGTTCTCGAGCACCGTCCGCAGTCGGTCCACGACAGCGCCGATGTCCTTCCCCAGTGGGACCTGAACGATGATCTCGGCGACCTTCTCTCGACTGCGAATCGTGGAGTTGCGGATCGTATCCGAGGCCAGCTTCTCGTTCGGGATCACGAGCCGGTCGCCGTTCTCGGTGCGCACGAAGGTGTAGATCAGGCCGATCTCTTCAACGATCCCCCGCGTGTCCTCGATCACCACGTCGTCGCCAAGCCGGAGCGGCTGGGTGAAGGCGATCAAGAGCCCGGCGACGAAGTTGCCGAGAGTGCGCTGCGACGCGAAGCCCACCACGATCCCCAGCACTGCGGAGGAGGCGAGCAGGCCGCCGGCGACAGCGCGCACCTGAGGGATCACCAGCAGCCCGGAGAGAAGACCGACGAAGACGATTGCCGTCGTGATGCTCCGGCGCAGGACCCGGTAGCGGGTGATCGCCTCGGGCGGAAGGTCGCGGCGGGCGATTCGCCGGTCGATCAGCCTCGCCGCCACGATAGTGATGAGCATGACGACGCAGACAATGACGAGACGCTGCCAGAGCGGCATGCGCCTCTATTCGACGGGAGGCCCGTCGTCCTTTGCCGGCTCCCAGGCCGAATCCTTGCCCCTCCCGGACGGAAAGACCTCGTGGACCGTCGCGAAAGTGCCCTCCGCGTCGAGGATCGTCGTAACCTCGACGGCACCGAGCCTTATAGCGGCAGCGGCTTCCGGCCGGCGAATCCCTCGTCTACTCCATGCCAGTAACGGATCTCGTCCTCGCCGAGCTTCCAGCACAGCAGCACGTCCTCGTCGCCGCGCCGCGCCGGAAAGTCCAGGAGCCCCTCCTCGAGCGATTTGATCTGCGCACCGGCCTCGTCGATTCGTTCTACGCAGTCGGCAATCGCCGCTGCCTCCCGCTGGATCGTCGCAGCCGCTTCACGCAAGTCACTCGGCTGCAGGTCGCCGCCGTTTCCGGCGATTCGCGTGACGAGCTCGGCCTGGTGACGTTGAGCCTCGCCCAACTTGCGACGATGGGCAACAGCCCGCTCGATGATCGGGCGAAGCTCCACGAGCACCGCATTCGCCTCTACGAGCGTGAAGACCCGCGCCATCGTCCAACTATCATCTTTCGGTCGTGGGCGTGGGTCAAAGGCTTCGGGACGACCTTGCCGCCCGCCGGGAGTTGCGCATCGAGCCCGCGTCGAACCCTGCGCTCGGCATCTACCTGTGGAGTCGTGCGGCGATCTGGCTCGCGGCGGTCTTCGCGCTGTTCTTCTTCGAGCCGAACCGACACCCGAATGCGGACCGCTGGGACACAGCGCGGATGCACGACCTCGGCTATTTCACGGACATCTGGGCGCGCTGGGACAGCGACTTCTTCCTCCGGATCGCCGAGCACGGGTACGACAAGACTTCGGCGGCGTTCCATCCGCTCTATCCCGCACTCGTCGCGGTCGTCGGACGAGCGTTCCTCGGTCACTACGTGCTCGCGGGACTCATCGTCTCGCTCCTCGCTGCGTTCGGGGCGTTCATGCTCCTGTATCGCCTCGCAGAGGAGCGGCTCGGAGCGGAAGGCGGACGCCGCACCGTCCTCTATCTCGCGATCTTTCCGATGGCGCTCTTCCTCCAGGCCGTCTACAGCGAGTCGCTCTTCCTCTTCCTCGTGCTCGCAGCGTTCGCACTCGCGGAGCGACAGCGCTTTGCCTCGGCAGGGATCGTGGCAGGGCTGGCGATCCTGACGCGGGCCGCCGGTCTCGCCCTCCTGCCGGCACTCGCGCTGCTCGCGTGGCGAAACCGCGAGCGGTTGCGCGCGTTCGGAGGCGTCGCGCTCGCACTCCCTGTCGCCGCTGTCTATCCGCTCTTGCTCTGGCTGCAGGTCGATGACCCATGGGCGTTCGCGGACGCACAGGACCGTTGGCACCGGCACTTCTCCCACGCGGGCCCGGTCGGCGGCATCTGGGACGGGCTCGTCGCAGGCTGGCGCGGGCTCGAGCAGTTCGTTGTCGGTCACGGGACGAACGTGCCGGGGACGAACCCGATGCATGCGGCGGCGGAGAACCTCCAGGCGCTCGCGTTCCTCGTCCTCTTGCTCGCGCTCACGATCGTCGCGTGGCGTCACTTCGGTGCGGCGCTCGGCCTCTTCGCCGCCGTCAGCCTCGCGATCCCGCTGAGCTATCCGAGCTCGCGTTGGCCGCTGCTCTCGCTGCCACGTTTCGGGCTTGTGATCTTTCCGCTCTTCCTCGCTCTCGCCGCGCTCACAGCGGGCCGCCCTCGGCTTCACACCGCCGTCGTCGCATCCAGCGCGCTGCTGCTCGGCGTCGCCGTCGTGCAGTGGGCGTTGTGGCAATGGGTCGCATGACTGTTGCGGATCTCGACGCGGTCACGCTCGACGCGTACGGGACGCTCGTGCAACTCGTCGACCCGGTGCCCGCGCTCCTCGAGGTGCTGGCCGCGCACGGAGTCAAGCGGACGCCAGACGTCGTGCGGGCGGGTTTCCGCAGCGAGGCCGCCTATTACGCTCCCCGCGCCGGCGAGGGGCGTGACGAGCCAAGTCTCGCGCGCCTACGGCGGGACTGCGCGGACGTCTTCCTCGAGGCCGTCGAGGCTGACCTCGATGCCGAAGAGTTCGCGCCTGCATACGTCGGCGCGATCCGCTTCGAGGTGCTCCCGGGCGTAATCGAGGCAATCGAGCGTCTGCGAGCACTCGGGCTCGCGCTAGCCGTGGTGGGCAACTGGGACGTCAGCCTCCAAGAGCGCCTGGAGGAGCTCGGCCTGGCGCGCTTCTTCTCGGCAATCGTGCACGCAGCCGGCAAACCCGCGCCCGGCGGCCTCCTGGAAGCGCTCCGGCAGCTCGGCGTCGCTCCGGTGCGTTCGCTTCACATCGGCGACCAGGACAGCGACGAGCAGGCTGCACGGGCGGCCGGGATGGGTTTCGCGCCTGCGCCGCTGGCCGCCGCCGTTGGGACGCTGGCATGAGAAAGCCACTCGTCTTCTGGAGCGGATTCGTCCTCGCCTTCGCGGCCTTGAGCTACACGCTCCGCTTCACGGAAGGAAAGCCACCGAAGGACCTCCTCTACAAGTGGTCGACCGTCGAGGGCAACCTGATCCAGTTCGCCGTCATCGCGGCGATCGTCTACGCGATCGCCGGCCTCGGGCGCCGCCGCGAACTCTTCGCTCTCCGCCGGCCCACGTCCTGGTCTCGGGCGATCGGGATCGGCATCGGGATCGTGGTCGGGATGGTCGCCCTCACGTATGCGCTCGAGCCCATCCTCCATCCAGGCCGGGAGCAGGGCGTCACACCGGACACGTGGCAACCCGATCACGCGGCGGCGTACGTCGCCAACGGTCTCGTGATCGCCGTGGTCGCGCCGGTCGTCGAGGAGCTGACGTTCCGGGGACTCGGCTACTCGCTGCTCGTTCGCTTCGGACGCTGGGCCGCGATCGTACTCGTCGGCGTCTCCTTCGGCCTCGCGCACGGACTCGTGCAGGCCTTGCCCTTCCTCGCCGCGTTCGGCGCAGGACTTGCGTATCTGAGGAGCCGCGTTGACAGCGTCTATCCCGGGATGATCGTCCACGGTCTCTTCAACGCGACAGCCCTGACCGTTGCCGTTGTGGACAAACCGCAACCGCAGAGTATTCTCAGCGCGTGCGCTGCGGCCTGGCCTGCGCTCTCGCCCTTCTGACCTTCGTCCCGGCCGCCGCCGGAGCGGCTCCCGCCTTCTCGATTGAAGCGGCGCCCGTGGCGGGCGAGGCGCCGCTCCAGGTGACCTTCGCGGCTCGCGGTGACGCGGCGGCGTACCACTGGGAGTTCGGGGACGGCAGCTCCGCCGATGGGCCGAGTGTGGAGCACACCTATGCGGCCGGACGCTGGACCGCGACTGCGACCGCGCACTCGGCCGATGGTGAGAGCACGACTCAGTCCGTCGCCGTCACCGCGTACGGGCTCACGCTGACTGCGCGGAACCCCGCGAGATACGGCCGGCGCACGCTCTTCCGGGGAGCGGTGATCCCCGCGGAGCGCGGCCTCTCGATTGCCTTGAGGGGCCCCAAGGGAAAAGTGGCACAGGCGCGAACGAGCGCGAAAGGCAGCTACGCGCTGCGAGTGCCGATCAGGGCTCCGGGGGAGTACGTCGTCACGAGTGAGCGTGCGTCGTCCCCGCCCGTCGCTCTTCGCGTCGTGCCGAAGCTCGTGACCAAGCTGACGGGCAGCGGGGCGCGCGGAACGCCGTACTTCTTCACGGCACGTCTCGTCCCCGCAAACTCGGGCGTCCTCGCCGTCAAGCTCAGCCGTGGCTCGAACGTGCTCGTCGACCGCAGCTTCAATCGTGCGGTACGACTGAGCCTGGACACGCGGCGGCTCACGAGCTACCGGATCCGCGTCGCGGTCATGCCGGCGGATGGCTACGCGGGAACGGTCCGCCTCGTGCGGGCGCGTATCGTGCTGCCCCATCTCGTCTTCGGCGCTCGCGGTGTCACCGTGGTCCAGCTCGGCCGAGAATTGCGTTCGCTTCGGTACGCGGCGCCCGCCACTGCAGTCTTCGACGCGCGCATGCTCGACGCCGTCTATGCGTTCCAGAAGGTGCAGGGGCTTCCGCGCACCGGAGTCGTCGACGCGCCGTTCTGGCGAGCGCTCGGAGCGGGACGGATCCCCAGACCGCGCTACTCCAGTCCTGCGGACCACATCGAAGTGAACAAGGGGCGCCAGGTGCTGTATGTCGTGCGCAGGGGGCGGACGGTGCTCATCGTCCCGATCTCCACGGCGGGCATCTCGGGGACGTACACGCCGGTCGGACGCTTCTCGGTCTACCGAAAGGTTGGCGGCTTCGACCCTAGTCCCCTCGGGACGCTCTACGACCCTATGTACTTCACGGGTGGGTATGCGATCCACGGGAATCCGTCCGTTCCGCCGTATCCGGCGAGTCATGGCTGTGTGCGCGTCCCGATGTGGGTTGCGCCCTATCTCTACGCGACCACTCCGTACGGCCAGACGGTTTACGTGTATTAGCCTCGCCGTCGCGACACTTGCCGCCTGTGGGGGAGAGCCGCGCAGCGTCCGGTACACGGACCTCACCGCGCAGGCCGGCCCGCTCGAATTCCCACGCATCACACGACAGCTCTTCCACACCCGCGCAGCGCTGATGGACGTCCTCGAGCGAGCGAATCCCGGGCGTCGCGTCAGAGTCCCGCCGATCGACTTCGACCGGCAAGACGTCTATCTCGTCGCGGCCGGCCCGCGGTCGAGCACGGGTTACGATCTCCGCATCGTGCGCGTGCAGGACGACGGCGACCGCATCTGGGTCGTCGTCCGTGAGCGGACACCGTCACTGGGGGATCCGGTCAAAGCCCGCGTCACGTATCCGTTCCGCCTGATCGCACTCCCGCATAGCGACAAACCCGTCAAGTTGAAATGGCTAGGACGACCGTGAACGACGATCCACTCATCCGTCAGCTCCGTCAGCAGATCTCCGACACCGACCGCTCGATCGTCGACGCGATCAACGCGCGCCTACGTCTCGTCGCGCGGCTGAAGCGCTACAAGGAGTCGCGCGGAATCGGCTTCGTCGACCCGGAGCGCGAGGAGTGGATGCTGCAGTACCTCCAGCGCGCAAACCGCGGCCCCCTCTCGAAGGACGGCCTGCTAGAGCTGTTCGAAGAGATCCTGGATCTCACGAAACGCGAAGTGCGACGAGGAGAAGAGGCACAGTAGGAAGAGCAGAGAGCCAAGCGACCATCCCCAATCCCAAAGCCGAAGGCTAAGGCACGCGAAGCGGCCTTAGCCGCAGGCGAACTTACGCGGGTGGGGACGCCGCAGGCGCCACCGCCCGCGCTACCGCAACCAATCGCCGACCAGTCCTCGTAGAAGTGCGCGGGCTCGGCCCGCGCACGTTTCCGCGAAGCGGCGTACCAACCTCCGAGCGAAAGCGAAGCTTTCGCTCGGGACCTATTCGTCCTCGGGCTCGACCGCGAACTCGTCGGGAGTGACGTGGTCGAGGAAGTGCTTGAACTCGGATACCTTCGACTCGATCTCCTCCTCGGAGACCTCCTCGCCCTCGAACTCGATCGCCGACTCCTCGATCACCTCGTCGGCGGCAAAGATCGGAGCTTCAGCGCGAATCGCGAGCGCGATCGCGTCGGACGGGCGAGAGTCCACCTCGATCTCCGACCCGTCGAGCTGGACGGTGATCTGCGCGTAGAACGTGTTCTCGCGCAGTTCCGTCACCGTGATGCGCGTCACGCTGGCGCCGAGTTGCTCGAGCATGTCCGTGACGAGGTCGTGTGTCATCGGCCGCGGTGTCGATGCGCTCTGGAGCTTCATCAGGATTGCCGCAGCCTCGGGGTGTCCGATCCAGATAGGGAGGAACTTGTTTCCCTCGGCAGTCTTCAGCAGCACGATCGGCTGCTTGCCGACGAGATCGAAGCTCACGCCGTAGATCTGCATCTCCTGCATCGGACGCTCTGATGGTAGCTCAGGGGTAGCGCGTCGAACCTCACCCTCCGGGCGTTCCCAAACCGCGTGAGGCGCAGCTCAGCGTTCTTTCAGGCGCCACTCGGCGACGTCGCGGATGCTGACGATCCCGACGGCGCGTTCCCCTGCGACGACCGGAATGTGACGGAAACCTCGCTCAACCATCGTCTGGCCGGCCTCCTCGACGGAGGCGTCCTCGGTCATGGTCACGGGGTCGGGCGTCATCCATTCCCGCACGCGGGCCTCGCTCGAGTGAACGCGTCCTGCCACAGCCCGCATCAGATCGCGCTCGGTGAAGATGCCGATCATCCGGCCGAAGTCGGAGACGACGACGGCACCCACGCCCTGGTTGGTCATCTTCTCCGCGGCCTCGCCGATCGTGTCTTCCGGCGCGACCGTGAGGACGTCCTTCGTCATCACTTCCGAGAGCGTTCCCATGCGGGCGAGCATAGGCGATACCCGCCGGTACAATCCACCGTCCCGGGCGATTAGCTCAGTTGGTTAGAGCGCCGCTCTGATAAGGCGGAGGTCCGTGGTTCGAGTCCACGATCGCCCATTTTCATGGACGGGGTCAGCGCTGCCATGCGTCCCCTTCGAGATGGATTAGTGCAGAAGTTGTGTCCGCTGCAAATAGTCCTCAACGGCCAGCAGAAAGCTGTTGTCCTCCGCCAGTTCGCGCAGCGTGCCCTTCGTCTCTTCGTCGAGCTCGGGATCGTGAGCCAGCTCGGTCAGGAAGCTCCCCATGTGACCGTCGCGTGACAGAGCTGCCATCCGCAGGAAGATCCGCTTCGCGTCATCGTCCTGAGAGATCGCTTCGAGAGACTCCATGTCGTTCAGCCACAGCGCGAGCATGACACCCGTTCAACGGAGCGGCCGCTGAACGGGATACGGGATACGGGTTACCGGGACGCGTTCTCGAGCGCCTCGACGAGCTCCTCGAGCTCGGTCTCGTCGGCGAACGAAATCTCGAGCCGGCTCGAGACAATTCGGCTGGAAAAGCCGGTAATTCGATCGGCTGCGGCTTTCGCCCGAGCGACCAGGGCAGGATCGAGCTTCGCCGGTTGGCGGCGCTGCTTCGTCTTCGCCCCGGCCCAGCGCGCTGCCCGCTCGGCAGCGCGAACGGACATCCCCTTCTGGACGATCTTGCGCGCAAGCGCCCGGCGGCCCTCGTGGTCCGGGACCGCCAGCACCGCTCGTGCGTGACCCTCCGTGAGCTGGCCTCGCTCGACCATCTTGAGCACGTCCTCCGGCAGTTCGAGTAGGCGCACACGATTGGAGACGGCAGGTTTCGACTTGCCCACACGCTCGGCGAGCTCCCCGAGCGAGAGGCCGAACTCGTCGAGCACGACTGCGAACGCTCGGGCTTCCTCGATCGGCGACAGATCCTCGCGAGCGACGTTCTCGACGAGACCGAGCAGGAGGGAGTCCCGGTCGTCGGCGTCGCGAACGACGGCCGGCATCAGCTTCAACTTCGCATCCCGAGCGGCCCGCCAGCGGCGCTCGCCCGCGATCAGCTCGTAGCCGCCCGCCGTTCGAGGTCGCACGAGCACGGGCTGGACGACGCCCTGGGCGCGAACCGAATCCGCGAGGCCGACTCCCGCTTCGGAGTCGAACCGGCGGCGCGGCTGTCGCGGGTTCGGATGAATCGCGTCGACCGGGAGCTCGGTGAGCTCCGTCACCGTTGCTCCACCGAGAAGAACCTCCAGACCTCGACCCAGGCCTCTGCGCTCAGCGGCCCGGCCGCTATCAGGCACGCTCGACAAGCTCCATCGCCACCTTCCAGTAGGCGTCCGCGCCGCGCGAGCGGCGGTCGTACGCGATCACAGGGAGACCGTGGCTCGGCGCCTCGGCCAAACGCACCGACCGTGGCACGGCCGTTTTGAAGACGAGCTCGCCGAAGTGGCGTCGCACTTCCGCTTCGACCTCCGCGGAGAGCTTCGTCCTGCCGTCCACCATCGTCAGCAGCACACCGCCGACCGCGAGCCGCGGGTTCAGGCGCGCCTTGACGAGATTGATCGAGCGGACCAGCTGCGAGAGGCCTTCGAGTGCGTAGTACTCAGCCTGCACAGGAATCAGGACGCGGTCCGCGGCAGCGAGTGCGTTGACCGTAAGCGGTCCGAACGAGGGCGGGCAGTCGAGGAAGACGAACGAGTACTGGTCGATCCCGGATGCGAGCGACTCCCGAAGGTAGGTCTCGCCGTCGCGGTGCTGCGTGAGCTCGACGGTCGCGCCGGCAAGCTCCGGCTTTGCGGGCACCAGGTGGAGATTCGGGAAGCGCGTAGGCTTCGCGAGCTCTCTCAGAGGGGCGCCGTCGAGCAGGTCGTAGGTCGAGGAGCCATTGGCACGCTCCCCAAGGCCCGAGGTCGCGTTCGCCTGCGGATCGAGATCGACCACGAGGGCCCGTTCCCCCGCCTCCGCGAGGCAGGCGGCGAGGTTGATAGCCGTCGTCGTCTTCCCGACCCCGCCCTTCTGATTCGCAAGCGCATAGATCGTCGCCACGCCGGCCAGCGTACTTACGCCAACGGACGCTTCCGGGCCACACCCGTCCGGCGGGGAAAGCCCGCGGGGGTCGGTCCGACCTTGCGCAAAAGCACGAAACCCTCGGGCGCTTCTGCAAGCTCTCCGCCGAGCTGTCCTACAACGCGAGCGATCCGCTCTGGATCGGCAGTCGCACCGACCCAAAGCACCGCGGCGCCGCCGGGCCGGACGAGTGGCAGACACCATTCCGCCGCGACAGGCGGCGGCGCAAGTGCCTTCGCAACGGCGGCTCCGAACTGATCTGTCTGCTGTTCCTCTGCGCGTCCGTGCACGACGGTGGCATTGGCAGGCGCCCAGCGCCTCAGGAAATCGCACTTTCGGCCGTTCGCCTCGAGCAGAACCACCTCTCGATCCGGGAGGGAAGCCGCGAGTGGAATACCTGGCACGCCGCCCCCCGAACCGACGTCGACAATCGGTCCCTCGGTTCCGCGCACGAGCTCGAGTCCTCGCAGCGAGTCGTCGAGGAGAACCCGCCGCGCCTCGTCCAGCTCGCGAATCGCCGTTAGCCCCGGCGTCTCGACGAGCGCTCGAAGCCAGTCTTCGAGGTGCTCCGCTATTCCGGGACGGGCGACTGCGCCGGTCGAATGACGACGAAGCGGTTGGGCTCCGTCCCCTCGCTCGTCGTCTCGACGCCGTCGAACTCCTTCAAGCGAATGTGGACGACCTTGCGTTCAATCGCCGTCATCGGCTCGAGCTCGACGGCCTCACCGTGCGACAGTGCGCGCTCGGCCGAGCGGAGCGCCAAGGCTTCGAGGGACGTCTGGCGACGCACGCGGTAACCCGCCGCATCGACGACCACTTCCTTTCGGTCCTCCCCATGGCGCCGGAACATGACCGCATTCGCCAGATACTGAATCGCGTCGATCGTCTGACCGTGCCGGCCGATCAGCATGCCGAGATCGGGACCGGCGCAGGAGGCGGTGATCCTGTCGTCGTCCTCCTCGAGGTCGATCCGTCCCGCGACGCCGATCGCGTCGGCGATCCGCTCGATGAGCTCGCGCACCTCTTCGGCCAGCTCGCTCTCGGTCCCCCTCGTCAGCACAACTGGAGGCTCCGCCGAGATGGACGCGATCACTCGGGCAGGCGCGTAACCGACGCCGAGCAGCCCGCGCTCCCCCTCCGAGACGACCTGAAACCGGACCGCCGACTTGTCGAGCCCAGGCTGCTGCTTCTCGAGCTCCCGCAGGGCCGACCATTTGGCCTCTCCGACAGTCTCCCCCGAGGCCTCGACCTGGAGCTCCATCAGCGCCGTGCCTTCTTCTTCCGCTTCACCTTGCGCGGCGGCCCGCTCGGTTTCGCCGGTGCCGCCTCGGCCGCCGGCTGGCCGCCGTCTTCGCGCACTTCCTTGGGCGGAGTCCGCGAGGAGCGCTTCGGACCGGTAGGCGGAGTGACCTTCGGGATCAGGCGCCGGGTGATGAGCCCCTGGCCGACGGTCCAGAGGTTCGTCGTCATCCAGTAGAGAACGAGCCCCGCTGGGAAGTTGATGATGAACGGGGTGAACGCAAACGGCAGGATCATCATCAGCACCCGCTGGGACTGCTGCATCGTCCCGGACATGAAGTAGGTCGACGCGAGCTGGCTCGCGACGTAGATGACGATCAGCACCCAGCCTGACCAGTGGGAGCTCGCGTGCTCCGCGACGCTCGGGAGAAAGTGCAGCCAGGAGAGATCGCCACTCGGCGGATGCTTCGCGAACGTGCGCAGTGTGTAGAAGAGGCCGATGAAGATCGGGATCTGCGCCACCAGCGGGAGACACGAGGACGCCGGATTGATGTTGTTCTCCTTGTAGAACTTCATCAGCTCCTCGTTCAGCTTCTGCCGGTCGCCCTTGTACTTACGCTGAATCTCCTTCATCTGCGGCGCATGGGCCTGCATGTTCTGCATCGAGTGGATCTGCTTGACCGTCAGCGGCACGAGCAGGATCCGAACGATGATCGTGAGACCGACGATCGACCATGCCCAGGGCAGCCCGATCGAGTGCAGCCCGTTGAGGATGTTGCGAAGGAGGTCCTCGAGCGGGGTGAGGATCGAGAAGACGATCACGTGAAGACCCTCTGGTCGCGCGCGTAGTCGACGCCTCCACGGCTCCAGGGATTGCAGCGGAGCAGCCGCCAGCCGGCCAGCACGGTCCCCTTGAAGAACCCGAACTCCCTGTAGGCGTCGAGCGCATACTGCGAGCACGACGGGTGGTACTTGCACTGGCCACCCAGGAACGGCCCGAGCGTCAGCCGGTAGGCCCAGACGAGCGCGATTCCGAGGTACTTCACGATGGATGCTCCGATCCGCGCGTCCCGGGTCGGCGGTGCAGACGGCATCGCAAGCGGCGCCTCATGCGGCCGCCTTGCCCAGAACCTCGTCCATCCGCTCGCCCAACCACCCGAAGCCGTTCGACTCCACTGCCTCTGGCAGCCCAGGCTTCGCGATCAGCACGTAGTCGCGACCGGACGGAATGCCCTCGAGGCGCTCCCGCCAGGCCTCACGCAGCTGGCGCTTGATCCGATTGCGCGCGACCGCGTTTCCGGCGGCCTTCGGCACAGCAAGACCCAGTCTCGGCTCGCCTGGATCGTCCTCGCGGTCGAACCAGTAGAGGACGAGGAAGCGAGTGGAGGTCGAGCGGCCCTGCCGGTAGACGGCGTCGAAGTCCCGCGAGCGAGACAGGCGGTGCCGACGCTGCACAGCGGCTCTTCTAAGCGGAGAGACGCTTCCGGCCCTTGGCGCGGCGCCGCTTCAGGATGGCGCGGCCGGCGCGCGTCGCCATGCGCGTGCGGAACCCGTGCCTGCGCTTCCGCCGGCGCACGTTGGGCTGGTAGGTGCGTTTCACAAGGTCGAAGAGGGAGGAAATTGCCCCGAAAAAGAAGGCGTGGCGGGCCAGTATAGATGAGGCCCGGTGCACAGAGTTATCCACAGCGCAGTGGATACGAAGTGCCTCCAAATGTGACCAACTGTCATGCTTCCTCCACAGCTGTGGAGAGACATGTGGAACCGAGGAAGTCGCTGCAAATAGCCGCTTTTTCTTCCCCAGTTTCCACCCATTGTAGGCGCCGAAAGGCGCTGCTATGCTCGCCGCTCCCCGAAGGCGGAGAGGAGTGGTAACGAGGCGTGAATCGCCCAATCGAGCTGACTGCGGAGAGCCTTTGGAACGAGGTCGCCGGTCGGCTCAAGGGGGCGCTCAACGAGACCACTTACCGAACGTGGTTCGCCGAGGCTGAAGGAACCGAGCTCTCGGACGACACGTTCGTCCTCGGCGTTCCGAACGACTTCACACGCGAGTGGATCGAGGGGCATTTCCTCGGTCTGATCGGGGCCGCTGTCCGCGACGTCACCGGCCAGGAACGGCGTGTGGCGCTCTCGGTCAGCGAGCGGATCCCCGCCGACACCCCCGCTCCGGCCGAGCTCCCGAGACAGCGCGGCAGTGGCGGGGGCGACTCCGGCATGAATCCGAAATACACGTTCGACCTGTTCGTGATCGGCTCGTCGAACCGGTTCGCGCACGCCGCCGCCCTCGCCGTCGCCGAGGCGCCGGCGCAGGCATACAACCCGCTCTTCATCTACGGCGGGACCGGGCTTGGAAAGACACACCTGATGCAGGCGATCGCGCAGTACGTCGCCGAACACTCGAGCGATCTCTCCGTCCGCTACGTCACGAGCGAGACGTTCATGAACGACTTCATCAACTCGCTGCGCGACAAGCGAATCGAGGGCTTCAAGCAGCGCTACCGCACCTACGACCTGCTGCTCGTCGACGACGTGCAGTTCTTCGAGCACAAAGAGCGGATCCAGGAGGAGTTCTTCCACACCTTCAATTCGCTCTATGAGGCCGGCTCCCAGATCGTGATGTCTTCGGACCGACCGCCGCGGGACATCGCGACGCTCGAGGAACGCCTGCGGTCGCGGTTCGAGTGGGGCCTGATCACGGACATCCAGCCGCCGGACCTCGAGACGCGCATCGCGATCCTGCGCAAGAAGGTCAAGACCGACGGCATCCAGGTGGACCCCCAGGTGCTGTCCTTCATCGCATCCCGCATCTCGACCAACATCCGCGAGCTCGAGGGAGCGCTAACGCGGGTCGTCGCCTTCTCGTCGCTCACAGGCCGCGGCCTCTCGGTCGAGCTGGCCGAGGACGTACTCAAGGACGTCTTCCCACAAGGGGAGGCCGCAGAGGTCTCGATTCGCCGGATCCAGGAACTCGTTTCGGAGCGTTTCGAGCTGTCGATGGACGAGCTCTGCGGCGACAGGCGCTCCCAGAACATCGTCTATCCGCGCCAGGTCGCGATGTACCTCTCCCGCGAGCTCACCGACTCGTCGCTGCCCAAGATCGGAAGGGAATTCGGCGGTCGCGACCACACCACGGTCATCCACGCCACCTCCAAAATCGCCCGCCTCATTCGTGAGGACAGATCTGTCTACAACCTTGTGCAGGAACTCACCGCTCGTGTGAAGCAGGTCCGCTGACCACTCCGGCTTGTTGAAACAGACACCCTTTCCCCCGTCTGCATCCCCTGCGAGAATGGCTCAACCAGCGCGGAGGGGACCCTCCTCCACGGTGTTCACACCCCCTATGACTACAACGAGGTTTTAAATGATTGAAAGCAACACCATGGTAGAGACGGGGATAAAGGCGGTTTGCCAGCGGGACGACCTTGCTCAGCGGTTGGGCATCGTGGCCCGCGCCGTGTCGACGCGAGGAAGCGTGCAGATTCTCTCGGGCGTCCTGCTGCGCGCGGAAGGTGGACGCTTGCATCTCGCTGCGACGGACATGGAACTTTCGCTGCGCTCCTCGGTGGAGGCGCGGGTGGACGGCGAGGGAGCGGTGGTTGTCCCGGGTCGGCTGCTGGTCGACCTCGTGCGGCTGCTGCCCGAGAGCGAAGTCACGATCGAGCACCGTGCAGAAGAAAGCGTTGTTCACATCGTCTGCGGACCGTCGACCTCGACGCTGCACACCTACGCCGCCGAGGACTTTCCGCGACTGCCCGACCTGGATGCGGTTGGCACGTTCACAGTTGACCGGGTTTCGCTCCTCGACACGGTGGCGCGTGTCGCTCGCTCCGCGTCGCGCGACGAGTCGCGACCCGTGCTGACGGGCATCCTTGTCCGGTTCGAAGCGGGAAAGCTCGTCATGGCCGCGACCGATTCGTACCGGCTCTCCGTCAAGGAAACCGAGCTGGACGGGGAGGTGCCTGAGCTCGAGGCGATTATCCCGGCGCGTGCACTCGGGGAGCTGGGGCGAATCGCCCAGTCCGGAGACAGCGTCGAACTCGGGGTTCACGAGAACCAGGTGTTATTTGCGGCAGATGATGTGTGGCTGACCAGCCGGCGAATCGACGGCCAGTTCCCGAATTACAAGCAGCTTCTGCCCGAGGCCTTCGAGCACGACGTCACGCTTCCTCGCAACGAAGTGCTCGACGTCGTCCGCCGGGTCGGTGTGATGGTGCAGCGCACATCCCCGATCCAGCTGCGTTTTGCAGATGGCGAGCTGACCGTGTTCGCACGCACACAGGACGTCGGCGAAGCGAAGGAGTCGCTGCCGATCCAGTTCTCCGGCGAGCCGCTGGAGATCGGGTTCAACGCGGAGTTCCTGCGGGAGGGAATCGAGTCGATCGCCGCGGATGAGATCCGCCTGAGACTGATCTCGCCGCTGCGTCCTGCCGTCATCGAAGGCGGCGAGGACGACCCGACCTACTTGATCATGCCGATCCGCTTGCCGGGCTGACCTGATCGTCAAGAAAGTCTCGCTGCGCAACATCCGCTCGTACGCACGTCTCGATCTCGACCTCGAGCCAGGGCTCGTTCTCCTCGTGGGTCCGAACGGCGCGGGCAAGACGAACCTGTTGGAGTCGCTGCACGTCGGCACGCAGGGCTTCTCGCCCCGGACGCGCGCGGACGCGCAGCTGGTCCGTTTCGGTGAGGGGTCAGGCCGGGTCGGTTTGAACGGCGATCGCGGCGCCGCCGCACTCGAGCTCGAGGTGACGATCGAGCTTGGCGAGGGCAAGCGAGCGAAGCTCAACGGCGCGCCGCTGCGGACCGCCGAACAGCTGCGCGCGGAAGTGGCGACGCTCGTGTTCACGCCCGACCGGCTTGCGGTGGTGAAGGGCGGTCCGGCGATCCGCCGGGCGTACTTCGATCGAGCGCTGGGTCGCCTGGCACCTGCACGCGCATTGCTCTCGGCCGAGTACGGGGCGGTGATCGCCCAACGGAATGCAGCGCTCCGTCGAGTCGCCTCGGGTTACTCGTCCGGCGACGCGCTCGTGCCGTGGACCGAACAGGTTGCAACCCTGGGGCGGTCGCTCGTGGAATCGCGGAGCGAGGTCGTTGCGTGGCTGGCCCCCGGATTTTCTGAGCGTGCAGAGGAGCTCGGCCTCCCTGCTGCCCGAATGGTGTACGACGGCGAGCCGCCGACAGTCGAAGCGCTCGAGGCCCGCCTGGACCGAGATCTCGAGCGCGGCGCTACAGGGCTAGGGCCGCATCTCGATGACATCGTCCTGATGAGTGGGTCCCGCGACCTGCGGAGCTTCGGCTCTCAGGGAGAGCAGCGGCTAACGGTGCTCGCGCTACTCCTGGCCGAGGCGGAGCTGATCGCGGACCGCCGTGGTTTCCCACCCTTGCTCCTCCTGGATGACGTGCTTTCGGAGCTTGATCCCGATCGGCGTCGCGTGCTCGCAGAGCACGTGCTCGGTGTCGGCCAGACGCTGGTGACGGCCACGCAAGCGTCCTCACTGCCGGTCAAGCCGGCGCAGCTGCTCGAGGTTTCCCCCGGGCTCGTGCGGGCGGCGTGATGGATCGGGTTGGGAACGACGTCGCTCGTGAGCTTCGCCGGTTCGGCCCGGCTTCCGGGATGGCACCGCTTGTCGAGGCCTGGCCCGAGGCGGTTGGCCCGGAGATCGCGCGCAATGCCTGGCCGGCGCGGCTGGCACGGGACGGAACGCTTCACGTTCATGCGAAGGATTCGATCTGGGCGTTCGAGCTCACGACTCGCGCCGAGGAGATCCGGCAGAGGCTTGGCCGGTGCGCTCCTGCGCGGCTCGCGTTCGCGCCGGGACCGTTGCCGGAGCACCTCGTCGAGCTGTCGGGAAGGCATCGAAGGCGAACGCCCGAGCCAACGCCCGAGCTCGTGGCGAAAGCCGAGTCACTCGCACGAGGGATTCGTGACGAAGACCTTCGCAAAGTGGTTGCAAAAGCTGCCGCGATGAGCCTCGCAGACGCGGATAACAACCGCTCGGTCTGGTAGAATTCGGAGTGCCCGCAAGTGGCTGTTTTGCAGGGCTTTTTTCATGACTGAACTCAGTTATACCGCAAAGGACATCACCGTTCTCGAGGGCCTCGAGCCGGTCCGCCTGCGACCGGGCATGTACATCGGCTCGACCGGGCCTCGGGGCCTCCACCACCTCGTCTACGAGGTGGTCGACAACAGCGTTGACGAGGCCCTCGCCGGGCGTAACGACAAGATCGAGGTGACGCTCCACCCGGACAACTCGGTGACGGTCCGAGACTACGGCTCGGGCATCCCCGTGGACCAGATGGAGGAGCAGGGCACGTCTGCGCTCACCGTCGTCCTGACCAAGCTGCACGCCGGCGGAAAGTTCGGCGCGGATGGTTCGCCGTACAAGGTCTCGGGCGGCCTGCACGGCGTCGGTGTCTCCGTTGTGAATGCTCTATCCGAGTGGTTGGTCGCGGAAGTGCGCCGTGGTGGGAAGCTCTACCGTCAGGAGTTCACCCGGGGCGTACCCAACGCCGACCTAGAGGTGGTCGGCAAGGCGGAGAAGGGCGATACCGGCACGACGATCGCGTTCCTGCCCGACGCGGAGATCTTCGAGGAGCTCGAGCTGTCGGCCGAGACGCTGCAGCAGCGCCTGCGCGAGACTGCCTTCCTCACGCGGGGCTTGCGAATCGTTCTGACCGACGAGCGTGCTGGTGGCGAGGCTGTCGAGTTCCACTACGAGGGTGGAATCAGAGACTTCGTCGCCCATGTGAACGCGACGAAGGACTCGATCCACAAGCGCATTGCGTATTTCGAAGGCGAGAACGAGCAAGGCAAGATCGAGGTTGCCATGCAGTGGAACGCGTCGTACCAGGAGTCGGTCTACACGTTCGCCAACAACATCAACACGCACGAGGGCGGCTCCCACCTCTCGGGGTTCAACGGCGCGCTCACGCGCACGCTCAACAAGGTCGCACGCGACCTGGGCCTGCTCAAGGAGAAGGAGGACAATCTCGAGGGCGAGGACGTGCGCGAAGGGCTTGCGGCGGTGGTGTCGGTGAAGCTGCAGAACCCGCAGTTCGAGGGCCAGACCAAGACGAAGCTCGGGAATCCCTGGATCAAAGGATTCGTCGAATCCAGCGTCAACACGAAGCTCTCCGAATTCCTCGAAGAGAACCCGACCGATGCCAAGCAGATCATCCAGAAGGCGATCTCGGCAGCACGCGCCCGTCAGGCTGCGCGCAAGGCACGTGATCTGACGCGCCGCAAGGGCGCTTTCGGCGGCGAGATCGCGAAGAAATTCGCCGACTGCCAGGTGCGCGACCCGGAGCTCGCTGAGATGTTCATCGTCGAGGGCAACTCGGCCGGCGGCGCCGCCAAGGACGCACGCGACAAGTCGAATCAGGCGATCCTGCCGTTGCGCGGAAAGATCATCAACTCCGAGAAGAACCGGATTGACAAGGTCCTCTCGAACTCCGAGGTGCAGCTGCTCGTCCAGGTGATCGGCACCGGAATCGGCGAGGAGTTCGACATCGCGAAGCTGCGCTACAACCGCGTCATTGTCATGACGGACGCCGACGTCGACGGTGCCCACATCCGAACGCTCGTGCTCACGTTTCTCTACCGCCACATGCCGGAGCTGTTCGAGCGCGGGCACGTGTACATCGCCGTTCCGCCGCTCTATCTCGCGCGGTTCGGCAACCAGTCGAACTATCTGGAAAAGGATTCACAGCTCGAGGAGCTGCTTGTGCGCGAGCGTTTCGGCGATCTCGAGATCGAGGCGCGGGAGGGGGCCGAGGTGAAGTTGACTCAGGCCCGGTACGCGCGCTTCGCACGCACGTTGACGGAGTACCAGGGCTGGGCCGCCCGCTTGCGCGCGGACTTCGGCCCCCAGGCGGCGGACTTTGTCCTCGCGCACCGTCTGGTCGAGAGCGACGCATCCAGTCCCGAGGAGGCCGTGACCGCGATCGACGCGGCAGCGGCGAACGGCTTTGCCCTGAAGCCGGAGGCCGACGCGGAAGCGCTCAGGATCCGAGTGATCGAGATCGAGACGAGCGCGATGCAGAACATCATCGTGCCGGCGGAGCTGTTTGCGTCACCGATCTACGACCGGGTGCGGAAAACCTACGCCCGGCTAGCCGACATCGTGGGCGGGCTACCGCCTTTCTCCTTGAAGCACGGGAAGCAGAGCCGGGAGGCGCTGACCTTTGAAGAGTTGCGCGAAGGCGCGATCGCGCTCGCGAAGAGCGGGCTGCAGATCACGCGGTTCAAAGGCCTCAGCGAGATGAATGCCCCTGAGCTGTGGGCGACCACAATGGACCCCCACCGCCGCATGCTGATTCGCGTCGAAGTCGAGGATGCCGCCGCTGCCGACCTCTGGTTCTCGCGGTTGATGGGCGACGAGGTCGAGCCTCGCCGGCTGTTCATCGAGCAGAACGCGCTGGAAGTCAGAAACCTGGATGTCTGAGCTGACGAACGAACCACTCGGCGCGGGCCGAGTCGAGACACGCGAACTCGACCAGGAAGTACGCACGAGCTTCCTCGATTACGCGATGAGCGTGATCGTCAGCCGTGCCCTGCCCGACGTCCGCGACGGGCTCAAGCCCGTGCACCGGCGCGTGCTCTTCGCGATGCACGAGGCCGGCCTGCAGCCGAACAGGCCCACACGCAAGTCGGCACGCGTTGTCGGCGACGTGATGGGCAACTACCACCCGCACGGCGACTCCGCGATCTACGACGCGCTCGTCCGGCTGGCACAGCCGTTCTCGATGCGCTACCCGCTCATCGACGGCCAGGGGTACTTCGGCTCGGTCGACGGCGATCCCGCTGGAGCCATGAGATATACCGAGTGCCGGCTTTCGCGGATGGCGACGGAGCTGCTGCGCGACATCGACGCGGACACCGTCGACTTCGAGCCCAACTACGACGAGTCGCGACGCCAACCCACGGTCCTCCCGGCCCGGTTCCCGAACCTGCTCGTCAACGGCTCGTCCGGCATCGCGGTCGGCATGGCCACGAACATCCCACCGCACAATCTCGGTGAGGTCGTTGATGCGATCGTCGCGATGATCGAGGACCCGGCGATCGACGTCGAGCGGCTTTCACAGCACATCAAGGGGCCAGACTTCCCGACCGGCGGCTCGATCGTCGGTCGCGGGGGCATTCGCGACGCTTATCGCTCCGGTCGCGGACGCATCTACGTTCGCGGACGCGCGCATATCGAGCAGCTCCGCGGTGGCAAGAGCGCGATCATCATCACGGAGCTCCCGTACGGCGTCCGCAAGGCCGGCGAGGGCGGTGTGATCGAGAAGATCGCCGACCTCGTCAAGGCCGGGACGTTGACCGAGGTTCCGATGTCCGACGACGCGCTCCAGGACCACTCCGACAAGGAGGGGATGCGCATCTACGTGGAGCTGAAGCGCGAGGCGGTCCCGCAGGTCGCGCTCAACAAGATTTTCAAGCTGACGCCGCTGCAGACAACGTTCGGCTACAACGCGGTCGCGCTCGTCAACGGCGTCCCGAAAACGCTTTCGCTGCTCGAGCTGATCCGGCACTACCTCGAGTACCAGCGAGAGGTCGTCACGCGCCGCTCGAAGTACGAGCTGCGTCAGGCGGAGAAGCGTGCCCACGTCCTAGAGGGTTATCTCAAGGCGCTCGACGCACTCGACGCGGTCATCGCGCTCATCCGGGCTGCCGCCGACACGGACGACGCGCGGACAGGCCTCATGCGGGGATTCGACCTGTCCGAGATCCAGGCTCAGGCGATCCTCGACCTGCGCCTCTCCCGGCTGACGAAGCTCGCGCGCGAGGAGATCCAGGGCGAGTTCGACGACCTGCAGGAGCGCATCACGGAGCTCCGCGCGATCCTCGGCGATCCGGCACGCATCGACGGCGTAATCAAAGAGGAGCTGCTCGAGCTCAAGGGGATCTACGGCAAATCGGACGACCGTCGCACGGAGATCGTGCAGGCCGAAGACGAGCTCGAGCTCGAGGATCTGATCGCGGAAGAGGACATGGTGATCGCGATCACGCGCTCCAACTACATCAAGCGCCTACCGGTGACGGCCTATCGCGAGCAGCGGCGCGGCGGCATCGGCGTGATGGGCATGGATCTGAAGGAAGACGATTACATCGAGCACCTGTTCGTGGCGTCGACGCACGACTACATCCTCTTCTTCACGAACGTCGGCAAGGTCTATCGGCTCAAGGTCCATGAGCTCCCGCTTGGCTCACGTCAGTCGAAGGGCCGCGCGATTCAGAACCTGCTCCCGTTCCGCCAGACCGAGCTCGTGCGGGCCGTGATCCAGACGCGCAACTTCGAGGAAGCCGAGTATCTGGTCTTCGCAACCAAGAACGGAGTCGTGAAGAAGACGCAGCTGGCGGCCTACAACACGCCGTTGCGTGCTGACGGGATCATCGCGATCAAGATGCGCGATGGCGACGAGCTCATCGGCGTCCGCCACTCCAGTGGGAGAGATGACATCCTCATGGTCTCGCGCAAAGGACAGGCGATCCGCTTCCACGAGACCGACGTGCGGTCGATGGGCCGCGACGCATCGGGCGTGCAGGGAATGCGACTTCGCTCTGAGGACGAGGTGATCTCGCTCAACATCGCCCACGACGACGCTGACGTCCTGGTCGTGACCGAGAACGGCTACGGGAAGCGCACCAGGGTCTCGGAGTATCCGGTCAAGGGTCGAGGGGGCCTCGGGGTCAAGACCGTGCAGCTCACGGAGGCGAAGGGTCAGCTTGCAGGCTCGCGCGTCGTCCGCGACGGCTATCAGGTCATGCTCATCTCGAGCGGCGGCACGGTGATCCGCATGGCAGTCGACGACATCAAGCGCTCGGGGCGATCGACCCAGGGCGTGATCGTGATGCGGCCTCGGTCGGGTGAGACGGTGTCGAGCCTGGCGCCCGTGGTAGAGCCCGCCGAGGACAAAGGCGACGCGACTGGCGACGGCACCCCGCCGCAGGCGTAACGCCTTGCCACAAACCTCGTGGAATCGCTGCCCCAAAAGGGGGAGAATTTGAATCCGCCTCTTCCAGATCGCGAAGAAGCGCGGTATACCTTTGAAACAAGGGTCTCTGACCCACCCCCGGAGGAAGAGGTCGACGATATGGCAATCACCCGGCAGTTAGACCTTCTCGAGCCGATCGACCTCGCCGAACACCTCGGCAAAGTCGAGCTGTACCTCGGCCAGGTCTGCCAGATCGCGGGCATCTCGAAGATGCAGCTCGATTACTGGACGAACAAGGCGCAGATCCCGACCAAAGGGAAGAAGCAGCGGATCTACGACATCGACGCGCTCGAGACGGTCATGCTGATCAAGCAGGCCAAGGACAAGGGTCTGAACCTCGGAGCAGCGATCGACGCCGCGCGCCGGTTCCGGGAAACGAAGGCGGACGACCACCGGCCGGCACCGCTGGGCGAGATCTAGACAGGCCTCGGAGCCGGCTTTTCTGAAGGGCCGCTTACAGCGGTCCTTGTTTGAGGCGGGCTGCTGCGTCCTCCGGCGGGAGCGTGTTGACGAAGATTCCCGCCCCGAGCTCCAGGCCGGCGAGGACAGTGAGTCGCGGCAGGAGCACGATTCGCCAGTCGTTGCTGTCGTGTTCGACCCAGGCATTCAGGGGAGCCGGGCCCTCGAGCTCGTGCAGTCGACGCACGAGGCCTGCCAGGAGCCTCAGCGCCGTTCCCAGCAGCGGGCTGGCCAGCCGGTCTCCCGCGGGCTCGACGGGTGCGATCACTGCCTCGTAGGGGAGGCGGCTCGCCCAGGGGCAGGTCGCCGTCAGGCCCTCGTGCTCGAGAAACGGCTCACCGCGCGGCCGGGCACGAGCCGGCGGCGCTTCTGGGAGCCACACGAGCTGCGAGTGGGAGTGCGGGAGGCTCGACCCCGCGTCCCGGCCCTCGTTTACGAGCGCGAAGACGTAGCCCGCGCGCGTTTGTGCCCGGCGTCGCCACGCCTCCGCAACGAGCTCGAGCTCAGCGTCTTCGAGGTCCGCGAGCGAGCGCGCGTGCCGGCGGCTATGGACGACGACCTCCTGGTGCTCCAATGCCGGATAGAGGTTCGGGACGACACGCACCTGCCAGTCGCCCTGCTCGGGAAGCACCAGCGCCTCGGGCGGGGTCAGGTGCTCGTGCCCGGCGCAGAAGGGGCACGATTCGAGCTCCTCGTTTGTCGGCGGATCAAGCGCCGGTCGAGTCGCGCCAGGACGCTTCGCGCGGCCGGGCGCGATCACGGCGACGCGGCCCGACTCCGGATCGCGGCGAAGCTTGCCGCTCAGCTCGCCGCGCGGTCGGTCTTCTCCCGGTCGCTCCTCTCGAGGAAGGGCCGGATGAGGTCGACCGGAGCCGGGAAGATGATCGTCGACGAGTTCGTGCCGCCGATCTCGAGCAGTGTCTGGAGGTAGCGCAGCTGCAACGCGATCGGATGCGGCTCGATCACCATCGCGGCGTCCTTCAGCCGCTCGGACGCCTGGAACTCACCCTCGGCGGCGATCACCTTCGCGCGACGCTCGCGTTCGGCCTCGGCCTGGCGCGCCATCGCCCGCTGCATGCCGCCCGGAATCTCGACGTCCTTGACCTCGACGATCGAGACCTTGATTCCCCACGGCGTCGTCGCCTCGTCGATGATCGTCTGGAGGATGGAGTTGATCTTCTCGCGCTCCGAGAGCAACTCGTCGAGGACATGCTGGCCGAGCACCGAGCGCAGCGTCGTCTGGGCGATCTGTGACGTCGCGACCATGAAGTTCTCGATCTTGACGATCGCATCGCTCGGTTCGACGATGCGGAAATAGGCCACGGCGTTCACGCGCACCGGAACGTTGTCCTTGGTGATGACCTCCTGCGGCGGGATGTTCAGCGTGATCGTGCGCAGGTCGACCTTCACCATCCTGTCGACGACGGGGATGAGGATGAAGAGCCCCGGTCCTTTCGGTTGCGGCAGCAGGCGGCCGAGGCGGAAGATGATGCCGCGCTCGTACTCGCGTGCGACCTTGATCGCCGAGAAGAGAAACAGGACGAGCAGGAACAGGATCGCCGCGATGATGAAGAGCGCTGCGTTCACGTCGAGATCCTACGTCAGGCCGTGCCTTCAGGCCGCACCGTCAGCACGAGGCCGTCGAGCGACTCGACACGGACGCGCTCTCCGGGGCGGAGCTGCTCGCCGCCGGCCGCACGTGCCTGCCAGAGCTCTCCGTTGACGAAGACGAGCCCGTCTCGGCGGACCTCGCCCACGGTGCCCGCGATCAACTGCGGACCGACCTGAACCGGCCGTCCTCGTACCTGCCAGGCTTTGCCAACCGCAAAGGCCCAGACGCCGCCTAACCCGACCGCCACTCCGATCACCAGCGGTTTCGACGTGTGGTACGGGGGTGGCGCGTTGTGGAACAGCATGATCGAGCCGACGGCGAGACAGACGAGCCCAGCCACCGTCAGCGCGCCATGGCTGGTGACGTGGACGTCGATCGCGAGCAGTCCGACCCCGAGCAAAAGCAGCGCGAAAGCAGCCCAACTCACGGGCAAAATAGAGAAGCCGAACAGCGCGGTGATCAGCGCGACCGCTCCAAGCGCTCCGGGAAGCACGACGCCTGGGTGGAAGATCTCGTACCCGATTCCGGCGATGCCTGCGAGGAAAAGGAGTGTGATGATGTTCGGGTCGATCAGCGTATTCAGCAGGCGTGTGAAGAAGCCGGGCTTGACGTGGACGATGTCCGCGCCGCCCAGATGCAGGGTGTAGCCCTTGGGCTTGGTCTTGTAGCCGTTGAGCTGGCGGAGCAGTGCGGGAAGTGACGGCGCGATGACGTCGATCACGTGCTGCTGGAGAGCGTCGGGTGCAGGCAGGCTGGCCGCCTGACGGACGGCGCGTTCAGGGAACTTCGTGTCGCGGCCGTGACTCTTGGCGAGTGCGACGACGGACGCGGCGGCATCGTTGACAACCTTCTTCCGCAGGTCTTTGTCGAGATCTCCGCCGCCCGCATTGATCGGTGTCGACGCGCCGATGTTTGTCTGCGGCGCCATCGCGAGCACGTCGGCCGCCTCCGCGATCCACAGTCCCGCCGATCCCGCGCGCGCACCGTCGGGCGCCACGTAGACGATCACGGGGATCGGCAGAGCGAGTTCCTTCTGGTAGATCTTGCGCATCGAGGTCGAGAGGCCGCCCGGTGTGTCCAGAACGATCACAGCCGCGCTGTAGCCGTCGTTCTTGGCCCGATTCAGCTCGTGATTGACCCAGCCCTGGGTCACCGGGTTGACCTCGAGATCAGGCGCGAAGTGGATCGCGAGCACGCGAGGTGTTGCTCCAGCGGCCGGAGAGGCGAGCGCCAAAATCGCTCCGAGGAGTAAAAGTCCCCGCAAACAGGCGCTCTTCAACTCACCGTGATTCTATCAGGGAGGCGTGGAGTAGGGCCTTGGGTCCCGACGGCGCGGTGCCGATTCCTCGACTATGAGGAAGCGCGCCGCCACAGGTTCACCGTGAAGCAATCCTTCAGCACCTCCGTTGGAAGAGTCGAGGTTCTCGTCGATGAGCAGAGCAGGATCGTCTCGGCGTATCGCTTTGACGCCGAGGGACGACCGGTTGCAGCCGCTATAGAGAGCTGGGACTACACCGATCTTGCGGATCTGCTCGTCCACCAGGCCGGCGTCCCGGTCACGGAGGCGAACGATATTGCGCGGGCTGTGACTGAAAGGTGTGGCGTGCGTGAGCGACCGCCTCGCGCAGACGCGGAACCCTGGACTGTCCCTCGAACAAGGGATCGGGCGTCGTCGGGACACGCCGACTTTGGGTCCGTGGACAATGCGGGCCTCCCACTTCGCTTCGTCGCGGTGCTGCTCGATGCTGTGCTCGTGTTCTTTCCTGCAGGCATCGTCTTCGGGCTGCTGTCCGGCGGCGGCTACGCCGAGAGCGGCGACGGGTACGCGAACGCCGGGATCAACGTCGGCGGGAACGCCTTCTGGCTGTTGGTCGCGCTCGGCGTCGGCTACTACGTCGTTTGCGAGGCGGCGACCGGGGCGACGCTCGGAAAGCGCATGGTCGGCATCCGCGTCGTCGATGAAGACGGCGAGCGTTTGACGCTCGGGGCGGCGGTCGTTCGCAACCTGCTCCGTCTGGTCGATTGTCTCTTCTTCTACCTGGTCGGCGCGATCTTCGCGCTGACGTCTTCGCGTGGCCAGCGCCTCGGCGACCGGGCGGCGCACACGCTCGTCGTCCGCGGCTAGCCCGCGGTTGTAAAAATTCTGGAAACTGCGGCGGCGACTGGCCGCGAACCGACACTCCGCCTGAGGCCGCAGACCTGGCTTTCTTAGCCAAATCGGCGAGCAGCGGTCAGCGGCGGCGAACCTGAGGCTTCTCTCAGGGAAGGGTCTCTCCCCTTGAGCGAGAAGGCGCTTGCAGTCACCCTGTCCGCGGGTCGCCGCCGCCATGAGGTCAGCTCTCGTCGCTCTGTTCGCGTTTCTCGCCGCGCCTGCGGCTGCGTTCGGCGGCGTGTCGATGACCGTGCGCGACGTGCCGCTGCACAGTGGCCGCACGCTCGCGGCTTCCACGCCGAGCAAGTTCGATCTCGTGGGCTTGCACTGGCGTGGACCGGGATCCGTGGATTTCCGCACCCGGTCGCTCGCTGGAAACTGGAGTGCTTGGCGTCCGGCCGCCCCCGAGGCTGAGGACCTGCCCGACGTATTCAGTGACGAGGCGCGCGCCGCGAAGGGCTGGCGGCTCGGGAATCCGTACTGGACCGGGTCTTCCGACCGGATCGCGTACCGGTTGCAGGGCCGAGTCGAGCGGCTTCGCGCGTTCTACATCTGGAGTCCGGAGGAGCGTGTCCCGATGCGACGCTTGTCGATTGCGGACTCGCCTGCAATCGTCACGCGGCTCTCCTGGCGTGCGAACGAGGCGATCCGCCTCGCGCCGCCTCGCTACGCACCCAGCCTGCAGTTTGCGCTCGTGCACCACACCGCCGGTTCGAACTCGTACACCGCGGCTCAATCCGCCGCGATCGTGCGCGGCATCCAGGTGTACCACGTGAAAGGGAACGGCTGGGACGACATCGGCTACAACTTCCTCGTCGATCGTTACGGCCAGGTGTTCGAGGGCCGCTACGGCGGTGTCGACAAGAATGTGATCGGGGCCCACGCGGAGGGTTTCAACACCGGCTCGGTAGGCGTCGCCGTGCTCGGGACCTACGGCTCGGCTGCGCCCCCGGCCGTGACGCGCACGGCGCTCGAGGATCTCCTCGCCTGGCGGTTGGACCTCGCGCATGTGGATCCGCTCTCGAGCTTGACCTGGACCTCGGGAGGGAACGCGCGCTTCCCCATGGGCGTCCCCGTCGTCCTGCGCGCCGTCTCGGGCCACCGCGACACGGGATTCACGTCGTGTCCCGGAGCCGCGTTCTATGCCCAGCTCGGCGCGATTGTGCGGGCAACGGCCGGAGTCGGTCTGCCGAAGCTCTACGCGCCCTCGGTTCGCGGCGGCATCGGCGGCCAGGTCCGGTTCCGCGCGCGCCTGAGCGAGGAGCTTCCCTGGACGGTCACAGTCACGGACGCCGGCGGGACCGTCGTCGCGAGCGCGGGCGGAACGAGCCAGGACATCGACTGGACCTGGGATGCCGCGACCGTCGCCAAGGCCCAGTACCGCTGGACGATCAGCGCCGGCGACTCCGTTCGGCCCGCCACGGGGACCGTTGGGACGAACCCCGTCGCGCTTACGATCAGGGCGGCGCCGGCGCGCCCGCGGACTCTCACTCCGAACGGCGACGGGCAGACGGATTCGAGCACGATCTCCTACACGCTCAGCGCTCCGGCGACGGTGACAGCGACGCTGCGGGCACCGAATGGCGCCCAACTGGCGGTCCTCTTCTCGCAGCCCAAGCGGTCTGGTAAGCAATCGTTCCGCTTCACCGCGGCCGGCATCCCCGACGGGCGTTACGAGATCGTGCTTACTGCCACCGACGGCGTCGCGACAGTGACGGCTGTCATCCCCGTCCTCGTCGACCGTACGGTGCGCCGGTTCACGGCCGCGCCGCTGGCTTTCTCCCCGAACGGAGACGGCGTTCGGGACGACCTCTTGTTCCGCTTCGAGCTCACGCGGGCTGCGTCCGTTCGGCTCGACGTTACGCGTGCAGGAAAGGCGGTCGCGCCCCTCTACTCGGCCGCTCTCCAGACGGGAGTGCAGACGTTGAACTGGAACGGCACCGGCTTTGCCGACGGGCGCTATGTCGGCATGCTCACGGCGACCAACGAGCTCGGCACGGTGACGCACACCACGTCGTTCCGGATCGACACGGTGCCGCCGCGGCTGCGTGCTCTGTCGTTCCGTCGGCTGCGGTTTTCCGTTGACGAGCCGGCGACCGTCCATCTCGTTCTGAACGGCAGACGGATCAACCGGGTGGTGCGCGCTGGAGTGTTCTCTTTTGCCGCCGGGCGCGTGCGGGCGGTGCGTATTGACGCCCAGGACGCGGCCGGCAACATCAGCGAGCCGCTCAGGTTCCCGTAGGTCAGTAGGCGGCACCTCGGATCCAAGCGTCGTAGGCTTGCTCGAGTTGCGCGAGGATCGCGGCGAGCAGCTGCGCCCGGTCGACCGCCTCACCGGTTTCCAGGCGGAGAGACGTTGACGGCATCCGTGTCTCCGCCGGAAGCTGCTGCTCTGTCTGGTTCGCGTTGACGCCGATGCCGAGCACGACTCGGCCGTCGCTCGCCTCCGCGAGGATCCCCGCGACCTTCCGACCGCCGATCAGCACGTCGTTCGGGAACTTGATCGCCGGCTGGAACCCCGTCACCTCGGCGATCGCCTCCGCGACGGCGCCGCCGGCGATCAGGGACAGCTCGGGTAGCCGTGCGGGATCGACGTTCGGCCGGAGCAGAACCGAGACAAGCACGCTCGTGCGGGGCGGGGCGTGCCAGGGGCGGCCGAGTCTCCCGCGCCCTTCGCTCTGCTCCTCGGCAACTGCGATCGTGCCCTCGGCGTCGTCTTCCTCGAGGAGCCGCTGTGTCGAAGGTGACAGCTCGGCGTACCGGTAGACGCGGCCGAACCGGCCCTGGAGGAGCGGCGCCACGATGTCCGGGGCGAGCGAATCGGCCACGCTCCTACACTAGAGGCGACATGCAACTGCCCACGGGTCGCCGGCGTCAAATCAAGCAGTCCTTCCGAGCGGAAGGGCCACTGGTCTATGAGCGGCTGAGCGATCCGATTCTGGTGACACGAGCGAAGGACGGCGATCTGAGGGCGCTCGAGACGCTCTGCGAACGCCATGCGCCGCGCGTCGAGAAGCTCGCTGCTCACCTCCTGCGCGACCCCGAGGACGCACGCGATGCCGCCCAGGAAGCCCTCGTGAAGCTGTGCAGCCGGATACGGCAGTTCCGAGGTGAGTCCCAGTTCTCCACCTGGCTTCACCGATTGACCGTGAACGCATGCCGTGACGTCGGCAACCGGCAGCGGGTGCGTGCCTGCGAACCGCTGCTGGAGGATCGTCGTGCGGCCACCGACGCCGATCCTGCGCGCGAGGCCGACCGCGCTGCGCTCCGGAGCGAGCTGAACCGGTGCCTCGCCGAGCTCGCCCCCAATCAAGCGCGGGTGGTCGTGCTCAAGGATGTGCTCGACCTCTCCTTCGAGGAGATCTCGGCGGCCTCGGGGATGCCCGTCGGCACGGCGAAGTGTTACGCGCACCGCGGACGCAACCAGCTGCGCGGGAAGCTTTCGGACGTCGCATGACCGTTGCCCCCCCGTTCGGACGCGAGGAGATCGAGGCGATCCTTCCGCACCGCGAGCCCTTCCTGCTCATCGACGAGGTGCTGGAGCTCCGGCCCGGCGAGGGCGCCGTCGCGCGTAAGACCGTGCGCGCGGATGAGTGGTATCTCAGGGGCCACTTCCCGGGGCGGCCCGTGATGCCAGGGGTGCTCATCGTCGAGGCGCTCGCGCAGACCGGCGCGGTCGCGGTGCTGAGCGAGGAGGAGAACCGCGGCAGAATGGCGCTCTTTGCGGGAATCGACAGCTGCCGGTTCAAGCGGCTGGTCGAGCCCGGTGACGTCCTCGAGCTCAGGTGCGAGCTCGAGCGTGTGAGGGGTCCGATCGGACGGGGTAAAGCAGAGGCACGCGTGGACGGCGGGCTGGCATGCAAGGCGACCCTCACCTTCGCGGTGGAAAGGGACTCATGATCGGCAAGGCCCAGGGGCCTCCGATCTCGATCACCGGACTCGGTGCGCATGTGCCCGAGCGTGTCCTCTCGAACGAGGAGCTTTCCACGATCGTCGACACCTCGGACGAGTGGATCATGGAGCGCACCGGCATTCGCGAACGGCGGATCGCCGCCCCGGAAGAAGCGCTCACCGATCTCGCCTTGCCGGCTGCGCGGACGGCGCTTGCACAGGCCGGGGTGGAAGCGCGGAACATCGATCTCCTCGTTTGCGCGACCGTGACGCCGGACATGATGTTCCCGACCTCGAGCGCGCTCCTGGCCGACACGCTCGGTGCAAGTGATGCGGCCGCCTACGACCTACTTGCCGGATGTACGGGCTTCATGTACGCGCTCGCGCAGGCGTACGGGATGATTGCCGCCGGCCTTGCCGACCGCGCGCTCGTTGTGGGAGGCGACGTTCTGTCCCGCATCCTCGATTGGACCGATCGCTCGACGCTCGTTCTGTTCGGAGACGGTGCCGGAGCGGTCGTCCTGGAGAAAGTCGACCAGCCGGGTTTTCTCGGCTTCGAGCTTGGTGCGGATGGCGGCGGCGGTCTCCACCTCTCGCTGCCGGGCAGTGGCTCCCGGCGGATGGAGGATGCGACGCGGAACGGCTATGTGCACATGAACGGCCGGGAGGTCTTCAAGTTCGCGACGCGTGTGCTCGTCTCATCCGCTCAGGCCGTGCTCGAGCGCTGCGACGCCTCGATCGACGACGTCGATGTCTACATTCCGCATCAAGCGAACGTGCGCATCTTGGATCACGCCGCGCAGAAACTCGGCATCGACCGCGATCGCATGGTCGTTAATGTTGACCGGTACGGCAATACGTCCTCCGGTTCTATCCCCCTGGCCCTGACGGACGCACAGGCAGAGGGGCGGCTCGAGAAGGGAAGCCTGGTGTTGATGACTGGCATGGGCGCCGGCCTCACCTGGGGCTCCGCGCTGATGGAGTGGACGCAATGAGGGCCGGGCTCGTCGCGTTCTGTTTCCCCGGACAAGGCTCGCTGGAGACGGGCATGGGCCGCGAGATCGCGATCGCCACGCCTGAGGTGATGGAGGTCTTCGACCGGGGGAGCGAGGCTGCGGGGCTCGACCTCCGGCGCCTTTGCTTCGAGGCTTCGGAGGAGGAGCTGGTCGAGACCGAGCTCCAGCAGCCGGCGCTCGTCACGACGAGCTTGGCCGTGCTCGCGGCCATTAGGGCGCGCGGGATCAAGCCGGACTTCGTCGTCGGTCACTCGGTCGGCGAGTTCGCCGCGCTCGCGGCAGCCGGCGTGCTCAGGCTGGAGGAGGTAGTCGCCCTCGTCCGTGAGCGGGGCCTGGCGATGGCCGAGGCGGCGAAGAGGAACCCCGGTTCGATGGCCGCCATCCTCGGTCTCGACGACGAGGTTGTGGAACGCATCTGCCGGCGGATCCTCAATGTGTGGCCCGCGAACTACAACTGCCCCGGGCAGATCGTCATCTCCGGCGAGAACCCGGCCGTGGATGAGGCTTGCGAGGCGGCCGAAGAGGAGGGCGCTCGTCGCGCGGTGAAGCTCCGCATCTCTGGTGCGTTCCACAGCCCACTCGTGGCGCGTGCCGCGGATCGCCTCCGCCCAGCGCTCGACATGGTGACGTTCGCTGAGCCTTCATCGCCGTTCATGTCGACCGTCACCGCACGCATCGAGACGGCAAAGCGAATGGGACCTTTGCTCGTCGAGCAGCTCACGGCGCCAGTGCGCTTCACTCAGGCGGCCCAGGCGCTGATCCGGGAGGGCGTCCAGACCTGGGTCGAGGTCGGCCCGGGCAATGTCCTCTCCGGTCTCGTCAAGCGGATCGACCGCAACGCGAGGACGATCGCCGTCTCGACTCCGGAGAGCCTGGACCAGCTCGAGGAGACGCTCAGCATGCCGAGTGGCTGATTTCTGCTCTCTGGAGGGCAAGACGGCCCTTGTCACCGGAGGCTCCCGCGGGATTGGGCGTGCCATCGCGCTCGAGCTTGCGCGGGCCGGTGCGCGCGTCACGCTCAGCTATCGGTCCGGGAAGGACGAGGCCGACGAGGTTGCGAGCGAGGCCGGCGGCCGCGCCGTGCAGGCGGACGTCTCGAATGCCGGGGACGCGAAGCGCCTGGTCGACGAAGCGGGCGAGCTGGACATCCTCGTGAACAACGCCGGGGTTACCCGCGACGGCGTGATCGCGCGCATGTCCGACGAGGACTGGAGCGAGGTGATCGGGACGAACCTCGGCGGTGTGTTCCACACCTGTCGCGCGGCGGCGCGGGGGATGATGAAACGCCGCTCCGGCTCGATCGTGAACATCTCCAGCATCGTCGGCGTGCACGGGAATCCCGGGCAGACCAACTACTCGGCATCGAAGGCCGGCATCATCGGTTTCACCAAGGCCCTGGCGCGGGAGCTCGGCGTTCGTGGGGTTCGTGCCAATGTGGTCGCTCCTGGGTATGTCGACACTCGATTGACGCAGGTGATCGCGGACGACATGAAGGAGCTGATGCTCGCGAGCACTCCCCTCGGCAGGTTCGGACAGCCGGAGGACATCGCCGGAGCGGTACGGTTCTTGTGCTCCGGCGAGGCCTCGTTCATCACGGGCGAGGTGCTGCTCGTCGACGGCGGGCTGGGAATGTAGATGTCTGTCAACGGCAGAAGACGAGTCGTCATAACGGGAATCGGGGCGGTCACGCCGCTCGGCAACGACGCAGAGACGTCGTGGCAGAACCTGCTCGCGGGTGAGTCGGGGGCGGGCCCGATCACGCGCTTCGACTCCCAGGACTACTTCGTGCACTTTGCCTGCGAGCTGAAGGACTTCGATCCGGCGCAGTGGATCGACCGCAAGCGGGCCCGCCGCATGGACCGGTTTGCGCAGATGATCGTCGCCGCGGCTCGGCAGGCCGAAGCTGATTCCGGTATCGACATCGGCAAGGCGGGCGATCGGATCGGGGCGTCGATCGCCACTGGAATCGGCGGGCTGCAGTCCTACCAGGACTGCTACGACACACTTCTCCAGAAGGGGCCGATGCGGGTCAACCCGTTCGCGATCCCCTGCATCATCCCGAACATGGGTGCGGGCTGGGTCTCGATGGAGCTCGGAACGCGTGGTCCTCTGGCTTCGCAGTGCACGGCATGCGCCGCTTCGAACATGGCGATCGGCGATGGCGCCGACGAGATCAGGGCCGGCCGCGCCGACGCGATGCTGTGCGGCGGGACGGAGGCGGCGATCAACGAGGTCGGCATCGCCGGTTTCGCTGCGATGCGCGCGCTCTCGCGGCGTAACGCGGATCCGAAGCGGGCGAGCAGGCCTTTTGACGCAGAGCGTGACGGCTTCGTGATGGGTGAGGCCGCGGGCGTCGTTGTCCTCGAGGCGCTCGAGCTTGCGCAGGCGCGGGGGGCAAAGATCTACGCCGAGGTCGCGGGGTACGGTCTCTCCTCCGATGCGACGCACGTCACCGAGCCGGATCCGACCGGCGAGAATCCTGCGCGTGCGATGAGGAACGCGTTCGCCGATGCGGGCATCGACCCGGGCGAGGTGGACTACATCAACGCGCACGGCACGTCGACGCCGCTCGGCGACGCGAGCGAAACGCGCGTGATCAAGCTCGCGGTCGGCGAGGAGAATGCACGCAAGATCCCGATCTCTTCGACGAAGGGCGCCACGGGCCATTGCCTCGGCGCCGCGGGGGCGATCGAGGCGATCTTCTCGACGCTTGCGATCCGAGATGGGAAGGTGCCGCCGACGATCAACTACGAGGTCGAGGATCCGGAGTGCGATCTCGATTACATTCCGAACGTTTCACGCGACAAAGACGTTCGGATCTCGGTTTCGAACTCGTTCGGCTTCGGTGGGCACAATGCGTCGCTCGTCCTGAAGCGACTCGACGAGTGAGGCGCGTAGCGCCCGTCCGCGAGCGGACCAGTGGAGGGGGTCTGGGGGAACCGGGAGGTTCCCTCAGCTCGTACCAAGGCGTTCCCCAGAGGTCCGAGAGCGCTCTCGTTAAGCTCGCTCCATGGCTGACCAGCGCTGGGCGACGTTCGATTGCTACGGGACGCTGATCGACTGGAACGGCGGGATCCGGGCAGACCTCGAGCGGCTGTTCGGGGTCGAGGGTGCGCCGCGACTGCTGGAGCGTTACCACCAGCTCGAGCCGCAGGTACAGGCTGAGGAGTACCGCAGCTACGCGGAGGTGCTCACCCTCACCTTGATGCGACTCGCCGAGGAGGAGAGTCTCGCCATCCCCGAGGGCGAAGCCGACGCGCTTGTGCGGTCATTGCCAACCTGGGAGCCATTCTCCGAAGTCCCGGCTGCGCTGGAGGAGCTTCGGAGCCGCAGTTGGAAGCTCGCCATCCTGTCGAACTCCGATCGTGAACTGATCGCCGCCTCTCAGGAACGGATCGGCGTGCCGTTCGAGCTCACCGTCGTAGCCGAAGAGGTCGGCTCGTACAAGCCCGCGCACGGCCACTGGCAGCGCTTTCGCGACGATAGCGGCGCGGAGGGAGGCGCCCACATCCACGTCGCGGCGAGCCTGTTCCACGACATCGAGCCGGCGAACGAGCTTGGCATCCGCTCGGTCTGGATCAATCGCCTTGGTGAACGGCCCGGCCCAGCTCCGACACGCGAGTTGCCGGACCTCTCAGGCCTCCCCGAGACGCTCGATGAGCTCGTCGCTCCCTGACTGGCTCCGGGTCGGTTGCGTTCGAAAGAAGTTGAAATGACGATCCCACGGCACACCGCATTACCTCAGGGCTTTCTGCTCCGTGGCGCGCACGAAGGCGACGTCGAGCTCGCGGCGGCAATCCTCCGCGCGGAGGAGCGAGCACTTCGTGGAAAGTCGGTCTGCGATGTCGCGGACATCATCCACTTCTGGCGGCACGCAAACTTCGACGGAGGCTCGTGGTTCGGCGAGCAGGATGGTGTGCCGGTGGCCTTCGCTGTGGCGATCGAGCGAGCAGGCGAAGCTGAATGCTGGGCAGCCGTCCACCCTGACTTCCATGGACGAGGCATTGCCACTGCCCTGCTCACAAGGGCGGAATCCCGTGCGCGCGAGGTCGGCACCCGGAGCCTGAAGGCCGGGACCTTTGCCGAGAACGCCGCGGCGCTTCGGCTGTTCGAGCACCTTGGCTACCGGGAGGCGCGGCGCTACTACCAGATGAGGATCGACCTGGATTGCGCGCCGGAACCGCCGGAATGGCCGGAGGGCATCGTGCCCGCGACCTTCAGACCGGAAGACGCACGCGCCTTTCACGAGACTCTGCAGGAGGCATTTGCAGAGGAGTGGGGCTTTCATGTGCTCTCGTTCGAGGAGTGGAAGCGCAAGCGCCTCAACGCGCCCGAGACCGATGTCTCCCTGTGGTTCATTGCGCGCGACGGTAAGGACATTGCCGGCGTCGCTCGATGCGACCCGAAGGGCGACGGCGGCGGCTCGGTCGGCGCGCTGGGCGTGCGGAAGGCTTGGCGTAAGCGTGGCGTCGGGCTTGCGCTGTTGCGTCACGCCTTCGTCGAGTTCCACCGGCGCGGCGAGCCGCACGTGGTGCTCGGCGTCGACGCGCAGAATCCGTCGGGTGCGATCCGTCTCTACGAGCGCGCCGGCATGCGCGTGATGAAGGAGGACATCGTGTTCGAGAAGGAGCTCGAGTGAGCCGTCTCCGGGCCAAGTGTCCCGATTGCAAGACTTTCACCGCGGTAGCGCTCGGGCCGGACTACGAGTGCCATGCCTGCGGGCGCGTTTTCCATTGCGGCCTCGTGCGCGTCCCCCAGGCCTGGGGCGTGGGCGGGGAGGCCATGGCCGAGGCGGCCTGGCTCGAGCTCCCGTATCCCGAGACGGGCGTAGTCGAGGCGGAGACGCTCGAGGAGCAGAGCCTCGCGCTCGCGGCCGACCTGCCCGAGCGGCCGCTCGTCCTCGGCGGCTGCTGTTGTTCGCACATCGGCGCCGTGGAAGGCTTGGCAGCTCGTCAGGGTCGCATCTCGGTCGTCTGGCTGGACGCTCACGGCGACCTCAACACGCCTGAATCATCGCCGTCGGGCAATCAGTGGGGAATGCCGTTGCGAATGTTGATCGACTCCGGCGCTGTCGAGGCGGGCGACGTCGTGCTCGTGGGTGCTCGCAATCTCGACCCGCCGGAGGTGGAGTTCATTCGAACCAGCGGCCTCCATACGGGCGAGGAGGGCATCGAGGCCGCCCTCAAGGGGGCGGGCTGCACCTACGTCGCACTCGACTGCGATGTGCTCGAGCCGACCGAGCTGTCCGTCTTCATGCCCGAGCCGGGAGGTCTTACGCGGGCTGACGTCGAGCGGATCCTGGGGGAGGTGAGCGGCAAGACGAAGGTTCTCGGCGCCGGTTTCAGCGGCCTGAGCTTCGAGCCTTCGAACTCGGAACCAGTGAGCAGATTCGGTCTGGCCCTCGGCCTTTGACGGCCTGACTGCGGCGCCAGACTAAACTCGACGGTTCATGTCCTCTCGGATCGACGTCTCCATCGAGCATCGCAACGCCCCAGAGCCGCCCGGCAAGAAGCATCCGAATACGTGCCCCAAATGCGACTCGCACTACCGGGACGACGAGCTGGAGGCGGCCCTGTGGGTCTGTTCGCACTGCGGTCACCACTTCCCGATGCGATCCCGCGCGCGCATCGCCTCGCTCGCTGACGGAGAGACCTTCGTGGAGGAGGCAGCCGACCTGCGCTCCGAGGATCCGCTCGACTTCTTCGATCTTCGCCCCTACTCGGAGCGGCTCGCAGAGGCGGAGATGAAGACCGGCCTCGGTGAGGCGATGGTGATTGGCCGGGCGTCAATCGACGGGAAGCCGTGCGAGCTGGCGGTGATGGACTTCGCGTTCATGGGCGGCTCGATGGGCAGCGTTGTCGGCGAGAAGTTCTCCCGTGCCTGCGACAGCGCCGTCGGGCGTGGTGTCCCACTCGTCTCCGTGACCGCTTCCGGAGGCGCGCGCATGCAAGAGGGGATCCTCTCGCTGATGCAGCTACCGAAGACGGTCTGCGCGGTCGAGGATCTACACGACGCCGGCCAGCCGCTGATCAGCGTCATGACCCATCCCACGACTGCCGGTGTCCTGGCTAGCTTCGCGAGCCTCGGCGACGTGATCGT
>WNGF01000851.1_pt1 | contig 69115 bp, 84 predicted proteins | sample 5400641 | NCBI WGS metagenome assembly WNGF01 (sample SAMN13153371, study PRJNA577476) | soil metagenome | isolation source: 80 cm soil or saprolite under grassland replicate 2 | place: USA:California | collected 2016-06-15
CAAGCGACGATCATGCAGCTCGAGGTTCCGGCCGAAGAGACCGGGATCATCTCCTTCTTCGAGCGGGCGATCGCCCCAGCGGTGAGCGACTGCGGTGGCTCGATCCTGGGCTACTTCGTGACCGAATCCGCCGAGAATACGTTTCCGAGCTTGCCGGTGCGGGCCGGCGAGGAGGTCTTCGTTTGGTGTGCCGGCTTCGCAACTCGAGAGACGCTCGAGCGAGTCTCGGACGACGACAGTGAGGCAAGACTCACCGCCGCTCAGGCGCCGGCGCTGACACGACCGCCACACGTGCTCCGCCTGGCGCCGACGTCGAGGTCGCTGCTACACGGCCACTCACGCGCCTGCTGCGCGGTCGCACACGATCCCGAGCCCTGAGACGAGAGGAGGAGGCGATGACTCACGAAACAGCAGCGGTCGAGGCCGGCACGCTCGCTGGCCGCCGCGACTTCGATTTCCTCTTTGGAGAGTGGCGGATTGCGAACCGCAAGCTTGCGGACCCGCTGGCGGAAGAACCCACCGATTGGCTGGAGTTCGAGGCAACGTCGGCGGCGGGCCCGATTCTCGGCGGGCTCGGGAACTACGACACCTACTCCGTGCCGGATTTCCCCGGCCGCGGGAGCTTCCACGGCTTCACACTGCGCCTGTTCGATCCCGAGACCGGGCTCTGGCGGATCTGGTGGGCTTCGACCGAGGGGCGCGGCCAGCTCGACACGCCGGTTGTCGGGCGCTTCAGCAAGGGGGAGGGGCGATTCGAATGTGACGACGTCATTGGCGGGCGCGCGCTGAAGGTGCGCTTCGACTGGAAGGAGATCACGTCCTCGTCGGCGCGTTGGGAGCAATCTTTCTCGTTCGACGGCGGACAGAGCTTCGAGACGAACTGGATCATGGCGTTGACGCGCATCCCGTGACCTGCTCGCGGTAGGGCGACTCCCTTTCCCCAACGCGCTTGCGGCGGCGAGCACACCTCGGACTCACGGATGGACTCGTCCGGAAACGGCGAGTAGTTGACATCGCGAATGCCTAGCCTCTTTTCGAGGGATCAGCCTCGCGTCCAGGCATTGATACACGTCAAGGGGAGGGTCTTCATGCGACGAATATCGCTCGCCATCCTGGTCGCCGCATCTTGTGTGGCTTTCGCGTCGACAACGGCGGCGGCCGAGCAGTTCCCGGACCACGGCTTCAACCCAAATCCGGCGCTATTCCCGAAGGACGCCCACCCGTACGGCAAGGACATGGCGACCTGGGGCGAGAGAGCCACGCAATGGGTCTACGGACAACCGCTCGAGCGCAGTCCCTTGTTCGACCCGACGGGCCAAAACTGCGCTGTCGCTCAGCGGGGGCCTGTCTGGTACATCGCGCGTATTGCCGGTCCACCGGTATTCAGCGGCACCCGCTCGTGCACGATTCCGCATCAGAAGTCGATCTTTCTCTACATCGGAGCGGTCGTCGATACCTACCCGTGCCCGCCCGAGTTCGGCTTCGAGCCCGCACCCGGCCAGTCGCTCTACGACTTTCTGCGAGCGGACGCGGCGTTCTTCTTGAACACCGTCGACCTCCTGCAGGTCTCGCTCGACGGCCAGACGCTCAACGGATTCGACGGCCAGTCGCTCGACAAGGACGCGAGGTACTACCGCTTCGCCTCGGACGATCTGTTCACCATCACCGGCGACCCGAGCCTCCAGGCGGTCCTCGATCCCTGCATCACCGGCTCACCGCAGCCGGCGGTCGTGGACGGTTTCTTCATGATGTTCAAACCCCTCGAGCGCGGTACTCACACGATCATCGTGCACGGAACCAACACGTTCGGCGACGACAAGACGTTCACCTACCATCTCGCTGTCGCGTAACGGCTGAGAACAAGAGAAAATCCGTGCCGTCGGGCCACGGGAGCCAACCAGCGGCTCCCGGTGAACGGTTGGACTCCTCTGCAAACTCGGCGGCACCGGGCAGACGACAAGTTGGGCTCAGTAGCTGCGTCTAGTCAGATGGATGCCGGGTGGCTTCTCCGGGGACCAGGCGGATGCACCACACAGGGGAGAGAGGCAAACCACCCGGCCTCCGCATTGTTGCGAGCGCCCCGCCTCGGAGGCCGGACGTGAGTTAGCCGTCCGCGTTCCGCCTGCGGCCGCGGCAGCCGGGTTTCCGATCGGCATCTGCTTCGACCCGCTACCATCGGATCGAGGTGAGAGCCAGGCTCATCTTGGCAGCCGTCGCGCTCTGCGCGGCGGGGGTGGTCCCGCAGGCGATGGCGTCACAGCTCGTCGGGCGGACCGCGTCGGCCGTGCGGCTCGACGTCAACGGCAAGCGCGAGGCGCTGCTCACCTACCACGCCGGGGGTCGCTGGTGGCACGTGCTCGCCTGGGGCGCGGTCAACGCGCGCGCGCCGAGCCTCACGGTGCCGCAGGTCGCCTTCCGGCTCGACTACGCGGGCGGCTACGGCAAGTACCACCGGAGCTACTGGAAAGGCTTTCGCAACCTTTGCGGGCCGTACACCGGGCCGCCGCTCGAATGGCTCGTCACCGCCTGCACGGCGTCTGACGGCTCCTACTGGGCGCTCCAAGCCTGGCCGCGAGCGCTGCCGAACTACGGGGTCAGGCCGAGCCGTGCGCGAGCCGGCCGTGAGCTTCGCCTCTCGCACTGGAGCGGCGCGCCTGCGGTGCTGACGGTCAGAACCGACTGGGCCTACCGCCGCTTCGACCACCTCTACGGCTCGCTCGTCTACAACGGCAAGCCCGTCTATGGCTTTCGCTCGACGAGGCTCGGGAACCCGCTCGACGGCTACGGGCGGTTGATCTACGTCGACACCTTCAACTCGAGGTACGGCCGCGGGTGGCAGCGGGAAAACGGCTTCCTGACGCACCGTCCGAACGGCGTTTTCTGCTACGGCTTCTGGCGCCACGGGAGCCACCCCGTCGGGCGAGGCACGCGTTATCGCGTCACCGCCGTCGGTCCCGGTGTGACGCCGGACGTAGTCTGGGCCGGCCAGGCGCCCGGCCGCTACGACCGCACCGCAGACCAACGGGCGAACGCGGAGCAGCGCGCCCTCTTCCCGGACGGCCAGTGCCGGCCCAACTGAGCCGGCCGTTTCGACCTGGTGGAGCCTGAGGCGCGTCGCCGGCGCTGACCCCGGGTTAGGCTAGGCGGCCGTGGAACCCACGCGCGAGAGCTTCACCGCCGAGGAGGCCCGCCGGGTCGGCGAGCAGATCGGGATCGACTGGGGCTCGGCGCCGTTCGACGTCGAGCAGTTCCGGATGGGCATGGACGTTGAGCTCGAGCACGGGCTCCACGACCCGTCCACGAACGTCACCGGCGACGACGAGCTGGTGACGGGCAAGATCGCGCTAGCCCACCTGAACGAGTTCGCCGATTACTACACGCGGCTCGAACGGTTGGAGGAAGAGGCGAAGCGGGAGCACGGCTCCCACTGATCCCGCGGGCCTGCGTCAGCTCGGGACCTCGACGCGCTCGATCACGGCCGGCTCGCGTGGCTTGTCCTGCCCGTCGGTCTCGAGGCCTTCAATCGCGTCCACCGCTTCCATGCCGCCGGTCACTCGGCCGAAGACGGTGTGCTTCCCGTCGAGCCATGGCGCAGCAGCGGTCGTGACGACGAAGAACTGGCTGCCGTTCGTGTTCGGGCCCGCGTTTGCCATCGCCAGCGCCCCGCGCTCGATCTTGTGCTCGTTGAACTCGTCCTCGAAGGTGTAGCCGGGCCCGCCCGTGCCGGTGCCGGTCGGGTCGCCGCCCTGGATCATGAAGTCCGGGATCACGCGGTGGAAGATGACGCCGTCGTAGAAGCCGTCGCCGGCGAGCTTGAGGAAGTTCTCGACGGTCTTGGGCGCATCCTCGTCGAACAGCTCGACCTCGATCCGGCCCTGATTGGTGTGCAGTGTGGCAGTGGTCATCTGGTGAGTCCTTTCTCCGCCAGCTCGGCGGCGGCTTGGTCGAATCGGTCGGGAGTCTCCTGCGTCTCGAGCCAGGCGGCCAACTCGGAGATGCCCTCCTCGAGTTGCATCTCCACCTCGAAGCCGAGCAGCTCGCGGGCGACGGAGACGTCGGCGAAGCAGTGGCGGATGTCGCCGGTTCGGAAGGAGCCTGCGACTTCGGGCTCGATCTCCTTGCCGATCGCGCGGGCGAGCTCCGCCGCGATCTCGAGCACTGAGGCGCTGCGGCCACTGCCGACGTTGACGGCACGGCCGTCGCCGCCGTCGCGCTCGAGCGCGAGGCGGCAGGCCCGCGCCACGTCCCTGACGTGGACGAAGTCCCGCCGCTGGCCTCCGTCCTCGTAGACGACCGGCGCCCGATCGTTCAGGAGCCGCGCCGCAAAGATCGCGAGCACGCCGGTGTAGGGGTTCGAGAGCGCCTGGCGTGGCCCGTAGACGTTGAAGAAGCGCAGCGCCACCGCGGGCACCTCGTAGGCCGAGCCGAAGAGGAGGGTCATCCGCTCCTGGTCGTACTTCGTCAGCGCGTAGATCGAGGCCAGCGAGGGCCGTTTCGTCTCCGGCGTCGGCACCGGCTTCAGCTGCTCGCCGCCGGGCCCGCGCGGTTCCCACTCGCTGCGTTCGAGCTGTTCGGGCGTGCGCTCCGCGGCAGCCACCGGCTCGTAGGCGCCCTCGCCGTAGACGCTCATGCTCGAGGCAACGACGAGCTTGCGCACCGGATGCGCCAGCAGCGCCTCGAGCAGGACGCCGGTGCCGAGGGCGTTGACGCCGACGTACTCGGCGGGCTCGTACATGCTCTGGCCGACGCCGACCCGCGCGGCCAGGTGGAAGACCGCGTCGATCCCTGCGAGGGCCCCGCGTACGACATCGGGGTTGCGCATGTCGCCGGGGATCAACTCGACATCGGCGTTCAGGTAGTCAGGCCGCTCGGCGGTGCCGTGCACCTGCTCGACGAGGCTGTCGAGCACCCGCACCGAGCAGCCGGCGCCGAGCAGCTCGTCGGCGAGGTGCGAGCCGATGAACCCGGCGCCGCCGGTAATGAGCACGCTCTCGGCCACGGCCGAGAACGTTACGCGTTTATCCCAGGCGAATTCTCGGGTCGATCCAGGCGTAGAGGATGTCGACGACGAGGTTGAACATGATGATCATCACGGTCGCGAACACCACGACTCCCATCACCGTGGGCAGGTCGAGGTTGTTCAGGGCCTGGATCGAGATCCGCCCGAGACCCGGCAGGCCGTAGATCGACTCGGTGAAGATCGCGCCCCCGAGCGCTACGCCGATGTCCATCCCGAGGATCGTCACGACCGGCAAGAGTGCGTTGCGCAGGACGTGGACCCGCATCACGCGCGGCTCGCGGGCGCCCTTCGCGCGCGCGGTGCGCACGTAGTCCTCGTGCATCGCCTCCATCACGTTGGCGCGGATCATCCGCACGTAGAGGGCGGCGTAGAGCATCGCGAAGGTCATCCAGGGCAGGATCATGTGGTAGGCCCATTGCGTCGGCCCGCCGCAGTCGGCGCCGACCGAGGGGTTGAAGAAGTCGCAGTAGCCCGCGATCGGCGTGAGGTGCCATTGGAAGCCGATGAAATAGCTGAGGATGAGCCCGATCCAGATCGGGTGTGCGGAGACCCCGATCAGGACGAAGACCATCGAGGTTCGGTCTAACAGCGAGCGCGGCCGCAGGGCGGACAGGATCCCGAGAGGGAGGGCAATCATCAGCCATACGACCGCGCCGCCGAGCACGAGAGAAGCAGTTACGGGCGCCGCAGTGAGGACGAGCTTGTTGACGGGCTCGCGGTTCGAGAACGAGCGTCCGAGCGAGTGGTGGTAGGTCAACCGCCAGACGAAGCGCGCATACTGCACGGGGACGGGCTTGTCGATTCCGAGATAGTGTCGCGCGCGCTTGATTTGCTCCGGCGTCGCCGTCTTTCCGGCGAACGCGCGGGCGGGATCGGCCGGGATGACGAAGAAAATGATGTAGGTGACGATCGTGACAGCGAAGAAGAGGACGAACGCCCAGAGGATCCGCCTGATCACGTATCGGAACACCGCTGTCTCCTTCGCCGTTCTTCGTCAGGACCTTAGACGGCTACGCTACTGACGAAGTTAGCATGAATCACGCAAATTTTCAGCAACGGGAGATCGACCTGGCCGTCGGTCTCGTCAACACCTGGGACGTGCTCGACGAGGAGCCCGAGTTCCTGCACGAGGTGGGGAACCTGCGTCGCTTCCTCGAGCAGCACTCGCTCGAGCGGGAGGCGCGGGTGGCCACGGAGGGCGACCTCAAGCGCGTGCGCTCGCTGCGACGGCGCGTGCGCAGCGTTTTCGAGGCGGAGACGGAGGCCGAGGCGGTCGAGATCCTGAACGACCTGCTCGCCGACTCGGTCGCCCAGCTCCGGCCCGGCAAGGACGGCTGGCGCTTCGCCTACGAGCCCCGGCGCGGGCGCGACCTCGCCGACCGGCTGGCGCCTCGCGTCGCCGCCGCGCTGCTCGTGGCGATCCAGACCGAGGGTTGGGACCGTTTCGGCGTCTGCGACGCCCTCCCTTGCCGCTGCGTCTACCTCGACCGCTCGCGCAATCGCAGTCGCCGCTACTGCTGCCAGCTCTGCGCCGACCGCATCGCGGCGGCGGCCTACCGCGAGCGTTCTAAGGGGCGTAGTGCGTGAGCAGGAGCGCGAGCCCGAGGTTGCAAGCGAAGCCGAGCACCGCCAGCGGCGGATAGCGTAGCCAGCGCGGGCCCTCCGCAATCGCCCAGAAGATCGGGAACGCGAACAGGCTCTGCCGGCCGAAGCTCTGCATCGTCCCCGAGAAGAGCAGCAGCCCGATGACGGCGGTGGCGAAGGCCGCCCACGGCCGGTAGCGCGGGCCGAGCCGCCAGAGGACCGCAAGCAGCGGCAGGATGAGGGCGGCCCGGGCGCTGTCGACGAAGCCCTCGAGGCTCTGCGTCGCGGCCAGCAGCAGCGGCACCGCGCAGGCGTAGGCGATCACCGCCGTCGGCCACGGTCCCAACTGCCGCCAGGTGAGCACGATCGCGGCCGCCACGACCACGGCGAGCAGTGCGATCAGCAGGCCGTGGCGCTCGAGCACGTCCCTGAGGTGGCCGGTCCAGTCGCCGAAGCGGCCGGGGCCGCCGCGGCCCCACAGGCGCTGGGCGTCGAAGAAAACCGTCGGGTCGCCGCTGTGCGACCAGAAGTACGCCTCGACAGCGGCCGCGGCGGCGACCGGAGCGGCCGCGCCGAGCCACGCGCGGGGCCCCTTGCCCCAGGCGAGCCAGGCGAGCGGAATCACAATCAGGACGCCGCTCGGCCGGGCGAGGGCCGCGATCACTCCGACGAGGCCGGCCGCGAGGAACCGGCCCCGGAGCGCGAGCGCCGCCGCCCAGGCCGCCGCCGCGAGCGCGAGCGCATCGGGGTAGGCGAGGGCGAGCACGAACGAGCCCGGCCAGCACGCGAGCGCAAGCGCCGTCCGCAGCCGATCGCGGGGAAGCCCTTCGGCCAGGCCGAAGAACGCCGCTGCGCTCGCCGCCCAGGCCAGCCCGGCGGCCGCCACCACGTCCGGGATCGAGCCCGACCAGCGGAGCAGCAGCGGCCAGAGCGGGAAGAACGCGTACTGCCGGCCGCCCTGCCCATCGGGATAGCCGCCGTAGGCGACGAAGTGGTACCAGTTGTAGTCCCAGGCGAAGAGCGGCCAGAGCCCGTGGTGGATCGACCAGCCCGCGGCCAGGGTGTAGGTGCCCGTTGCCAGCCCGAGCGCAACCGTCAGGAGGACGGCGCCGAGCCAGGCGAGCCAGACGAGGCCGACGGCGAGAGCTTCGCGGCGGCCCTTCACCGCGCGAGCTTAAATCAGGCCGCGGGAACCTTCGGCGTTGGCGCGTAGCGGAGTGGTGCGGTGCTGGAGCTTCCGGCGGGTGAGGCCGTAAGGCGCGGCCCGCGACCGGGCGTCTTGTTGACCCAGGTGTGGCGGAGCGAGCCGCCGCTCGGCGGCGCCCGCAAGCGCCCCTTCGCCACGCGCCACGACGTAACCGTTTGACTACGCGGTCGGCTGCGGGCCATGGTTAGGCATGGACCCGGCCTCCGCCAGCTTGGTGGCAGCCCGCGCGCACACGGAGAACTTCCCGGTCGCCTCGCTCTTGTTCCCGCGCGCGCTGCGACCGCACCTGCGCGTGATCTACGGTTTCGCCCGGCTCGTGGACATTCTCGGCGACGAGCTCGAGGGCGACCGACTGGCCGCGCTGGACGAGCTCGAGGCCGAGCTCGAGGCTTGTTACGAAGGCGAGCCCAACTGGGAGGTGATGCGGGCGCTGCAGCCGACGATCCGCGCCTGCAGCCTGCCGCGTGAGCCTTTCATGCGCCTGATCGAGGCGAATCGGATCGATCAGCGCGTCTCCGAATACGAGACCTGGGAGGACCTCAAGACCTACTGCGCGCACTCCGCCGATCCGGTTGGCCGGCTCGTGCTCGGAGTGGTGGGGCCGAGCGAGCCGGTGCTGGTCGCCCTCTCGGACGACGTGTGCACCGGCCTGCAGCTCGTGAACTTCCTCCAGGACGTCCCTCGCGATCTCACGCTCGGGCGCGTGTACCTCCCCGCCGAGGACCGGCGGCGCTTCGATGTCACCGAGCTGTCCGGGCCGAACGAGCCGCTCCGGCGCCTGCTGCAGTTCGAGGCCGAGCGTGCGCGTGGGCTGCTGGACTCGGGCGAGGAGCTCGGGCAGCGGTTGGGCGGTCGGATCGGCAGGGCGGTGGCGCTCTTCGCGCGCGGGGGGCTGGAGGCCCTCGCTGCCCTGGAGCGGGCGGACTGGGACGTGTTCACGCAGCGGCCGCGCCCGTCGCGGGCGCGCCTGGCCCTGGCGGCGATCCGGTGACCGTCGAGGCCGCCTACGCCGAGGTCGAGCGCATCACCCGCCGCGAGGCTCGCAACTTTGCCTACGGGATCATGGTGCTGCCCCGCCCGAAGCGGCAGGCGATCGCCGCGATCTACGCGTTCGCCCGGCTCGTGGACGACGTCGCCGACGGCGAGCTGCCCGTGGACGAGAAGCGGGCCCGGCTGGAGGAGCTGCACGCCGCGCTCGAGGGACCTGTTGGCGAGGACGCGATGCTGGTCGCGCTCGCCGACGCGCGCTCGCGCTACCCGATCCCGGTGCGCTCGCTACACGATCTCGTCGACGGCGGCCTCCAGGACACACGGCAGAGCCGCTATGCCGACTTCGACGAGCTGCACGGCTACTGCCGCCAGGTCGCGGGCGCGGTGGGGGTCGCCTGCGTGGCGGTGTACGGCTCCGACGAGCTCGAGCGCGCGGAGACGCTCGGCGTGGCGCTCCAGCTGATCAACATCGCCAGGGACGTGCGCGAGGACTGGGAGCTCGGTCGCGTCTACCTGCCGCAGGACGAGCTGGAGGCCTACGGCGTCTCCGAGGACGACATCGCGGCCGGACGGGCAGGCCCGGAGTGGCGGGCGCTGATGGCGTTCCAGGCCTCGCGCGCCCGCGCCTACCTGGAGGACGGGCTCGCGTTGCTCGACTCGCTCGACTCCCGCAGCGCAGCCTGCGTTGCGACCTTCGCGGGGCTCTACGGGGCGACCCTCGATCGGATCGAGGCACGGGGCTTCGACGTCTTCGAGGGTTCGGTGCGGCTCTCGCCGCTGACGAAGCTGCGCATCGTGGGCGCGGGGCTCCTGCGATGAGGGTCGCGGTCGTGGGCGGCGGGCTGGCAGGCCTGAGCGCTGCGCTCGAGCTGGTGGACGGCGGTCACGAGGTGACGGTGTACGAGGCTCGCCCGACCCTCGGCGGAGCGGTGCAGACGCTGCCGCGGCGCGAGGGCGACCCGGAGCCGCCGCCCGACAACGGCCAGCACATCGCGCTGGGCTGCTTCACCGAGTACCTGCGCTTCCTCGAGCGGATCGGCGAGAGCGCCTCGGTGCGACGGCTGCCGCTGGATCTGACCGTGCTCGACGAGAGCGGCCGGGCCGCCGCGATCCGGCCCTCGCCGCTCGCGCTCCTGCGCTACCGGCACGTGCGTCTCGGCGACCGGCTGCGCATCCTGCGCGCCCTCGCGCGCTGGGGCGACGCCGGGGGCACCACGTTCGCGGAGGCGCTGCGGGCACGCGGCCAGTCACAGCAGGCGATCGACCGCTTCTGGGACGTCTTCATCCGGCCGGCGCTCAACCTGCGGGCCGAAGAGGCGAGCGCGGCCGCCGGGAGCTTCACCGTCGAGACGGCGCTGCTGGCCGGCAAGCGCGCCTCCGACCTGATCCTGCCCGCTCGCCCGCTCGGCGAGATGCACGGCGAGGCCGCGGCGCGCGCGCTCGCAGCAGCGGGCGCGATTGTGCGCACCGGCACCCGCGTGGACGGCCTGGACGAGCTCGAGGCCGACGCCGCAGTGGTGGCGGTCCCTCCCGCGGAGAGCGCGCGCCTGCTCGTCGAGCCCGAGCCGGAGCTCGAGAACTCCCCGATCGTGAGCGTGCACCTGCTCTTCGACCGGCGGGTACTGCACCACGCGCTGGCGGCGCTGCTCGACAGCCCGGCTCACTGGATCTTCGACCGTGGGCGCCTGACTGGGCGCGAGCCTGAGCGCGGCCAGTACCTGACCGTCGTCTCGAGCGGGGCGCCCGAGCTCGAGGCCTTGCGCGGGCGCGAGCTGGTCGAGCTGATCGCCGCCGCGGTCGTCGAGCGGCTCGGCCAGGCGGAGCTGCTCTGGTCCCGGGTCAGCCGTGAGCCGGAGGCCACGATCGCCGTCCGCCCCGGCAGCGAGCTGCACCGGCCCGGGCCGCAGACCGCCAGGCTCAACGTCACGCGCGCGGGCGCGTGGACCGGCACAGGCTGGCCGCCGACGATGGAGGGCGCGGTCCGCAGCGGCATCGCAGCCGCCAGGGCGCTGACGGCCGCGCGCCAGGAGGTGGCCGCGTGAGCCACGCGACTGAGCCGGACGCGAAGGAGGTGGCGGCTTGACGATCGCGCCGGAGCGGATCGAGACGCGCCTGGACGCGGCGATCGAGGGCGCCACCGCGCGCCTGCTCGAGCTTCAGCACGCCGACGGCTACTGGGTCGGTGAGCTCGAGTCGAACGCGACGATGATCGCCCAGCATCTCTTCTGGCACCACGTCCTCGGACTGCGCACGCCGGAGCTCGACCGCAAGATCGCGAACGAGCTGCTGGCGCGCCGGCGCGACGACGGCACCTGGTCGATCTGGGCAGGGGGGCCGCCCGACCTCTCGACCTCCGTCGAGGCCTTCGCGGCGCTCGAGCTGGCCGGCGTCGATCCCGGCGAGCGGGCGCGCGACTTCATCCGCTCGAGCGGCGGGGTTGCGGGCACGCGCATCTTCACCAAGTGCTTCCTGGCCCTGCTCGGGCAGTGGCCGTGGCAGCGCATCACGCCGATCCCGGTCGAGCTCGTGCTGCTGCCACCGCGCGCGCCGGTCTCGATCTACGACTTCTCGTGCTGGGCGCGCGGAACCTTTGTCCCGCTCGCCGCTTGCCGCGCCTTGCGGCCGGTGCGCCCGGCCAGGATCGACCTGCGCGAGATCGGCGCCCGGCCGGGCGAGAGCAAGCCCGCGCCGCCGCCCTCGCGCCTGCGCCGCGCAGCGCTCAGGGAGGCGGAGCGCTGGGTGCGGGCCCATCAGGAGGCCGACGGCTCGTGGGGCGGGATCCAGCCCCCGTGGGTCTGGTCGATGCTGATGCTCGTTGCGTTCGGACACGGCTTCGAGGACGAGACGCTGCGGCGTGCGGTCGAGGGCTGGGAGGGGTTCACGATCGACGAGGGCGACCGTCTGCGCCCCGAGGCGTGCCAATCGCCGGTGTGGGACACGGGCCTGGCCGTGCTGGCTCTGCGCGACTCCGGGCTCGGCCCCGAGCATCCCGCACTCGTGCGCGCGGCCGAGTGGCTCGAGCACGAGGAGGTCACCGTCCCAGGCGACTGGGCGGTCCGTCGCCCGGGGCTCGCACCCGGCGGCTGGGCCTTCGAGTTCGAGAACGACCTCTACCCCGACGTGGACGACAGCGCCGTGGTTGCGCTCGCCCTGCGCCGCTGCCACCGGGGGCGCGACGCCGCCGACCGCGGCCTCGCCTGGACGGCCGGGATGCAGTCGCGCAGCGGCGGCTGGGGCGCCTTCGACGTCGACAACGAATCCTTCTGGCTCTACAAGCTGCCCTTCTGCGACTTCGGCAAGGTCACCGACGAGCCGACCGCAGACGTCACCGCCCACGCGCTCGAGGCGCTCGCGCCGGAGGCGGGCTACGAGGAGGAAGTGCGGCGCGGCCTGGACTGGCTCCTCGCCGAGCAGGAGGACGACGGCTCCTGGTTCGGGCGCTGGGGCGTCAACCACGTCTACGGCACCGCCGCGGCTCTGCCGGCGCTCGAGGCCTGCGGACTCGAACCTGGGCACCCCTCGGTGCGCCGTGCGGTGGCCTGGCTGGACTCGGTGCAGAACGAAGACGGCGGCTTCGGCGAGGACATCCGCTCCTACGCGGATCCCGCCTGGCGCGGCCGCGGTCCCAGTAGTCCTTCCCAAACTGCCTGGGCGCTATTAGCCTACGTCGCTGCAAGCGAGGCGGAGTGTCGGCCCGCCCGGCGCGCCGCAGAGTGGCTTTGCAACACACAGCAACGAAACGGCGACTGGGAGGAAGGTCAGTTCACCGGCACGGGCTTCCCGCTTGATTTCATGATTCGTTACCACCTGTACCGTCTCCATTTCCCCTTGCTTGCTCTCGGCCGTCTACGAGAAAGGCTCAGTCGATGAAGTTTCCGCTCGCCCCCACCGTCCAGATCGCAAAGTACGTCACGCAGCAGCAGCGCAAGGGCGAGCGCTACCCGCTCGTCCTGATGCTCGAGCCGACCCTGGCCTGCAACATTGCCTGCATCGGCTGCGGGAAGATCCGCGAGTACGAGTCGAACAAGGCGCGCCTGTCGGTCGAGGAGTGCGTGGACGCGGGCGTGCAGTGCCCGGCGCCGGTGGTCTCGATCTGCGGCGGCGAGCCGCTCGTCTTCAAGGGAATCGAGGACGTCGTCGAGGGCTTCCTCGAGCTGAACAAGACGATCGAGCTCTGCACGAACGCCCTCCGGCTCGAGCAGTTCCTGGACGTCTTCAAGCCGAACAAGCGCCTGACCTTCGTCGTCCACCTGGACGGGATGCGCGAGATCCACGATTACATCTGCGACTACCCGGGCCTCTGGGACATCGCCGTGGACGCGATCAGCAAGGCGCGCGCGGCCGGCTTCCGCGTCACCACGAACACGACCATCTTCAAGGAGACCGATCCCAACGAGGTCATCGAGATGATGGGCTACCTCACGAACGAGGTCGGCATCGACGGCATGCTCGTCGCACCGGGGTACCAGTACTCGCAGATCGACCCGAACCTGACGATGACGCGGGCCGAGCACGAGGAGAAGTTCCGCTTCATCCGCTCGGCCGCGCGTGAGCACGGCTACCGCTGGCTCGCGAGCCCGATCTACCAGGACTTCCTCGCGGGCGACCGCAAGCTGCCGTGTGCACCGTGGGGCTCGATTACGCGCAACCCCTACGGCTGGAAGGGCCCGTGCTACCTGCTCACGGACGGGATCTTCCCGACCTACGAGGCGCTCCTCGACGGGATCGAGTGGGAGGAGTACGGCCCCGGCAACGACGCACGCTGTGAGCACTGTGCGATCCACTCCGGGTTCGAGCCGTCCGCGGCGTTCGCGGCGGCGGGAAGCATGCGGGAGAGCGTCCGCAGCGTCGCATGGACGCTGACCGGGTGACCTTCGCCTGCGCCACGACGGCGGAGCGGCGGGTCGCGCGCCGCGCCGGTGCGCGCTCGGTGCTCGTCGGGCTTGGCGCGGCGAACGGCGTGCCGGACGGCCCGGTGCTGTCCTTCGGGCTCGCGGGCGCGCTGCGCGACGGCCTAGCCTCCGGCACCGTCGTCGACGCCACGCGAGTGGTCGACGCCGAGGGCACGGTCCTCTGGGCGGGCGGGCCGCTCGGCGTCCCCGGCGCGCAGGCCGTGACGATGCTCGCCGCCGACGAGGTGGTGGGCGATCCGTCCGAGCGCCGCCGCCTGTACGAGCTGACCGGGGCCGACGCGGTCGACCTCGAGAGCGGGGCGCTTGCCCGGACGGGGCGCCTGCACGGCGTGCTGCGCGCGGTCAGCGACACCCCTGAGCGCACGCTGCACGGGATCTGCGACTCGGTGAAGCCGGCCGGCGCCTACGACTGGCCCGGCCTCGTGCGCGCCTTCGCCAGGCAGCCTCGCGGCTTCGCCCGCGCTGCCACCGACGCGAAGCGGGCGCTCGACAGGCTCGGCGCGGCCACGAAGGGGTGGTCTGCGTAGGCACCGTCCTCCTCGCCGCCCCCCGCTCGTTCTGCGCCGGCGTCGACCGTGCGATCGAGATCGTCGAGATCCTGCTGGAAAAGCACGGGCCGCCGGTCTACGTGCGCCACGAGATCGTCCACAACGACCACGTCGTCAAGCGGCTGGAGCGCCTCGGCGCCGTCTTCGTCGACCACGAGGACGAGATCCCCTCCGGCGCCATCTGCGTGCTGTCCGCCCACGGCGTCGCGCCCGCGGTGCGGGAGAGCTGCGAGCGCCGCGGCCTCGTGGTGGTGGACGCGGTCTGCCCGCTGGTCTCGAAGGTGCACGCCGAAGCCAGGCGTTATGCCGACAGCGGCCACCTCGTGGCGCTCGTCGGCCACGCCGACCACGTCGAGGTGATCGGCACCCGCGGCGAGCGGCCGGAGGAAACGGTGGTGATCGAGTCGCCCGAGGACGCGGCGAAGCTGGACTCCGGCGGCAAGCCGATCGCGGTCATCACCCAGACGACGCTCTCGCTCGACGACGTCGCCGAGACCGTGGACGCTCTCGGCGAGCGCTTCGGCGACCTGAAGCGGCCCGCCGCGGACGACATCTGCTACGCGACGCAGAACCGCCAGGACGCGGTCAAAGCGCTGGCCCAGGGCGGCGCCACCCTGATCCTCGTGATCGGCTCGGAGACGAGCTCGAACGCGCGCCGCCTGGTCGAGGTCGCCGAGCGCCACGGAGCCGCGGCGGAGCTGATCGATGGCGAGAGCGGCCTCGATCCCGACATGCTCGGGGGGCACGAGACCGTCGGCCTCACCGCCGGCGCCTCGACGCCGGAGGAGCTCGTCGCGCTCGTCCTGCGCAGCCTCGCGTCCTTCGGCTTCGACGAGCTCGGTGAGGTCGAGGTGGCCAGGGAGAACGTCAACTTCCGCCTGCCGCGGGAGGTCACGACGGCATGACCACGCTACGCGTCCAGTTTGGAGAGGCAAATCGCCTCCTCGGCGTATCGGCAGCGAGCAGGCGAGACAGGAAGTCGGTATGACCAGCGTCGAGGTTCCTTACTCGATCGCCTCCGCGCTGCCGTCACTCACCGTCCTCGACATCACGAACGAGATCAAGCGGGAGCTCTCGAGCTCGGGACGCGCGAGCGGCATCGCCTACGTCTCGCCCCTGGACGACGTCGCCCTCGTGCGGGTTCAGGAGCGGGAAAGCGGATTCTTCTCGGATCTCGAGGACCTGCTCACCCGCCTGGTGCCCCAGGACGAGCCCGAGCGCGAGCGGCTTCTTTGCGGGCTGCTCGGCCCGCGCAGCGAGCAGATTCCGTTCCGCGACGGCGAGCTCAGTCTCGGCCGGTGGCAGCGGATCCTGCTGCTGGGCTTCGACCGTCCGTCGCGCCCGCGCTGGACCCTGACCATCGTCGGCTAGACCCGGGGGAACCCCTGGTTCCCCCGGGCGCCCCCTCCTTGCCCGCGCCGGATCGATGCAGCCGTTTCACGAGCCGGCAACGCTGGTGCATGGTCCACCGGATCTGGCGAATGAGCCTCCCGCCGGGCAAAGCCCGGCTCCGGCGGCAATTCGAACCGTCGAGTCAGTGACACGCTCGGAGCAGATGACCCCAACGCACCTAATAGCCAACATGGACCGAGCACGGCAAGAGCGGATGTTCGAATCGAGCTGCCGCCCCGCCCCAGGCTAACTGCCAGCCGGCGCGAAGCCATCGCTGCACACCGGTGCGCATCGTCAGCAGTATCGGCGCCGAACTTCGGCACCTGAGCGTCACGGCGTATGCTTCCCGTATGCAGTGTGCGAGGCGGCACCAGCGCCTTTCGGCCGGACTAGCCTTCAGCCTGCTCGCGCTCGTGGCCGAGCTCGCCGGCCGCAGCTTGACCCACCGCCTCAACGTCGGCCGGCACGTGGCCACCCCGAGTTACTCGGGAGCCGACTACTACCCGTTCCTGCTCGCGGCGGTGAAGCTCGGTCTGGCGCTGCTCTGCGCCCGCCTGGCCTGGCGCTTCGTTCGTGCTCACACCGCCGCGCGCGCGGGCAGGCGGGCTCTGGCGAGAGCCGGCTCCCGACCCGCGCCGGCGCCGCGGGTGCGCCTCGACCTCTCGCCGCGGCTCTGGCTCGTCGCCTTCGTCGCCACCTCGGTCTTGTACCTCGTGCAGCACGACGCTGAGCAGGCCGCGGCCGGGCGCTGGCCGCTGCTCTCGCCGTGGCTGCACAGCTCGGCGCTGCCGGTGTTCGCCGTGCTCGCCGTGTTCGTCGCGCTCGCCTGGAGCGCCGTCGCCTCCTGGCTGAGCGAGTACGAGCGCTACGCACGGGACACCTGTGCCAGAGTCGGCTTGATCACGACGGTCTCGCCGCCGCCTCGCAGCCAGCGCACCGAAACTCCTCTCGCGTCTCCGCGCAGGCTCTTCGGCCTCGCGTTCGAGAGCCGCCCCCCGCCCGTTCCCGCCTAGCCCGCGGCAACGCCCAGCTCCGCGGGCCCCGCGTCGTTATCCCGACTCCGGGGAGGTGGAATGAGCACGCAACTGATCAGCGAGCGCGTGGCGGCGCGGCACCGGTCGCTCCGCATCCGGGCGGTCGCCGCACTGGGCCCCCTGACGATGCTCGGCGGTGTCGCCTGGGCGTTCCTGCAGCCCTACCGGATCACAGTCCTGCACCCGCACGGCCAGGGCTTCTGGTGGCTGTTCGTCGAGCCGCCCCTGCTGGCGATCGCCGTCGGCGTCGTCTTCGCCCTCTTCGTGGCGCCCGGCGTGATCGAGGACCTCGAGGCGGAGGAGCGCTGATGGAGCCGCCTGCAGAACACGTCCACTGGATGTTCGCGACCGGCTTCCTGCTCCTCGCCCTCTGCCTGGTCGCCCGGGCGATCGTGGGCGAGGAGATCTGGAGCCGGCGCCCGTGGCGCGCCTACCTCTGGCCGAGCCTGCTCTTCGCGATGGGCGTGCTGATGTGGCCGGTGATGGTCTTCTACACCAACTCGACGATTCACATGATCGCCCACGGCGCCTGGGCCCAGACGATGATGCTGGCCGGCGCGGCCGAGCTCGGCCTCGTCCGCGGGAAGCTCCACCACCGGGTTTGGCGGCTGGCCATGCCGTTGGCGCTCGTGGTCTCGGGTTCGGCCATCCTGATCCACGAGCAGAACGGCTGGCTGTTCTCCCGGGCAGCCTTCCTGCACCACGCGATCGGCTGGACGGCTCTGATCGGCGCGATCTTCCCGCTCGTCGGCGCCTTCCGCCGCCGCTCGCACGTGTGGAGCTCCGGGTTCGCGCTCACGCTCGTGGTGATCGCGGTCTTCCTCTATTCCGACCGTGACGTGGCCCCGGTCTTCGGCCACCTCTCGCCGCTCGCCGGAGAGTCGCACCGATGAGGAGCCTGCTCGCAGCTGCGCTCGCCGCGCTCGTCCTGCCGGCGGCCGCGTCGGCGCATGCGACGCTGATCGAGACGAGCCCGGCCTTCGGCGAGCGGCTCGCCCGGGCGCCCGCCCAGGTGCGGCTGACGTTCGACCAGGGCGTCAAGGCCCTCCCCGACGCGATCCGCGTGTACACGGCGGGCGGACGACTCGTCTCCGGCGCGACGCTGACGAGCACCGGCAAGCGCTCGTTGGACGCGCCGCTCGGCGCGCTGCCGCGCGGGGCCTATACCGTTCGCTGGACAGCGGTCTCCGCGGACGGTCACGTCGTCTCGGGCGTCTTCACCTTCGGCTTCCGCCACCGCGCCCCGGCAGCGACGGAGGCCTTCGGTTCCTCCGGTCCGACGACCGAGGAGCACCTCGTCCGCTGGCTCTACTTCCTCGCCCTCGCACTGCTCGCCGGTGGGCTCGGGTTCCGACTGCTCGTCCTGCGAGGCCCATTGCGCCCGGAGACCGAGCGCCGCTACTACCGCGTGCTGGGCGTCGGCGCGATCGGGGCGATCGAGGTGGGGATCGTCGCCTTCCTGCTCCGCGCGGAGGATGCGCTGCAGCTGCCGTTCGGGAAGTTCCTCTACGGCGATCTCGCGCCGATCGCGGGAGGAACTCGTTTCGGCACGGCCTTCGTGGCGATGACGCTCGGCTTTGCGCTCGTCAGCGCCCTCGTCTTTCTCGCCTGGCTCACCGACCGGACGTGGCCGCTCTGGCCCGCGTTCGCCCTTGCGCTCGGTTTCGCCTCCGGCCTCTCGCTCTCGGGCCATTCGGCGGCCGACGCCGGATCGTCCTGGCTCTCCCAGCTCGCCGACTGGGCCCATCTCGCCGCAGCGTCGCTCTGGGTGGGCGGGCTCGTGCAGCTCGCCTTCGTGGTCTGGCCGCTGGAGCCGGAGCTGCGGCGCCGCGCCTTCCTGCGCTTCTCGCGTCTCGCGACGGTGCTGATCGTCGTCATCCTCTCGGCCGGGATCTACCTGAGCGTGCTGCGGCTGCCCCGGCTCGAGGATCTCTGGAGCGAGCGCTACGGCCAGGTGCTGCTGGTGAAGCTGGCGCTCGTCTCGCTCGCCCTCCTGTGGGGAGCGGCGCACCACTTCCTCGTGCGACCGGCGCTCGAGCGCGGCGCACCACTGTTCGCCCGCCTGCCCCGCAGCCTTGCGGGCGAGAGCGCCGTCGGGATGGCGATCCTGCTCGCGGCGGCCGTGCTGGTGGACTCGAAGCCTCCGCCGCGGCCGGTGTCCACACCACCGTTGGCACGGCAGGGCCGCTAGACGCCGCGGGTTCGCAGCGCCAGGACGTTCGCGACGAAGAGCCGCGTGCCGCGGAGCGGCCCGTGGCGGCGCACCGAGGCCGGGCCCTGGTACCAGCCGGCGAGCGCGCGGGACTCGCTTCCGCGGAACTCGCGCAGCAGCTGCCGCAGGAAAACGACCCCGATCTGGATGTTGCCGCTGACCGAGTTCGGCACTCGCTTGCGGAGGAGCACCGTCTCGACGTAGTCACGCGTCACGGGCAGGACCTGCATCACGCCTCGCGCGCCGGCCGAGGAGACAAGCCCCGGCTGGAAGCCTGACTCCATCCAGGCGAGGGCGCGCACGAGCCCAGGGTCGATGCTGTAGATGCGGGCCCAGTGCGAGAGCAGCTCGCGAACGCCCACAGGCGCGGGGCGGACCGCCCGGCCGACCAGCGACACCGCGGGACGGCCGCGGCCGAGAGCGGTCAGGGTGACCGGTCCTGCGACCCCATCGGCCGCTAGCCGCCGGCCACGCTGGAAGCGCCGCAGCGCGCGCTCGGTTGCCCCGTCGAAATAGCCGTAGACCGGAACGAGCGCACCGCGGCGGGCGAGCATGAACTGGAGCACGGAGACGTCCCAGCCGAACATCCGCCGGCGCAGCGTCCTTCTTCCGAAGAGCGGCTGGCCGAGGGGTCCCAGGGCGCTCCGTGTGGCGGGCCCGGCACGGCCGTCGGCGACGATCCCTGCGCGGCGCTGGAAGGCCTTCGTCCCGCGAACCGTTCCCGGCCCGGCGATCGCGTCGATCGGGCCGTCGTAGAGGCCGTACGCGCGCAGGGCAACCTGGAGCCCCGCGATTTGGGGGTTCGAAGCGTGCGCCGCCGCGGCGAGAGCGAGTGCCGCAAGCACGGCCGCGCACAGGGCAATGGATCTGCCGGCCACCGAACGGTCCCAGTTCTGCCGTCGCCGCGAGATTCCTCCCGCTAGCGTGGCTCCCCATGCGGTGGGCGATCTCCGGCGGTGCGGGCTTCCTCGGCCTGCACCTGGCCCGGCGGCTGCTGGCCGACGGGCACGAGGTGCGGACACTCGACCTCATGCCCCTCGACGACGTCGAGCTCGAGCGCGATGTCGAGGAGCTGCGGGGCGACGTGCGCGACCCGTCCGCGGCGGCCCGCCTGGTGGACGGGGCCGACGTGCTCGTGCACGCGGCGGCCGCACTTCCGATCCAGGCCTCGCGCGAGGCGATTCGCTCGGCGAATGTGGACGGCACCGGCGTCACCTTCGCCGCCGCGCTCGAAGCCGGGGTCGGCCGCGCCGTGCTGATCTCCTCCACCGCGGTCTACGGGATCCCGAAGCACCACCCGTTGCGCGAGGACGCGCCGCTCGTCGGCGTTGGCCACTACGGCACGTCGAAGATCGAGGCCGAGCGAGTCGCCCGCCGCGCGGGGCGGCGCCGGCTCGGCGTCGTCGTGGTGCGCCCGAAGACCTTCATCGGACCAGAGCGGCTCGGCGTCTTCGAGATCCTCTTCGACTGGATCCGCGAGGGCCGCCGCATTCCGATCCTCGGCGACGGCTCGAACCGCTACCAGCTGCTCGCCGTCGAGGATCTCGTGACAGCGACGGTGAGCGCGGCGACCGCGGACGCCGTGGGCGAGACCTTCAACGTCGGCGCGACCGAGTTCGGCACCGTGCGCTCCGACCTCGAGGGCCTGATCGCTCATGCCGGCTCCGGTAGCCGCCTGCGGCCGGTTCCCGCTCGGCCGGCCGAGCTCGCGCTGCGCATGCTCGAGCTCGCGCGGCTCTCACCGCTGGCCGAATGGCACTACCGCACCGCCCACCGAGACTCGTTCGTCGACATCTCGAAGGCCCGGCGGGAGCTCGGCTACGCGCCGCGCCTCTCGAACGAGCAGGCGCTCCGCGAGACCTACGACTGGTACCTGGCGCACCGGGAAGGGCTCGCCGAGGCCGGCGTCACGCACCGGGTCCGGTGGGACCAGCGGGCGCTGGGCCTGCTGAGGCGCCTGAGCTAGCCGATGTCGCCGTAGACCGCGCTTCCAGCATCAGGGCGCCCTTGACCTGATCGGGGCTCAGGCTGGGATTCAGGCCAGCAGGTCAGCGGCGATGCCGGCGCCGGCCGGCACCGGCGCCCAGGATGGCCGTGCCCGGAGCGCTCACGGTGCGCATGGGCCTCGCCCCGACGAACGGAGCGCCGGCGCCGTGTCCCTATACTCGCGGCCGGTGCCGGACATCCTCGAATACCGCGAGCGCTTCCCGATCCTCGCGGAGACGACCTACCTGATCAACCACTCGCTCGGCGCGATGCCCGCGGCTGCCGAGGAGCGTGTCCTGGAATACGCGCGCGACTGGAAGACCCGGGGCATCCGCGCCTGGGGCGAGGGCTGGTGGGAGATGTCGCTGACCGTCGGCGACCAGATCGCCCGCTTGATCGGAGCGCCGCCGGGAACGGTCTCGATGCACCAGAACGTCACCCTCGCCGAGGCGGTCGTGCTCTCGTGCTTCAGCTTCGACGGCCCCCGCCGGCGGATCGTCTACGAGGAGGGCAACTTCCCCTCGGTGCGCTATCTCTACCAGGCGCAGCGGGGCGTCGACATCGTGGTCGCAGCCGACGATCACGGCGTGGTGGACGCGATCGACGGGCGGACGCTGCTCGTGCCGGTCACGCATGTGCTCTTCAAGAACGGCCAGATCCAGGATGTCGATGCAATCGTCGAGCGAGCGCACGAGCACGGCGCGTTGGTCGTGCTCGATGCGTACCAGTCCGTCGGCACCGTGCCCCTCGACGTGACGGCGCTCGGCGTCGACTTCGCCGTCGGGGGCTCGGTCAAGTGGCTCTGCGGCGGCCCGGGCGCGGGCTGGCTCTACGTCCGGCCCGATCTGGCTTCGACCCTCGAGCCCGCCCTGACGGGCTGGCAGGCGCACACGCGGCCCTTCGCCTTCGAGCCGGAACAGGATTATGCGGAGGGCGCGGCGCGCTTTCTCACCGGCACGCCCAACGTGCCCGCGCTTTACGCGGCGACCGCGGGCTACGACGTGATCGAGGAGGTGGGGGTGGAGCGGATCCGCGCGCGCTCGGTCGAGCAGACGGCACTGCTGGTGGAGCTTCTCGAGGAGGCCGGCTATCAGGTCGGCAGCCCGCGTGACCCGGGGCGCCGCGGCGGCACCGTCGTCGTTCGCACCCCCGACTTCCAGCGGGTGGGAGACGAGCTCTCCCGCCGCGGCATCCTCTGCGACTACCGGCCGGACGTCGGCCTGCGGCTAGGCCCGCACTTCTTCAACACCGACGACGAGCTGCGCTTCGCCGTCGAGCAGATTTCGGAGATCGCCGGGAGTAGGATCGCCGCGACCCCAACGTAGGAGGTACCCGAAATGGCGAAGTACGCGGCGCTGACCGTGCGGAGGCTCAAGCCCGGCAGCTACGAGGAGTGGCGCGCGGCCTGGGAAGGCGACCCTGAGAACTGGCCCGAGGGCATCCATGCCTACATCCTCAGGAACCTCAACGACCCGGACGAGATCATCGCCTTCGGGCTGACGGATCGCTCGCCCGAGGAGCTCAACGCCGAGGGGATGGCGGAAGAGCAGCGGCAGCGCAACGAGGCGATGGCCCCGCATATCGACTCGATCGGCGCCGACGGCTTCTACGAGGTGATCGACGAAGTCACCAGCTGAGCCGAGTCTGCAGCCCAGCGATCAGGTCGAGCAGGCGCCGCGCGTACTCGGGCGCGGCGGGCTCGTCCTCGTGCTTGAAATAGCAGTAGATGCGCACGCCGTCGGCGAGCAGCGGCCTTAGCTTCCCGGCCCACTCGGCAAGCTCCTCGTCATCGTAGGGCGGCTCGCGCAGGCGTAGGTAACGGAACCCCGCCTCGCCCTCGAGCGAGTTGACGCGCACCGGCACCTCGGCGTCAACCCAGGACTCGTGCCGGAACTCGAAGGCGTATTCGAGCTCGGGGTCGAGCGAGTCGAGCACTAGGCGCAAGAGCCCGTCGTCGCGCGGCCTCGTCGGCGGGAACTGGATCAGCACCGGCCCGAGCCGGTCGCCGAGAGCGCGCACCTGCTCGCAGAAGGTGCCGATGTCCTCGAGGCGGCCGAAGTGGGTGATGCGGCGGCTCATCTTCACGGCGAAGCGGAACTCGGCAGGCGTCTGCTCCGCCCACGCTCGGAACTGCTCTTCGGAGGGCAGCTGGTAGAAGCTCGTGTTCAGCTCGACCGACGGCAGCCGCTCCGAGTAGAACCGTAGGAAGTCGGCAGGCCGCCCCTTTTTGGGGTAGAACGCGCCGCGCCAGGGTGGATAGGACCAGCCGGAGGTGCCGACATACGCCCCCGGTACACTCGCCCGCGTGGCCGTCACCACCCCTGAAGTGATACCCGACAACACCATCAGCGTTCTCGATCACGGCTTCGTGCGGCTCGACGACGCGATGGCCGACGACCTCTCGGTCGTTAACGGCGCGAGGGTCAGCTTCGCGCGGCGGCGGCAGGAGATGGACTCCTCCGACGAGGGCCTGATCCGCTTCCTGATGCGCGAGCGACACGGGACGCCGTTCGAGCACAACTCGTTTCGCTTCCACGTGCGCACGCCGATCTTCGTGGCGCGCGAGTGGTTCCGGCACCGGATCGGCTCGTTCAACGAGTTCTCGATGCGCTACGCGCGGGCGACCGATGAGTTCTACCTGCCGGCGCCCGAAGACGTGCGCTCGCAGGTCGGCAAGCCCGGCTCCTACTCGTTCGAGCCGGTCTCGCCCGAGCTGGCGGCGACGGCGCGCGAGAAGCTCCAGGCGGTCTACGAGACGGCCTACCTCGCTTACGAGCAGCTGGTCGAGCTCGGGGTTGCGCGCGAGCTGGCCCGGGCCGCGCTGCCGGTCGCGGCCTACACCGAGTTCTACTGGACGGTCAACGCGCGCTCGCTGATGAACTTCGTCTCGCTCCGCAACTCCGAGACGGCGCAGCGCGAGATCCGCCGGTACGCCGAGGCCTGCGAGCTCTTCCTCGAGCAGCTGATGCCGGTCACCTACGCCGCGTTCGTCGCGAACGACCGCACGGCGCCCTAGATGGGTGATGCCATGAGCTCGTCCGACTCGGGGCGCGAGCTGGCAGCTCTGGGGCACGGCGACGGGAAGCGGACGACCGGCGGAGGCCGGCTGCGCCGGTCTTTGCCGGACGGGAGCGGCCCAGACACGCCAGATCGCGCAGCCGAGCGCGCGAGATCGTGGCATCGAGCATCTAGACCTGCTTCGTCCTGAGCACGACCGGGTGCGTGCGGCTGCCCGGCCGCTCGAGCGTGACGATCCAGCCGTCGAAGCGGCGCAGGTTGTACGGCGCGTTCAGCCGCACGCTGTCGCCGCTCTTCGCGACGCGGAAGGTGCCGCACGAGACCGTTGCCCTGTGCTCGTGCGTCAGGAACATCTCGTAGTACTGGCCCTTCGGGCGGCGACCCCGACTGCGGCGGCGATGCCTAGCACGAAGCCGGCGCGGCGGCGCGGCAGGAACTTGACGCTCTCGTCGCGCGGGTCGAGATCGCGCGGTTCGAGATCGGGCTCGACGAGCGCCGGCGGCAGCTCCGGCGGCGGCCCGGCCGCGACCAGGAGCTCGTGCACGCGCTCGAGCCGCGCACGCTCCTCGTCCGGGAGGTCGTCGCCCACGAGCTCGCGGAAGTCGGGCTTGTCGGTCATGCGCAAGCCTTTTGCCGCACGACGTGTCGACCGGTCATTGCAGACGGCCACGCGGGCAAAGCCCGCCCGGCCTGAGGGAGACGCCGCAAACGTCGTCTCATTCAAGCTCCTCCTCGAGCTCGTCGGCCAGGCGCGCCAGGGCGGCCCGCGTGCGTGTCTTCACGGTCCCGAGCGGGATCCCGAGGTACTCGGCGATCTCGGACTGCGAGAGGCCGCTCCAGTAGGCGAGCTCGATCACGCTGCGCTCGTTCGGCGAGAGTTCCTCGAGCGCGCGATGGATCCGCCACGCGGTCCAGCCGGCCTCGGCGCGCTCGGCCGGGCCGTCGTCAGGCGAGGCTTCCTCGGGCGCCTCCGTCGGCGGCTCGTTGCGGGCTCGACTGCGGTCGATGATCGCGTTGCGCGCGACGGCGTAGAGCCACGGCGCTCCCGGGCCGCGCTCGGGCCGGTAGCTGCGGGCCGCGCGCCAAATCGAGGCGAAGGTCTCCTGCACTGCGTCCTCCGCGCGGCCGCGGTCGCCGAGCCGTCGCAGCGCGAGCCCGAACACGGGGCGGGAGTAGCGTCGGTAGAGCACCTCGAAGGCGCCGCGGTCGCCGTTGCCGGTGCGGCGGATCAGCTCGCCGTCGGTGCAGTCGTTGGCGGCCACCGCGGGCATGGTGGCTGCTGCGCGCGCGCGCGGCAAACGAGGGGCTTCGAGCACGAGCTCCATGAATGCTTCTACGCTCCTGGAGCCAGGCCGGTTTTGAGCAGCCGACCCCCGTCGACGAAGAGCGTCGAGCCGGTGACGAACTCGGCCCCGGTGAGGTAGGCGACGGCGGCTGCGACGTCTGCGGGTGAGCCGACGCGACCGAGCAGGGTCTCGGCGGCGCGGCGCTCCTCCTGGCCAGGCTCGACGGCCACGGGCCCTGGAGCGATGCCGCAGACGCGCACCTCGGGCGCGAGCGCGCGCGCGAGCACGCGCGTGAGCATGGCCTGGGCCGCTTTGGCGGCCGAGTGTGCAGCGAACGAGGGCCAGGGCTGGTGGCCCGCGACGTCCTCGATCATCACGATGCAGCCGCGCGAGGCCCGCAAATGGGGCGCGGCGGCCTGCGAGACGAAGAAGCTGCCCTTGGCGGTGGCGCCGAAGGCGGCGTCCCAGTCCCGTTCGTCGAGCTCCTCGAGCGGCTTGGGCACGAAGCCCTCGCCGGCGCCGTTCACGAGCAGATCGAGCCCGCCGAGCTCCTCGGCAGCCCGCGCGACGAGCGCGCGCGCCTGCTCCGCGTCGGCCAGGTCGCCGTCGGCCCGGCCGGCGGTGAGGACCGACCAGCCGTCCCGCTCCAGCCGCTGGGCGATCGCAGAGCCGACCCGCCCCGTTCCACCGGTGACCAGCGCATCCATCCCGCGAGTCATAGCACGCCGCAATTTCCGTCCGTTTGCGGCGTCATCTTGGGGCGATGATGAAGATCCTCACAGCCGCCGGGATCGCGGGGGCCGCCCTTGCGGCGGCCGCCACCGCCGCTGCGCCCGCCACCGTCACGCTCACCGCAAGCGCGCCCACCGTCGGCTACGGCAAGCCCGTCACGCTCAGCGGGACGCTGTCGACGCACAAGGAGAACCAGACGATCGCCGTCCAGGCGACGGAGTGTGGCTCGACGAAGGCCGTCAAGGTGGCGACCGTCAGGACGAAGGCGAACGGTGTCTACACGACGCCGGTCACGCCGGCCCTCGGCACCTCATACCAGGCGTCCTACAAGAATGTGAAGAGCACAGCCGTCGCCCTCGCCGTGCGCCCGCTACTCCTGCTCACGCGAGTCGCGCGCGGCTCGTTCACCGCCAAGGTGACGGCCGGCCAGGCGCTTACCGGCAAGGCCGTCCTCTTCCAGCGCTACGCGAAGCTGCGCAAGCGCTGGGTACAGGTGAAGAGGGTCGTGCTCGGGGCCGCCACGCCTGGGCCGGCGAAGCCGACGATGATCACCTCCGCCTCCTTCAAGGCGAAGGTGCCGCTGAAGGCGCGGGTGCGCCTGCTGATCTCGGTCGCGCAGGCGGGGCCCTGCTACCTCACCGCCACGAGCCCCGTCATCCGCGCCTAGCTAGGTAGCAGGCTTCCCCAGCTCCGCGGCCGCGCGGTCGAATCGCGCCGAGACGGCGTCCCAGTTGACGACGTTCCACCACGCCTCGAGGTACTCCGGGCGGCGGTTCTGGTACTTGAGGTAGTACGCGTGCTCCCAGACGTCGTTCCCCAGCAGCGGGAAGTCGTCGCTCAGGATCGGCGCGTCCTGGTTGGCCGTCGAGTAGACCGCGAGGCCGGTGCCGTCGTGGACGAGCCACGTCCAGCCGGAGCCGAAACGTTTGACCCCGTTCTCGTTGACGACCTGCTTGAGCGCGTCGACGCCGCCCCACAGGTCGTTGATCGCGTCGGCGAGTACGCCGGTCGGCTCGCCGCCACCGTCCGGGCTCATGATCTCCCAGAAGAGCGAGTGGTTGAGGTGCCCGCCGGCGTTGTTCTTGACGAGCGCCTGCTTCTCCTCGGGAAGGACCTCGAGGTTCGTGAGCACGTGCTCGACCGGCTTGTCGGCGAGCTCGGTCCCCTCGAGTGCCTTGTTCGCGTTGTCCACGTACGCCTGGTGGTGCTTGTCGTGGTGCAGCCGCATCGTCTGCTCGTCGATGTGCGGCTCGAGAGCCCCGTAGTCATAAGGAAGAGGGGGAACCTCGAAGGCCATGTGCACTCCTTTCCTCGCTGCGGCTGAGGCTAACGGGTTCGGCTCGACGGCGGGCCGTTATGCTCCTGCGTCCGCGCCCGTCCGAAAGGAGTCGACGTTGTCCGAGCTCGCCTTCAACCGAGAGGAGATCACGCCGCGGCAGCTCAAGCCGGCCCTGCTGGAGCTCGACGGCATCTCGCGCGAGTCGGTCGAGGCGCACTACAAGCTCTACGAGGGCTACGTGAGCAAGCGGAACGAGATCCTGCGTCAGCTGGCCGAGGTGGACCTCGCCGCCGCGAACCAGGCCTACTCGGAGGTGCGGGCGCTGAAGGTCGACCTCACCTTCGCGATCGGGGGAATCAAGAACCACGAGATCTACTTCGAGCACCTCGGCGGCGACGGCGGCAAGCCCCACGGGCCGATCGCGAGCCTGATCGCGCGCGACTTCGGCTCGGCGGACGATTGGCGGGCCGATCTGAGAGCGACGGGCCTGGCCGGGCGCGGCTGGGCGTGGACGGCGTACGACTGGGACGAGGAACGGCTCTTCAACTACATCGGCGACGCGCAGAACACGTTCCCGATCTGGAACGCGACGCCGCTCGTCGCGCTCGACGTCTACGAGCACGCCTACTTCCTCGACTTCCAGACCGACCGCGCGTCCTACATCGAGGCGTTCTTCAACAACCTCGACTGGGATGTGGTGAACGACTGGGTGCAGCGGTACCAGATCACCCCGTGAAGCCGAGACGACGCTTCCGTCGTCTGTCTCAGGCCAGGCGTTAGAGGATTCGCCGGTGGGCACGGCGCTCTTCGTACTGGTCGGCTACCTCGCCGGGAGCATCCCGACGGGGTACTGGCTCGTGCGCGCGTTCCGGGGCGAGGACATCCGCAAGACCGGCAGCGGCAACATCGGCGCGACCAACGTCTGGCGAATCTATGGCGCACGCCTGGGCGTGCCGGTGATGTTTCTCGACACGGCGAAGGGGTTCGTGCCCGCCTTCCTCGCCACCATGTACGTCGGACACCTGGCGGGTGTGCTCGCGGGCGGGGCGGCGATGCTGGGGCACTGGCGGCCCCTCTTCCTCCGCTTCGAGCGGGGGGGCAAGGCCGTCGCGACCTGTGGCGGTGCATTCCTCGGCGTCGCGCCCGAGGTGGGAGCGATCGGCGCGGGGGTCTGGATCCTCGTCTTCGCGGTCTTCCGCTACGCCTCGGTCGCATCGATCACGGCCGCGCTCTCGATGCCCCTGATCGCGTTCGCGCTCGGCGAGCCCTGGCCCGTGATCGCGTTCGCGGCGATCGCGGCGCTGGCGGTGGTCGTCCTGCACCGGCCGAACATCAGCCGCCTGCGGGCGGGCACCGAGACGCGCTTCCGATTTCGTCGCTCGGCTCAGCCGCTCAAGAGCTGAGCCGCTCCGGCCAATTCGTCCGACCTAACGAGCGATGTCGACATCGGATGGCGAGCGATGCCTTAGCAGCTGAGCCACTCGCGCAGCTCGGTGTGCCGCGGCGCGGCGCCGGTGCCGTCGAGCTCCCCGCGCAACTCGCCGGCGGTGCCGAAGCGCTCCGCCACCACGTCGTGCGAGTGGATCGTCTCCAGATTCACCTGGCGGGCCAGCAGGAAGTCCGAGTCGTCGAGGGCCGGGTAGGCCGCGAGTGCATTGCGCAGGGAGATCCGCACCGAGTCCTCGACGAAACGTGGCTGCAGGTGCGCGTGCTCGACGACGAAGAGCTCGTCCGGCCGCTTCAGCAGCTCGTAGACCGGCGAGCTCATCGAGCCCTCGACGATGCGCACCAGCTGCTCGGCGTTCACAGGCGACTCGCTGCCGACGAAGAGCGTCCCGCGTCCGCGCTGATTGTGCGTGGCGAGCGGGACGAGCTCCAGGATCCGCTCGACGTCGAGCTCGTCGAACCCGGCCTCGCCGAGCCGCTCCGCGGCGTGCTCACGGACGAGGCCCTGGGCACACGGGCAGGCGTTGATCCCGTTCGCCTCCACGCCGACGGCCCGGCGCGTTCGCTCCGCCGAGGCCGCTGCCAGGCCGATCAGCGAGACCATCTCCTGCGTCGGAAGGCCCGTCACCGGCGTCTCCCGCTCGAGCGGGTAGCGCGCGACGATCCGCACCTCGGCGCGGAGCGCGCGCTGGCGCCGGACGATGTGCGAGGCGATGTGCTCCGCGAGGCTCTCGACGAGCAGGGCCTCGCCGATCACCACCTGCTCGATCGCCTCCTCGAAGAGCTCGGGGAAGCGCGACATGTGCACCCCCTTCTGGCCCGGATCGAGATCGACAGTGCAGTCGATGTCGGCCGCGATCAGCTTCTCGCTGCCGCCGTAGCTGATCCGGATCGCCTTCTGCACGCCGCTCACGCCCGCGCGCGAGAGCCCGAGCGGCACCTCGGACGGCGCGGCCTGAAGGTCGTGTGCTAGAAGCTGCCAAGGCTCGTTCACGCAGGCAACGCTACCAAGGCCCTCTCTGACCGAAGATCCGCAGTTCGCCCGACTCGTCATGCTCGCGTGCCACGACCTGCGCACGCCGCTTGCGACTGTGCACGGGTTCGCGCAGACCCTCGTCAGGATGGAGGGTCACGACGAGACGACGCAGCGCTATCTGGGCATGATCGACTCGGCGGCGGGCCAGATTGCCGAGCTGATCGACGAGCTCTCCCTCGGGTCGAGAATCGAAGCGGGACGCTACGACCCGCTGCTCGGAAGCGCGAACACGATCGAGCTCGCACATGCCGCAGCGGAGGAGCTCGGAGCGGAACGCGTGGTCGTGGCTGGAGAGGGCGCGGAGGTCGAGGTCGACGTGGCGGCCACGCGGCGCGCCGTCGCCGCTCTCGCCCAATGTGCGCTGCGCCACGGCGGGCTGGAGCGCGTCGAGCTGACCGTGCGAGGAGAGGAGCTCGTGCTCGCGCCGATCACGCCCGCCTCCGCCCCGGTTGTGCTCGGGGAGGACCTGCGCGACCTGGGCGCCGCGATCGCCGTTCGCCTCATCCGCGCTCGGGGCGGATCGGTCGCCCTCGACGGCGAGGTGCTGCGGATCCGGCTCACGTGACGGGCAAGCCGGTCAACGTCGACGACTTCGAGGAGGCGGCGCGAGCACGCCTCGACCCCGGCGCCTACGGTTACTTCGCCGGCGGAGCGGGCGACGAGCAAACGCTGCGCGCCAACGCGGCCGCCTTCGCCGGCTGGGAGCTGCGGCCGCGTGTGCTCGTGGACGTGGCCGAGGTTTCGACGGCGACGACGGTGCTCGGGACCGAGGTCGAGCTGCCACTGCTCGTCGCGCCGACCGCCTTTCAGCGCCTCGCCGACCCGGAGGGCGAGCTCGCCACCGCCCGCGGCGCTGCCGCCGCGGGCACGGTCATGACCCTGTCCACGCTCTCGAGTGCTTCGCCGGGCGAGCTGGCAGCCGCTGCCCCGGGGGCGCCGCAGTGGTTCCAGCTCTACTGGGCGAAGGACCGCGGCTTCACGAAGGAGCTCGTCGAGTCGGCCGCCGAGGCCGGCCAGCGCGCGCTCGTGCTCACGGTCGACCTGCCCGTGGCCGGCCGCCGCGAGCGCGACTTGCGGGCAGGCTTCGCGCTCCCACGCGATCTGCCCCTGCCGAATCTCCCGGTGCTGCTTCAGCGCGAGGACTTCCACGTCGCCCTCGGCACGATCTTCGACCCGACCATCACCTGGCGCGACCTCGAATGGCTGCGCTCCGTCAGCCCGTTGCCGCTCGTGCTCAAAGGGATCCTCACCGCCGAGGACGCGCTCCTCGCCGCCGACCATGGCGCCGAGGGCGTGATTGTCTCGAACCACGGCGGGCGCCAGCTAGACGGCGTGCCTGCGACGCTCGACGTGCTCCCCGAGGTGGTCGAGGCGGTGGGCGAGCGGGCCGAGGTGCTCTTCGACGGCGGCATCCGGCGCGGCGTGGACGTACTCAAGGCTCTTGCCCTCGGCGCTCGCGCGGCCATGTCCGGGCGGGCCGTGCTGTGGGGGCTCGCGGCCGGGGGAGAAGAGGGCGTGCAGCAGGTCCTGGCGCTGCTCCGCGCCGAGCTCGAGCTCGGGCTGACCCTGCTCGGCTGCGCCTCTCCCGTCGAGGTGACGCGCGCGCACGTGCGGAGGGCCGGATCGCCCGTATGATCCCGCGCGTGGAGCGCCAGGGGACTCTCACGACGACCGATGGGCGGACCCTCGCCTTCCTCGAGCGCGGGAGCTCCGACGGCGTCCCTGTGATCGCGTCCCACGGGACTCCCGGGAGCCGCTTCACGCGCCATCCGGACCCTGAGATCTACGAGCGCCACGGGGTGCGGGCCGTCATCTACGACCGGCCGGGCTACGGGCTCTCCGACCCGCACCTCGGCCGCAGCGTCGCCGACGCGGCGGCGGACATCGCGGCGATCGCGGACGAGCTCGGCTTCGAGCGCTTTGCCGTCGTCGGCGGCTCGGGCGGAGCACCCCACGTGCTCGCCTGCGGTGCGCTGCTCGGCAACCGCATCACCCGCGTCGGCGCGCTGGTCACGCCCGCGCCTTCCGATGCGCCGGACTTCGATTTCTTCGACGGCCTCGCCGAGCTAAACGTGAAGGAGTTCGGCGCCGCGCTCGAGGGCCAGGAGGCGATCGACGCCTACCTGGAGCCGTTCGTCGAAGGCATCCGGGCCGATCCCGACGGCGTCATCGAGCAGATCGCAGCGGAGCTGCCGGAGGTCGACCGGAAGCTGCTCGACCGCGAGGAGGTGCGGACGGTCCTACGTACGTCCTTCGTCGAGGCCGTGCGCCAGGGAGCGCGCGGCTGGTCCGACGACGACCTTGCGTTTGCGAAGCCCTGGGGCTTCGAGCTCGAGGACGTGAGCGCCGAGGTGCGGCTCTGGCAAGGCGAGCTGGACGTGCTCGCCCCTCGCAGCCACGGCGAATACGTCGCGAGCAGGCTCCCCAACGCGCGCTTCGAGCTGCTCGAAGGCGGCGGTCATTTCTTGGACGAAGAGTGGGGCGTCGTCTTCGACTGGCTTACCGCGGGGGAACCCCTGGTTCCCCCGCGAGCCCCCTCCTCGAGGGCGTAGGCCCAGCTCGCACGTTTCAGAAGCCCGCGGCTCGTCTCGCGGTCCTAGCGTCTCTTGGCGCATCGAGGCTCCCGCCGGGCGGCCCGGCTCCGCCGGCAGTTCGCGGCGGCGACCCGAGGAGCCCTAGCGAAGCAGGCGCGACAGCCGCCGGTCCTTGAGCACGCGTCCGCCGGTCTGGCACTCCGGGCAGTAGTAGATCGTGTGCTCCTCGAAGTCCACGCGCTCGATCGGTGTGGCGCAGACGTAGCAGGGCTCGTGCAGCTTGCCGTGGACGCGGTAGACCTTCGCGTCCTTCGCACCGCGCTCGCGTAGCTCGAGGCCGCGCTGGAGCTCCGAGTCGATCGCGGCCGCGAGCGTCTGGACCTGTCTCGGGGTCAGACCCGTGGACATGGCAAAAGGAGAGAGGGCCGCGGTGTGGAGGATCTCGTTCGCCCAGGCCCGCCCGATCCCGGCGATGACGCGCTGGTCGCGCAGGAGCGCATGCAGCCGCCTCGAGTCGCTCTCGAGGACCTCTTCGAGCCGCTCCGGCCCCAGGCCCAGCGCCTCCGGCCCGAGGTGGGCGAGCTCCTCCTCGGCCGCCGCTGGTGTGAGCAGCCAGACACCCGCACGCTTCTTCGCGCCCGCCTCTGTCAGGACGAGCTGGCCGCCCCCCTCGAAGCCCAGCCGGAACGCAGGCTTCTTCGGGCCGGTCTCGCCCGCCTTCAGGTAGCGCAGGCGTCCGGCCGACATCAGGTGCACGAGCAGGACGAGCTCTCCGTCCCCGGTCGGAAAGAGCAGTCGCTTCGCGCGCCGCTCGGCGCCTGCCAACCTTCTTCCCTCGAGCGCGGCGAGCGGCGGGTCGAAGGTTTTCAGCGTCGCCACGTGCGCGGGCCCGGCCCGCTCGACGGGAAAGGCGCGCACGGGGTCGTCGAGCGCGCGGCGAAGCGCCTCTACCTCGGGTAGCTCAGGCATTTACGCTCCCGGCCATGGCTGAGCCGCTCAGGGTAGCCGTGCGGCGCGGGGAGATCGTCGAGTGCGTTCACGAGGTCCACGCCGTTGCCGCCCGGGACGGAGCCGTCTTGGCGGCAGCCGGCGACCGGGCCCTGGTCGCCTCGCTGCGCTCCTCCGCGAAACCGCTACAGGCCCTGCCGCTCGCGCGCGCGTACGAGAACCTGGGCGAGAACGAGCTCGCCATCGCCGCCGCGTCGCACTTCGGGACGCCCGAGCATGTCGAGGCCGTTCGGGCGCTCCTCGCGGCGACCGGCGGCAGCGAGGACGAGCTCGACTGCGGGCTGCAGGGCGGCCGCCCGTCGCAGCCGGTGTTCCACAACTGCTCGGGCAAGCACGCAGCCATGATCGCTGTCTGCCGCGCGAACAGGTGGCCCGTCGAGGGCTATCGGCGGCCCGACCACCCGCTCCAGCTCGCGCTGCGTGAAGAAATTGCCGCCGCCGCGGATGTGCCGGGGCACGAGGTCGCGACCGGGCCGGACGGCTGCGGCGTGGTCTGCTTCGGTCTGTCGCTCGAGCGGGCCGCGGTCGCGTTCTCGAGGTTCGAGCGCCTCGACGGGGGCGACCGGATCGCCTCTTGCATGCGGGCGCAGCCGGTGCTGATCGGCGGCGAAGGCGCCACCGACACCGAGCTGATGCGGGCCCAGCCGGAATGGCTCGCCAAGGCCGGAGCGGAAGGGCTGATGTGCGCAGCCTCGGCTACCGGGGTCGGCGTCGCGCTCAAGGTCACGGACGGCAACTCGCGGGCGCTGCGGCCTGCGCTCGCCGCCTTCGGGGCCCCGTTTGGCCTGGACCTGCCCGCTTTCGCCGAGGTCCCGCTCCCGAATGCACACGGCGAGCCGGCCGGCGAGATCTCGCTGCTGTAACGAAATTGTTTCGATTTTGCGCTTTCCCGTGTAACATCCGACCCGCAATAGGGTGAGCCGGGGGATGGGAGCCGGCTCTTTCGTTTCTAGGTAGGTCGTACAAAGCCAACCGCGAGACAGCCGGAGGTCAAGTGCTCACCGTCGACATCTCTCTCCCGGACGTCGAAGAGCTCCACAAGCTCGTTCAGGACGGGCTGGAGAAGGGGTTCCTCACCTACGACGAGATCGTCTCCGGGCTCGAGGAAGTCGAGCTCACCAAGGAGCAGATCGAGGACTTCTACACGTACCTGATCGACCACTCCATCGAGTTGATGGAGGGCGAGCAGCACAAGCACCCGCCGCATGAGCAGCCGGCCCTCGCCGAAGAGGAGAAGGGCCCCAAGCTCGACCTGACCGTCGAGCCGTCGCTCGACTCGCTGCGGCTCTACCTGCGCGAGATCGGCAAGGTGCCGCTGCTCACCGCCGACCAGGAGGTCTACCTGGCCAAGCGGATCGAGCGCGGCGACATGGGCGCGAAGACGCAAATGATCGAGGCGAACCTCCGTCTCGTCGTCTCGATCGCGAAGTCCTATCTCGGCCGCGGGCTCAGTTTCCTCGACCTGATCCAGGAAGGCTCGCTCGGCCTGATCCGCGCGGTGGAGAAGTTCGACTACCGCAAGGGCTACAAGTTCTCGACGTACGCGACGTGGTGGATCCGGCAGGCCGTGACGCGCGCGATCGCCGACAAGGCGCGCACGATCCGCATCCCCGTGCACATGGTCGAGAAGCTGAACAAGGTCGTGCACATCGAGCGCCAGCTTGTTCAACGCCTCGGGCGCGAGCCTCGGCCCGACGAGATCGCGGCCGAGCTCGAGATGATGACCGCGGAGGTGCGCGAGATCCTGCGCATGGCGCAGCACCCGGTTTCGCTCGAGAAGCCGATCGGCGAGGAGGAGGAGTCCGAGCTCGGCGACTTCGTGCAGGACGAGCAGGCCGAGTCGCCCTTCGACACCGCGCAGGTGTCGCTGCGGCGCGAGGACATCGAGAACGCTCTTGCGTCGCTGCCGGAGCGCGACCGCAAGGTGATCGAGCTCCGCTTCGGCCTGCAGGGGCAGCAGCCGTGCACGCTCGAGGAGGTCGGCCGGGCGTTCGGCGTCACGCGGGAGCGAATCCGCCAGATCGAGAACAACACGCTCAAGAAGCTCGAGTCCCTGCCGGAGGCACAGGGCCTCAAAGACTGCGTCTAATGGCGTGGGGGAACCCCTGGTTTGAACGTGGGGGAACCCCTGGTTCCCCCACGAGCCCCCTCTCTATGAAGGAGGGCCGGTGAGTCAAGTGACGGTTTGCCGGCTCGAGCGGTCATGGTGGTCGGGGTGGTGGCGGGTGTTGAGCAGCGCTCATCTCTCTATCGCCTCCTCTCGGGAGGATCAGGCTGGATGGGAGGCTCGCTCCGGTGGCGCATCTCCTTACGGGTCGTCAGGCGGCCAGGGGGTTCGCGGCGCCTGCCGGAGCGAAGGGTTGGTTGCGGGTGAGCATGTGCCAGATCGCCTCGGCGAGCTTGCGGGCGAGGTCGACCTGGGCAACCCTGGCGCCGCGCTGCTTCCCGAGCCGCGTCTTCGTGCGCTGGTAGCGCTCGCGGTAGAGGGGATGGGTGCTCGCGTGGACCGCGGCCTCGACGAGCGCCCAGCGCAGGTACTTCGGCCCCTGCTTGGTGAGTGAGCCGCGTCGATCGGACTCGCCCGACTGGTAGACGCGGGGGCAGAGGCCGGTATAGCCGCTCAGTTTGGTCGGGGAGGCGAAGCGGGCGACATCGCCGATCTCCGCGGCGATCGTGTAGGCGAGCACCCAGCCGATCCCGGGGACGGTGAGCAGCAGCGGCACGTAACGGTGCTCGCTGCCGAGCCGACGCAACTCCGTCTCGCAGGCGTCGATCTCCCGGGCGAGCTCGTCGATCAGGCGCAGGCTCGCATCGACTGTCGCGCACCACGGCTCCGGCAGTGCCAGCCGCTCGAGGAGCGCGCGACCGGAGGCGCCGAACAGGTCGCTCACCGGGCAGGGCTTGCCATGGGCGAGCAAGACGGCATGCACGCGTTGCTTGAGGGCGGAGCGGTGGCGGACGAGATGCAGTCGGAAGCGGCCCGCTCCCGCTCACCGCGCACCTGCGGGTCGGGCAACCAGATCGCCGGGACGAGGTCGCGTCGCGAGAGCTCGGCCAGCACCCAGGCGTCGATCCGGTCGGTCTTGCAGGCGAGCGGGGCGAGCCCCTTCACCTTGACGGCGTCGGCGATCTCGACATGCATCTGGCGGTGCCGCACCCGCCTCCACCGTCTCACCGGCCTCGTCGAGAAGGCGGTAGTCGAGACGCTTGCGGCTGAGATCCAATCCGGCGTACAACATCGCAGGGGCCTCCCTTCGTCTCGTACAGGACGCGCGGAGCATGCACTCCGCGGGAGGCCCTCCTTCATCGCATTCCTTTACGGCGGTGGCGTGCTTCGATCGTTTCAGGAGCCGGCGACGGCATAGCGCAGGGGAGAGCCGCTGGTTCCCCCACGAGCCCCTCCGTTACGGCGGTGGCGTGCTGCGATCGTTTCAGGAGCCGCCGACGGCATTCTCGCCGGTGGCGAGACCGCGTTTGATGTGCCTCCCGCCGGGCGAAGCCCGGCTCCGGCGCCCAATGCTTGAGACCCAGAATTGGGCACAGCAACGACTGGACGCCCACTGCGAGCCGGCACGAGCGGCCGGCGCAACGATCCTTCGGGAACAGCACGAGCGGGTAGGCGATGGCGTCCGCCAGCAGACACGAGGAGAAGAAGAGATCCGGAGAGGCGACGGTCAGGACGGCGCCACGAGACGGCTATCGGCACGCCTCCGCTATCCCTTGAACGAGGGATGTCGCGTCAGTCGGCGCCGTCGGCAAGCGGCTCGCCGTTCGCGCGGTCGAACGGCACGAACAAGCGACAATGCGGGCACTTGAAGCCGCGTGAGTTAGGGGCCGAGGCTGCCGTCAGGAGCTCGCCCTCGAAGGTCTTGCCGCAATGCGGGCACACGACCAGGTAGCTCGCCCGGGCGGCGCGATCTGCCACGCGACCAAGCTACCAGCAAAAAGGCGGGCTCAAGCGGGTTCCAGCTGCTTCAGGCGCCGGCCCGCGACTGCGGCCACCCGCTGCGCGAGCTCGGCGGTCTTCGTCGAAGCCGCCCTCTCCGGCGTAGACCTCGACGAGGCTCTCGGCGGGGTCGATCTCACCTGGCAAAGCCTAGGCGCGGCCCGCCGCGGGGGGACCGTTCGGTCCCCCCGACTCGGACTTCAGGCTGCGAGATCGAGCGCCGGCTGTGCTTCCTGCACCGGCTCGAGCTCCTCGCGACGGATCAGGCTGTACGCCGCGACGATTCCGAGGCCCGCGATCACGGCACCGGCGACGAAGGCGGCCGTGAAACCGTCGACGAGGGCGGCCGGCGCTGCTGTGCCTGCCGCCAGGGCGTCGTCGGTCCGCGAGCTCGCGATCGTCGAGAGGGCCGCGATCCCGAGCGCGCCGCCGATTTGCTGCGACGTGTTGATCAGCCCGGAGGCGAGACCTGCCTCGGCGGGTTGCACGCCGGCCAGGGCGGCGATCGAGATCGGGACGAAGGAGAATCCGATCCCGAGGCCGATCAGGAGAAAGCCCGGCAGCAGCTCGCTGACGTACGAGCCGCCCACGGAGACCTGGGTGAAGTAGACGAGCCCGGCCGTGAGCGTGGTCATCCCGGTCACGAGCACCGGCTTCACGCCGACGCGCGTGACGAGCTGGGCGGCCACAGCCGACCAGACGATCGCGGTTCCGGCGACCGCGAGGTAGGCGACGCCGGTCTTCATGGCCGAGTAGCCGAGAACCTGCTGCATGTAGAGCGTCAGCATCAGGAACATCGAGAACATCGCGGTGCCCATGATGAAGCCGGCCACGTTCGCTCCGGTCACCGTCTTGGTCTGGAAGATGCCGAAGCGCATCAGCGGCTCCGGGTGCCGGAGCTCCCAGGCCACGAAGCCCACGAGCAGGACGATCGCGGTCGCGAAGAAGGCGATCGTCTCGCCGGCCAGCCAACCCTGCTGGCCCGCCTGGGTGATCGCGTAGACGAGCGAGGACAGCCCGCTTGTGACGAGCACGGCGCCGGGGACGTCGAACCTCTTTACGCCGGCGTCGCGGCTCTCTGAGAGCAGCAGAGGCGCAAGCACGAAGGCCGCAATCCCGACCGGGACGTTGACGAAGAAGATCCACTCCCAGCTGAGCGCATCGGTCAGCACGCCGCCGAGCAGAACGCCCGCCGCAGCGCCGAAGCCGCCGACCGCGCCCCACACGCCGAGCGCGATGTTGCGTTCACGTCCTTCCTGGAACGTGGTCGAGAGGATCGAGAGTGCGGCCGGCGAGATGATGGCGGCGCCGAGCCCCTGCAGGGCCCGCGCACCGATCAGTGACGCCTCCGACCACGCCATCCCGGCGAGGAACGAGGCGACCGTGAACACGACCACGCCTGCCAGGAAGATGCGCCGGCGCCCGAGCAGGTCGGCCGCCCGTCCGCCGAGCAGGAGGAAGCCTCCGAAGACGAGTGCGTAGGCGCTGATCACCCACTGGAGGTTCTCCTGGGAGAAGCCGAGGTCGAGCTTGATCGAGGGCAACGCGACGTTCACGATCGCGATGTCCAGGACAACCATGAACTGCACGGCGCTGAGGAGTCCCAGTGCCAGCCATTTGCGTCGATCCGAAGTCACCATGTCGCCGGTCCTTTCCCCTTGTGTCACAGTGCTTGCAACTTAGCAGGAACGACTTTCAAAATACAAGTATTCCCTTCTCAACCGCAAGCAGACGCGCTACACTGCGCTTATGGCCAAGCACTACGACCAGTACTGCCCGATTGCTCACGCACTCGACCTGGTCGGCGAGCGCTGGTCGCTCCTGATCGTGCGGGAGCTCCTGACCGGCCCGAAGCGCTACACCGACCTCTCGGGAAGCCTCCCCCGCATCGGCACCAACGTCCTCGCGGCGCGCCTCAAAGAGCTAGAGGGCGGCGGGATCGTGACCAAGCGGCGGCTGCCCCCGCCCACCCCGGCTCAGGTCTATGAGCTGACACCCTACGGCGCGAGCCTCAAACCGGTCATGCGTGAGCTCGCGCTCTGGGGGCTCCCCTCGCTCGGGGCGCCGCAGGAGGACGACGAGTTCGCACCCGGGTGGCTCGAGAGCGCGCTCGACACGGTCTTCGCCCCCGTCGCACCGACCGGCGCCTTCGAGTTCCGCATCGGCGAGGAGGTCGCCTCGCTCGTCGACGGGGAGGCCCGGCCCGGTCCGGCTGACCAGCCCGACGTCGTCGTCGAGGCCGACACCAAGAGCTTCTACTACCTGTTCGTCGAGCGTCGCTGGGACGGCGTCGGCGTCGAAGGCGACCGCGAGCTGCTCGAGCGGCTCCTCGACCCGGTCGCGCCGGTCAGCGGCGCACCGGTCGCGGCCTAGGCGTCATTTCACGACGCGGTACCTGAGGTAGGTGACCGCCGGCGCTTCGACGACCCTCGTGATCTCCAGCGCCTGCTCCGCCCCGAGGCCTTCGAACAGGCGCGTGCCGTTGCCCAGGAGCACGGGCGCGACGTTGACCTGCAGCTCGTCGAGCAACCCGGCTTGGAGGTACTGCTGGACGGCGCTGGCGCCTCCGCCCACGAAGACATCTTTGTCACCGGCTGCCGCTCGAGCCTGCTCGAGCGCGTACTCGACGCCTTCCGTGACGAAGGTGAAGCTCGTTCCTCCCTTCATGATCACGGGCTCGCGAGCGTGGTGGGTGAGGACGAACACCGGCGCGTGGAAGGGCGGCTCCTCGCCCCACCAGCCGTCGGCGTTGGGGTCGTCCTCCCACGGGCCCTCGCCCCCGCTGAACATCCGCCTGCCCATCACCACCGCGCCGGTCGCCTCGAGCGACTCCTCGACCACTGCCGAGCTGGCGTTCGTCTCGCCGCCTGGGAGGCCGTGAGGCTTCCGCCAGGTAGCGAGCGCGAGGGCCCATTCGTGCAGCGATCACCGCCGTCGCCGAGTGGCCGCTCGAGCGTGGGATTCGGCCCGGCGACGAACCCGTCGAGCGACATCGAGATGTCGACCGTCAGCTTTCCCATTGTGCCTCCCGCCTTCCTCCTCGTTTTCGGTAGGACGGCCTCAAGCGTGACAACTCATCGGCGGGCTGGTTTGGTCGCGTAGTCGGCGAGGCCGGCCTCGAGTAATCCGAACGCGCGCCTGGCCTGTGCCCTCGTGCTCGTGGCGAGCTTCTGACCGCCTCGGCCGGCGAGCACCTCCGCACGCACGTGCGCGACAAGCGCCCGTTGGGCGCCCATCAGCGCGGTGGCAATCGTCCACGGCTCGACGTCGTGCTCGCCGGCTCCCGTTTCGTCGGCGATGAGCGCCGCGAGGGCGTTCGTGGTGTCCTCGACGACCTCGCGTTCCCGCGCTTGGAGCGCGGGGCTGGCGCCGACGACGCGTGCGGCGTTCGCGATCACCTCCGCACGCTCCTCGGCCTTGAGACGCCCCGAGCCTTCGAGCACGAAGCTGCGGAAGGCCCTCAGCACCGACTCGCCGGGAGGACGGTGGCGGACCGCGTCGACAAGCTCGGCCTCGAAGGTCTCCATCCCGCTGTAGAAGAGGTCTTCCTTCGTGCGGAAGTAGTTGAAGACCGTTCCCGCCGAGACGTCGGCGGCCCTGGCGACGTCGGCGACGGTCACGCCTTCGAAGCCCTGCTCTGCGAACAGGCGGCGAGCCGTCTCGGCGATCAGCTCACGAGTCTGCTGCTTCTTGCGTTCTCTCAGGCCGGGCTCCGTGCTCACGTGATCAGCATAGCACTGGATTTATTGTCGCCATACAATTACCGCTACTCTAATTTTTAAGTGACATGAAGGAGGAGAACATGAACCGTTCAGCCGTTCGTCTGCTCTTGCTCGTCGAGGCCTCGACCTTCGTGGTGGCGGCAGCGATTCACTTCGGTGCCTTCCTGGAGGGTTACGACCACCTCAAGGCCGGCATCGCCGAAACCGTGATCGCCGTCGCCCTCGCGGCGGCTCTGGCCTTCACATGGCTCCGCCCACCGTGGCCGCGGAGGGCGGCGATCGCCGGTCAGGGGTTCGCGGCCTTCGGAGTCCTTGTCGGGCTCTTCACGATTGCAGTCGGCGTCGGCCCCCGGACCGCTGCCGACATCATCTACCACCTCGGCATCCTCGCCGTGCTGGTCGCGGGTGCCGTCGCCGTACAAGGAGGGACAACATGGCTGAAAGCAACGAGCTGAAGGACACCATCCGCGCGCTGCAGAGCGACTTCGACGCGGCGGAGCTCGAGGCCGACGAGGAGAGCCTGCGGAGGCTGCTGGCCGATGACTTCCTCTCGATCGGCCCGCGAGGCTTCGTCCTCGACAAGGAGGAGTGGGTCAACCGCCACGTCCATTTTCGGTATGACAGCCTCGAGACGAGCGAGATGGACATCCGTCTCTACGCCGGGACCGCCATCGTTCGTAACATCCAGCGGAACAAGGCCACGTACAAGGATCAGCGGGTCGAGCTCGCGGTCCGCGTCTCCCAGGTCTGGGTGAACCAGCAGGATGAGTGGCGGCTGGCCGCGATCCAGTTCAGCCCGCTCGCCGAGGACTGACTCGATGAGTTTGTCGGCGCTCGGCCGTCCTAGCCGTGAATCCGGACCACCAGAAGGAGGAGCACAGTGAGCAACATCGTCGTTTCGCAGTTTGTGACGCTGGACGGTGTCTACGAGGACCCGGGCGGGTCCGAGGGACACGAGCACGGAGGCTGGGCCCTGCAGTTCGACCGCGGGCCCGACGGGGACAAGTTCAAGCTCGACGAGGTGATGGAAAGCGACGCGCTCCTGCTCGGGCGTGTCACCTACGAGGGCTTCGCCGAGGCCTGGCCCTCGAGGGAGGGCGAGTTCGCCGATAAGTTCAACGGCATGCCCAAGTACGTGGTCTCGAGCACGCTCGACGAGCCCACCTGGAACAACTCGACGCTGATCAAGGGCGACGTCGCCGCCGAGGTGGCCAAGCTGAAGCAGCAGGAGGGCGGCGACATCCTCGTGAACGGCAGCGCGCAACTCATTCGCGACCTGATGGCGCACGACCTGGTGGACGAGTACCGGCTGATGGTCTTCCCGGTCGTCCTCGGAAGCGGCAAGCGCCTGTTCGAAAGCGGGATCGGGCGCACGGAGTTGGGCCTGGCCGAGGTGAAGCCGGTCGGGGCGGACGGCGTCGTCATCCTCACCTACCGCCCCGCCGGGAGGGACCGCTAATCGCCGGCGAACTCCAGCAGTTTCGTGACGGTCGTCCAGTTCCGGGCGGTCGCGGTGACTCCCAGTCCGCGGCCGGCGAGCAGCGACCACAGCTTCGACCGCGCGACGCCCTTCGGGTGCCAGGCGAAGACCTCGCAACCGCTGACGACGAAAGCTTCCGGGGCGACCGCGGCGGCCTCGAGCTTGCGGACGACCTCGGGCGCGAGCTTGGCGGCGAGGAAGCTCACCTGGTAGCGCTTCGGGTCGACGGCGAGCTCGGCCAGGGGATTGCGCCGCACGACGCCGGCGAGCTGGGCGCGGGTGCGCACAACGACCTCGATCTCGAGCCCGAACCGGTCGGCGATCAGCCGCTCGACAGTGCGCGTCACCCGATCGGCCGACGTTCTGCTCGAGACGACGACGTTTCCGCTCTGGAGGTAGGTCCGGACGTCGTCGAAGCCGGCGGTCTCGAGAGCGTCCCGAAGCTCGGGCATCGAGATCCGGTTGCGCGCGCCGAGGTTGACGCCGCGCAGGAGCACGATCTGCCGAGGCATGGCGGGAGATTACGAAACGGCGCGAAGACGCCGGCTCCCGCGGCCCGCCATCTCCTCCGCGCGAAGGACCTCGTCGACGCTCGCTACCGTGACCCGCTCGACGTGCCGGCGCTCGCCAGGGCCGCGCATCTCTCGCCGGCGCATTTCAGCCGCGAGTTCAGGCGCGTCTTCGGCGAGACGCCGCACCAGTACCTGCTCACGCGCAGGCTCGAGCGCGCCGCTGCGCTGCTGCGCAACACCGACCGCGCGGTCGTCGAGATCTGCCTCGCGGTGGGCCTGCGCAGCGTCGGGTCGTTCACCACGAGCTTCGGACGGGCCTACGGCCTCTCGCCGACGGCCTACCGGGCCGCCCACCCGCCGGCTGCCCGCGCCCGGATCCCGACCTGCGTCCAGCTTGCCTGGGCGCGCCCGCACTCCAGCAGTTTTCGAGAAGACAGTCCCGAGAAGCCTGGCTAACGTCGTCTCCGTCCGTTCAACGAACCGGAGGATGAACATGCTGAAGCAGCTCACCAACGTGCAGGTCTGGGTTCACGACCAGGATGAGGCCCTCGCCTTCTACACCGACAAGCTGGGGCTCGAGCTCCGAGACGACATCACCGTGCCCGAGATGGGCAACTTCCGTTGGCTCAGCGTCGGCGTCCCCGACCAGCCGGATGTCGCCGTCACGTTGATGGCCGTGCCGGGCCCACCCGTGTTCGACGCCGAGACGCGAGAGCAGATCATCGCGCTGATGTCCAAGGGCGCCGCGGGCGGCCTCTTCTTCGCGACCGACGACTGCCGAGCCAGCTACGACGAGCTCAAGAGTCGTGGAGTCGAGTTCCAGCAGGAGCCGACCGAGCAGCCGTACGGCATCGACGCCGGCTTCCGCGACCCGTCCGGCAACCAGATGCGTATGGTGCAGCAGGAGGCCTAGCGCCGATGAATTTCGGGCCGCCGTCCAGTCGAACTCAATGAATCAACCGCCGCCGATCGAGAGGAGCGCAATGAGCAACGTCAACCCGGTACCCGACAAGCAGCCGCTGCTCGCGCGGCTCGCCCACGCGATCGTCAGACGCCGCCGCACCGTCATCGCAGCCTGGGTCGTGCTGACGCTGTTCGGCGCCTTCGCGGCCGGGCAAGTCTCGAAGCGCTGGTTCGAGAGCTTCTCGATTCCGGGCTACTCCTCCTATGAGGCGAACCAACGGACGCTCAAGACCTTCGGCACCGGTGAGCAGTCGCCCCTGGTCGCCGTCTTCCGATCCGAGGGCGACGTCACTAAGGCGACGGGGATCGAGAAGGCCGTCGCCGCGGCGGCGAAGGTCAACCCCGGCTCCCGCGTGTCGTCGTACTGGTCGACCGGTAGCCGCGCCTATGTCTCCAAGGACGGGCACGCCACCTTCGCGGAGATCTACCCGCCTGGCACGCCGGGCTTCAGCTCGACGGTCCACATCAACCAGGTGCGTGCGCGCATTAAGGCGGCCACCCCCGCTGGAGTCCAGGCGCACCTGACCGGCCGCGACCCGATCTACGACGCCTCGTCGGGCGGCGGGCAGGGGCCGAGCGTGCTCACCGAGGCGCTGATCGGCGGCCTCGGCTCGCTCGTGATCCTGTTCTTCGTCTTCGGGACGCTGCCCGCGGTGCTGATCCCGATCGCGGTCGCCATCGCGTCGATCCTGAACACGTTCACGCTCGTCTGGCTGCTCACCTACATCACCAACGTGTCGATCATCGTCCAGTTCTTGATCGCCCTGGTCGGCCTCGGCGTGGCGATCGACTACGCGCTATTGATGATCTTCCGCTTCCGCGACGAGTTGCGCGAGGGCGAGGACGTCGAGACTGCACTGGTCGAGACGATGACCCACGCTGGCCGGTCGGTGATCGTCTCCGGCTCGACCGTCGCAGTCGGACTGCTCTCGATGATCGTCCTGCCGCTGCCGTTCATCCGCTCGATCGGCATCGGCGGCATGCTGATCCCGGCGGTTTCGGTGATCACGGCGATCACGCTCCTGCCGGCGTTGCTCGCGACCCTGGGCGCTCGGGTCAACAGCCTCCGGCTGCTGCCGAAGCGAATGGTCGACCGCGGTCATCCGGAGGATGGCCCGTGGGGCCGCTGGGCGAACTTCGTCGTTCGCCGACCGGTGCCTGTCGCCGCCGTGGGACTGGCCATCGTCGCAGCGCTCGTCTACTACGGGGTACAGCTGAACCCGAGCGAGGCGCAGGCGAAGGACTTCCCAGGACGGGGCGACGCGATCGACGGCCGGGCCGCGCTGGCAGCTGCGGGCATCTCGGCCGGAGTGATGAAGCCGTTCGTCGTCCTCGTCGAGAACGGCGCCGACCGCGCGCCGATCGTCGCCAGGATTCGTCGCACGCCGGGTGTCGCGGCTGCCGTGGCGCCGCCTGACTGGCGTGCAGGCTCGAACAGCCTTATCGAGGCGTTCCCGTCGAGCGACGGTGCGACGAAGGAGACCCGGTCCACGATCAAACGCGTCCGGGGCGAGCTGGAGGGGACGAGCGGCACCCTGGGCGGCGTGGCGGCCGAGGATCGCGACTTCGTCGCGGCCGTCTACTCGAACTTCCCGTACGTGCTCGGCTTCGTCGTCCTGCTGACGTTCATCCTGCTCGCGCGGGCATTCCGCTCGCTCCTGCTGCCGCTGAAGGCGGTGATCCTCAACCTCATCTCGCTGCTGGCGGCCTACGGGATCATCGTCTTCATCTTCCAGCAGGGGCACGGCGCCGAGACGATCTGGGGCGTGCACGCGACCCAGGCGATCATCCCGTGGATCCCGTTGATGATCTTCGCCTTCCTCTACGGGCTCTCGATGGACTACGAGGTCTTCATGCTGAGCCGCATGCGCGAGGCGTACGACGAGACCGGCGACACGAACCACGCGATCAGTCTCGGTTTGGCGCGGACGGGGAAGCTCGTCACGAGCGCGGCCCTCGTCCTGATGTTCGCCTTCTTCGTGCTCTCGTCCGGCCCGGGCGTGGACATCAAGCAGTTCGGGATCGGCCTGGCCGCCGGGATCATCTTCGACGCTACGGTGATCCGTGCTCTGCTCGTGCCGTCACTGATGCGCCTGATGGGCCGCTGGAACTGGTGGCTGCCGCAACCCGCGGCAAGAGTGCTCCGCGTTCGCGCCGATCAGGTGACGGAGCCCGCTTAGCGCTCAGGCGGGAACGGGAGCGGCGGCAAGCGCGCCTTCGAGGATCGAGAGCCCACGCTCGAGCTCCTCGTCCGTGGCGGTCAGCGGCGGCAGCAGTCTGATGACGTTGCCGTAGAGGCCGCACGAGAGAAGCAGCAGCCCCTGCTCCCGCGCCGCAATCGTCAGGTCGCGCGCCCGGTCCGGCGAGCGCTCGGCGAGCTCGAGCGCCAGCATCGAGCCTAGCCCGCGGACCTCGCCGATCGCCGCGTTGCCCGCCGCGATCCCCTCGAGCCCGTCGCGCAACAAGCGGGCGACCTCGTCGGCGCGCTCGCGGAAGCCCGGCTCCTTGAAGGCGTCGAGGACCGCGCAGGCGGCTGCGCAGGAGACCGGGTTGCCGCCGAAGGTGCCGCCGAGCCCACCGGGGTGCGGCGCGTCCATCAAGTCAGCCTTCCCCGTCACCGCGGCGAGCGGCAGACCCCCGCCGAGCGTCTTGCCCGAGACGAGCAGGTCGGGTTCCACGCCCAGGTGCTCGATTGCCCAGACCGGGCCGGTGCGGCCGCAGCCGGACTGAACTTCGTCGGCGACGTAGAGGATCCCGTGTCGCTCGCAGAGCTCCTTCAGCGCGCGGACGAAATCCGCCGGCATCGGGATGAAACCGCCCTCGCCCTGCACGGTCTCGAGCACCACGCACGCGACCGATCGCGAGTCCACGTCCTGCTTGAAGAGGAGCTCGAGCCCGGCGAGCGCCTCCTCGCTCGAGACGCCACGGTACGGATACGGCGCCGGCGCCCGGTGAACGTCGCTGGCCAGGGGGCCGAAGCCCTGCTTGTAGACGAGCTTCGAGGTCATCGCCATCGTCAAGTTCGTGCGGCCGTGGAAAGCGCGATCGAAGACGATCACCGCGGGCCGGCCAGTCGCGGCACGCGCGATCTTGACCGCGTTCTCGATCGCTTCGGCGCCGGAGTTGACGAGCAGCGTCTTCGTCGGCGTCCCGCCGGGCCAGAGCTCGTCGAGCCTGCGCGCGACCTCGATGTAGGGCTCGTACATCCCGACCATGAAGCACTGGTGCAGGTAGCGATCGACCTGCTCGTGCACGGCGCGCACGACCGCCTCGGGGTTGTGTCCTAGGTTTTGGCAGGCGATTCCGCCCGCGAAGTCCAGGTACTCGCGCCCGGCGGCATCCCAGACGGTCGCACCCTCGGCCCGCGAGACGGTGAAGTCGGTGGTCGCAACGCCACGCGGCACGAGCCGCTCCCGGCCCGCGCGGAGGCCCTCGATGCTCTGAGCCTGCTCGGTTTCCATGCGCCTAGCCTACGCCGGGTGCTTCGTCCGGGCCGGCTAGTGCGCGTTCCGCCACTCCGGCGGCCACTCGTCTTCGCCAAGGTGCCAGCGGTCGGTGCGGAACGCTACCGCGAGCGCCGTGCACCTGACGAGCCCGTCTTCGCCCCTCACCTCGACCCGGTAGGAGCCAATCCGGCGCGACCTCGTCTCCTCCACCGCATCGGCCACGAGCGTCTCGCCCGGCCGGACGGGGGCCGCGTAGTGGACGGAGACGTCGAGGCCGACGGATACCCGCCCGTGGCTGTTGCACGCCACCTCGAAGGCGGTGTCGGCCAGGGCGAAGAGAACGCTGCCGTGGACGAAGCCGTGCACGTTTGTCTGCTCCGCGGTCGGCACGAGCCGTGTGCAGGCCCGGCCCGGCTCCCAGCCCACGACCTCGACGCCGACCAGCCGGCCGAAGCCGATGTCGCGCAGGACCGCGTCGAGACGGCCGCGCAGCTCGTCCGTCAGCGCGGCCAGGGGTGCGCGCCCTCCCAGGCATGCCAGAACTCAGGCTTGACCCAGGCGCTGAAGCGGCTGGCCCGGCGGTTGCTGAAGGCCGAGCCCGTGTAGTGGCGTGCGAGCCGGTCGATGTCGTGCAGGCCCTCGTCCTCGACGAGCTCGTCAACCCGGCCGAGGAGGCTCGCGTGCCGGTACCACTCGTCGTCGCCGAGCGCGGTCAGCGCCACGCGGGGATCACGGCGCATGAAGCGGAGCCGCAGCCTGCTCTCGTCCATGTTCAAGAGCGCGCGCTCGCCGTCCCAGAGGTACCAGGTGGCGGCGGTGTGCGGCGAGCCGTCCCGCCGCAATGAGGCGACGACGGCCGGGTTCGGCTGCCGCAGGAAGGCGTCGACTTCGACCGGTAGCGGGAGTGCCGGCATGGGGCCCATCCTGCCAGGCAGGCTTGCGCGCCGGTCCGGGGCATCCGCCTAGGGAGCTTGACAGATACTCCTCATAGATATATCGTCGCGATGCATGGAACCTACCGCCGTCACCTGGGCGGTGCTCGGGCTGATCGCGCTCGAGCCACGCAGCGGCTACGACATCAAGCGCATCGTCGACCGGACGATTCGCCACTTCTGGGCGGCAAGCTACGGCCAGATCTATCCCGAGCTGGCCCGGCTCGAGGACGTCGGCTGGATCGCGGGAGCGGACGCGCCGCGTGGCGGGCGGTCGCGGCGGGTGTTCACGATCACGCCCGAAGGCCGGCAGGCCTTGAACGACTGGCTGCAGGGGCGGGAGACGCGGATCGAGCTGCGAGACGAGTCGCTGCTCCGGCTCTTCTTCGCCGATGTCGGGCCGGACGAGCTCGGGCTCGGGTTGCTCGAGGCGAGGCGCCAAGGCTACGAGCAGATGCTCGCCCACCTACGCGCCCTCGACGACGGCACGGGCCCGGACCCGCCCTTCGTGGACCTCGTCTATCGGTGGGGCCTCGACTACTGCGAGTGGGGGATCGAATGGTGCGCTCGGCAGGAACGCCGTTTGCGCCGGGCAGCGTGAACGAGCTGCCCGAGCCGACCTGGCGGTCGCTCATGCAGCGAGGGTTGCCCCAGTTCGGGATCGAGAGCATCGTTCCGGTCGTCGTCTTCTACGGCGCCTGGAAGCTCCTCGGGCTCGCCGGCGCCGTCGTCTGCGCCATGTTCCTGTCTCTGGTGATCGCCGGCTGGCAGATCCGCCGCCAGCGGGGTGGGGCGCTCGCCGTGGCGACGGCGATCTTCGTCGTCATCCAGGCGCTCGTCGCGCTCGCGGCGAACAGCGCGACGGTCTATCTCGCCCAACCCGTGGTCTTGAGCGCCTGCTGGGGCCTTGCCTATTTCGGGTCGGTGATCGTGGGCCGCCCGCTGATCGGCGTGTTCGCGAACGTGTGGTATCCGTTCCCGCCGGAGTTTCGCGCAAGCGCGCCGTACCGGCGCGAGTTCGGCATGCAGTCGGTCGTCTGGGGCATCTACTGCCTCGGGCGCGCGGCCCTCCGCCTCGTGGTGCTGCTCGGCTCCGGCGTCGGGAGCTTCGTCTTGGTGTCGGTCGTGACGGGGGCGCCGATCCTCGCCGCGCTCGTCTTCTGGGGGATCTGGCACGCGCGGCTCACGTTCACCCGCCTTGCGGTCGCGCCTGAAACCGAGCCAGGGATGTCGGAAACCCGGTATGGCCTCAAAAGGGCGTAAGCACGGTGCATTGACCGCGCGTGAGCGCCCGGAACTACAACCCGGAACAGCCGATGCCCGAGAACAACGAGCATCGGTCCGCTCGGTATCAGGGCCCAGCCTAGGCCTGCGCCACCCTATCCGGCGGCGACATGAACGCGCCGAAAATCCAGAGAATCGGGAAGAAGATCCCGAAGAAGAACATCCATCCGTGCCCGTTTCTGAGCGTCATCAGGCCGAGCGTGAACGCCACCAGCAGGTACAGGAAAGCGCCGCCGATTCCGATTCCCCACCACATATTGTCCTCCCTTGAGTAGCGGCGGTTATCCGTCGCTACTCAGACTTTGGCGGAAGCAACGAGCTCATTCATCATCCCATCGTGATGAGATTCTGGAACCGCATCCAAGCCTTCAAAGCGGCGACAGCCAGCGCGCGATTTACCGGCTTTCCGTCTGGGTTCGACGGCGGTGGCGGAGCCAAGTTTCGTCGAGCAGTCGTGGGTGCAGGTCGCTCTTCCAGATGATTGCGTCGGCCTCGCAGTTGCCCGCCTCGACGGGAAGCTCATCGGGGTGCGTGGTGGAGACGAGGATGACCAGCGTCGAGGGCCGCGTCGCCTTGATCAGCCTCGTCGCGTGGATTCCGCCGACGCCGGGCATGCGGACGTCCATGAGAACGAGGTCCGGTTGCAGGTCCTCGACCGCCTCGACTGCGCGCTCACCCGAGGTTGCCTCGCCGACTGTCTCGAGCCCTGACGTCGCGTCCACGAGCCGGTTGATCAAGGCGAGGAACGCCGGATCGTCGTCGACCGCGAGTACGCGGACGGGGTGATCCGTGATCACGTCGGGCTCCTTGTCGGCCGGCATGGGTGCCAGTCATTGTGGCCGCTGCTCGGTGCGATCGCCACGGTGCGTGCATGCGGAATTCGCCAGTGTTAACCGACCTGTCCGGCCAGGTACAGGAGTGCTGCTTTGACGCGCCGGCTGATGTCGTCGGAGGCTCCGAGGTCGAGCTTCAAGAAGATCGCGTTGATATGCCTTTCGACCGCGCGCTTCGTGATCACGAGCGATTCGGCGATAGCGCCGTTGCTCCGGCCCTCGGCGATCAGAGCGAGGGTCTCGAGCTCTCGGGGCGTGAGCAGGTCGAGCCGGGAGTTCTCTCGATGCCGCCCTAGGTCGAGCAGGCGTTCGACGATGCTCGGATCGACGGCCGAGCGCCCCTCGGCGACCTCCCGCAGCACACGGATCAGCTCGCTCGGGTCGCTGACCCGCTCTTTGAGCAGGTAGGCACGACGGGAAGAGCCCTCTTCGAAGAGCGCTATCGCGTAGAGCGGCTCAGCATGCTGGCTCAGGACGACGACGCCGACGTTCGGATGCGTGGAGCGAAGCTCGCCGGCAAAGCGGATGCCCTCGTCCGTATTGGTCGGCGGCATCCGGATGTCCGTCAGCACGACGTCAGCGCCTGATTCGAGGACGGCCTCCCGCAGCGAATCGAGGTCGTCGCAAACGGCCACGAGCTCGATGTCCTCGACGCCTTCGAGCGTGCGCGTGATTCCCTCGCGGGCAATGAAGCTGTCCTCGCCGAGAATCACCCGGATCGTCATTTCCTGAGCCCCCTCTGCCCGCTTGGCAATGTGATCGCGTCAGGGATCGGGATCGTCCCGCGGACCCGAGTTCCCTCTCCAGTCGTCGAGACGACCTCGAGCACGCCGCCGACCGCGCCGATGCGGTCTCGCATGCTTGTCAGGCCCATCCCATCCAACCTTGTCGGCCCCATCCCCGCTCCATCGTCGCTGATCTCGAACTCGATGTTCTCGTCGCTACGCTCGAGGTTGACGGTGACCCGTGCCCCCGGGCCGGCGTGCTTGACCGCATTCTGGATTGCCTCGGTAGCGCAGAAGTAGGCGGCTGCTTCGACGGTGGGCGTACAGCGCCCGATGCCCTCGTCGACGACGTCGATCGGGATCTGCGCCGTCAACGCCACGGAGCGAAGCGCGTCGGGAAGCCCTCGCTCGACCAGCATCGTCGGATAGATGCCGTGTGCGAGGACTCGCAGCTCCTCGACGGCTGCCGCTGCATCTGCCCGGATCTCCTCGAGCTGCTCTGGGATGTGGCCCTTGTTCGCCGACTCCTGTGCCAGGGCCAGCTTGATCTGGATCGCCATCAGGCGCTGCTGCGCCCCGTCGTGGAGATCGCGTTCCAGACGAAGGCGCTCGTGCTCGGCGGCGTCGACGATCCTCGCCCGGGACGCACGCAGCTCGTCCACGAGGCGCGTGTTCTCGAGCAGCATCAAGGCGGTGGCCGCCAGTCCCTCTACCACCTCCGCGTCCATGTCCAGCGCAGGATCGTGAATCAGTGCGGCCACCGGTCGGCCGCTGCGGAGGACCGGGGTCACGGAGGTATCTGGCGAATCCGTCGGCAGATCGACAGGTGCACCCAGCACGTCGACGTATGCGCCCTGCTCGGGAGCCCAGAGGACGAGCCTCAACCCGGGATCTCCCAACGCTTCGCCGATGAGGCTCTCCACGCGCGCGGAGTCGAGCGGCTCCGCGCTCGCCCGAGCCGCGACCATCCCGAGGCTCGTCGCCGCGAAGATGCGTCCGCGTATCTGGCCGACGAGCAAGGCGCCGGGAATCGCGAGCGCCGCCACGGCGACCAATGGCCGGAGGGCGTCACCGCCGCCTACGTGGAGTATTCGCACGAGGAAGACGTAGACCACCTGGATGCTCACGAAGGCCACGAAGGTGTAGAGCAGCGGCGTGATCGCCCGGCGGCGGAGGCGGGACGGCGCCTGCAGCTTCTGAACCAGCAGGGCCACTGCTCCGACGAAGACGAACAGCGTGAGCCAGATGATCAAGCCGTTGACCGCTCCCTCGACGGCGGCAGACGAGCTGACGAGCTGAAAGGCGTTGGTCGGGCAAGGGCCGTCGCACTGCGCGAGCACGCCGGCTGGGGGCAGAGTCTCGCTCAGGGCGATCGCCGCCGCCCACGCGACCAGGCTCGCAAGGGTGGCTGCGGTGATGAACCAGCGATCGAGCGCCGATCGGAGCCGGTCGCGCGGGAAGCAGAGGAAGACGTACATGAGGTAGACGACGAAGGCACCCAGCACGACGCGTCCCAGGGAGTACACGATGGGTGTAGCCGACGCCATCAGGGAGGTGGCGGCGAAGAGGAAACCGACCCCGGCGACGAGTGGGCCAAGCCGGCTGGTCGGCCGTAGCCACCACGTGTAAACCCCGACCGCGACATACGACGCCACGATCAGCCCTCGCAGGATCGCCGTAATCTCCGGTTGCCGAAGCACGGGGCTTCGCGCAACCAGCCACACCGTGACCGCGGCGGCGATCGCCCCGATCACAACGAGCGCGAGCGCTTGGAACGCACCCGCGGGCGGAGGCTGACTCGCCTCCGCGGCAGGCGCCGATGCCAGCGCCGAGGTTCCCTCGGTCAGCTCAGCCACAATCGTCACAAAGGTAACGCGATTGAGCTCTGGTTGCAGACCGGAGTCGTGCGGTGGTGACCGCCGGTGAGTTCACCTCGTGATTTGGGGTGCCAGCCTCATTGCTGATCAGCGGCGTCTGCGGGAGAGTGCTCGCATCGCTGCCGTGGCCCCTTATCCGGCATCCGTCTCGAGCGAGGCAGGCTCGATCCAACCGTGGATCTCGATGCTTCGCTCGGTCCTCGGTGCCGACGGGATCGAGCGCATGCGCGCAGACGCCGAGCACAGACTCGCGGCGCTGGGCACGACTACCGCGGATACCGCAGCGGAGCTGCTAGTCGAGATCGCGAGGATTCTGTCCGCCGACAGCGCGAACCCGCACGAGAGCCCCTCCAGGCAGCCACGTCTCGGGCTCATCGCCGACACCTACCAACCTAACAAGGGGCAGATGGCGGAGCTGCGGGCTCGCACCGACGCACTCGCGCCGATCGACGCCTGGGCCGCATCGCTCACCGACGCGGAGCTGCGCGTACTGCAGCTCCTTTCCACTCATCTGACCTTCAGAGAGATGGGGACGCGGCTCCACCTCTCGCGCAACACGATCAAGACACACGCGATCTCGATCTACCGCAAGTTCAGCGTGTCCAGCCGCAGCGCGGCGATTAACCGAGCCGCCGAGCTCGGTCTTCTGGGTGTCCGACCTTACCTTTGAAACGCCTCACATCCGTCCCAACTCGGCGCTGATGCGTTTGCGATCACTGTCGTGCAGCCCGAGCCCCTTGTGGCGGAGCAGCCCGAGCCAGCCCGCGGTGGCCGCTCCCGGCCTACGGTGAAGGCGCTAGCCGGAGCCCTCTGGCCGTCTGCCCACGCGGCTGACGAGGAGCGCGATGACCGTCACCAGGTACAGCTGGCCGAGCAACCCTTCGAGAACGGCCAGCGTCCTCGCGAAGTCCCCGGCGGGGCTGTAATCGCCGTAGCCGATGGTGGCCATCGTGATGTAGCTGAAGTAGAGGCGGATCGCCGCTGTGCCGTCGGTTCCCTGCGCGAAGAAGGAGCCCGATCCGAGCTTCGCCGCCGATCCATAGGCGAACGAGAAGAGCAGACCCAGCAGCAGGTAGATGCAGATCGCGCCGACGATGGACTGGCCGTTCACCTCACCCTGATCGACCACACCGAGCGCGATCACCGCCATGATCGTCGCCGCGAGTACGAACCCGACGAGCCACACCGCTCCGGCGCCTTCCTGGCTACTTGCGGTCTCGGCGACCACCGCAACCGCTACGCCGATCGCGATCACAAGCAGCGTCCTGGGGAGATTCCAGCCGAGGCCGGACGTCCAGATGGTCACGATGAGCGTGCCGCAGAGGAGTAGCCCGAGAGCGCTCAGCGCCCAGGTCTCCTCCGGCGCGGTCATGACGAACACGAACGTGGCCAGGATGAGAAGCAGCACGAAGCGGTAGCTATGGCTCGCGTGCAACCGGGCCACGCGCGATCCCGGGCGCCACGATCGTCCGCTGGCGCCGTGGCGCACCATCAAACCGAGACGGCGACCGGATCGGCTGAGAGCAAGCGGACGAGCATTCCGATCTCGATTCCGGGAAAGAGCCCGTGCGGGCCCAGCGACTCACGGTGAGGCTGGACGACCCGCCGCGCGATCGTCACGGCGCTGACGACCGAGACGCGAAGGCGATCGGCCAGCATGGTGATTGCGGGTGGATGTGACTATGAAGCTTTCGATCGGTGGTCGCCACGGATATCAATTCGCGCCGGCACTCGGCCGTCCTTCGCGGTGACCCTGCAGACCGACGAGGAAGGAATGGAGGGAGCCCTCTGACGGACGAACCGCCGCCGGCCGCCGCCCGCGTGGCGGCGGCCGGGTTGGCGAGACCTAGGAAGGGTCGGGCTTGATGATCCCGAACGTTGCGCCTTGCGGATCGCGGAGGACGCCGATGCGACCCACCTTGGGGACGTCCATCGGCTCCATGAGCGTGGAGCCGCCGAGCTCCTTTGCTTTCTCTGTCGTCGCGTCAGGGTCGTCGACCGCGACGTACGGCTGCCAGTGCGGCTGCATCGAGTCGTCGGGAAGGGTCATCAGTCCGGCGATGCCGGTCTCGCCGCGGTTGAAGATCCTGTAGCCGCCGTACTCAGGCCCCATATCGCTGGTTGTCCAGCCGAAGACCTCGCCGTAGAAGCGCTGCGCCTCGTCGGGGTCGGTCGTTCCGAGCTCGTCCCACACGAAGACGCCCTCGGAGCCGGGCCCTTGGCGCTCCGGCTCGTACGCGCTGATGTAGGCGCCCTGCGGGTCGGCAATGATCGCGATGCGTCCGACCTCGCCCATCTCGAATGGACCGGCCGCGAGCTTCCCGCCCGCGCTCTTCGCCTTCTCGATCGTCTCGTCCAGCTTCTGCACCCGGACGTGACTCAGCCAATGCGGTGGAGGCGCTCCCTCCATGGCCTTGCTGAAGCCGCCGTGGCTCTGTCCGCCTGACGAGATCATCGTGTAGTCGGCCTCGCCGGGCTTGAACACCTCCGTGTCCCAGCCAAACAGCTGCGTGTAGAAGTCCTGCGCCTGCTTGGGGTCGGAGGAGACCTGCTCGTGCCAGACGAACTTGCCGACCGTCGTTGCGACTGTGCTCATCTGTTCGACCTCCTTGTAGGTGTCTGTCGTTCACGCTTCCGGAACATCTCCGGTTTCGGGAAGTGAGACTCCGACCGAAGCCGGAACTCATCGCCTTGCGCGACTTCGATGATGTTCTTCTCGCCCTCGATCAGAGTCGATTATCGATTCGCGTCTCTGGCGAGGCGAGGCCGTGGCCCGGTCCCACTTCTTTCCGCATCGAAGTTGCGCCATCTCGGGTCAGCGGTGTGGGTCGGCCTCAGTCGAGCAGGCTGCCGTCGTAACACCGCCCTCGTGGCGGAGCATGAGGATCTCCACTTCCTTCGACCTCGAGACAGCCATGTCAGCTCGGCTCGACCCAATACACTGCTCTGCCTCGGCTGGCGACGACGGCCGGTTGCGCGCGAACGAGGGCGGGTATGGCAGACGTGGGCGGAAGAGTGGTGCGGACGACCGCGGGTGAAGCTGGACGCTCGTGGTGGGGACCCGGTGACATGTACACGTTCCTCGTGACGGGAGAGGAATCGGGTGGCTCGATGTTCGCGCTCGACTGTTTGGTCGGCGTCGGCGGCGGGCCGCCGCCCCACCGGCACCTCGTCGAGACGAGCTTTTCATGATCAGCGAGGGCACCATCACGTTTTCCGCGGGCAGCGAGAGCCGATCGGTTTCGGCCGGGCAGTCCGTCTTCGTGCCGCGCGGCACGGGCCACTCCTACCGAAACGACGGAGCGAAGCCGGCGAGGATGATCGCCGTATACACCCCTGCGGGGATGGAGGGGTTCCGCGATGTATGCACGCCGGTTGACGATCCCACTGGTCCGCCGCTGCCGTTGACCGACGAGCTGATCGCACGGATGCTCGAGGCGGGGCCGCGCTACAACGTCGAGTGGATCGACTGAACGCTTGCGTGTCCGAGCGGGGCGGCGATGTCGTTCACGGACTCGAGCACGCTGGATCGAAGGGACCTAGGGCGGTCGGCGGCAAGCGCTCTGATTGCAGCTCCGACTCGATCACCGCGACGGGAACAGGGCCCGCACGTTCACCCTTCTCGGTTTGCGGTCGTCGCCACCTGGGTCGGGAGGCCGAGGCGGGTGAACAGCGCCGGCTGGCGGGCGAATCCCGTGATCCCGTCGATCCGGTCGCCGCGAATGGCGAACACCATGACGCCGTAGGCTTCGAAGACGCCGTCGCCTTGTTCGTCGGCGTAGGCGGCGAGCGTGGGTTGGCCGTTGGCGCGCGTCGGGACGAGCTGGATCCTGTCGAGACGGCCCTCGAGTGGGGCGGTGGCGAAGAATCTGCCGATCTGGACGCTGCCTTCAAAGCGCGCGGCCTCCGGGGGCATCGTGAGAAGCGCGTCGTCGGCGAGGAGCGCGACGATGCCGTCGAAATCGACCGCCGCCCAGGCCTCCTGGAAGCGGCGCATGACGCGCTCCTCTTCTGCCGCGCTCGCCGGCGCGTGCGCGCGTGCGAGGCTGCGCTCCTGACGCTCGCGCTGGAGGCGGTCGCGGCCGCGCTGCAGCGCGCTGTTGACGGCCGGCACGGTGTCGTCGAGGAGGTCGGCGACCTCGCGCGCCGACCAATCGAGGACGTCGCGCAGCACGAGCGTTACGCGCTGCTTAGGTGGCAGCAGCTGCATTGCAGCCACGAACGCGAGCCCGATCCGCTCGCGCTCCTCCACGGACTCCTCCGGCCCGGCGGCCGGCGAGGCCACGTCGGCCAGCAGCTGGTCCGGGTACGGCTCGAGGTGCGCGTCGACCGCGGCGGCCGAGTCCCGGCTTCGCTGCTCCAACATGCGCAGGGAAACGTTGGTCGCGATCCGGTACAGCCACGAGCTGAGCGGCGCTCGCGGCTGGAAGTGGTCGATACCTCGCCAGGCCCGAAGCATCGTTTCCTGCAGCGCATCGTCGGCGTCGTGCAGCGAGCCAAGGATGCGGTAGCAGTGCCGGTGCAGCGGCTGCCGGTGGGGCGCGGTCAGCCGGACGAACGCCTGCTCGTCGCCGGCCTGGGCGGCGACGAGTATGGATTGGTCCAAGGCGGTCGCTTCCAATCGACACTCAGGCGTTGGCCGGGGGAACCGGCGGCGGCCCACCCAGTTCTGTCCACGGTGACGGATCGAACGCGCTCGGCACAGCGCCGAGCGCCACGAAGCGGATGCCCTCGTCGCCGGGGACGATCCGGCGCAGCTGCTCGGGACCCACCCGCACCATCAGGCCGGGCCGCAGCTCGAAGGCCTCGCCGTCGGCGTACAGGAGACCGGAGCCCTCGAGCGGGATGTACACCTCCTCCTGGTTTGCGTCCTCCACGCTCGCGTCGTGCCTGTGGTTGGGGTAGCCGTCCCAGTTCGGAGGCAGCGTCATCACCTGCATGCCCCAACCGGTCACGCCCAGAGACGCCCGGGCCCTCCGCGCGAGCCCGCCGTAGATCGGCTCCATCTCCTCGAACGATGCCACCGTCACGTCCACCATGCCGCTCACCTCCGATTGGTTCGGCCCGGCCCCCACGTGGGTCCGTTCAGGCCCTCACCGATTCCAATCCACGGCTCGACAGAAACTCATCGGTCAGGAGTTAGCTTTCTGCGTGAGATCCATGCCGCGGCCGACAACTAGGTTGCTGGGCCGAAGCGCCGCTTCAGGTTCTCGAGCTCGCGGAGTAGCGACGCGTGCTGGCTTTCGAACTGCTCATCGGGCTGGCCGGGTGCCTGGAACATCGTGAAGGTGAAGGCGCTGCCGCCTGCCGGGGTGGGGACGACGCGGGTGGGGAAGCAGATCAGGGCGTCTTCGTTCGGGCCGGCAAGCATGTCGATCACGCCCGACTCAGGGTCGGCGCGGATCTCGAAGAAGAACTCGCCGAGTCCGTTCACAACCTTGTGCCGGCCGTCGACAAGTCTCAGCTCGCCCGCAAACTCAGTGGCCCACTCGGGCAGCTTTTCGATGTCGGCGAGGTAGGCGAAGACTTCGTCGGGGGGTGTGGCGAGCGTGGTGGTGACGGTGTGATGTCTCATGTCTCGATCCACTCCTTCAGTCCCTGCTTGACAGAAGCGAGCCGCCGTTCGCCGAGCCGGTCCTGCGCGAGGGCGCCGAGCTCGGCGAGCGTGCGCTCCGCCACCGGTTCGAATCGGCGCGCCTTGGCGGTGAGGACGATGCGAAACGCACGCCCGTCGTCGGGGTCGCGCTTGCGGGACACGAATCGCGCGCGCTCGAGTAGGCGGACCATCGTGGTCATCGTCTGTTTGCTCAGCCGCGCCCGGCGCGCGAGCTCGCCCATGCGCAGGCCGTCCTCTTCGAACAGCGGCACCAGGATCGAGCCGTAGCTCGGCCGCACCTCGCCCCAGCCGGCGGTGCGGAACCGCTCCTGTAGGAGCTCGTTCCAGCGCTGGGTGGCCTTGGCGAGCAGGAAGCCGAGATCATCTCGATCCACAGATAGTCTTATATCAGACTATTAGGGTCCGAAGGCCCTGCGCGCAAGCTGAACACGAGGCGGCTCTTCGCCGCGCGGTGCGGACGGTTAGGGCCCGACGGGCAGGAGTCGCCGATCGCCGGCATGCCGGGCCTGGCGTGCGGCGATGGGAAGGCTGAAACCGACGCGAGCGCCGCCGCCGGCGCGATTCTCAGCCCAGATGCGGCCCCCCTGCGCCTCGATCAGACCCCGCGCGATCGCGAGGCCCAGGCCGGCTCCTCCCCCTCCGCTCGTTCGCGCCAAATCAGCGCGCCAGAACCGGTCGAACATCCGCGCCTGAGCCTCCTCCGTGAGGCCGTCCCCGGTGTCCTCGACCACCACCTCCAGCTCCTCGCCAACGGGTCTTGCCGTGACGACGACGGAGCCGTCGGAGGGCGTATGCCGGAGCGCATTGGTCAGCAGGTTGAGCAGGACCCGCTGCACGTGTTGCGGGACACATCGCACGCCGGGGAGCGGTTCCGCGAGCGCCAACTCCAGCCGCACGCGACGCGCACGCGCGTCGGCCTCGAGGCCCCGGACGCACGACGTGACGAGCTCGCCGAGCGGCGTCTCGCGCAGCTCGAGGGTCAACGCGCCGGCGTCGATCTGCGCGAGCTCGAACAGATCGTCGATCAACACGCCGAGCGCAGAGGCCTGCTCCCCAAGCGCCGGTAGGTATTCATCCGGCTGCGCGAGGCCATCTTCGATCGCCTCGAGCATTGCCCGAATCGCGGAAAGCGGCGTACGCAAGTCGTGGCTCGCCCAGGCGACGAGCTGTCGCCGTGCGTCGAACAGCTGCTCGACACTCGTCGCCATCTCGTTGAACGACGCACCGAGCCGGGCGACCTCGCGTGGTCCGTCGCTTGGCGCGCGTGCAGTCAGCTCGCCTGCGGCAAGTCGCGCGGCGGCCTGTTCGAGGGAATGAACGCGATGCGTGATCGACTGACCCAGCAGGAGCGCCGCGACGAGCGCCGTCGACGCCGACGCCGCCGCGACCTCGAGCAGCTTGACGTCGTCGTGCATGTGAAACATGACGAGGCCGCCCAGCGTCACCGCCGCGAGCGGGAGCGTGACAGCGACGAGCGCAAGCGCGGCGATCTGGAGCCTGAGGGTGGGCAGCAACCGCAGCGCGAAGGTGATTGCGAGACCGGCGGTCAGCGTGCTCAGCGCGACGATGACCGCGAATTCGGTCACGGACTGAACCGATAGCCGACGCCCCAAACCGTCTCGAGGAACCGTGGCCGCGACGGGTCCTCCTCGATCTTCTCGCGCATGCGCCGGATGTGAACGGTCACGGTGCCGGTATCGAGCGCGTTCGTGTATCCCCAGACGCCGTCCATCAGCTGCTCGCGGGAGAAGACGCGCCGCGGATGCGAGAGGAGGAACCAGAGCAGATCGAACTCCTTCGCGGTCAGCTTGAGCAGCTCGCCGTCGCGCCGAACTTCGCGGGCGGCCGAGTCGACCTCGAACTCACCGAAGACGGCGCGCTCGGACTCGGCAGGAGACTGACGGCTTCGGCGGAGGACGTTGCGAACACGGACTGCGAGCTCCCGCGGGGAGAAGGGCTTGGTCACGTAGTCGTCTGCGCCGAGCTCCAGGCCGACGATCCGGTCGGTCTCGTCGCCGCGTGCGGTCAGCATGATCACCGGTAGCTCCGACCGCGAGCGGATCCAGCGGCACAGCTCGAGGCCGTCGGTGCCAGGGAGCATCACGTCCAGCACGACGAGCTCCGGGCTCTCGGCCTCGAGGATCTCTCGCGCCTCGTCGCCGGTCGCCGCCTCGTGCGTCTCGTAGCCGTCACGGCGCAGGTAGCGGACGACGACGTCGCGGACGATCGCCTCGTCGTCGACGACTAGAACGCTTGGCATGAACACATTCTGGCTGTAACGAGCCTGTCTCTACTCAGAATTCAGAAATCCGTAAGGGGTGAAGGGACCGGCACGGTGAGCGTCGCGCCGGCCCCCAACGGTCGCTTAGGAGTGCGAGACGTGGATCACGGGGCACTCGAAGCTCTTGATCACTCCGATGTCCGTCGCTGCGCCTCCTGCGATGGCCGCGGCGACCTCCTCGTCGCTGTCGAAGTCGCCGCTGTCGTTCGTGTCGTACTGCGCAACGGCGGCGGCGTAGTCCGCGAACTGCAGTCCGTGCACCCTCCAACGACCGCCGTTGAAGCCGGGATCACCCGGGGCGGCCGTGGCGACGTTCGGCTGCAAGCCGAAGAACTGGTAGATCGTGTCGAAGCTCGAGTCCGGCGCACCGGTCCTCGAGAGATCGGTGGGCGTATTGACCGTGCGGTACAGCTGACCGTCGACGTAGAACGCCGGACCTGTCACGCCACCCGATCCGCCGGCCGTCGCTGCTCCCGCGAACGCAAGGACCGCGAGCCCTGAAGCGAGTGTTGCCAGTAGGAGACTCCTCATGCCTTCCTCCTTGTTCGCTGTGATGTGCCAATCCGGAGAGTTGGATGAGGATGGCAGCGAGAGCTTGCGCAGCCCTTTCACGCGGATTACGAAGATCTGAAATCTTCAGCCCACGGTCTCGAGATGCCCTCTGGGTGAGCGGCGAATGATCGATCGCTCACCGTGCGCGTCCCTTAGCGGGAACAACGACGGGATCCTCCGCGGCAACAACGTGATCAAACTGGTGCCCGAGGAGTCGGTCTTGAAGCTCCGCATCGGTGACCGGATTTGGATCAAAGCCGCAGAGTTCGATCGCCTCTCGGCGGCGTTCTTCGCTGAGATAGAGCGCAAGTTGGTTAAGGGTTGAGCTGAGCGTCCGGCGTTCGTTTCTCCGGCTTCAACGGCTCCGTCGTCCACCTCGAAAACCACGACGTCGCGATGATCGCCGTCTCGCGCGCGCCGCTCGAGAAGCTCCAGACCTACAAGCGCCGCATGGGCTGGAGCTTTCCGTGGGCATCCTCGTTCGGCAGCGACTTCAACTACGACTTCGACGCCTCGTACACCGAGGAGCAGCAACGCCAGGGAAACATCGAATACAACTACCGGTCGATGGACGTGAAGCCGGTCCTGGAAGCGGGCGAAGAAGGCCCTGTCGCCGAGTTCGCGGCCATGGTCGGCACCGACGCGGCGACGTACACGCGGGAGGCGCCCGGGATGAGCGCGTTCGCGCTCGAGGACGGAGTCGTCTCCCACACCTACTCCGCCTACGCCCGCGGAGTGGACGCCCTCTGGGCATGTACCCGTGGCTCGACCGGGCACCCAAGGGGCGCAACGAGACCGGGCCGTGGTTCCGTCGCCACGACGAGTACGGCCAAGGCTGAGACACGCGCCTCGTCTGATCTCGACTACTGGCGTTCGCGGTCAGCCTGGCCGTCACCGGCAGGGCGTGACGCTCGAGATGAGATGAGGCGTGCGGCGATCGGCAGCGCGAACTCCTCGCCGTCCGCGTAGCCGCGAACAGCGTTGGCCATCACCGCGCGGATGGCCTCGAGCCGGTCGGGCGGCTGCGCACGCAGCACTGCGGCGGTGCGGACTCCGGCGTTGAGCTGTGCTTGGAAGAGGAAGTCTGCGCTCGGCACGCGCCAGAGCGCGGTGACGGTGTCCATGCGCAGCGAGCCGGTGTCGAACCCGCAGCCCGCGAGCGCCCGGCGGCACTCGTCGCGATCGGAGAACACGTGGTAGCTCGGCCCTTCAGGTCCCTCGACTGCGAGTGCGTGGGCGGCGAGAGCGGCCTCGGTGATCTCGTCCTCGGCGTTGCCCTGCGCCAGCCAGGTGGTGAACGCAAGCCGCCCACTCTGAACGAGGACTCGGTGCACCTCAGCGAGCGCGAGCTCCGGCTGCGAGACGTGCAGGATCCCGAAGTTCATCGTGACCGCGTCGAACGACGTGTCGGGGAACGGCAGCCGCAGCGCATCGCCCACCACGAACGTGAAGTCGGGACAGCGCATGCGAGCCCGCTCGACCATCGCGGTCGCGACGTCCACGCCCACCGGATGCGCTCCGCGTGCCGCAGCCGCCTCGGAGACGAAGCCCGGCCCACACGCCACGTCGAGAAGCCGCGACCCCGCGCGCACTCCCGCGGCGTCGAGGAGCGGCTCGACGAACAGAACCGTGTCGGTCCAGTACTCTTCGTAGCGGGCCGCCGCGCGTTCCCAGCCCGCGCGCTCAAACTCCGCGAATGCGTCACCGCTCATCGGCCGCACTGTACGGCCGCACACACGTTCGGAGATGTCCCAGTTGTCGTCGTTGAGTGCAGTCGGGGGTCCGCCGGCGGTAGAGCCGAACGGTCGAGCGGCGGCGTTGACTGCGCTGACCTTCGTCCGGTCGGTTCGCTGGGGCGCCTCGGCGTCCGCGGCACAAGGCGTCCGGGTCAACGCAATCGCGCCGGGCCCAATCCTTACCGAGCGACTCCAGGCAGCAGGGAAAGACGCGCAAAGCAAGGCCGGCCTCGCGATGCCGATGCGCCGGATCGGACAGCCCATCGAGGTCGCCTCCGCCGCAGTGTGGCTGTGCTCCGACCAGGCTTCCTTCGTGACGGGAGCGACGCTGGCCGTCGACGGTGGCAAGCTCGCGGGTACACCGCCCTCCAGCGCCCCCCGGGGACGCCGACCCTCGACGCGCGCGGATCGGGGCGGCGCGTCTTCTCCTCGATGAGTTCGTGCTTGCGAGCGAACTCGGAACCGGCTTCAGGCTCGATCGGGAAGGCAAGTGCCACTCTGCGGTGAGGCGATACTTGGGGTCAGCAGATCTTGTGTACCCGATTCGCCCGGAGGTCTGAGACCCACAAGCCTCCGGCGAAGGGCTCGTGGTAGTTGGGGCTGAAATCCACCGGGACCTTCGTCAGCCTCGGCGGCATTTCCGCTGCGTCTATGCGCGCCAGCCCGCCGTTCGCCGTGACCCAGACAACGCCGGCGGCGGAGGAGACGTGGCCTGGTTGAGTCTGCAGCTCCATGACCGAGATTCGCCGCACACCAGAGGTCGCGATCCGCAGGAGCCGCCGCGCTGGACGGTCCTGTTTACGGACGGGGCGGCTGCCGAAGAATGGCTGCGGAACCCAAACCGCTCCGGGCGTTAGCGCCAGTGACCAGCCGGAGCCGTCGATGCGTTGCACGAAGAGGACACGGCCTGCGGCGGACAGCTTGACGACGCCCCACCAACCTACTGACCAAAGTGACCGTCCATCGCCATGCAATGCGATTACCGTCGCCTGCGCGGGGAGTTGCACCCGGCGGACGACAGCGTTTCGTCTCGGGTCGATCTTGTAGACGAACCGCACTCCGGCCCGCTCCGAATGGCCGGGCGGGAAGATATCCGCGCCGCCGACCCACACGGCGTCCGACGTGGTCGCAATCTTGGACCCGAGGGTCTGTGGTCCGCGAATAAGGCGCAATACCCGGCCGGTTGTCGGATTGATACGAAGCAGTCGGCCTTGATATGCCCGATTGTTCGTCTCGCCCGTTACCCACAGCGAGCCAAAGCCGAAGGCCAGTTGGTAGGGGTTGACCGGAAGACGAAAGATTCGCTGCACTCGGCCCGAACGTGCATCGATCCGAACGAGCGCGCCGCGACCACTTGGGTGGGTTGACGCGATCGCAACCCAGAGAGTGTTCTTCGCGAGCAGCAAGAATCCAGGTCGCCCGGGCATCCGCAGTGTCTGGACAACCCCTGCGCCAGAAGAGCTGGAACAGCTCAGCGATTCTCGCGTCTGCGCCTGGAAGCCGGATTTCGCCCGGCCCACGGAGACCCCACAGCCGATCGCAACGAAGATCGTGCACGCGACGCAAGCGGCCGCGATCTGCTTAAACCTCAGTCTCATCACGATTTCTTACACCGCCCGAGCCGAGCAGGTTCCGGTGCGTGGACGCAGATTGGAACGAGTGACCGCGGGTGGACGCACGTGGTCGCGATGGTGTTCCCTCAGGGTTCCCTCGAATGTCGCCAGAATCGAACTTGCCGAGGAAGTCACTGTCCCGCTGCGGTCGCGCGGTCGAGGCGGAGCACCCAGCCGGGTCTCAACCGCCACTCATCGGCGAGCCGAGCGGCTTGGCGCGATGATGGTGTCATGTTCCCACTCGACGAGCTCGCCCCCGGACTCTGGCGGTTCACGGTCACCCGGAACGGCATCCCTCCAACTATGACGGAGTACGCCCTGCGCGACGGCGAGGACACGATCCTGGTCGACTCGCTCGTCGCTGGCGAGGCCGAGCCGCTGCTGGCGGGGCTCGACGAGATCGTGCGCGGACGCGTGCGCATCCTCGTCACAACCCCCTTGCACGTGCGCGGCTCCGAGCTTCTCTGGCGGCGCTGGCGCAACCGGCACGAGGTCACCATCTTCGGGCACGAGCACTGCGCCACGCGGCTCGATGACCGCTCCGCCCTCCGGCCGCTGCGCGGCGGCGAGACGCTCGACGGCGGCGTGCGCGCGCATTCGATCGGGCGGCCGCGGTGCGCCGAGATCCCGTTCGAACTGCCGTCGCACCGCGCCCTGGCCTTCGGCGACACCGTGCTCGAGATCGACGGGGAGCTGCGCGTATGGCCGAGGCACCGCGAGAGCGAGCGTCGCCGCACCTGGTATGAGCAGCGCTTCCTACCGACGCTGGGCGCGTTGACGCGGCTCGACGTCGAGCGGGTGCTCGTCACGCACGGCGAGCCGGTGCTTCGCGACGGCGCCCGCGCGCTGGCGGCGAGCCTGGCACGGCCGCCGTGGAGCAGGTCGTCGCTGTATTGATCGCGGCTGCGGGCCTCACCTGGGAGGACACTGCGGCCCCCACCGTTGCCGACGCCTTCCGTATGGCTGTCGCTGCCGTGCAGCTCTTCGTCCGTCAACCGCTGGCTGATTGCCCGCGGCCACGGCCACCCCGTCGTGCACGAACTGCACACGCACTAGCCAAACGCGGCTTGCCAGTTCACGGCGAGACGGATCTGGGCGCAACCGACGGAGACGGATTTGGACGCTTCTATGTTGTCAAGGCGGGGGTTGGGATCTCGCGGAGGCGGCGGTAGAAGTAGCGGGCGAGGGCGCGTTTGACGCAGCGGCGTGCTTCGCGGGCGGTCTTGCCGGTGACGAGCAGGCGTTGGTAGTAGGCGGTTGTTTCGGCGTGGTGGTGGATCCGGGCGAGCGCGATCACGTGCAGGGCCCGGTTGAGCTGGCGGTCGCCGCCGCGGTTGAGTCGGTGCCGTCGTTGTTGGCCGCTGGAGGCGTCGAGGGGGTTGGTGCCGGCGAGCGCGGCGAAGGACGCTTCGCTTGCCATCCGGTCGGGGTCGCCGCTGGAGACGAGTAGCTGCGCGGCGCAGACCGGTCCGACGCCGCACTCGGCGAGCAGAGCGGGCGCGACCTCGGTCAGGATCTCGAGCAGTCTGCGGTCGATCTCCGTCACCTCGTGGCTGAGTTGCTCGGCCCGGCGGCCGAGCCTGCGCACGACCGCGGTGCCGACATCGTCACCTGGCCGAAGCCGAGCCGCCGCTCGCGCGAGCCGCTCGCCGCTGAGCGGGCCGAGGCGCTGACGCAGCTGCTCGGGAGCGGTCACGACGAGCGCGTTCAGCTGGTTGAGGGCGGCCGTGCGCGCCTGGATGGCGCTTCGCCGCTCGAGCAAGAGCAGCCGCAACTCCTCGCGTCGACCGCCACCGCGAGGAAGGCAGAGCCCTTCGCCGCTCAGCAGCCGTCGCGCGGCCAACGCCGCGTCGATCAGATCGCTCTTACCGCGGCGGCGCTCCTGGCGACGCGGGCGCTCGCACTCCCAGACCGCGACGCCAGCCAGCTCGAGGAAGCGGACGAGCCCGGCCCCATAGCTGCCACAGCCTTCAACAGCGAAGGCGGGCGGGCCGAGCTCCAACGCCCAGGCGAGCAGCGCGCGATAGCCAGTCTCGGTCGTAGCGACCTCGCGGCTGCCGAGCTGGGCGCCGAACCGATCGAGAGCGACCGCAACGTGCACGTCTTTGTGCGTGTCGACGCCGATTGCCACCGTCCACTCCATCACCTAGCCTCCTTGCCGTCGTGTGGTCGACCGGCCTGGACAGGGCTGTGTCGGGCAAAAGGGACGCAGGCTTCTATCAGGTCACCGGCCAGTCGAGCGAAGCGACGGCGGGAGACAGGTCCAAAAGAAGGCAGGGCCGAAACCCGCCAGCTTGTTTGCGGGTCATCCCGCCGCCCCCTCGCACTCTCAGCCGCGCATCGGACAACCACGGCCTACCCGACGAGGCTACACAGCTTGTTTCCGCGGTTTTCGCCGCCCGGCGATTTGCCACCGGTTGCCACCGGTTGCGACCGCTAGGCTCCACAAACGCTCCATGCCTCGGCCGCGCAATCCCCTGACGGGTACGTCCCGTTCTCGAATAAGTCCAGAGAAGTTCCAGCTACTGCGCAGGCGTGAGCGAGAGCTGCCGTTCGAGGACCGATGCGATGAGTTTCCGGGTCGCCGCGGGTCTTATTTCGTGATCCGGTAGCGTCCGATCCGACGATGGGATCGGCTCGCGCGGGATCGTTCGAGTCCTACGGAGGGAGATGAGATGCCTGAACACAAGATCGGAACGCGCGAGGATTGGCAGGCGGCTCGGGACGAGCTCGCCAAGCTCGAGGCCGAGCAGGCGGAGCGAGACGAGGAGATCAAGAGAAAGCGTCGCGACCTCCCCTGGGTCCCGGTCGAGAAGGAGTACGAGTTCGACACCGAGGACGGCAAGAAGACCCTCGCCGAGCTCTTCGACGGGCGCTCACAGCTGCTCGCCTACAACATCATGTTCGGCCCCGACTACACGCTCGGCGCCTGCCCCGGCTGCACCAACCTGGGCGACGGGCTCGACGGCTCGCTCATCCACCTGAACCACCGCGACGTGACGCTGCTCTGCTTCTCGCGAGCGCCGATCGAGCGGCTGACCGCCTACAAGCGGCGGATGGGCTGGCAGTTCCCCTACGTCTCCACCCACAACACCGACTTCGCCTTCGACTTCGGCCTTGCGATGACCGAGGAGCAGGCGCAGCAGATTCCCGAGGTCAAGGAGATGATCGACAACCCGCCCGACTGGCTCGAGGAGTGGTCAGGCCAGGTCGGGGCCGAGCTCAAGGACGGGCTGCGCGAGGGCCCGAGCTGGATCGCTTTCGCGCGCGAGAACGGGACCGTCTACCACACCTACACGGTGATGGCGCCCGACCCGTTTGTCGCCCCGTACTACAGCTTCCTGCTCGAGCGAACGCCGAAAGTCCAACCCGCCGAGCCCCGCACTTGGCGGAAGGACGAGTACCCGGACTGACGCCGATCGGGACGGTTCGCGGCTCATAACCCGGCGCTGCCGTCGTGAGGGGCTCGCCCTCAGGGCCGGATCGTGACGCGGGCCAGACACCGAGTGGGCGTCGAGTGCCGAATGGTTCGAGTCCCGCCGGCGCCGTGCTAGTACTTCGCGAGGATGCCGCTCAGCCTCAGTCAGACGCAAACCCTTATCGCCGCTGCGCACGACCATGCACGCGCTAGCGCCTGGAAGATCGCCGTCGCTGTCGTCGACGAGGGCGGCCTCCTCGTCGCGCTTGCCCGAATGGACGGCGCGTTCCCGCTCTCGTCTCAGATCGCCGAGGCGAAGGCGGCAGGCACGGCGCTGTGGCACCGCGACGGCGAGCGGCTCGCGGCGAGTCGCGAGGCGTACGAGGGCTTCTTCGACGCGGTCAGCAGGCTCGTCCGGCTACCCCTGATCCCGGGACCGGGCTCGGTGCTGATCGAGGACGACGGTCGAGTGCTGGGCGCGGCCGGCGCAAGCGGCGCGAGCGGGGACGACGATCGTGCCTGCGTCGAGGCGGGCCTGCGCGCCGTCCTCCCCGGCTGGGCACCGGTCTAGGCTCGCACCGCGACCCGGGAGCTGAATCAGCTGGAGCGATTCTGCAGGAATCAGACTCTGAGGTGCGCTGTTGCTCGAACGCGCTCGAGTTCTCGTTTTGCCGACTTCGCGATACCTCAGCGCGGCGTGTTCGTCGTGGGCCGCGCCTTCTTCGCCTGAGGCTGCGCGCGTGATCGATCTCGTGCCTCCAGACTCGCCGGCGCCTGAGCGAGAACCGCGAACACGCAATCGTTCCGATCGCCGACCGGTCAGCGTGCCGTTCCGACGTATTCGATGCGGGTCGGTTGGATATCCCCGGCGTCGATCGCGGACTGCTCGTCAGCCTCGGTCGTGGCGGCGAGATCGGGAAAGAAGTAGGGCCCGTGTGTGAGAAGCTGGCGCT
>WNGF01000338.1_pt1 | contig 68995 bp, 65 predicted proteins | sample 5400641 | NCBI WGS metagenome assembly WNGF01 (sample SAMN13153371, study PRJNA577476) | soil metagenome | isolation source: 80 cm soil or saprolite under grassland replicate 2 | place: USA:California | collected 2016-06-15
CTCGCCGGTGTACCGGGTGAAGCGGATCTCGGCCGAGGTGTTCACGCCGTTGTCGCCGTTGGCGTACAGGAGACCGACCTGGCCGCTCGGCATGACCGCGGCGCTCGCGAACTTCGGCTTGGCGAGCGTCTCGGCGCTGGCCGGCTCCGGCAGCGGCGCGGGGACCGGCGTCGCGGCGCGTGGCAGCGCGGGCAGGCCCGCGCTGAGAATGGTGAACATCAGAGCGAGCGCGAAGACGCGGCGGCGCCGAACAGCCGCGGACATGCCGTCCCCTCCACGTCGCGTCGCTCCTCGAAGGAGACGGCGACCGAGTGCAGGGTCGCTGAACGTTTCAGAGAAGTCAATCTGATTTGTCTACCGGCTGACGGTGCTTATCTGTGTGATGAACTGGCGTACGAAGGAGCGCTGTGGTGTGAACGCGGTCAGCGAGGTCTCAGGATGAGCCTTCCCTCCAGCGCACCCAGACGTCCGCGCGACAGCGGCATCGGCTTGTAGTCGCCCTCGGCCCACAGCGTGGTCTGGTCGCCCCAGTGCTTCGAGAACGGCTGTCCGCTCTGGCCCGTGGGGATGATCGAGATAGACGCGTCGATGTCCGAGAGATCGACGATCTGCCGCTCCGACGCGTGGAGGCGCAGCTTGAATGGGCTGAGGAGCGAGTAGGCGCCGCTGTTCGGCGAGTAGCCGTCACCGGGCCGCCGCACGGGTCCGATGGTGAGCAGCAGGTCGAGCGGTTTCGCCGCGGACAGCGGGTGCTCGAACGAGATCGTGTGCATGTCACCCCATCGCCATCGCTCGGTGAGCGGGCCGAAGCGCGCGGCCAGATCGCGCGCGGCATCGTCCAGGGCCCGCGAGGCGATCGCGTCGCGGCCGCCGGATTCGGCGTCACTGAGGTCGACGAACCAGGGGCTCTCCCGTCTCGCGACGAGCGCGTACAGCGCGAACGTCGGTCGGCCGTTCGTGAGGTAGTCCTCGTAGAGAGGTGGGCCGAGCTTGTCGCGGAACGTCCGCTCGCACATCCGCGCGAGCCACGCTTCGTAGACCGCCGCTCCGGCCGAGTCGAGCCGCAGGACTCCGTCCCAGTCGCGCACGAGCCGCTGCGCGTCGGCGGCGAGCAGGCTCGACGGCCGCGCCGCGACCAATACGTCGCGGAAGCGCGTGACCGGCAGCGACGTGATGTCGTTCTGCAGCGCGCGGAAGCGCGCTACATCGGCGTCCGCCGTACCGGCGAGCGCGACGGAGAGATATTCGTAGCGGAAGCCCGGATCCCATTCGCCCGACCAGCCCGCTTCCGTCGGCCCGTTCACCGGACGGTTGTTGGCGTTGAGGATCACGCCGTCCTTTGGATCGAGCAGGAACGGGTTGTCCTCGGCCGGGCGGAGCCCGCGCCAGTCGTAGTCCCCGGTCCATCCGGGCGCCGGCATCATCCCGTCGCCGGCCTTGCGATCGGGAAGGCGGCCGACGAGCAGGTAGCCGATGTGGCCGTCCACGTCCGCGTAGCACGCGGACAGCGTCGCGCCGCTGAAGTCGGCGGCGGCCGCGCGGAACTGCGCGAAGCTCTTCGCGCGGATCATCCCGAGCACGGCCTCGATGGTCTTGGTCCCGTCGAGCGCGCTCCAGCGGAGCGCGAGCTGCGCCTTCTGTTCCTTCAATACCGGCGTGAGGATCGGGCCGTGCCTGGTGATGACGACGTCCTGCACGACCGGGTCCTTGCGGCCCTTCACCGTGATCGGCTCCCGCAGGAACGTCGCGGGCTCCATGCGCCCGGCGTAGTCGTAACGGCGGAAGTCGGTTGGGTCCTGCCGCTCGACGAACAGGTCCTGCGTATCGGCGTAGGCGTAGGTGAAGCTCCACGCGACCCGATCGTTGTGCCCGATGACGACGCCGGGCACGCCAGGGATCGAGAAGCCGATGACGTGCATCTCGGCGCCATCGTCGAGACCGAGCTCGTACCAGATGCTCGGGTTGCGCACCGGTAGGTGCGGATCGCCGGCCAGGAGCGGCTTGCCACTCTTCGTTCGAGCCCCGCTCAGGGCCCAGCAGTTCGAACCGAGGCCCTCGCCCGCGCCGGGGAGCACGCCGCGCAGCGCCGCGGCGCCGGACGCGCCGCTCGGTGATAGATCGCCGCTCGGTGATAGATAAGGAGCGACCATCGCCCAGGCGCGGGCGTCGCCCGGCGCCGCGACCGCGGCCGGATCGGGCATGAGCGTTCCGACGCTCTCCATCCCGATACGCGTCGCGATGCTCGCTCGCAGCAGCTCCTGCGTGTAGTTGCCCGCCGCGTCGTACACCTGCAGCTTCGCGATGGCCAGGGAGTCGAGCGGCGTCCACGGCTCGGGCCGGTATCCCAGGATCGTGAACTCCACCGGCAGGCTCTCCCCGTGCTGCTGCAGGAACTTGTTCACGCCCTCCATGTAGGCCTCGAGCCCCGCGACCGTCTCGGCCGAGATCACGGAGAGGTCGAGCTTCGCCGCGCGCGTCAGGCCGATCGTCCGCATGTAGCGGTCGGAATCGAGTGCCGGCTCCCCCAGCACCTCCGCGAGGCGTCCCTGCGCGGCACGGCGGTAGATGTCCATCTGCCAGAGGCGGTCCTGCGCCGTGACGTAGCCCTGCAGGAACCACATGTCGTGGGCGTCGCGCGCGAAGATATGCGGGACGCCGTACAGATCGCGGAGGACCTCGGCGCGCTCGTGCAGGCCGATGAGGCGGTCGTCGCCATCGATCGTCGGCAGCGGGCGAACGAAGACGATGCCGGTGACGGTCGATATCAACACGACGAGCGCGACGAGGATGATCGCCGCGATCAGGAGCGCGCGCCTCACTCGGCGACGTCCTCGAGGACGGCGAGCACGGCGCCGCCCTCCACCTTGGTCCCCGCGCTCGCGGCGATGCGCGTGACGCGTACGCGCGCGGGTGCCAGGAGCTCGTTCTCCATCTTCATCGCCTCGAGCGTCACCACCGGCGTGTCGCGATCCACGACGTCGCCTTCGGACACGTGCACGGCCTTGAGCAGCCCCGGCATGGGCGCGCGGAGCTCGCGGCGGCCGGCGCCGCCGTGCCGCAGGCCGCGCGCGGCCGCGAGGGTGCGCTCGTCGACGGCGCTGACGGCGATCTCGATGCCGTCCACGGCGAAGCGCATCGGGTCCCACAGCAGCAGCGTGATCTCGTGTGTCGCGCCATCGAGCGCGATGGACCACTGCCGCCCCCGCACGACCTCGCGCACGTCCGCCGCGACGACGGCGTCGTCGATGAGGACGTCCACGGGGGGCTCCGCCCCCCGACCCCCGCCGAGCTCCACACGCAACCGCCGCGTCCCGACGGTCACCTCATAGATCACGGAGCGAATCCTCTCTACCTGCGCGCGCCCACGCACCGTCGGGAACGGGAACAACTCGGCGCGTCGCGCGCGAGCGGACCGCCAATGTCGCGACGAGCGCCGCGGCGGAGAGCGCGGTACCGCTGAGCTCCGGCGCGTCGCGCGGCGGCCAATGTCGCGCCACGTACTCGATGTCGTACCGGCCGGCGACGAAATCCGGTTCCTCGAGAACGTGACGATGGAACGAAAGGCTCGTCGCGACGCCCGCGACGATCGTCTCGCCGATCGCGCGGCGTGCGCGAGCGAGCGCCTCGTCGCGGTCGCGGCCGTACGCGACGATCTTCAAGAGGAGCGGGTCGTACTCGCTGGGCACCGTCATGCCCGCGAAGAGGCCCGAATCGACCCGGATCCCCGGGCCGCTCGGCTCGCGGAGCAACGCGACCTCACCGGTCGACGGCACGAATCCGGCGACGGGATCCTCGGCGGTGATGCGGCACTCGATCGCCGCGCCGGTGCGGGTGATGTCCGCCTGAGCGAACGGCAGGGGCTCGCCGGCGGCGAGACGGAGCTGCAGCGCCACGAGGTCGAGGCCCGTGACCACTTCGGTGATCGGATGCTCGACCTGCAGGCGCGTGTTCACCTCGAGGAAGTAGAAGGCGCCCGTCTCGTCGACGAGGAACTCGACGGTGCCCGCGTTGCGATAGCCGGCCGCGCGCGCGATGCGGACGGCGGCGTCGCCGAGCCGCGCGCGGAGCGCGTCGTCGATGGACGGCCCCGGCGTCTCCTCGATGAGCTTCTGATGCCGCCGCTGGATCGAGCAGTCCCGCTCCCCCAGCCATACGACGTCGCCGCGCTCGTCGGCGAGGATCTGCATCTCGACGTGGCGCGCGCGCTCGATCTTTTTCTCGATGAACAGCTCGGGATTTCCGAACGCGCTCGCGGCCTCGCCCGTCGCCGTGCGCCACGCGCCATCGAGCTCGGCGGTGGATCGCACGTCGCGCAAGCCCTTGCCACCGCCGCCTCCCGCCGCCTTGAGCATCACGGGATAGCCGACGCGGTCCGCCACGCGACGGGCTTCGGCGACGTCCCGCAGCGGCGCGAGCGCTCCCTCCGCGATCGGCACTCCGGCATCGCGCGCGATGGCGCGCGCGCGCGTCTTCTCGCCCAGCGCCCGCTGCACGTCCGCGGGCGGCCCGACGAAGACGAGCCCCGCGTCACGCACCGCCGCGGCGAAATCGGCATTCTCGGCGAGGAACCCGTAGCCCGGATGGACGGCGTCGCATCCGGCGCGGCGCGCCACCGCCACGATCCGGTCGATCGCGAGATAGCTCTCGCGCGGCGCCGCCGCACCGATGTGATACGCCGCATCGGCGAGGCGAACGTGCAGCGCGTCGCGATCCGCGTCGCTGTACACCGCGACCGCGCGGATGCCGAGCTCGCGGCACGCGCGTATTACCCGGACCGCTATCTCGCCGCGGTTGGCGACGAGGACCGATCTAAGTGAGGTCGGGCGGTTTGGCGTAGGGGCTGTCCCACTGCGCGTAGGTGCCATCGATCCACTCGGGGTCGTCTTCGAGGCATGCGCGGAAGCGTTGGTACCAGGCGTCCTGCTCGGGAGAGCCGGCGTTCTTGAAGTACGCCTCTTTGCTGGTGAAGTGGACGATCATGGAGAAGCGCCCGGCTTCCCTGTCCTCCCAGAGCACCTCGGAGCCGATGTAGCCCACCGCGCGCTTGCGCTCGCGCTCATCCCATTCCTTGCCCAGTGCAAAAAAGTCGCGGACGCATTCCTTCTTGAGCTTGCAGCGCGCGATCGTCCCGTACATGTGGTCGTCCCTCTCTACAGCGGGATATTGCCGTGCTTGCGCCGTGGGTTGGTGTCCCGCTTGCCCGCGAGAGAGCGTAGCGCGGCGATGAGCCTTGGTCGCGTCTCGTGCGGCTCGATCACGTCGTCCACGTAGCCCCGGGCGGCCGCGACGTATGGGTTGGCGAAGCGCTCGACGTACCGCGACACGAGCTCCTTGCGCTTGGCGTCGGGGTCGCCGGCGGCCTCGATCTCCTCGCGGTAGACGATGTTCACGGCGCCCTCCGGCCCCATGACCGCGATCTCGGCGGTCGGCCAGGCCACGTTGTAATCGCCGCGGATGTGCTTGCTCGACATGACGTCGTAGGCGCCGCCATACGCCTTGCGCGTGATCACGGTGAGCTTGGGGACCGTGGCTTCGGCGTACGCGTAGAGCAGCTTCGCGCCGCTCCGGATGATGCCGCCGTGCTCCTGCGCGGTGCCCGGCAGGAAGCCCGGTACGTCCACGAACGTGACGAGCGGGATGTTGAAGGCGTCGCAGAAGCGCACGAAACGCGCGGCCTTCACCGACGCGTCGATGTCCAGCACGCCGGCGAGGATCATCGGCTGCTGCGCCACCACGCCTACCGTGCGACCGTCGAGGCGGGCGAAGGCGCAGAGGATGTTGCGGGCCCAGCCCTCGTGGACCTCGAGCATCTCGCCGTCGTCCATCACGCGCCTGATGACCTCGCGCATGTCGTACGGCTTCGTCGGCGCGTCGGGCACGAGCCCGTCGAGCGAGCCGTCCTGGCGGTCGATCGGGTCGTTGGTCGCCACGATCGGCGACGGGTCGAGGTTGTTGGAGGGCAGATATCCGACGAGCCGCCGCAGGAGCGCGAGGCACGAGGTCTCGTCGTCGCTCTCGAAGTGCGCGACCCCGGACCGCTGCGCGTGCACGTCCGCGCCGCCGAGGTCCTCGAAGCTCACGTCCTCGTGGGTCACGGTCTTCACCACGTTCGGACCGGTCACGAACATGTACGAGGTGTCGCGTACCATGGCGACGAAGTCGGTGATCGCCGGCGAGTACACGGCGCCGCCGGCGCAGGGACCGAGGATCCCCGAGAGCTGGGGCACGACTCCCGAGGCGAGCACGTTGCGCAGGAAGATGTCGGCGTAGCCGCCGAGCGAGGCCACGCCCTCCTGGATCCGCGCTCCGCCGGAGTCGTTCAGGCCGATGATCGGCGCGCCGTTGCGGACGGCGAGGTCCATGACCTTGCAGATCTTCGCGGCGTGCGCCTCCGCGAGCGACCCGCCGAACACGGTGAAGTCCTGTGAGAAGACGTACACGAGCCGTCCGTCGATCCGGCCGAATCCGCTGACGACCCCGTCGCCGATGGTGCGCTCGTCGTCATGGACGAGCTCCGACGAGCGCGCCATCACGAACGCGTCGAGCTCGGTGAACGAGGCCTCATCGAGCAGGAGATCGAGCCGCTCGCGCGCGGTGAGCTTGCCCTTCGCGTGCTGCTGCTGTATGCGCGCCTCGCCGCCGCCGAGCGCGGCCGCGCGCCGCAGCTCTTCGAGGCGGTCGGTGAGCTTCATCGCGGCTGAGGATAGGCGGCAGGGAACCATCGGCGAGCGACGGACGTTCTCATCTGGGGCGCCACTGCGCCCGGAGGACAGCCATGTTCACGACATTCCAACGCGCTCTCCTCGCCGTCATCGGCGGCGGCGCCGTCCTGTTGGCCCTGGTCATCGCGGCGAAAGGCGGCTCGGCCTCGGCCGCGACGCCTCTTGTGATCCCCGCGCCCTCGAGCGGCCCGGTCGCCGGGATCGTCACGACCGGCGACGCGACCGTCCGGGTCCGCCCGGACATCGCGCTCCTGAACATCGGCGCGGTCGCGCAGGCGCCGACCGCGGCGGAAGCGCAGGCGCAGGTCGCCGAGCGCGTCGCACGCATCCTGGATCGCGCGAAGAGCATCGGCGTGGCCGAGAAGGACACCAAAAACGTCGGCTACTCGATCCAGCCGCAGTACGCGACCGGACCGAATCAGGCGCCGCGTATCACCGGATACGAGGCGCGGCAACAGATCCTGCTCACGCTGCGCAGCGTCGACGGCGTGGGCAAGGCGATCGACACGCTGGTCCAGAACGATGGCGCGCTCACCGCGAGCGTCGCGTTCTCGCTCGATGACAGCAAGCCGGCGCAGGCCGATGCGCGTCGTCTGGCGATCCAGGACGCGCTCGCGAAGGCGAACGCGATGGCGCAGACAGCGGGCGTGAAGGTCGGAAAGGTGCTGAGCGTGAACGATCTCCAGTACGCGATGCCGGTGCCACAGCCGTACGACGCGGTCAAGGGCATCGCCGCCGCCCCGGCAGCACAGGTGCAGCTACCCGCGGGTCAGCTCGACATCACGATCCGGGTGCAGGTGCAGTTCTCGATCGAATAGCTAAAGGGTCGTCAGAGCTGTGCGGAGAAGATCACCACGGCCCGCAGCGCCAGGACGCCGAGCAGCGTCAGCGCCGCCGCGACGCGCGGCTCGAAGGTCATGCGCCGCGAGTGCGACACGATCGGTGCGGCGATGCCCACGATCACGAGCAGCCAGAGCAGCAGCAGCACCGGCCCGAGCAGGCTGGCCAGCCAGCCGGCAGCCGCTACGGTAACGACGAAGAGCACGATGAGGACCGCCTCGATGATCACGAACCAGCGGTCCGCGTCGGAGAGCGCGACCGCGGTATCAGTGTCGCCTCGTCCCCGTCGCGCCAGAAGGATCAACACCGCAGCCGCGCCTGACAAGCCCGAAGCGAGGAAGAGGCCGCCGAGCATCCACGTGTCGCTCCACACCGGCTGGTTCGAGACCGAGAGCAGTACGCCCGTGTAGCCGGCGATGAAGAGGCCGAGGATCATCCCGATCGCCGTCCAGACATCGCCGGCACGCCCGCGCAGCCACCGGGCGAGCGGGTCCGCCGCGCGGAGCTGACCGCCCGAGGCGAGCGCCACCAGGAACGACACGAACGAGAACAGCCCGAAGAGGAGCAGGGCCCACGAGCCGATCGACATGGGCGACCAGAACTTGAACACGAGCCCGCCGGCGCCCGTGTCGAAGAGCATGTGCCAGAAGCGGATCGGCTGGCCGAGATCGACCGTGAGGAATATCGGGCAGAAGATGAGCGCGATGAAGCTCGTGATGAACGCGGCGCGCGTGATGCCCTCGTCGCGAGGCGAGCCCCAGAAGCGGAGCATCGCGCCGAGCGCGTATGCACCGCCGGCGATCCCGGCGCAGAAGAAGTACAGGAGGATCCACCACTCCCAGGCCGGCGCGCGGACGAAATGATCGATCACTGATCGTTCCCCGCGGCCTCGGTGCCGGCCTCGCGCTGCGCCATGCGCCGTCCGCGGAACGAGAACACGCCCGCGACCAGCGCGGCGGCCGCCGTGAGGACGCCGGCGGCGTACCCGGCCGTGTTATTGCGGTCGGGCAGCTTCGCGCTCTCCTTGCTCGGCAGGTTGTACGCCTCCGGCTTGTCCATGAGCAGGAAGAATGCGTTCAGGCCGCCGTAGACCGATGCGTCGCGCCCGTAGAGCTGGGCCTTCGCGAAACCTGACTTCTGCAGCGCGGCGAGGCGCGCATCGGCGGCCTTCTGCAGGTCGTCGAGGTAGCCGAACCTGATCGACTCCGTCGGGCACGCCTGCGCGCACGCGGGCATCTTGTTCAGCTGGAGCCGGTCATAGCAGAGCGTGCACTTGTGCACCGTGCCGGTCTTCTCGTTGAACCCGATGACGCCGTACGGGCAGGCCGAGATGCAGTTGCGGCATCCGTTGCAGACGTCCTGCTGGATGAAGACCGTGTCGAACTCGGTCCGGACGATCGCGTTCGTCGGGCAGACCTCGAGGCAGCTCGCGTTCTGGCAGTGCTTGCAGACGTCGCTCATCATCAGCCAGGCCTGTCCACCGGCGATCGGCGTCGGCTGGAAGACGACGCCGTTGTTGTCCGGGACCTGCTCGATGAACTGCACGTGGCGCCAGTTCTGCGCGTCGAGCTGTCCGGTGTTGTCGAAGCTGTCGCGGAACTCGGGCGGATTCCCCTCAAGCTGGTTCCACTCCTTGCACGCGACCTCGCACGCCTTGCAGCCGATGCAGACGCTCGTGTCGGTGAAGAAGCCGACCGGTCTCGCTTCCATCTAAAACCCCATCAGGTTGGGCGCGATCTTCGTGAAGCCGCGCTCCTTGGCGTCGATGTCCAGCGGCAGCGCCGCGATCTCGTCCACCAGCGGCACGGCCGACGGCTCCTTCGACACCTCGACCGTGATCAAGTAGCTCCGGCACGTCTCGCATGCGTCAACGCGCACGTGCGGAAGGATCTCCGCGGAGCGGTAGACAGGCATCTTCGCCGTGTCCGTCTCGCCGCAGGCCGCGCAGGTCAGACGCGGGTATTGCCACGACGTGGCGCAACGCGCACATACGAGGTAGCGCGCGCCGCTCACGAGGGCCTCGCCGGTGCTGGCGAAGCACGCGAGCTGCGGCGCGCCGCCGCAGACCGGGCAGTGCCTCGCGTCGGTCGGCGTCCCGGTCGCGCGTGCCAGCTCCGGCAGCGCTTCGAGCGCTGGTGACGTCGACGCGCGCGCGAGGAAACGCTCCGGCGCGGCGAGCTCCTCGCCGCGCAGCCACGCGCGGACGATCCGCCCGATGGCGCCTTCGTGGAACGCCAGGAGCGAGGCCTCGCGCAGCATCTCGGTCCCGCGCGCCATCGTCGCCTCCATCACGCCCGGTAGCGCGTGCTCGCTGACGAACGACAGCAGCTCCTCCGCCGTCGGACGCAACATCAGGGCGTCGTGATACGCGCGCTCCTGCGCGTCGAGCAGCGCGACATAGAGCGCGAGCACTTCACTCGCGTAGCTCTCGCGCGTGCCGAGCTCCCGCGCGCGCCGGCGGCGGTCGGTCCACGGGGCCGCGATCTTCGTCGGCTCGATGAGGACGGCGCTCATGGGATCTTCTCGATGTTCACGAGGAACGCCTTGTACTCGGGCGTGCGCGCGCCGACGTCGCCGACGAACGGCGTGAGCGCGTTGGCCAGCCAGTATTGCGAGAGCTTCGGATTCTGCTCGGCCGAGAGGCCGACGAACCCCCAGTGGATCGGGATGCCGATGTGGAAGACCTTCTTCCCTCCGACGGTCAGCGGGCCGAGGCGCTTGGTCACGAGCGCGGCGACCTCGAGCTTGCCCCGCTCTGAGAACACGCGAACGCGGTCTCCGTTGACGATGCCCTTTTCCTTCGCGAGCTCCTCGGGCACTTCGACGAACGCCTGCGGCTGCAGCCCGACCAACAGCGGCACGTGCTGCGTGACGTAGTGCTCGTGCTCGGTCAGGCGATAGCTCGTCGCGACGTACGGGTACTTGTCGACCTTGCCGAAGCGGTTCGGGCGTCCGGCGGCCTGGTCGTACAGGAACGCGACGGGGTCCTCGGATTGATTGGGGTGCAACGGATTCGGGATCGGCGCCTCGACCGGCTCGTAATGCTCCGGGATCGGGCCGTCGCCCATCGACGACGAGAAGAGGCGGCCGGTGCCCTCGCCGTTCATGATGAACGGCAGCCACGCGGCCGGATCCTTCGGGTTCATCGCCGCCGGGTAGTCCGGCACGTCGCCGACCCAGGCGCTGCCGTTCCACTGGATCCCCGCGCGCTTGGCGTCCCATGGCTTGCCTTCGAGGTCGGCGGAGGCGCGGTTGTACAGGACGCGGCGGTTGAGCGGCCAGCTCCAGGCCCACTGCGCGAAGTAGCCCATGCCCGTCGGGTCGTTCTTCGCGACGTCCTGCACGCCGTTGCGCCGCTTCATGAGGTTGCCGTCGTCGGTGTAGCTGCCGGTGTAGATCCAGTCGCCGGCGGTCGTCGTCCCGTCCGACTTGAGGTTCGCGAACGAGGTCATCTGCTTGCCCGTGCCCAGGTCCTTGCCGTTGATCTCCTTCGCGATCTCCTCGAGCGCGGGCTTCATGGGGTCCTTGTAGTCCATGGTCACGGCCATGATCGGGTCCGGGAACTTTCCGCCCTGCTGCTTGTAGAGCGTCTTCACGCGGTCCCACAGGTCGGCCATGATCCAGTGGTCGTGGCGCGCGTCACCCTCGGGCGGGATGACCGCTTCCTTCCACTGCGCCCAGCGGCCGCTGTTCGTGAACGACCCGTCCTTCTCGATCCAGTGGGTCGTCGGGAGCATGAAGACCTCGGTCTGGATCTTCGCCGCGTCCATGCCCGGCGCGCGCCAGAACTCGGAGCTCGTGGTCGGGAGCGGGTCCATCACGACGAGCCACTTCAGGTTCGAGAGCGCCTGCAGGACCTGGCTCACGTCGGGTCCGATGCTCGTCGCGGTCATGCCCGAGAGGATCACGCCTTCCATCTTTCCCTTGAGCGCCTGGTCGTAGATCGACATCCACGACGAGTTGACCGCCGGCTTTGGCACGAACTGGAACGCGTACTCGTTGTCCTTCGTCGCGGCCGCGCCGTACCAGCCCTTCAGCAGGCTGACCATGAAGTTCCGGTAGTTCGTTCCGAAGAAGTTCCACGAGTTCGGATCGCTCTTCTTCGCCGCGCTCGCCGCGACGTACTCGTCGAGGGTCTTCTGGCCGGGCGCCGGGATCCGCAGGTAGCCCGGCAGGATGTCCCACGAGATCGCGTGGTCGGTGTTGCCCTGGATGTTCGCGTGGCCGCGCTCGGCGTTCATGCCTCCACCGGGCCGACCCATGTTCCCGAGAAGAAGCTGAAGCACGGCGCCCGAGCGGATGAGCTGGCCGCCGGTCGTGTGGTGCGTCAGGCCGACCGCGTAGACGATCGTCATGACCTTGTCCGGCTTGCCCATCTCGCCGACGATCTTCGCGATCTGGTTGAACTGCTCGACCGGTACGCCGGTGATGTTCGAGACCATCTCGGGTGTGTAGCGCGAGTAGTGCTTCTTCAGCAGCTGGAAGACGCTCCGCGGATGCTGCAGCGTCATGTCCCGCTTCGCGCGCGCCTGCGTCGTGCCCGGCGCTCCGTCCAGCGGCGCGCCCTCCGTCTCGTATCCCCAGGTGGAGATGTCGTACGAGCGCGTGGTCGGGTTGTATCCCGAGAAGAGGCCGTCCTTGAAGTCGAAGCCGTCGCGGACGATCCAGGACGCGTTCGTGTAGTTCCGCACGTACTCGTCGTGGTGGAGATTGTTCTGGAGGACGTAGTTGATGAGCCCGCCGAAGTACGCGACGTCCGTGCCGACGCGCATGCGCGCGTAGATGTCCGCGAGCGCGGAGGTCCGCGTGTAACGCGGGTCGGCGTGGATGATCTTCGCGCCGCCGCCGCCGCCGGGCCCCTTCGTCGGATCCAGCTTCGCCTTCACGAACCACTGGAATCCCACCGGGTGCGCTTCGGCCGGGTTCGCTCCATTGATGAGGATGACGTCGGCGTTCTTGATGTCACGCCAGTGGTTCGTCATCGCTCCCCGACCGAATGTGGCGGCCAAACTGACCACCGTTGGGCCGTGTCAGACCCGGGCTTGCTGCTCCAGATGGACGAGCCCGAGGCCGCGCATGAGCTTGGTGGCGAAGAAGCCTTCCTCGCTCGAGAACGCGGCGCCACCGGCGAAGGCGATGCCCTCGGTGCGGTTGACGATGTTCCCCGATGCGTCCTGCGCGACGAACGTGTTGTCGCGCGACTGCTTCATGTTCTGCGCGATCTTGCCCAGGACGAAGTCCCAGTCCTTCGTCTCCCACTTGGTCGAACCCGGCGCGCGGTAGAGCGGGTGCTCGACCCGGCGGGACGAGGTCGCAAGCTGCATCGCCGTCGCGCCCTTCGGACAGAGGCGACCTTCGTTGATCGGGCTGTCGGGATCGCCCTCGATCTGGAGGAGCTGCACCTTGCCGTCCGCGCCCTGCTTCGTGTAGGCGACGAGACCGCACCCGACGGCGCAGTACGGGCACACGGACTTGGATTCCTTCGCGCCCTCGATGCGTGAGGCGACCTTGATGCTGCGAGCGCGATGGAGGTCGAAGCCGAGCGCGCTGACGCCGCCGACGACGGCGAGGCCGGCGACAGCGCCGCCGCCGATCTTGAGAAGCTCGCGGCGAGTTACCTCAGCCATGACTCTCAGTTGGGAACCTACTCCTTCTGTTCGCCGAGTCAACTCAGCGGCGGTCGCCCGATTGATAGTGTTCGCTCGGTGAACGACTTTTTCGTGGACCTGGGTAGGCGACTCGCCACCGCGGCCGGCCGCCACGGCGCGGCGATCGATGCGCCCGTGCTCGAAGGGCCCATCGCCGACGAGATCCTCGAGCTCGCGCGTGTGGTCGCGCATTCGAAAGAACGCCGCTTCGCCCCGCTCGCCAGCTTCGTCGCGGGCATCGCCGCGACGAGATTCCGACAGGCAAAACCTGGAGATGATGCGGGGGTCGCCGCGCTCATCCGCGACGTGCGCGAAGAGCTCGAGCGGGAGTCGCCGCCGGCCTAAGCGAGACGCGCGGCCGAACGAAGCCGCTCGGGCGCCGAATATACGTTGAAACGCTCCGCGCGCAGGAAGCCGACGAGCGTGAGGCCAAACCGGGTGGCCGTCGCGACGGCGAGGCTCGACGGCGCGCCGACCGCGACGAGCATCGGGATCCCGGCCGCGACCGCTTTCTGGACGACCTCGTAGCCGGCACGCCCGCTCACCGCGAGGATCCGCGTCGACAGTGGAAGTGCCCGGTCGAGGACGGCGCGGCCCACCACCTTGTCGACGGCGTTGTGCCGGCCGATGTCCTCGCGCAGCGTGATGAGCGCGCCCTCCACCGAGAACAGCCCCGCGGCGTGCAGGCCGCCCGTCGTCTCGAAGAGCCGTTGCCGCTCGCGCAGGCGGTCGGCGAGCTTCGGCAGGGTCGCCGCGTCCACCGCCGGGCCGCTCGCGAGCGGTGGGTAGGTATGCGCGAGCGCCTCGACCGTCGTCGCACCGCACACACCGCAGGCGGAGCTCGCGAAGAAGGAGCGCTCGGGCCGGCGCGGAGCGGCGGTGCCGAGCGCGACGTCGATGTGGTTCGACTCGAGCAAGTCGGTCCGCACCGGCACGGCGGCCTCCTCCTCACCGGATTCGGCGCTGATGCGGATCTGGCGAACGTCCTCGAGCGACCGGATGACATGCTCGGCCGACAGAAGCCCCAGCGCGAGCTCGATGTCAGATCCGGGGGTGCGCATGATCACGCTGAGCGGCTGGCCGTCCAACGCGAGCTGGAGCGGTTCCTCCGCCGCGACCTGATCGTCCGCCGCGCGCAGCTCGCCGTCCTGCCACCGCGAGATCGGGACACGCGGCGCCTGGGGTCGGGCCATGTCCGGATGCTAGTCGCCGCGTACGATGCCTCCGTGCGTATCGCGGTGGAGCTCCCGTCAGATTTCGCCGACGCCGGTGATCTCCTCGCGGACGCGCGGGCGTACGAGGCCGCGGGCGCCGAGGCGCTGCTCGTCGACGACGACGGCAGCGGCGTCTCCGCGGCACTGCTCGGCGCGCTCGCGGTCACCTGCCGCACGGTGCGCATCGGTCCGCTCCAGCTCGACAAGACCGCCTGGCCGCGCGAGCGCGCCGACGCGATCATCGCCACGCTCGACCGGCTCTCGCGGGGCCGGCTCGTCCTCCTCGCGAGCGTGCCGTTCTCCTTCGGAGAGCGCCCCCTCGACGGGATCGTCGTCCGCGTCGCGCCGTCCGGCGTCAAGGGCGGCGGGCTCCCGCCGTGGGTGCGCGTTCCGTTCCCGCCGAGCAAGCCGGAGTGGAAGGAGATCCGCGCGGCCTACGAGGCCGCGGGCGCCGCGGCGCTCATCCTGCCGCGCGATCCGCGCCTGCTCGATCTCCTCCGCAACCCCGACGTGATGGACGACCGCGCGGACCTCAATATCGCCGTCGGTTAGCCGTATGTCGCCGGCGCGTGGCGCCACGTCGCCCATGCGTCGGCATCGTGGCTCGTGAAGACGCGCGAGAGGTCGTCGTCCACCAGCGAACGGATGAGGGCGAGCGACTCCTTCGCGGCCGCCTGATCCATCGCGGGGATCTCGCCACGCTCCAGGTTCGCGCGCACGAAGGCGGCGTCGCCCGCGAGAACGACGCGGCCCGTCTCCGGAAGATCGAGGACCAGAGACTGATGACCCGGCGCGTGCCCGGGGGTCGGCACGACCTCGACGCCGCGTGCGACGCGCGCGCGTCCGTTCGTCGGGACATACGCGAGCTCGTCGAGATCCCAGTAGATCGGCGGGAAGTTCGGCTTCCCCTTCGCGAAGGCGAGGTGCTCCGCCTGCACGATGAACGTCGCGTTCGGGAACGCGCCGTTGTTGCCGGCGTGGTCGAAGTGCAGGTGGCTATTGACGACGATCGCGATGTCGTCGGGGGCCACGCCCACCGAGGCAAGGCGCGCGACGACGGCGTCATCGGGCGACATCCGGACGTGCAAGCCGCTCTGCGCGCCGAACGTCGCGTCGGGGCGCGCGACGTGGACCGGGTGGAGTCCCGTGTCGAAGAGGATGTTCCCCTCGTCGGTGCGCAGGAGCGCGGACCACACCGGCGCGACGACGCGCTCGTCGCGCGCGGCCCCATCGAGCCACGGCATGAACGCGGAACGCGCGATCTCGACCGCTCCCGTCCTGAAGAGCTGGAGCTCCATCAAGTGTGGTCGCCGTGCGCGAGCGCGTGGCCGCGACCGCGCGCGATGAGCCAGCGGTTCACCGGGAACGCCGCCGCGAACGCCAGGACCAGGCCGAGGGCGAGGCTGCCCCAGAACAGCGGGTCGCCCAGCCCGGCCTGCATCGCGCCGGGGACGACCACCACGATGAGGTTGTCGACGGCTTCCATGACGACGATCGATATGGTGTCAGCGGCGAGCGTCACGGAGATCGCGCGACCGATCGCCATCCCCGCGCGAAGCAGCGGCACGAACGTGAACGAGTACCCGAACACGAAGGCGAGCGCGATGCCGGCGACGAGGGACGCTTCGATCGACAGGGCCAGCGCCCCCGAGATCAGCAGACCCACCACCTCGCCGATCGCGCAGCCGGTGAGACAGTGACGGGTCGCGTCCAACGCGAGCCTCGTCGCCGACGGCGATGCTCCATGGTGCGCGTGGCTCACTCCCGCAGCAGCTCCTCGACGGCCGCGTAGGGATCGATCGCGCGCTCCGCGACGCGCGCGATCGCGCGCTCGAGGCCGCCGCCGCCGACGCGATCGCGGAGCCGCCGCACCAGCGCCTCCCGCAGCAGCTGCTCGACCTCCGCGCGCGCCGCATCGCGGCGGCGGCGCTCGCGTTCGCCGCTCGCGGCGGCCCACGCGCGGTGCTTCTCGATCGCGCGGACGAGCTGATCGACGCCCTCGCCGGTCGACGCCGTGGTGCGCAGGATCGGCGGCGTCCATTCCGTGCGCGGCTTCCCCAGCTTGAGCATCTGCGTGAGATCGCGCGCCGTCTCGTCCGCGCCGGGACGATCCGCCTTGTTCACGACGAGCACGTCCGCTATCTCGAGCACGCCCGCCTTGATCGCCTGGATGTCGTCTCCGAGCCCCGGTACCGTCACGAGGCACACCGTATCCGCGACGCGCACGACCTCGACCTCCTCTTGACCGACACCCACCGTCTCCACGAGCACGACGCCATAGCCGAGCGCGTCGAGCACGTTCACGACGCGAGAGGTCGCGCGCGCGAGACCGCCGGCGTGCCCGCGGCTCGCCATGCTGCGGATGAAGATGCCCTCGTCGAGGAAGCGCTCCCGCATGCGGATGCGGTCGCCCAGCAGCGCGCCCCCGGTGAATGGGCTGGACGGATCGACGGCGACCACGCCGACGCGATCGCCCTGTTCGCGATACACGCCGGCGAGACGGTTCACGAGCGTGCTCTTCCCACCGCCGGGCGGTCCGGTGATCCCGACGATCCGCGCCTGCCCGGTCAGCGGATAGAGCGCGCTCACCGCCTCGGCCGCGCCGGGCTCGTCGTTCTCCACGACCGAGAGAAGGCGCGCGACGGCGCGCTTGTCACCGGCGCGCGCGCGCTCGAGAAGATCCGCGGCCGCCGCGGTCACGACGCCTGGCGCACCAGGTCTTTCGCGATGACGATGCGCTGCACCTCGCTGGTCCCCTCGCCGATCTCCATGAGGCGCGCGTCGCGCACGATGCGCTCGACCGGATAGTCGCGTAGATAGCCGTAGCCGCCGAGGATCTGCAGCGACGCGTCGGCGGCGCGGCTGGCCGCCTCGGTCGCGTAGAGCTTCGCCTTGGACGCGGCGATCGAGAACGGCGCGCGGCGGTCCGCCAGCGCGGCGGCGCGATGCACGAGGAGCCGCGCGGCATCAAGCTCGGCGCGCGCGCGCGCGATCTTCCACTGCGTCATCTCGAACTCGACGATGGCCCTCCCGAACTGCCGGCGTTCCTTCGCGTAGCTGGTCGCCGTCTCGAGCGCGGCGCGTCCGAGACCGATGGCGAGCGCGCCGATGCCGATGCGCCCGCCGTCGAGCACGCGCTTGACGTCGTTGAACGCTTCGCCTTCGACGCCGATGAGATCGGCCAACGACACGCGGCATTCGTCGAGCACGAGCTGGGAAGTATCCGACGCGTGCAACCCCATCTTTTCCTCGGTGCGACCGGTTCGTATCCCTTCGACGCCACGCCCGATGCCGAAGGCCGACAGCCGGCGCTCGCCCGTGCCGGCGATCACGACGCGGAATCCCGCAAGCGCCCCGTTGGTGATGAACTGCTTCGTCCCGCTGATCACGAATCCCTCACCCACGTTGCGCGCGCGGCTCTGCACCGCGATGGCGTCCGAGCCCGAGCCCGGCTCGGTGAGCGCCCACGCGCCCAGGTACTCGCCCCGCGCGAGCGCCGGGAGCCAGCGCTCCTTCTGCTCGTCGTTCGCGGCGGCGAGCAGGTGCCCGATGCAGAGGCTGTTGTGCGCGGCGAGCGTGAGCGCGACAGAGCCGTCGGCCGCGCCGAGCTCCTCCATCACGAGCGCGATCGTCACCACGTCGAGCTCGGCGCCGCCGTACCGCGTCGGCACGGCGAGCCCCGTCAGCCCCAGCTCCGCCAGCTCGGGCAGCAGCTCGAGCGGGAACCTCCCGGCTTCGCTCCAGGCAGCGGCGTTCGGGACGATGCGCGAGCGCGCGAAATCGCGAACCGTGTCGCGCACCAGGAGCTGGTCGTCGCGATAGCCGAAGTTCAACCGCCGCGCTGCGGCGCCGCCCGCTTCGCGGCGTCGTCCAGCGTCGGCCGGATCTCGTCGACGACCTGCTGGTCGGCCGCGAGCACCCCGGGGTCGACGGTCCAGGCCGTCTCGCGGGCCGCGAGCAGCAGGCGGAGCTGGTCCTCCGGCATCTGGCCCATGGCGACGATGCGCGCGCGTGTGAGGCGCTTGCGCTCCTCCGCATCGCTGATGCGGCTGAGCTCGCGCAGCTGCGGCGTCACCGCGCCCACGCGCGCCGTCTCATTGGGGATCGCCACGATGAGCGCGAGACGTTTCTTCCACCATTCGATCGCCTCAGCTTCGCTCTTTCCGTGGAGCGACGCGAGCCCCTGATCGACGGGACGATCGTCCTTCTTCGGTCCGAATAGCCCTGCCATCTTTGCCTCCTTAGCTCGGGACCGCACCGCGCCTGCGCGACACGGCCTCCTTCACGTAGTTGGTGATCTCGTCCAGCGACGCGCCCGGCGGGAAGATGCGCTCCACGCCGTGCTTCGCGAGCCCGGGGATGTCCGACTCAGGAATGATCCCGCCGCCGAAGAGGAGAACGTCGTCCATGCCCTTCTCGCGCATGATCTCGGCGACGCGCGGAAAGATGTAGTTGTGCGCTCCCGAGAGGAGCGACACGCCGATGGCGTCCGCGTCCTCCTGCAGCGCGGTCTCCACGACCTGCTCCGGTGTTTGATGCACGCCGGTGTAGATCACCTCCATACCGGCATCGCGCAGCGCGCGTGCCACCACCTTCGCGCCGCGGTCGTGGCCGTCGAGCCCGGCCTTGGCGACGACGACGCGGATGGGCCGTTTCACAGCGGCATTCCCAGCTCGGCGAAGTGCTCCTCCCAATGGAGGTACGTATAGAAGGCCACCGCGCTGAAAGTCTTTCCCGCCGTGTCCGCGATCCGCGATTCCGGAAGCGCAGCGATGACCTCGCGCACGCGACGGTACGAAGTGTCGAGCTCGTCGAGCATCGCCTCCGGCCCGACGAGGCGGTGCGCCTCGACGCTGCGCTCGTTGTGCTTCTGGATCGCCTCGGCGGTCCACGTCTCGAACTGACCGGCCTCGATCTCGCGCACGAGCTGCTGCATCCAGCCGGCCGCGTGCGCGCACAGATCGCGGTAGCTCCAGCCCGACGAGGTCTTGTCGAGCAGACCCGCTCGTCCGCGCTCGCGGAGCGCCCCGCGGAAGGCGCGCCACGTGTCGTCGTAGCGGCGAAGCAGGTCCGCTGCCGTCGCCGGCAGCGCGGCCTCGATCTCAGGCAGGTGCCCGAGGAAGTGGCCGTAGGTCTCTCCGGCGATGAGGCGCACCGCCATGAAGTGGAGCTCGCGGTCCGGCGGAAGCGCCTTGACGAGGTCGAGAGTCGCACGGTATGCCGCGTTGAATCGCTCGACGCTCTCGTGTGCCGACCGCGCGCCGGCGGCCTCGGCCTCGCGCGCGTTCTCGGCGTCGACGTCGGGCATCGGTCCCCGCCGCCCTTCGAGCCGGTTCGGCAGCTCTCGCGGCAGCACCTCCATCCAGTGCGCCAGGTGCGCCAGCATCGCCTTGTACGTCCAACCCGAGGGGGTCCTCTCCCCCAGCCGCATCAGGCCGAGTCGCGCGAGGCCACGGCGGAAGGGACGCGCGCCCTCTGGGATGCGCTCGAGGAGCGCTGCGGGTGTCGTTGGCACCGCTGCGAACAGCTCGACGTGATGCTCCGCGAAGTGGCCGTACGTGTTGCCGGCGACCCGCCCGATGACCCAATCAACCTCCGCATGGATCTGCGCGCCGCTCTGCTTCCTGATCTCCTCGAGCAGCGACTCCATCTCGCTGTCGAGCTCGCTGAGTACCTCGCGCGCGTCGCGTCCGCGCGCGCGCTCGGCGGCGCGCGCGTTGATCTCGTCGGCGGTCCCGTCGGGCTCGGTGACCGCGCCGGTCTCGCGGAAATGCGCGAGCCGGCGACGGGTGATCGCGAACCATTCGGCGACGTGGGCGACCATCTCCTTGAAGGTCCAGCCGGACGACGTCGCGCGGTCCAGCGGCGGCAGACCGAGCGACATCACGGCGAGCCGGAACTGCGTCCACGAGCGGCCGACGATGTCGGCGAGCTCCGCCGACGTCTTGATCGCCGCGGCCAGATCCGCGAAGTGATCGGGATAGTGATCGTACGTGTCCGCGCCGATCGCCAGCTGGAAGCGCTCGTCCGCGAGCTCCTCCGACGTGAGACCGCGGACGATCTCGAGGACCCCCGCGTGCGCTTCACCCCAGCGGCGCAGCAGCTCGGGCACGTCGGTGTCGCGCGATCGGGCGGCGATCGAGGCGTTCATCTCGTCCGTGTCGGCATCCGTGTAGCGGCGCCACTCGCCGCGACGAAGGCCCGCGACGCGGTCCAGGCAGATCTCTTCCCATGCGCCGAGATGCGCGAGGACGTCCTTGAGCGTCCACCCGGATGCGAGCTTCTCGTCGAAACGCTCGGGCGGAAGCGCCTCGAGCACCGAGCGGCTGGCGACGTAGCCGTGCTCGATCTTCACCAGGAGGTCGTCCTTAGAAGTAGCCGGGATCGTGGTACTCACCGAAGACCTCCTTCAGCACGCCCACCTGCTCGCCGACGCTGGCCTGAGCGCGGGCGCATTCGAGGAACGCCGGCATCATCTCCGCTCTCTTGTCGGTCTTCGCGTCCGTCGCGGCCGCGCGGAGTCGCTCGAGCGACTCACGCCAGCGTCCGCCATCGCGCGTGGCGCGGATCTGGCCGAGACGTGCCACCTGACCGGCCTCGACCTCGGGGTCGATGAGCAGCGTCGGCACCTTCACATCCGTCTCGGTGACGTATTTGTTGATGCCGACGATGGTCCGTTCTCCGCGCTCGACCTGCTCCTGGAAGCGGAACGAGGATTCGGTGATCTCGCGCTGCGGGTAGCCGCGCTCGACGGCGCGGACCATCCCGCCCATCGCCTCGATCTCGTGCAGGTAGCGCTCGAAACCCTCCTCCATCGTGTTGGTGAGACGCTCGAGGTAGTAGCTGCCGGCGAGCGGATCCACCGTCTCCGCGACGCCCGACTCGTGCGCGATGACCTGCTGCGTCCGCAGCGCGAGCGTGACCGCCTCCTTCGTGGGGAGCGCGTAGGTCTCGTCGAGCGAGTTGGTGTGGAGCGACTGCGCGCCGCCCAGCACCGCCGCGAGCGCCTGGAGCGCGACGCGCACGACGTTGTTGTACGGCTGCTGCGCCGTGAGCGACACCCCAGCGGTCTGAGCGTGCGTGCGCAGCTGCAGCACGCGCGGGTTGGTCGGGTGGTAACGGCGCTCCATCTCGCGCGCCCAGATGCGCCGCGCGGCGCGGAACTTCGCGATCTCTTCGAAGAAATCGTTGTGCACGTCGAAGAAGAAGGAGATCCGCGGCACGAAGTCGTTCGGATCGAGGCCGGCCTCGACTCCCCACTTCACGTATTCGAGACCGTCGATGAGCGTGAACGCGAGCTCCTGCAGCGCGGTCGCGCCGGCCTCGCGGATGTGATAGCCGGAGACCGAGATCGTGTTCCACTTCGGCACCTCGCGCGCGCCGAAGCGGAACGTGTCGACGACCAGATCCATCGCGGCGCGCTCGGGCACGATCCATTCCCGCTGGGCGATGTACTCCTTCAGGGAATCGTTCTGGATCGTGCCGCCGAGACTGGCGAGCGGATACCCGCGCTTTTCCGCGGCCGCGAGGTACATCGCCCAGACGATCGACGCCGGTCCGTTGATCGTCATCGACGTCGTGACCTGGTCGACCGGGATCCGGTCGAAGAGGATCTCCATGTCGGCGATCGTGTCGACGGCGACGCCCTCGCGGCCGACCTCGCCGCGCGACAGCGGGTCGTCGGAGTCCCGACCCATGAGCGTCGGCATGTCGAACGCGGTCGAGAGACCCGTGACGCCGTGCTGCATCAGGTAGTGGAAGCGCTCGTTGGTGTGCTCGGCCGACCCGAAACCCGCGAACTGGCGCATCGTCCACAGCCGGCCGCGGTACATCGACGAATGGATGCCGCGCGTGTACGGGAACGCGCCAGGTGCGCCCAGATCGCGCGCGGGGTCGAAGCCTTCGAGATCGTCCTCGGTGTAGAGGGGCTCGATCGGCTCCCCCGACAACGTCGTGAAGCGCTCGCGCCGCTCCGCGCGCTTGCGCACCGCCGGCCGGTAGGTCTGGTCGAGCCAGCGCTGCTTGGTGGTACGTGGCTTGGAGATCGTCATGCGGCCAGGAGCGATCGCGCGATCACGAGTCGCTGCACCTCGCTCGTCCCTTCGTACAGCGTCGCCACGCGCACGTCGCGCGCGTAGCGCTCGACCTCGTAGTCGCGCAGGTAGCCATAGCCGCCGAACACCTGCAGCATCGCGCGCGTCACACGCTGCCCGGCCTCGCTCGCGTAGAGCTTGGCCATCGAGGCCTCGCGCGTGAACGGCCGTCCCTGGTCGCGGAGCCACGCCGCGCGCAGGCCGAGCAGGCGCGCAGCCTCGGTCTCGGTGCGCGCGCGGGCGAACGCGAACCGGATCGCCTCGAATTCGACCAGCGCGCGGCCGAACTGCCTGCGCTGTCGCGCGTACGCGATCGCGCGATCGGTCGCGGCGCGCGCGATGCCCACCGAATGCGACGCGACGCTGATGCGGCCGCCGTCGAGACCGGCCAGCGCGATGGCGAATCCACGGCCGATCTCCCCTAGCACGGCGTCGCCTCCGACACGCACCCCGTCCAGGACGAGCGCGCTCGTGTCCGAGGCGTGCAGGCCCATCTTGCGCTCGGGCGGGCCGACGGTCACGCCGTCCGCGTCCATCGGAACGAGGAACGCCGTGATGCCCGCGTGCGGGCGATCCGGCTCCGACGCGCCGACGCGCGCCATGACCACCGCGAGCGGGGCGTAACGCGCGTTCGTGATGAACTGCTTGCGGCCCGTGATGACCCAGCCATCACCCTCGCGCGCTGCGGTCGCCCGCAGCGACGCGGCGTCGCTGCCGCTCGAGGCCTCGGTGAGGGCGAAGGCGCCCAGGCCCGAGCCGTCGGTCAGCCCGGGAAGCCAGCGCGCGCGCTGAGCGGCCGTACCGAAACGCACGATCGAGCCGGCGACGATCCCGCTGTTGACCGACACGCCGACGGCAAGGGACGGCCACGCGTACGCGAGCTCCTCGAGGACAAGCGCGAACGCGACGCTGCTCGCCCCCAGGCCGCCGTCGGCCTCGGGTACCGTCATTCCGAGCACTCCGAGCGCCGCGAGCTCCCGGATCACGTCGTCCGGGAGGCGCCCGGCCTTCTCGGCCTCCGCGATGCGCGTGCCAAGACCGGCGGCCCAGTCACGGACGGCCGCCGCGAGCTCGCGCTCGGTGCTCCCCGGCTCCGGCTGCATCAACTCCCCTTCTTCGCGTTGCGGACGGCCTCGGTGAAGGCGGGCAGGAACTCGAAGAGATCGCCCACCACGCCGTAGTCCGCGATCTTGAATATGTCCGCGTCGGGGTCCTTGTTCACCGCGACGATCACCTTGCTCGACGTCATCCCCGCGAGATGTTGGATCGCGCCGGAGATGCCCAGGGCGATGTAGAGATCGGGCGTCACCGTCTTGCCGGTCTGTCCGACCTGTTCTTCGTTCGGACGCCAGCCGGCGTCGGTCACCGCGCGCGACGCGCCGGTCGCCGCGCCGAGCAGGTCGGCGAGCTCCTCGACCATCCTCCAGTTCTCGGGACCCTTGAGCCCTCGGCCGCCCGACACGATGACGCGCGCTTCGCTGAGCGAAACGCGCTTGCTCGCGGTGGCGGTCGGCTCGACGCGCGCGAACGCGAGGGTGTCGCCGCTCGTGTCGGCCTTCACCTCGGTCGGCGTCACGGCGGCCGCGCCCGAGGGCAGCGTCCACGCGCCAGGGCGCACCGAGACGACGGCGGGCAAGGCGACCCGCAGCGTCGCGCGCACCTTGCCGGCGTACATCGGGCGTCGCGCCTCGAGCGCCCCGTCCTTCGCGACGAGGTCGGTGCAGTCCGCCACATAGACCCAGCCGAGCTTCGCCGCCGTCCGCGCGGCGAGATCGCGTCCGTTCAAGGTCGCACCGATGAGGATGGCCTGCGCGCCGCTGTCCTTGGCACGCGCGGCGAGCGCGGCGGCGTGCGACGTGGGCACGTAGCGCTCCGTGCCGGTGATCTCGATGACCTCGGTCTCGCCGAGATCCTTCGCCTTCGCGGCGATCTCGAGCGTGACGCGGCGCACGTCGCGCTCTTTCCGTTCGGCGACGACGAGGATCTTCATAGGACCTTCGCCTCATCGCGCAGGAGCTGCGCGAGCTGCTCGGCGACGGCCTTCGCGTCGCCGTCGAGCTTCAGGATCTTCCCTCCCCCGCGCTGCGGCGGCGGCTCCATCGCCACGACCTCGGCGCGCGGCGCGCCCGGAGCGACCCCCAGCGCGTCGAGGCCCTGCTCCGGGATCTCCTTCTTCTTCGCCTTCATGATCCCGGGCAGCGACGGATAGCGCGGCTCCTTCTCGCTCTTGTGCACGAGGCCGACGACCGGCGTCGGCGCCCTCCAGATCTCGTGCCCACCCTCGACCTCGCGCCACAGCTCCACGCCGTCACCGCCGGGAACGACCTTCGTCAGCATCCCGACGTGCGGCCACCCGAGCGCCTCCGCGAGCGCCGGGCCGACCAGACCCTGGTCGTCGTCCGACGCCTGCTTGCCGCAGAGCACGATGTCGGGCCGCTGTGCCTTCACGACCGCGGCGAGCGCCTTCGCGACGTCGAGCCCGGCGAGACCTTCGTCGGCCGTCACGAGCGTCGCGTCATCGCACCCCATCGCGAGCGCCTGCCGGAGCGCATCGCGCGAGCGCGCGGGGCCGACGGTGACGACGCTCACGGTCGTCGCGGGATCGGCGTCCTTTCGCTCGAGCGCGAGCTCGATCGCGTACTCGTCGTACGGCGAGATCGACCAGGTGATGCCCTCGGTCGCGATGGACTTCCGGTCGGACGCGACCTTGACGCGCACCGTCGAGTCGGGCACCTGCTTGAGGCACACCAGGAACTTCATGTCGACTTCGTCTCCAGCTTCGCCGCGACGAGCTCGAGCACGTCGACGGGCTTGATCTTTTCTTGCACGCCTTTTGCCCCCACGCCTTCCTCGAGCATGATCAAGCAGAAGGGACAGCCGCTGGCCACCTTGTTCGCGTCGGGTCGCGCGGCGAGCAGCTGATCGACGCGGCGGTGATTCACCCGCTGGTCGACCCTCTCCTCCATCCACATCCGCCCGCCGCCCGCGCCGCAGCAGAAACCGCGCTCGCGGTGATGCGGCTCGATCTCGGCGCGCGTCACCCCCGGGATCGCGTCGAGCACGTCGCGCGGCTCGTCGTACACCCCGTTGTGCCTTCCGAGATAGCACGGGTCGTGGTACGCCACGATCTCGCTCGGCGCGCCGTCGTGCAGCGCGAGCTTTTTCTCGTCGAGCAGCCGCTTGACCAGCGGCAGGGCGTGCATCACCTCGTAGTTCCCGCCGAGCTGCGGGTATTCGTTGGCGATCGTGTTGAAGCAGTGCGGGCAGCTCGTGATGACCTTCCGCGTCGGCAGCGCGTTCATCGTCTCGATGTTCTGCCGCGCCTGGAGCTGCCAGAGGTACTCGTTGCCCATGCGCCGTGCCGGGTCGCCGTTGCACGTCTCGTCCTTGCCGAGGATCGCGAACGAGACGCCGGCGGCACGCAGGATCGTCGCGAGCGCGCGGGCGACGCGCTGGTTGCGCCGGTCGTACGACGCCGCGCAGCCGACGAAGTAGAGATATTCGGCGTCGGGCTTCTCCGCGAACGTCGGGACCTCGAGCCCCTGAGCCCAATCAGCGCGCGCTTCGCGCGCCTCGCCCCAGGGATTCCCCGCGCGCTCGATGTTCGTCATCGCGCGCTGCGCCTCCGGCGGCGCCGCGCCCTCCATCAGCGCGAGCGAGCGGCGCATGTCGACGATCTTGTCGATGTGCTCGATCGTGACGGGACACGCCTCAACGCACGCCGCGCACGTGGTGCAGGCCCAGAGCTCCTCGGGCTTGCTGTCGACCCAGTGCGCGGGTGGCGTCGTCTCGGCCTTTGCGTCGGCCAGCAGCTTCGGGCCCTCGCGCAGGAGCTGATCGCGGACGTCGAGAACGATCTTCTGCGGATCGAGCGGCTTTCCCACGGCCAGCGCCGGGCAGCTGTCGGAGCAGCGACCGCACTCGGTGCAGGTGTAGCCATCGAGGAGCTGTTTCCACGAGAAGTCGCGAACGGTGGCCGCGCCGAAGGCCTCCTTGTTCTCGATGTCCTCGATGAGGTCGAGCGCTCCGCGCGGGCTCTGCTTGCGGAAGTAGACGTTCGGCAGCGTGGTGACGATGTGCAGGTGCTTGGTGCGCGGCAGGTACACCGCGAACGCGAGGATCGTGATGACGTGGGCCCACCACGCGCCGGCGAAGAGCTGCGGCGCGAACGGTCCGCGCACCAGCGGCACGGCGACGCCGGCGAGGGGCGGCGCCGCTCCACCCTGCTCGATGCGCTCGGCCGCGGTGCCCGCGGCCTCGAACAGCAGCAGCGTGAGCATGAGGAACGCGATGAGGCCGAGGATGACGTAGCCCTCGGGTGCGATGTGCATCCGCGGCGGACGGAGCAGCGCGCGGCGGACGACGGCCACGATCACCGACGCGAGCACGCCCACCGCGAAGAGGTCGAGCATCCAGGCGTACGCGAGGGTTTCGGTGAACGGGAGGTGCCAGCCGAGGATCCCGCGCAGCAGCAGGTCGGCGCTGCCGTAGGTGATCACCAGGAAGCCCCAGAAGATGAGCGCGTGCCCGATCCCGCGCACGTAGTACGGGCGCTTGATGAGCTTGCGCTGGCCGAGATACACGACCAGCTCGTCGCGCAGCCGGCGCGCGGGCTTGTCGGTGCGGTCCTCGTTCCGTCCAAGCCGCAGCAGCCGGTAGAGGCGCAGCGCGCGCCAGAAGAAGCCGCCGAAGCCGAGTAGCGTCAGCGCGAGGAGCACCAGGACGAAGCCCTGTGTCGGCGCCGTCACGACGCGCTCATTCCTTGAGCACCTCCTCGGCGATGACGAGATTCATGATCTCGCTCGTCCCCTCGTAGATCTCGGTGATCTTGGCGTCGCGATAGTGGCGCTCCGCCGGAAATTCGGTGAGGTAGCCGTAGCCCCCGAAGATCTGCACGCACTCGCGCGCGGACCGCACGGCGACGTCGCTGGCGAACAGCTTCGCCTGCGCGGCCGCGAGGGTGTGATCTTCCCCGCGGTCCTTCAGCGTCGCGGCGCGCCACACCAGAAGGCGCGCCGCGTCGATCTCGGTCGCCATGTCCGCGAGCTTCCACTGGATCGCCTGGAACTCCGTGATCTTCTTGCCGAATGCCTCGCGGTCCCGCGCGTACGCGAGCGAGTCCTCAAGACACGCGCGCGCGATGCCGACCGCCTGCGCCGCGATGCCGATCCGACCGCCGTCGAGCGTCGACAGCGCGATCTTGAAGCCCACGCCGATCTCGCCGAGGACGTTCGCGGCGGGCACGCGGCAGTCCTGGAAGATCAGCTGCGCCGTGTCCGATCCGCGGATGCCCATCTTGTGCTCGAGCTTCCCGACGCTGAAGCCCGGCGTGCCACGCTCGACGACGAAGGCGGCGATCCCCTTGTGCCGCGATCCCGGCTCAGTTTGCGCGAAGACGATCGCGATGTCGGCGATCGAGCCGTTGGTGATGAAGTTCTTCGTTCCGTTCAGCACCCAGGCGTCACCGTCGCGTCGGGCATTCGTGCGCATCGCCGCGGCGTCGCTTCCCGACGCCGGCTCGGAGAGCGCGAAGCAGCCGAGCTTCTCGCCGCGCGCCAGCGGCCGCAGGAAGCGATCCTTCTGCGCCGCGGTGCCGTGATGCAGCAGGGGATCGACCGCGAGCGAGACGTGCGTGCACATCACCACGCCGGTCGAGGCGCAGGCGCGGTTGATCTCCTCGACGACGAGCGCGTAGCTCAGCACATCCAGGCCGGCGCCCCCGAGCTCCTCCGGAGCGTAGATGCCGAGGAAGCCGAGCGACGCCATCTCCCGGATCAGCTCGGACGGCACCTTGCCCTGCTCGTCGATCTCGTGCGCGCGCGGTAGCACCTTCTCTCGAGCGAAGTCGCGGGCCGTCCGCTGCGCGAGCTCCTGCTCCTCGCTGAGCGCGAGGTCGAACCCCGTCGTCGGCTCAGTGCGCGTGACCGTGTCCACCGTGCTCGTGATCTCCGTGCTCGTGCCCTCCGTGCTGCTCGTTGGCATAGAAGCCCACGTAACGCCCGTCGGGATCGCGCGCGAAGAAGTAATCGCCGCGGAGCTCGCCCACGACCGCGCCGGCGGCCTGCGCGCGCGCGAACGCGGCGCGGATGCTGTCGACGCCGAACCAAACGACGAAGCCGCGCTGCCGGCTGACTTCGGGCTCGGTCTGCCGGTCTTCCGGCTCGTGGACGACGAACTTCGCGTTCGCCGCGTCAAGCCAGGTCGAGTCGTCGCCCGCCTCGCCGGTCAGTCCGATGACCTCGCGGTAGAAGCGCGCGACCTCCGCGTGCTTCTCGCTGAAGGCGAAGACCGGTCCGAGCACGGTGCCGTGCTGCTCGCCCACGCTCAAACCGTTTCCACCGCGAGCGCGACCGCCTCGCCGCCGCCGAGGCACAGCGAGGCGATGCCGCGCCGCTTTCCGCGCGCGCGCAGCGCATAGAGCAGCGTCACCAGCAGCCGCGCGCCGGACGCGCCGATCGGATGGCCCAGTGCCACCGCGCCGCCGTTCACGTTGAACTTCTCCGCGGGGATCTCGAGCTCGCGGCGGACGCACTCGATGCCGCTGAAGGCCTCGTTCACCTCGAAGAGATCGACGTCGCCGACCGACCAGCCAGCCTTCTCCAGGCACCGCGCGATCGCGCCCTTCGGCGCGGTGAGGAACATCTCCGGCTCGTGGGCGAACTGACCCTGGGCCACGACGCGCGCGATGGGCGCAGCGCGCAGCTCCTTCGCGCGGTCCGCGCCGGCGACGACAACCGCGGCCGCACCGTCATTCAGCTTGGACGAGTTGCCGGCGGTCACGGTCCCCTGCGGCTTGAACGACGGCGCGAGCTTCGCGAGCGATTCGAGGCTCGTCTCGCGCGGCGTCTCGTCGCTCTTCACGAGCGTGACCGCGCCCTTCCGGCCGGCGACCTCGACCGGAACGATCTCGGCGTCGAACGCGCCTTCGCGCTGGGCGCGAAGCGCCTTCTCGTAGGACGACACCGCGAAGCGATCCTGCTCCTCTCGGGAGAGGCCGCACCGCTCCGCGGCGATCTCGCCGCCGAGGCCCATGTGGCCGTGCCCGTAGGCGTCGAGAAGCCCGTCGGTGAGGTTCGCGTCCTCGATCTTGTGCTCGCCCAGCGCCAGTCCGGCGCGCGCGCCGCGCATCAGGTACGGCGCGTTCGACATCGACTCCATGCCGCCGGCGACGATGAGGCGCGACTCGCCGGCGATGATCTGAGTGGCCGCGAGCATCACCGACTTCAGACCGGATCCGCAGACCTTATTCACCGTCGTGCAAGGGACGCTGTTCGGGATGCGCGCGCCGAGCGCCGCCTGGCGTGCCGGCGCCTGTCCGACACCGGCCTGGATGACGTTCCCCATGTAGACCTCATCGACGTCATCGGGCTTCACTCCGGCGCGCTCGAGGGCGCAGCCGATCGCGATCGATCCGAGCTTCGGCGCCGCGAGCGGCGCGAGACCGCCGAGAAACGCGCCGATCGGCGTGCGCGCCGCGCCGAGGATCACAACGTCGGCCCGGCGCCGCTCCTCGCTCATTGCTGCACCCTCACTTCTCTTCCTCGAGCAGCCGCTGCGTGACGTGCTCGCGGTACGAGCGGATCTCGTCGCGGAGGGCGCCGAGCTCGCCGATGCGCTCGTTGATCGTCTCGAGGTGCGAGTCGAGCAGCTCCACGAGGCGGGGCAGCACGCTGCGGTTCGAACGGTGACGGCGGTACATGCGCTCGAGCTCGAGCATCTCCTGCAACGTGAGCCCGAGCATCTTGAGCTTCTGGACGAAGCGGAGCCGGCGCACGTCGTCCTCGGTGTATATGCGGACGCCGCCCTCGAGTCGCTTCACCGACTCGAGCAGGCCCAGCTCCTCGTAGTAGCGGATGGTCCGCTCGGTGAGACCGACGCGCGCCGCGAGCTCGCCGATGCGGTACTGACCGACCGTCGTCGCCAACGCCGCCTCCCCGACAGCCTGCGTCTGCCAGTTCACGTCAACTGGCGAAGACGAATATACGCCGCTAGACCGCGGAAGGCCTGATCACGTAGCCCAGATGAGTCGTCCCGCGTATCAGAGCCTCATCCACTGTCACAAGTCGGCAGCGTAGCAACGCGGCCAGCGCCAGGTATTCGGCGTCATACGTCTTCGCCCAGCCGAGCGCATCGGCCACTCGCCATGCCTCCGGTCCGAGTTCGGCGGGTGCGCGAGAGCCGATTGGAGCAGCGCGCAGTCGTTCTAGACCGATGCGAGCGAGATCGGATGGGATCTCGCGACGCCATGCGGACTCGTGCAGTACGGATCGGACTTCAGGCCAGAGAAGCGGGGGCGCGACAAGCTGCTCTCGACGGTAATGGGCGAAGCCATCTTTGGCGATGCAGGCATTCAGCGCGGCGCTCGCGTCGACCACGAGCATCAGCGACCCTCGCGCGAGCGACGGAGAGCAGCCACAACATTGGGCATAGGCTCGCCTGTCACGGTCCGCCGAAGACTGGGCGGCAGCGGCGACATCTCCGGCTCATCCTGGCGAGCGAATCTCTCCAGATCCGCCTCCTCGATCACATGCTGAGTTCCGACCTTTCGCGAACGGAGTCTTCCCTCACGGATCCAGCGCCGCACGGTCTCCGGATTCTTATGCACGCGGCGCGCGGCCTCGGGTACGGTGAGCATAGTCGCATACTACAACACCCGGAAGAACACAGCGAGGCGACGGCGCGTGCTCTATGTGAGCCAGATCCGCTCGGCTATCAGCGTGAGCGCGGCGGGCCGTCCAGATAGAGCATCCTCGATGCGTCGGACGGTGAAGTCACTGATTGGGCGCGGAAGCGCCGCGGGCCAGAACCAACCGAGATCCGTGATCTCGTTCTGATCGGCGACACGCGGCTCCCCCGACACAGCTGCGATCCTGGCGGCGAAAACGAAATGGTGCAGTCCCCGACCCTCCGACCAGACCGGGTCCCAGTAGACGCCGGAGAGCCGTTCGATCTCGAGCCCGATGCCGACCTCTTCGCGAGCCTCCCGTCGCGCGGTGTCTTCTGCGGACTCGTGCGGCTCGGCGCCGCCGCCGGGGATCTCCCAATTGAGGCGACCGTATCCGTGCTTCACGAGTAGGACGCGGCCCTCCCGGTCGACGATGACCGACGCGCTACCCAGGTCGGCCATTCGGCGAACGCTCATCCCGCGAGCCGGCGGATCGCGAACGAGAGCGCGTCGGCGCCGAGCGCGGCGTCCGCGATCGCCACCGATTCGCGCGGCGTGTGGCTGCCGCCGGTCGATCGGACGAAGAGCATCCCGGTCGGCACGCCGGCGAGCTGTGGGTTCTGCGCATCGTGCCCCGCGCCGCTGACGAGCTCGGGCGCGTCAACGCCAACGCTCGTCGCCGCGCGCAGGAAGAGATCGCGCAGCGATGGATCGAGTGGTGTCGGCGGGACGGAGTTGAAGACGTCGAGCGAGAACCGCAGATCGCGCGCGGCGCAGATCCGCGTCATCGCCTCATCGAGCGTCTTGATCACCGCGTCGATGCGCGCCTGGTCGGGCGCGCGCACGTCGATGGAGAACACGCACTCGCCGGGGACGACGTTCTTCGCGCCAGGACGAACGCTCACCTCGCCGACCGTGCCCACCGCGTCGTCCTGCTCACGCGCCGCGGTCTCCAGCGCGAGCGCGATCTCCGCCCCGCCGAGGAACGCATCAGCACGAGCGGTCATCACCGTCGCGCCGGCATGATCGGCGCGCCCGGTGAGCGTGACGCGGCCATGCACGATCCCGACGATGTCGCTGACCACGCCGAGCGCGCGATTGCTGTCGGCCAGACGCGGGCCCTGCTCGATGTGGACTTCGAGATAGTTCGCGATCGTCTTCGGATCCCGGCGTGCGAGCTGCGGGTCGCCGTTCTCACCAAGGGCGCGGAGCGCGTCGGCGATGGTCGTGCCGCCACGGTCCGCGCGCTGCGCTGCGCTGGCCGGCAGCCGTCCGAACGCGGCCGACGATCCGAAGAGACCGATGCCGAAGCGCGCGCCCTCCTCGTCCGCCCATCCGACCAGCTCGACCGGGCGGTCGAAGCGCGTGCCGACGTCGAGCAGCGACTCGATCGCCTCGATCGCGCAGAGCACGCCAAGCGCTCCGTCGAAGCGTCCGCCTTCAGGCACGGAATCGAGATGCGATCCGACGAGCACGACGGGCTCGCCGTCGCGCTCGCCGGGGAAGCGCGCGTAGAGATTCGCGGCGGCATCGCGACGGATCTGCGCGCCGCGCGCCTCGCACCACGACGCCACGAGCTCCCGCGCGGCCTGCTCTTCCGAGGAAAGACCGAGTCGCGTCACGGCCGTGTCGTGGCCGCCGATCTTCGACAGCTCGTCGATGTGCTTCTGCAGGCGGAAGAAGTCGCTCACGACAGCTTCGCCTCGAGCTCGTCGGGCGCGAATGGCATGTCCGCGAAGACTTCCCGCTCGATCCGCCGCGCGATCGGGATCGCCCGCTCGATCTCCGCGGCGAAACGGGGATGACGCGCCGCGGTGTCCCGCGCTCGCTCCTCGATGGACTGCACGGCCAGCCCTCCTCGCCGATCCGCGACGTAGACGATCTTCTCCGCGAGCGACCGCGGCGCGCTCGCTGGGTCCAGCACGGTATAGACCGGGTGGCGACGCGCCAACTCGGCGCATGCGCTCAGGCCCTCGGCCGCGAGGATGAGAGCGGAAAGCTCGTTGTGCTCGCGGCCGTCGCCGGCGACCAGCGGGCTGCGACCGATGTCGTGGAGGTACGCGGCAAGGATGACGGCCTCCGCCTCCAGCTCGGCACGCCGGCGGTGCGCGCCGCAGAGCGTCTCGCCGATCCGGCCGACCAGCAGGCTGTGCTCCCGCAGCCAATCCGGATAGGCGTACCGCGCGAAATACGCGTCCGCCTTTGTGGATATCTCTGTCAATTCGCTATTGACACCTCGCCGCCGCCTGAAATAGGGTCGCCGCCGGGGAGAGGCGGGAATGGCGGCGAGCGACGAGCGCATCATCGCGCACCTGGCATTCGCGCGAGCCGTGGCGGCGCGTTCGTTGGACCCACGGTGCCGCGGCGCCGATCGCGAGGATCTCATCGCCTGGGGCGTGTACGGCCTGGTCCAGGCGGCGCAGCGCTACCGCGGCGAGCTCGGCGCGTCGTTCGGGTCGTACGCGGCGCGCCGCGTCCGCGGTCAGGTGCTCGATGCGCTACGCGAGCGCGATCCGCTCACGCGCAGCGCGCGCCGGGCGTACCGCGAGGCCCAGCGCGTCAGCGAAGATCTGCCGCCACCGTACGTCGAGATCTCGCTCGACCGCCTTGCGGAGCTCGGCGACGGCGGGCTGACGGCGCCCGGCACGTCATCACGTCCCGCGCGCGATCGGGCGTGGACGGAGGTCACGCGCGAGCTCCGCCGCCTTCCGTCCATCGAGCGCCGCGTGGTGATCATGTCGTTCGGCCGCGGGCTCACGCTGCGCGAGATCGGGGCCGTCGTCGGACTCTCGGAGTCGGGCGTATGCCGGGTGCGGTCGCGCGCGTTGCGGCGCCTTCGGTCGGCGCTGCGGGTGGAGACCAAGGCGGCCTGATCACCCGCGGTTAGGCTCGGTGCGTGTCGAGCCTGAGGCGGGCCCGCTTCGCGCGCCTGGTCGCGCGCGCGCTCGACGGCCTGCCGGCGGAGTTCCGCGACCGCATGCGGAACATCGAGATCGTCGTCGAGGACGAGCCGTCGACGGAACAGGTCGGCGGACACGGCGAGCTCCTCGGCCTCTACGAAGGCGTCCCGCTCACCGATCGATTCGCGGTCGAGCCCTATCTCCCGGACCGCATCAGCATCTTCCGCGGGCCGATCGAGCGGATGACCGCATCGCCGAGACGGCAGGCCGAGATCGTCCGCGAAACCGTCGTCCACGAGATCGCGCACCACTTCGGCATCAGCGACGAGCGTCTCGGCGAGCTCGGCCTTGGTGACGAGACGTGACTCTGTTCGTCACGGCGGTCTAACAGATGATCGGGCTTCCCAGAACGCAAGAGACGCCCTCGCGGTGGACCTCGTAGAGCGTCCAGTCGTGGCGAGTCTCACCCGCCGCGTCGCCCCACCACGTCACCTTTCGAGCCCACACCTCGAAGACGAGCTCGTGATCGATCCCCGCGGCATCAGTTGCCGCGACATGTACACGCGCAAGCCCGGCATTGCGTGATTCGTTGATGCGGTGTGGGTCACAGCACGTGGTCCAGTAGTCGATGGACCGCAGCGCGTAACTACCACCGACGCGGAGAGCGACGAGCTCGCGCGTCAGATCGCGACGCCGATCGAGCATCGCCTGACGTGGATAGACGCCGCCCTCGTACACGACCCATGCCTCCAGTGCCGCCCGCTCGTTCCCGGCGCCGGTCGCCTCGAGATACGCGGCCACACGTCGTTCAGGGCTGTCCAGCGCGGGTGCGATCACCACGAGCCAAAGAGCGACCGCCGCGAGCACCGCGAGCGGGAGTGCGAAGAGACGATGCCGCAACACGCCTCCCTAACGTAGGAGCGCGAGGAATCGCTTGGTGGCCGCCTCGACGCCGTCGGATGCTTCGAACACCGCCGATCCCGCGACGACGACGGTCGCGCCCGCATCGATGACGCGGCGAACGTCGTCCAGCTTCACGCCGCCGTCCACCTCCAGCTCCACCGGGAGCCGGCGGCGATCGATCTCGGCCCGCAGCCTCTCGAGCTTTCCGATCGCGCTCTCGATGAACTTCTGCCCGCCGAATCCGGGCTTGACGCTCATCACAAGCGCGAGGTCGACATTGTCAAGATGCGGTAAGACCATTTCGATCGGCGTGTCCGGATTGAGCGTGATCCCCGCTTTCGCGCCCCGGGCCCGTATGTGCGCGAGGGCCGCCATGACGTCCAGCGCCGCCTCGACGTGGACCGTCAAGTACGCGGCTCCCGCGTCCACGTAGCGGTCAACCCAGTCGTCGGGCCGCTCGATCATCAGGTGGACGTCCAGCGGTAGCCGGGTCGCCCTGTGCAGGTCGGCCACCATTTTTGGTCCAAATGTGAGGTTGGGGACGAAATGTCCATCCATCACGTCGACGTGGACCCAGTCCGCCCCGGCCTTTTCGACCGCCGCGACGGCATCGGCGAGGCGCGAAAAGTCGGCATTCAGGATGGAGGGGGCGAACTTCAGCTCAGGAATGTTCGCTTTGGTCCTTGTTCGCCGCGCACGGCGCTGGCATCATTCGATGGGTCCCCACCTCCGCCCGACCAGCGTAGAGGAGAGAACATGTATCGCCCCCAGAACCTCCGGATCCCCGGGCCGACCGTTGTCCCACAGGCCGTACTCGCCGCTTCGGCGCGGCCGATGATCAACCACCGCGGCCCCGAGTTCGCGGCGTTGCTCGCCGCCCTCACGCGCGCGCTCCAAGACTTCCTGCGCACGCAGGGTGACGTGCTGACGCTCACCGCATCCGGATCCGGCGCGATGGAAGCCGCCGTCGCCAACACGCTCTCGAGCGGCGACAAGGTGCTCGTGTTCATCAACGGCGCGTTCGGCGAGCGCTTCTACTCGATCTGCAAGGCGTACGGCGTCGACGCCCGCCGCGTGGACGTCACGCTCGGCCGCGCCATCGAGCCCGATCTCGTTCGCGAGGAGCTCGCGAAGGAGAAGGGGAAGGACAGCGCCAAGGCCGTTCTGCTCCAGCACAACGAGACCTCGACCGGCGTGCTCAACCCGCTCAAGGAGATCGCCGAGGTCGTCCGCGAGTCCGGCAAGCTCCTCATCGTCGACAGCGTCTCCGGCGCCGGCGCGGCCGAGCTGGAGATCGACGAGTGGGGCATCGACGTGTGCGTCACCGGTTCGCAGAAGGCCTGGGGCGCGCCTCCCGGCGTGTCCATCGTGACCATGAGCGAGCGCGCGTGGAAGGCGTACGAGAAGTCGAACCTCCCGAAGGCCTACTTCGACCTCGCGTCATACAAGGCGTCCCTCGAGAAGGGCGCGACGCCGGCGACGCCGGCGGTCACCGTGTACATCGCGCTCCAGGAGTCGCTGCGGCTCATGGCCGAGGAGGGCCTCGAGGCGATCCTGCGCCGTCATCGCGATCTCGCCCGCGCGACGCGCCGCGGTCTGCAGGCGGTGAATCTCGCTCTCTTCGCCGACGAGGCGCATGCCTCGCCCGCCGTGACGGCGTTCCGCCCGCCGACGCGTGTCGACGCGCGCAATCTCATCCGCGTACTGCGCGACGACTACGACACGATCATCGCGGGCGGCCAGGGCAAGCTGGAGGGCCAGCTCCTGCGCGTGGGCCACCTGGGTTTCGTGACGCTGCAAGACATCCTCAACTTCTTCAGCGCCCTCGAGCTCGCGCTGCGCGACTTCAACCAGCCCGTCGAGCCGGGCCAGGCCATCGCGGCGGCGCTCCGCGCGTACGCGGAGACGGCGCCGCAGCCGGCGCGGCCCGGCGCGCGTACGACCACGCGTGCGGACACCGTTGGGAGCCGTCGCTAGCGAGACCGTCGCGCGAGCGACAGAGCGGCGCAGCCTGCCCGTCGTCCACGTCGCGGACCCGCTCGCGGAGGACGGCCTCGTCCTGCTCCGCGAGCGCTGCGAGGTGCGCACCACCACGGGTCTCTCCGAGAGCGATCTCGCGCAGCGGCTGGCCGATGTCGATGCGCTGATCGTCCGCAGCGAGACGAAGGTCACGGCGCGGATCTTCGATGCCGCACCGCGGCTCGCGGTCGTCGGACGCGCCGGCGTCGGCGTCGACAACATCGACGTCGCCGCGGCGACGACGCACGGCGTGTACGTGGTCAACGCGCCGCTCGGCAACATCGTCTCCGCCGCCGAGCACACGATCGCGCTCGCGCTCGCCCTGCTGCGGCGCGTGGCCGAGGCGGACCGCAGCGTCCGCGCCGGCGAGTGGACGCGCTCGAAGTTCATGGGCCGCGAGCTGCGCGGCAAGACGCTCGGGCTCATCGGCATCGGCCGCGTCGGCTCCGAGGTGGCGCGACGCGCCGCGGGATTCGAGATGAAGGTCATCGCCCACGACCCGTTCGCCACCGAGGCCAGTGCGCGCGCCGCGGGCGCCCAGCTGGTCGACCTCGACGATCTGCTCGCGACGGCCGACGTCATCTCGCTCCACACGCCCCTCACCGACCGCACCCGCAACCTGATCGATGCGCCGGCGCTCGCGAAGATGAAGAGGACCGCGGTGCTCGTCAACTGCGCGCGCGGCGAGGTCGTCGACATCGCGGCCCTCGCGTCCGCGCTGCGGGCCGGCACGATCGCCGGCGCGGCGCTCGACGTGTACGCGACCGAGCCGCTTCCCGCGGACTCCCCCATCCGGAGCGCGCCGCGGACCGTGCTGACGCCGCACATCGCTGGCTCGACCGCCGAGGCCCAGGTGAACGTCGCGGTGGACGTCGTGCGGCAGATCCTCGACGTCCTCGACGGCCATCCCGCCCGCTACGCGGTGAACGCGCCGCGTCCACCCGCGGACGAGGCCGGAGGAAGCGCGTGGATCCGCTGCGGCGAGCGCATCGGATCGCTCGTCGCGCAGTTGCTGGACGAGCGGCCGGCGAAGCTCGAGATCGCTTATGCCGGCAAGCTGCTCGAGCTCGACGGGGAGCCGCTGCGCGCCGCGATCGTGAAGGGCCTGCTCGAGACGTTCAGCGAGCAGCGCGTGAACCTGGTGAACGCGCTCTCGGTGTCCCGCGCGCGCGGTCTGGTGATCGAGGAGCGGCGCGACACCGAGGCCGCGCGCTACCAGGCGCTGCTCACCGTGCGCGTGGGCAGCACCGTGGTCGGCGGGACCCTGGTGCAGGGCGAGCCGCGCATCGTCCTCATCGACGGGTTCTGGGTCGACGTCCCGGTCGCCGGGCACCTCCTGCTCACGAAGCACCAGGACAAACCCGGCCTGGTGGGTCGCGTCGGCACGCTGCTGGGACAGCACGACGTGAACATCTCGTCGATGCAGGTCGGACGCCTGCACGCGCGCGGTGACGCGCTCATGATCCTGACGCTCGACGATCCGGTCCCCGACGAGGTGCGCGCGCGCATCGGCGCGTTCCCTGACGTGGACCGCGTGCGGACCGCGAAGCTCGGGATCTAGCACGAGGCGCGATCTCGAGGCCGTTGCGCGCGGCGTCGCACGCGACTGGGGCATCACCCTCGGCGAGCCATTTCCACGGGCGGGCCATTCGTACGTCGCGCCGGCGAATGGTGCCGTCCTCAAGATCGTTCCACCCGAAGATGACGAGTCGGTCCAGGAGGCCGACGCGCTCGCGCTGTGGGATGGTGCCGGCGCGGTCCGCCTGCTCCGACACGAGCCGACGCGTCGCGCGCTGCTCTTGCAACGCGCCGATCCGGGTCACGATGCCTCGGGCCTTTCCGACGACGATGCGATCCGCGCGGCGCTCGACGTCGGCGCCAAGCTGTGGCGCCACATCGACGCGGGACCGTATCTTCGCGCGAGCGAACGTATCCCGGCATGGCTGGACGCGGTGGCATTCACGCGGCATCCGTTCGTGGCGCGAGCGCGAGCGATCCTCGGTCGCGTCGACATCCGCGACGACACGCTCGTCCACGGCGACCTGCACCACCACAATCTGCTTCGACACGGCGATCGCTGGCTCGCGATCGACCCCAAGCCATTGCTGGCGGAGCCAGAATGGGACGTCGTGACGCTGCTCTGGAATCCGATGACGAGCACGCCGAGCTTGGAACGCACCGCGAAGCGGATCGCGCTCATCGCCGCGGCCGGCCTGAACGAGCAGCGGATCCGCGATTGGGCGGTCGTTCGAGGGACCTATCTCGGGCTGCCGCTCGATCCTGACGAGCGCGAGACAGATTCGCCACAGCTCACCGTCGTCGGCCAGCTGTTGGGTGCTTAGGCCCGGCTCCGGATCTAGCGGCTAGAGCGCGACGAAGTAGGTCTCGCAGGCGAGCCGCACCAGCTCGGGAGTCAGCTCGACCGGCTTCCCGAGGAAGCGCGCCGCGGCATCGAGGTGCGCCATGAGATCGCGCGGGTGGCACGAACGCAGCGCGATGTTCCGCTCGCGGCAGTACTGGGCGATCCAGTCCGCGGCCTGCGGGTAGAAGGTCATGCTCCGTTGCTCGCAGACGCGCCGCAGGATCTCGGCGAACTCCTGCTGCGTCGGCTGCTTGACCTCGATCTTGTACTGGATGCGCCGCAGGAACGCCTCGTCCACCAGCGACGCCGGCGAACGGTTCGTCGAGAACACCAGCAGCAGGTCGAACGGCACCTCGATCTTGCGACCGTCGTTCGTCGTCAGATAGTCGACGTCGCGATCCAGCGGGACGATCCAGCGGTTGAGGAGCTGCTCGGGCGATGCGCGCTGGCGACCGAAGTCGTCGATCAGGAGCAGACCGCCGCTCGCCTTCATCTGGAACGGCGCCTCGTGGACCTTCGACGAGGGATCGAAGACGAGATCGAGGTCCTCGAGCGTCAGCTCGCCGCCGACCTCGAGGAATGGACGCGCGACCGGCACCCAGCGTCGGTCGAACCGTGCGTCGAGGTGCACCAGCGGCTTGTGCCGCGATGGGTCGTAGACACGGATGATCTGCTCTCCGATGGCGACCGCGTAGGGCAGGACGATGCTTCCGCGCAGCAGCTTCGCGAGCGCGTTCGCGATCGACGACTTGCCCGTGCCCGGAGGACCGAAGAGGAAGATCGACCGCCCGCTGTTGATCGCGGGTCCGATCTGACGCAGCGTCTGCTCGGGGAGCACCAGATGCGCGAGCGCGGCACGCAGCTGGTCGAAGGTGATCTTGATCTCGCCGATCGACTGTGCGCGGACCCTCGTCGCGTACGCCGCGAGCGTGACCGGAGCGGCCCCGATGTAGGAGCTCCGATCCAGTGCCTCCTTGGCGCGCTCCGCGCCCTTGGTGGTTAGGACGTAGACGTACGTCGCCGCCGTGAGACCAGAACCGCCCTTCACCTCGATGAAGTGCTCGCTCTTGAGGAAGTCGAGGACCGGCTGAACGATGTTCGGCAGGGGCAGGCAGAGCGTCTGAGAGAGATCCGCCGCCGTCGACTGGCCCTTCTGATAGAGCAGCTTGACCGTCAGGTCGGCGATGAAAGCCGAGCTGAGCCCGGTCTCCTCGAGCGTCGCCGGCGCCATCGGCGCGGTCTGCTCCGCCGGTCTCGACGGCGCGTGCGCGGGCGCGGGCGCGGTGGCTATGGCCATGTCCTCTTCCTCACCCTCCGGAACGGTGTCGCCGCGGTCGAGTTTATGGTCGGGAGGGTCCCCCGAGGGGAGGAAAGACGGTTTCGATTCAGGCAAGGGCACGCAGACGCGGCAGCAATTCGGCCGCCTTCGTCGCGCCGGCGCGCAGATCGCCGGGCGCGGGAAAGAGCAGGAGCTCCGTGAAGCCCGCCTTGACCGAGGTTTCCGCCTGACGCAGGGCGTCGTCGGGTTCCTGAACGCGGATCTGATGCGAGCGCCTGATGGTCGCGGGATCGCGCTTCACCGCGGCGCAGTGCTCCTCCAGCACCTTCACCAGCGCACGCGTGTCGTCCACCGAGCCGGCGTTGGAGTTCCAGACGTCGGCATGCTTCGCCACGACGCGCAGCGTGCGCTTCGGTCCGGAGCCGCCGATCCAGATCGGCGGATACGGCTTCTGCACCGGCTTCGGCTCGGCGATAGCCTCGGCCAGTTGATAGAAGCGTCCTTTGAACGTCGCGCGCGGCTCGGTCCACAGCAGCTTCAGCATCTGGCAGGCCTCGTCGAGCATGCGGATGCGGTCGGGGGCGCTCGGGAACGGCAAGCCGAACATCGCGAACTCGGGCTCGTTCCACGCGGCGCCCAGCCCCATCTCGAGACGTCCGCCGGACAGGTGGTCGACGGTCACGGCGATCTTCGCGAGGAGCCCGGGATGCCGGTAGAGGTTGCCGGTGACGTTCAGCCCGATCCGCGCACGCTTCGTGTTCTCGGCGACCGCGCCGAGGATCGTCCACCCGTCGAAGATGAGCCGCGTCGGGTCGCCGCCGAGCGAGACGAGATGATCGAACGGCCAGATGTGATCGAAGCCCGCTTCGTCCGCGATGCGCCACGCGTCGCGTTGCGCGTCGATCGGGTGGACCTGCTGCGAGAGCTTCAATCCGATGCGAAGCGGATGCACTGGCCTATAGTGCGTCGTCCATGGAAGCCGCGCGTTTCGAGCGCAACGTGCGCACCGAGTCGAGCGAGATCTTCACGATCTATGGCGGGGCGCGGCGCATCGGTCGCATCGACATCCACTACGGCCGCTTCGAGGTCCACGGGACGCTGCTGCTCGAGGTGGACCTGACCGACGACGAGCTCCAGCAGCTCATCGACCAGCTCGACGAGGAGCTCGTCCAGACGCACGACCCGGAGCGCGAGGACTTCCTCGTGACCGTGTTCAAGTCGGAGGAGCTCGGCTTCTATTCGGACGAGTTCGAGTCGGACGAGGACGCCGAAGAGGAACCCTAGCGCAGCGCTTTGAGCTTCGCGATCCCCTCGTCGGTCGTGAAGAACGAAGGTCCCCCCGGCGGGGCGCCGGACCCCATGGCGAGCGCGGTCGAGGTCCCGGCATTCAGGTCGACCGCGTGCCAGAGCGACGGGCCGGCGGGCACGTCAACGCGGACGTAGGCCGCCTTGCCGTCGACGCGCGCGATGAGATCGCCGCTCGCGTACGTGGAAGGGGGGCCGGTCCAGACGCGCCTCGGCGCGGCGGACGGCGAGCTCGGCCAGAGCTCGAGCGAGTACCGCGACGGATCGCCGGTGACACGCAGCAGCGCGAGGACGTCGTTCGTGCCGGGGCGGAAGCGCGCGCTCAGGAGGAACGTGCCGTCCGCGGCCTCGCGCTCCGCGATCGGGCGCGCGTCGACGGCGCTCACCGTGCGGATCCCGCTGAACGACTTGCCGCCGGTGAAGAACGCGTACCGGCCCAGGATCTCCTTCGCGTCGCGCGTGACGTCGGCGATCTCCTGGAAACGCGACTCCCCCGGCGTATCGCCCGCGCTCGTTCCGTCCTCGTTGAAGCGATATACCCGCCGGATCCCGCCCTCGCCGGAGTCGACGCCGGAGACGACGTGCGCCGCGAGGTTCCAGCCGAGCGGGAAGAATCGCGCGGCCTCGAGCCGCTTCAGATCGCGTATCTCTTTGCTCGTGAAGAGAAAGAGGCGCACGGCGGTGTACAGCGGTGGCGGGTCGGCGCCGCCACCGCTGATGCTCGGCGATCGGGACGCGAACAGCAGACCGCCGCCGTCGTCACGCCACGCGATGCCCGCAGGGATCTCGTTCGCGAGCTTCGTGATCTCTGTCTCGTTTCCGGTGAAGAGATCGACGACGCGCAGCGCGTCCTGCCGGTCGCTCGCGCCGGCGTCGCGATGCCAGTACGCCAGCCGGACGCCGTCGGGCGACACCGCCGCGCCGGTTCCACTGAGCGTCGCGAAGGGCGTCGGCTCGTCCTCGGTCCGCAGGCGCACGACGAACGGCGGACCGGGATCGGCGATCACCAGACCCAGACGCGTGCGCTGCGGCGACGCGGTCGGGCTCGGCGAGGGCGACGCGGCGGCCGCGGTCGCCGTCGCGGTGGCCGTGACCGTGCTCGACGGCGTGCTCGAGGGCGCTCGCGAGGCCGCCGGGGTCGCGACGCACGCGCCGAGCACGACCGCGAACACGAGAAGTCGGCGCATCGAGGCAAGTGTGCGCCTCCGGCGCACGCTGTTCACGTCGCCGGGGCGTACGTTTCGCGCAGGCCGGTCTCGAGGTCGCGCGGCGCGTAGCCGAGCTCCGCGCGGGCGCGCGCGTCCGTCGCCCAGAAGGTCACGCCTTTCGCCGTCGTGATGAGCTCGCGCAGCTCGGGCCGCACGCGCGCGGCGAGCTCGATGGGCCAGTACGGGAGATTGCGCGGCGGGCGCGGCCCGGTGACGCGCGCCAAGATGGCGAACGCGTCGGCCACGCGCCCGATCTGCCCGCCGAGCACGTAGCTGCGCCCGGTCGCGCCGCGCTGCAGCGCGAGGAGCGCGCCCGCGGCGATGTCGTCGACGTGCGTGAAGTTGAGTCCCGCATCGGCGAACACGACGAGCGGCATGCCCGAGCGCACGTACCGGCGCATGAGCCCGCCGAGCTGCGAGGAGTCGCCGGGTCCATAGACGCCGCCCGGCTGCACGATCACGACGTCGAGCCCGCGGCGCGCGAAGTCGAGCGCGATCTCGTGCGCGCGGACCTTCGTCTCCTCGTAGTACGACGTATACGGCCCGCTGCGCGCGTACGTCTCGTCGACGACGCGGCCCCGGGTGTTCCCGAAGATCGCGCAGGTGGAGATGTAGACGACGCGCGGGACACGCGACGCGAGCGCCGCATCGAGCACGCGCTCGGTGCCGGTGACGTTGGCCGCGAACATCGCCGCCCGGCGCGAGGGCGCAATTCCCACCTCGTAGATTGCCGCGCCGTGGACGACGGCGTCGACGCCTTCCATTCCCGCGTGCAGCGCGCCGCTGTCGCCCACGTCGCCGCGCACCAGCGTCACACCATCGAGCGCGGTCGCGCGCGCCAGGTCGCGCACGAGCGCGCGCACCTCGTCGCCTCGCGCGCGAAGCGTTCGCGTCAGGTTGCCGGTGACGAAGCCGATGGCGCCGGTCACGAAGACCTTCACGCGGCCACGTCCGCGATCGCGGCGCCGCTCACACGTACCAGATCGTCCGGCCGGATCGGGAACACCGCGTCCGAAAGTCCGGCGGCCGCCCAGACCTCGTCGAGGGCGAGCAGCGCGCGGTCGCAAACGACCCGACAGAAGCCGGTGTGCGCGAACGGCGGCACGCCGCCGATGGCGTATCCGGTGGAGCGCTTTGCTTCGTCGGCGGTCGCGCGGCGGACGTATGACACGCCGAGCGCCGCGGCGAGCTTTCGCTCGTCGACGCGCGTCGGGCCGGAGCACAGCACCAGCACCACGCCGTGCTCGCCGATGAACACCAGCGACTTCACGATGCGCTCCACCGTCGTGCCGATCTCGCGCGCGGCGTCCCGCGCGGTTCGCGTGCTCGCGCCGAAGCGGCGGATGTCGAGGTCGAGGCCACGCTCGGCGGCGTGAGCGCGTACGCGGGCGACACTCGGGTGCTCCGCGATCACCGCCAGATACGGGCGATGGTGTTCACGACGCGCGTCGGAAGCAGGCCCAGGAGCGTGCGCGCGAGGCGACGCCAAGCCGTCTCCGCGCGTTCGATGTCCTCGTCGGTCGCGCCGGACGCGGTGTAGCGGTCGTGCACGCGGGCTTCGGCGATCTCGACGATCGGCCCCTTCGCGTCGGGCACCGCATCGCCGAGCATCGCGGCGTACTCGTACGTCGTCTGCGACGGATGCGCGTGGTACCCCGCGTACGAGGCGAGCAGGCGCGCCTTTCCCCACGCCGCGTCCACCGTCGGCTGGCCGCGGAAGCGGAGCTGGAATCGCGCCAAGGCGAGCAGCCCGAGCAACGCGAGCAAGGCCAGCAGCGCGATCACCGGCACGGGATCGAAGTTCTGAACGAACACGCCGCCAGGGCCGAAGCCTTCACCCTCGCCGCCGTCGGGTCCGTTCGCGAGATCGGCGTCCTCGCGCAGGAGCCGGCTGCTCTGGTCGCCGAGATCCGAATCGCCGCCGCCGTCTCCGCTGCCCGTGGCGTCCGCGTCGAGCCGCAGGAACGGCGCCTGCGACGGCGTCGGTTCGAATTCGACCCAGCCGTAGAGCGGGAAGTACACCTCGACCCAGGCGTGAGCGTCGAGCTCCTTGACGACGAACTTGCCGGTGTTCGGGTCGAGCGTGCCGGTGGTGTATCCCTCGACGACGCGCGCCGGAACGCCGAGCTCGCGGAGCATCACGACCATCGCTGAGGCGAAGTACTCGCAGAAGTCCTCTTTGAGGTCGAAGAGGAAGTAATCGACGGGATCGCGTCCAGGAGGCGGCGCGCGCACCGCGGGCGCGTAGCGGTACGACGTGCGCAGGAATGACTCGACGGCTTCGGCCTTGTCGTACGGATCCGGCTGATCGCCGGCGGCCTTGTGCGCGAGGTCGCGCACGCGCTGCGGCAGTGTCGACGGCAGCTGCAGGTACTTCTGCCTGATGTAGTCGGGGTACGTCGTCGACGCGCGGCGCAGTGCGGCCTTGTCCGCGACCGACACGTATGACGTGACCGTGTACGCATCGGAGGCCTGACTGATCCGCACGGCGCGCATCGATGTCGAATAGCTGTGGTCCGCGCCGGTCTGGAACTGGAACGGGATGTTCGCGCGTACCGGCTCGTTCGCGCCGAACAGCAGGTTCTGGTGCGGCGCCTCCATGTCGAAGGTCGCCTCGAACTTCTCACGTCCGAGCACCAGCGCCGAGATCTTGTCGAGCTTGTCGGTCTCGGTCACCCGCCAGCTGGTGCCGGTGTAGAAGTCGTAGGCGATCGCGCGCCAGAAATGCCCGGTCGCGGCGTCGACGGTCATCACCACGCGATCACCGAGGTTTGGCGACTGTCCGAGGCGGATCGAGTCGCCGAACGTGACGCCGCGCACTTTGCTCGGACCCGACACGCCGGCGAAGAAGCGCTGCCACTCCGACTCGACGCGGTGATACGGAGACTCGAACACGGTGTAGGCGCGACTCATGACCTCGGCGGCCCCGACGCGCGGCGTCACGAGCGCCATGATCACCAGCACCGTCGTCCAGGTGAGTCCGCCGCGCAGGAGACGCCAGTCCATCTCGCCGGACGGCACGATGTTCTGCTGCTCCCAGCGGGCCTGCAGCGCGACGATGTGCAGCCGCACCAGGAGCACGAGCGCCGCGAGGCTGAACACGACGAGGTCCGCGATGAGGCTCGTGAGCGCCATCGAGACGTTCACGACGAGGCAGAAGCCGGCGAAGAGGATCGCGTCCCACGGGCGGATCGCGCGTGCGAGCGCGAAGCTGCCGACGAAGGTCGCGCTCCACACCGTCGCGCCGAGGAAGAGCACGAATACGGTCGGGTCCGTCGCCGCCTCGCCAGCGAGGACCTGGGTGATCCAGTTGTTCACGCTCACGGCGAGGCGCACCAGGCGTTCGCGGAAGACGCCGCCCTCGGTGGCCATCGTCGTGGTGAGCACGATCGCGAGCGCGCCGATGAACACGCCGAGCAGCGACACGCGTCGCGTCCCCATCGTGCTGTTGCCGACGGCCGTTCCGAAGAACACCGCCGCGAACGCGATCCAGGTGAAGTGCTCCTGCGTGCGCACCCACTCCGCCTGTTGCAGCGAGAGGGGATAGATGGTGACGAGCAGCACGTAGATGGGGAGCGCGAACCAGCCGCCGCGGAAGCGAAGACGCCCGAGCGCGACCGGCGGGAAGAGCGATCGCAGCGACACGCCGGCCCAGCGCCGCGCCGCGGCGAGGCGGAGCGCGAGAGCGGACGGCTCGTGGCTAGGCAACGTTGCCGGCCGCCTCTCTGAAGAGATCCGAGATGGAGGCGCCCGGCGCGAGGTAGGCGGCGGTCACGCCGGCGATGGCGAGCTCGCCGAAGATCTGATGCCGGCGCGCGCGGTCACGCTCGTCCACCTGCACCGCCGGCGCGACGAGCACCGCCTGCGTGGCGATGGCGGCCTCGCGCAGCGTGCTCGACGGACGCACCCACCCGCGATCGAGCGACGGCGTGATCAGCACGCACGACGACCCGCGACGTAGGCGCGGAAGCGTCTCGACCAGCGTCTCGGCGAGCGTCTGCGAGCCACCGGCGCGGATCTCCGCGAGGTACTGCATCAGCTTCCCGTACTGCTTGGTCCCGCGGTCCGGCTGCATGACCTCCACACGCGCGCCGCTCGTGATGAAGCCCACGTTGCGATGCTCGCGCAGGGCCTTCGCGACGATCGAGGCGGCCACCGTGACCGCGCGCTCCTCGGTCGAGTCCTCGCCCTCGCCGCGGTGCCAGTGGCGCTCGAGGTCAAGGTAGATCCAGAGGTCCGCCGTCTTGTCGAGCTCGAACTCCTTGACGTGCAGCTCGCGGTGCCGGACCGAGGACGGCCAGTGGATGCGATTCATCGCATCGCCCGGCCGGTACTCGCGGATCCCCATCACCATCGAGGTCGACTGCAGCGAACGCTGGCCGGTGAGCACCCCGCCCTCGAGGACCGAGCCCGGCAGCTGCCAGTGCGGCAGCGGCAGCACGCGGGGGTAGACGAGCAGCAGCGCTTCGGTCGCGACGCGGACCTCGCGCGGGAACAGGCCGAACGGATCGCCGCTGCGCAGGACGATCGGGCCGAGCTTGTAGCGACCGCGGCGGATCGCCTTCGCCAGGACCTTCCACTTGCGCGTCTTGCCGCGCCCGCCGATCGAGAGCACGCGACCCGGAAGCGGCTCCGGCCAGTTGCTCTGCTCGGAGATCTCGAGCCATAGCTTGCCGAAGGAGCTGTCGTTGCGCAGGTCGTACACGAGCTCGATGGTGTCGCCGAGGTGCGCGTACGACTGCGAGAGCGTGCGCTTCACCGAAAGTCCGTCGAGCGTCATGCGCGCCTGGATCCAGGTGGCGATCGCGACGAAGAGCAGCAGGTAGCTGAGGTAGCTCAGCAGGTCGAGACCCGTCGATGCCGCGACGACGAAGAGCGCGAGCCAGAGGACCGCGAGATGCCAGGGCTTCATCGTCGCGCCTTCACGCGGCTAGGCTCGCGCCGCGGTCTGCGAGAGCTCGACCGGAACGCTCGCCAGCACCTCCGCGATGACGGTCGTCGCCGCGAGGTCCTTGAGTCGCGCCTGCGGCTGAAGGATGAGGCGGTGCGAAAGCGTCGGCGCGGCCAGCTGCTTCACGTCGTCCGGCAGGACGAAGTCGCGGCCCTGCATGAGCGCGAACGCCGCGGACGCTCGCGCGAGCGCGAGCGAGCCGCGCGGCGACGCGCCGAGATACACGTCCGGGTGCGAGCGCGTCGCGTTCACGACGTTGACGACGTACGCCTTCACGGGCTCCGCGATGTGCACGTCCTTCACCGCGGTCTGCATCTCGACGAGCTCCTCGGCGCCCATGACCTGCTCGATCGTCTCCAGCGGGTGGATGACGCGCTGCGCGTCGAGGATTGCGATCTCCTCTTTCTCCTTCGGGTAGCCGAGCTGCAGGCGGATGAAGAATCGATCGAGCTGCGCCTCGGGGAGCGGGAACGTCCCTTCGTACTCGATCGGGTTCTGCGTCGCCATGACCAGGAACGGATCGGGCAGGTGGTAGGTCACGCCGTCGACGGTGACCTGATGCTCCTCCATCGATTCGAGGAGCGCGGATTGCGTCTTCGGCGTCGCGCGGTTGATCTCGTCCGCAAGAACGATCTGGCTCATGATCGGACCAGGCCGGAATTCGAACGCGCTGGTGCGCTGGTTGAAGATCGACACCCCCGTCACGTCCGACGGGAGCAGGTCCGGCGTGAACTGGATGCGGCGGAACGAGCATCCCAGCGACCGCGCGATGGCCTTCGCCAGCACGGTCTTGCCGGTCCCGGGTACGTCCTCGACGAGGATGTGACCCCGGCACACCAGAGCGACGAGCGCCAGCTCGACCTCGTGGTGCTTGCCGAAGATGACGTGCTCGACGTTCGTCACGACGGCACCGATGCGCGCCGCGACCCCGGTCCTGTCCATCTACCACTCCCATCCGGATGTGACACGAGCCCGCGGGCCCGTCGCGACCATGCTAGTGCGCGAAGCCTCGTCATCCGAAAGAACGCCCGAGGCTGTCACTTGGTTCACACCTGCCGCCGACTATCGTCCGAGAGCCGCGCTCATGACGCGCGGCGCCAGCGGCGCGGCATCCTCGCCGCCGCGCGGCGTGTTCTCCAGGACGATGGCGATGGCGATCACGGGCGCATCGGCCGGAGCGAAACCGACGAACCACCCGTGCGGCGGGCCGGCCGGGTTCTCGGCGCTGCCTGTCTTGCCTGCAACGTGCACACCCTGGATACGCGCGGTCGACGCGAACGCGCCCGGACCCTCGACCGCGCCCACCAGCATCAGGGCGAGCGCCTTGGCCGTGTCCGGCCGGATCACCTGCGCCGACGCGCCCGGCGCGACGACCCGGATCGGGTGGCCCGCGGCATCACGGACCTCCGTCGCGTAGTGCGGCGTCGGCATCACTCCGCCCATGCCGACCGCGGCGGCGACCAGCGCCATCTGCAGCGGCGAGACGAAGAGCTCGCCCTGCCCGTACGCGGTGTCGGCGACGAGCGTGGGGCGATCGAGCGCGCCCGTGCGCGACAGCTGCCCCTTCGCCGAGGCGAGGTCGCATTTCGTCGGACTGCCGATGCCGAAGCGCTGCGCGTACTCGGCGAGCTTCTGGCCGCCGATCTGGAGGCCGATCTTCGCGAAGTAGATGTTCTCGGAGAGCCGGTACCCGTCGGCCATGGTGTAGTCGCCGTGCGCCTTCGAGGACGAGCGCACGAAATAGCTTCCCCACGATTTGTCCGCCTGCCACGGATCGTCGACGCGGACCTTCGCGTTCGGATCGACGCCGCTCTCGAGCGCGGCCGCGCCGGTGATGATCTTGAACGTCGAGCCGGGCGGGTACAGGCCCTGCGTCGCGCGATTGATGAGCGGACGATCGGCGTTCTCGCTCACCTGCTTCCACGCGGTGTTCTCCGTCGCGGGATCGGAGATCTGGTTCGGGTCGTACGCCGGCTGGCTCACCGACGCCAGCACGGTCCCGGTGCGCGGGTCGATCGCGACGATCGCGCCACGCCGTCCGCCGAGCGCGTCCACGGCCGCTTTCTGCACCTTCGGGTCGATGCCGAGCACGACCGAGCCCGGCGGCTCGCGCTCGCGCAGGTAGCGCGCCCGCCACTGCGAGAGCGGGTCCGCGGGATCCTGGCCGATGAGCGACTCGGCATAGGCCGCTTCGGCCCCGGACGCGCCGTACTGGAACGACGCGTACCCGGTCACGTGCGCGAGCGTGCGGTCGCGGTAGACGCGCTTGTAGCCGTCGGCGGTCTGCGCGCTCTCCGCCAGCGTCGCGCCACTCGCGTCGACCAGAAGCCCGCGCGGGCGATCGCGGAGCGCCGCGACGAGGCGCGGATTGAAGGGGTCGCCGTTCAGCTCGTCGCCGGCGACGAGGGTCCAGTACCCAACGCCGATCGACGTCACGAGGAACAGCACCGCGAGCGCCAGGGTGAGCGCGCGGATGTTCGCCGCGATCGATCGCGTCGTCACGGCGACCCCCGGACGCGCGCGCTCAGGTCGCTCACGCGGATGAGGAGCGCGACAAGCATCCAGTTCGTGACGAGTGACGAGCCGCCATACGCGACGAACGGCAGGGTGATCCCGGTGAGCGGGATGAGACGCGCGTTCCCGCCCACGATCACCAGCGTTTGGAACGCGACGATGAACGACAGCCCGGCCGCCAGAAGCTGCAGGAACGGCGTGGGCGCGCGGAGAGCGATGAGCATCCCGCGATAGACGAAGAGCAGGTACAGCGCGAGGAGAGCGAGCGCACCGGCGAATCCAGCCTCCTCGGCGAAGGCGTCGAACACGAAGTCGCTCCACACCACGGGGATGCGGTCGGGCATGCCGTTCCCGAGCCCCGCGCCGAAGAGACCGCCATTGCCGAGGGCGAAGAGCCCCTGCACGAGCTGGTAGGCGGCGCCGAACCGCACCTCTTCGGCGAACGGATGCATCCAGATGTCGATCCGCGCGGCGACGTGGCCGAAGACGTGGTAGGCCACGAACCCGCCGCCGAGCAGGAGCAGCACACCGATGAGCGTGTAGAACAGCTCGCCCGTCGCCAGGTACAGCATCGCGAGGAAGATCCCGAGAAAGAGAAGCGTCGCGCCGAGATCCTTCTCGAACACCATCACGACCATGGCGATGAGCCACATGAGGACGATGGGCACGAGATACGGCAGAGGCGGTACCGGCACCGGGCCGAAGCGCCGCGGCGGGTGCGCGAGCATCTCGCGGTACTCCTCGAGGTACGCGGCGAAGAAGATGACCAGGACCAGCTTCGTGGCCTCCCACGGTTCGAACGTGACGGTGCCGATGCCGATCCAGATCCGCGCGCCGTTCACCTCGCGCCCGATCGGCGCCGGGAGCAGCGGCGAGACGAGCAACAGCACACCCGCGAGGGCCCACGTCCACTTGAAGCGCGAGAGCACGGTGAGGTCGCGTGGGATGAGGATCGTCGCGACGAACGCCCCCGCTGCGACGAGCGACCAGCTGAGCTGCTGCAGCAGGAGGTTCGACGCGAGGCGCTGCACCAGCACCAGGCCGATCGCGGTGAACGCGGCGGCCATCGGAAGCAGAAGCTGATCGCCGCGCACGCCGCGCATCGTGAGGAAGACGTGAAGCGTGACCGCGACGGCGACGAAGCTCAGCGGGACCGCGAGCTGCTGCGGGCGGAATCCGGCGACCTCAGCCGCCGCGACGGCGACCGATCCCGTGATGCCGAGCGCCGCGACCCAGACCAGAAGACCGAGCTCCTGCGCCCGGCGCGTGATGATGGTCACGTTCGCTCCTCGCGGAGGCACCGCGCGCCGCTCACGTTCCCCGCTCCAGGCGCATCGCGATGCGGCCGATGCCGAGCTCGTCGCCGAAGCGGAGGCGCTCGGCGCGCTCGATGCGCATGCCGTTCACCAGCGTGCCGTTGGTGCTGCCGAGGTCCACGAGCCACCACTCGCCGTCGCGCAGCTCGAGCACGGCGTGGCGCGCCGATGCCGCTTCGTCCGGCAGCGGGATGTCATTGCCCACGTCACGGCCGATGGACGTCGACGCGCGCAGAAGGAACCGCTCGCCCACGCGCGGCGTGCGACCGGGGCTGCGTTCCACGACAAGGGTGCCCGGCGCGCGTCCACCGGTATCGGCGTGCTCCGTCGCGAGCGAGCGCTGCAGGGCGGCAAAGGCGCGCAGCAGGAAGAGATACAGAAGGAGGAGGAACGCGATCCGCACCGCCCAAAGGAGGACGGCGAAGGTGATCTCCAAGCTCAGTCGGCCGAGTGGAAGACCAGCTCGAGTCCGGCGACGGAGATGTGGTCGCCGTCGTTCAACACGACCTCCGCGATCCTCTTTCCGTTCACCCACGTGCCGTTGGTGCTCTGCAGGTCGTAGAGCGTGTAGCGCCCAAGTCGCAGCCGTATCTCGGCGTGCTTGCGGGACACGCGCGGATCGTCGAGCACGACGTCGTTCTGTTCGTCTCGGCCGATGAGCAGCGGCTCGGGACCGAGCGGAATGTTGCCACGCCCGCCGTCGCGCACATCGAGCGTCGCTTTCGGCGCGCGCGGCCGCTCCCGCAGCAGCGCCTCGCGGTCCAGCACCATCGTGTGGCCAGCCTCGACGGCGCCGAGGCTCGGCGACTCCGGCTCGACCTCCTCGCCCGACGCGTCGACGAGCGCGCACGACACGCGGATGTCGCCCGGCGCGACGCCGTCGTCGCGCTCGACCTCGACCGACGGGAAGGCGAGCAGCGTGAAATTCCGCTCACGCGCCGCGGCGAGGACCGTCTCGGCCAGATCGCGCTCGAGGCTGCGGCGGTACTGCTCGAACTGGAGGAAGTCGGGCTCGCTCAGCGAGACGACGTACGAATTGGGGACGAACGTCTTGGAGAGCGAGATCGTTTGGTGAGACTCCATCGTGCGTATGACGCGTTTGGCGATCTGGACCGGCTGGAGCTTCGCTCGAAAAAGGCGGGCGCTCCACCCCTCGATCATCCGGCTCACGAAGATCTCAATGCGCTCCATCCGTCCGCCTTACCTTTATCACTTCCGCTCCGATGAGGATGATGACGGCCGTCAGGTAGACCCACGTCAGCAGGCCGGCCGCGAACGCGATCGGGCCGTAGGCCGTGAACCCCCCGAGGGCGCGCGTGAAGAACGCGAACGCGATCTTGGCGGCCTCCCACAGCACGGCCGATACCACGGCCGCCTGCCGCGCGTGGCGCGTCGCGACCCGCGCGCGGGGGATGTAGCGGTACACGACGTAGAAGAAGAGGAATCCGGCCGCGAGCCCGAAGAACGGCGAGAGGACGCCCAGGGCCACGCGGAGCGGTACGGCGAGACCCGCCTGGGCGAAAAGTCCCTGCGCCGCGACCGCGCCGTACGAGATCGCGAACGAGAGGACCGCGAGGACGGCGATGCCGCCGACGAAGGCCAACGCCTCCAGGTAGCCGCGCACGAAGCCGCGCCGGCCTCCGCGGCCGAGGACGGCGGCGAGCGCGCTATCGATCGAGCCGTGGATCGCGCTCGTCGCGAGGATCGTGCCGATCACCCCGAGCCCGAGCGAGATCGCGCGCCCGTCGACGAGCTGCCGGACGATGCGCGTCTCCTGCGCGGTCGCGGATGGATAGACGTCGCGGATGAGCTGGACCAGCTCGCGCTGAGCGCGGTCGGCGCCGTACACGAAGCCGAGCACGCCGACGACGAGCGCCAGCACCGGAATGATCGCGAAGAAGAGCTGGTAGGCGACGGCACCCGCAAGAAATGGACACTCGTCCTCGACGAAGGACGTGAGTGTTGCGCGGGCCGTCCGGGCGGCGGCTCGCGCGCGCGCTAGGATGCCGCCTCGCCCTTCGGTGCCGGCGGCTTCTCCGCGGGCTTCTTCGCGGGCTTCGCGTCGGGCTTCGCGTCGGTCTTGGCCGTGTCGGCGGGCTTCGCGCCCGACGACGAGCCCTCTTCCTTCGGCGCAGGGCGGCTGTCGGTCTTGTACCAGCCCGATCCCTTGAACACGATCGCGGCCGTCGAGAGGAGACGCCGCGGCGTCTTGCCACAGTTCGGACACGCCGCGAGCGGTCCTTCGGCGTAGGACTGCACCGCGGAGAACACGTGACCGCAGTGATCGCAGCGGTAGTCGTAGATCGGCATCTCACTCGATATCATCGCCGAAGGTGTCGGCCGAGGTCATCCGCATCGCTGATCAGGCGGCCGCGCGCCGCCGTCGCTCCGTCTTCGAGAACGTCGAGGCCTATCTGTTCCTGCTGCCGGCGCTCGCCTTCCTCGGCGTCTTCAAGATCCTGCCCGCGCTCTTCGCGATCTACATCTCGCTCTTCAAGTGGGACATAATCCAGGGAGCGTTCCGCGGGCTGGACAACTACGTCGACATCCTCTGGGCGGATCCGACGCGATCCGCGCGCTTCTGGCAGTCCCTTTCGACGACACTCACCTATCTCGTCATCACCATCCCGCTGGAGATGGGACTCGCGCTCGTCATCGCGTACGTCCTCTTCCAGAAGATGCGCGGCCGCGCGATCTACCGGACGATCTACTACCTCCCGTACGTGACCTCGACGGTCGCGGCGGCGGCCGTCTTCAACTGGCTCTACCACCCGCAGTACGGCACGGTGAACCAGCTCCTCGGTCTTGTCGGCATCGGGCCGCAGCGCTGGCTCGAAGAGCCCGACGGCGTGCTCGCGATGATCGCGTCCGCGTTCGGCGCGACCCTGCCCGCCTGGACGGCGGGGCCGAGCCTCGCCCTGGTGAGCGTCGCCGGCTTCTCGATCTGGCACTTCCTCGGCTTCCAGATCGTGATCTTCCTCGGCGGTCTCGGGAACATCCCGGCGGAGTACTACGAGGCGGCCCGGCTCGACGGCGCGAGCAACCGTCAGCTCTTCACGCGGATCACGCTCCCGCTCCTGACGCCGCAGATCTTCTTCGTGTTCACGATCGCCAGCATCGCCGTGCTGCGCGCGTTCAACGAGATCTTCGTGCTCACGAACGGCGGACCGCTCGACACGACGCGGACGGTCTCGATGCTGGTGTTCCGCACGTTCTTCCAGCAGGGCCAGATTGGGTACGGGTCCGCGCTGGGTGTGATCCTGACGCTCATCATCCTGGGGTTCACGTTGCTGCAGTTTCGCGTGCTCGAGAGGCGGGTGCATTACGGATGACCGCATCTGAGGTCGCCGCGCCCGCTGTGGTCCGTCGCGCGCGGCGTCCGACCCTGCCACCGATCGCGTTCGGGAAGCACTTCGTCCTCATCCTCACCGGGGCGGTCGTCGCGTATCCCTTCTATTACATGCTCGAGACGGCGTTCAAGAGCTTCTTCGAGGCGACGACCGCGCCGCCGACCTTCTTTCCGACGGAGCTGCACCCGGAGAACTTCGTCGACGCGTGGAACAAGGCCCCGTGGCCGCGGTACTTCGCCAACACCTTCTTCGTCGCCGGGGCGAACACGCTGGGCGAGCTCGTCACGGCGGTGCTCGCGGCCTACGCGTTCGCGCGGATGCGCTTCCGCGGCAAGAACGTGCTGTTCGCGCTGTTCCTCGCGACGTACATGATGCCCGGCGAGGCCACGCTCATCCCGAACTTCGTGATGATGACCAAGGCGCCGCCCGGTACGAATCCACTCTTCCCCATTCCGCGCCTGAATCTGTATGACACCTACTGGGCGCAGATCCTTCCGTTCCTCGCGAGCGCGTTCTCGGTGTTCCTGCTGCGCCAGCAATTCCTCTCGGTGCCGCAGGAGCTGCACGACGCGGCGAAGATCGACGGCGCGGGGCACCTCCGCTTCCTCTGGTCGATCGTGCTCCCCATTTCGGTGCCGGCCCTCGTGACCGTGGCGATCCTCTCCTTCTACGGATCGTGGAACGCGTTCCAATGGCCGCTCATCGTCACCTCCTCGCCGGACATCCGCCCGATCCAGGTCGGCCTCAATGCCTTCCGAGCGGAAGCGGGCTCGTCGTACCATCTGCTCATGGCGGCGTCCGCGTTCGTCGTGGCACCGATAGTCCTGCTGTATCTCGTGGGGCAGCGCTACCTGGTGCAGGGGGTCGCGCGAACGGGCATCCGCGGCTAGTTCTCACGCGTAGGTCACGTAGCGGTCACCCGTCCGGCGCAGAGTCGGTGGAGAGGTAGAGGAGGACACATGCGCAAGCTCAGCGTGCTCGCGGTCGCCGCGCTCATCTTCGCGGCGTGCGCCGGCGGCGGCGGTGGACAGACGGCGTCGCAAGCGCCGACGTCGACAGAAGCGGACATCGACATCACCGGTCCGGTGAGCATCACGCTCTGGCACGCGCTGACGAGCGACCCGCAGAAGGGCGCGCTCGAGGCGGCGGTCAAGAAGTTCAATGACACCAACGGCAAGGGCATCACCGTGACCGCGGTGGTGCAGGGCAACTACACACAGCTGTACCAGAAGACGCTCGGCGCGATCCAGGCCGGCGCGCTGCCCGAGCTCGCGCACGCGTACGAGAGCTTCGTCGCCGACTACACCAAGGCCGACGTGGTCGTGGACCTCGACGCGTACGTGAACAGCAAGAAGAACGGCCTCGACAAGGCCAGCCAGGACGACATCTACAAGCCGTACTTCGACACCAACCGCTTCGCGCAGTACGGCAACAAGCTCCTCTCCTTCCCCTTCACGAAGTCGCTGTTCCTCATGTACACGAACGACGACGTCCTCAAGCAGGCCGGCGTCGCGACCCCCAAGACCTGGGCGGACTTCGAGCAGGCCGTGATGAAGTCGACGGTCAAGGACGCATCGGGCAAGACGACCCGCTATGGCTGGGCGCAGCCGCTCGACGCCTCGAACTTCAACGCGTGGGTCCTCTCGATGGGCGGGAGCCTGATGGCGCCGGACGGCAAGACCGTTGCCTGGGACGGCAAGGAGGGCCTGACGGTCCTCCAGACCATGGACCGCCTCTGGAAGGGCGGGTACGCGTACACGCCCACGGGCTTCGACTGGCAGAACGACTTCGCCAACAACAAGCTCGCCTTCACGATGGGCTCGACGAGCTCGAGACCCTTCATCGCCGCCGCGGCGAAGACCCCATTCAACTGGTCGATGAGCGCGCCGCCTCAGACCGATCCGACCAAGGCCCGCACGGTCATGTACGGCGCGAACGTCGCGATCTTCAAGAGCACCCCGCAGAAGCAGCTCGCGAGCTGGCTGTTCGTGAAGTGGTTCAGCGAGCGCGAGCAGACCGCGGACTGGGCGACCAAGTCGTACTACATGCCGGTCCGCAAGACCGCGGCCGATGACTCGGCGCTGAAGAGCTACTGGTCATCGAAGGACCCGCAGGGCAAGCAGTCCTTCGAGACGATCGGCAGCTCGATCCCCGAGCCGAACGTCCGCGGCCAGCAGGAGATCCGCGATGTGATCTTCGACATGCTGACCAAGGTCACCACCGGCAAGGCCACGCCCGAGCAGGCCATCAAAGATGCCGGCGCGAAGGCCAACCAGATCCTGAAAGAGAACCAGTGATCCAGTAGGACCTCTCAGGTCGCGGACGAGGCGCCGGAGCGATCCGGCGCCTCTTCATTTCGCGTCGCGCGGGAGCAGCAGGAACCAGAGCGACGAGAGCGTGGTGCCGGCGACCGCGACGACCAGCGTCGGAACGAGCCCGGTGCGCTCCGCGGCGAAGCCACCGCCGAGCGCACCGAGCGGAACGACGGCCCACATGAGGAAGCGAACGCTCGCGGTCATCCGGCCCTGTAGGTGGTCCGGCGTGAGCGCCAGCCGCATCGAAAGCTGATTGACGTTGAAGACCGAGCGGGCGATGCCGAGGATGAGCTCGCCGGCCACCAGCGTCGCCAGCGGCGAGGGACTGAGTGCGGCAAGCGGGACGCACGCGCGCGCGACGCCAGTGAGCAGCTGCGTCTGCGTGAGCGCTCCGCGCATGCCGAACCGTCGGCCCCAGCGACCGGCGATGATCGAGCCGAGCAGCGCGCTCGGGCCTCCGGCGGCGAACACGAGACCGATCTCGATAGGCGTAAGCGAAAGAGATTGGGTCATGTAGAGGATGTACAGCGCCACGATCGCGCCGTTGCTGCAGATGTTGTGCGTGGCGCCACCGAGCGCGAGGAACCGCAGCGCTGGGTGGGCCAGAACGTACCGAAGGCCCTCGACGACGTCGTGCCACACGCGACGGCCCGCCGCGCGCGGCGGCGCCGGCGGCTCGTCGACATGAACGAGCAGCGTTAGGAGGGTCTGCGCGAGAAACGACGCCGCATCGACGACGATCGCGATGGGCGCGGTAAGGATCTGGATGAGCACGCCAGCCAGGCTCGGCCCGACGATCGCCGTGACGCTGTCGCTTGAGCGGACCGCGGTCACGCTCTCGAGCAAACGCTCGCGACCCGCAAGGCGAGGCAGGATCGCCTGGAACGCGACCTGATCCACCAGCGCCAGGCTCCCCGCTACGAATTCAACCGCGTAGAGCTGCTCGATGCGAAGGACGCCGAAGAGGTGAGCGGCAGGGATCGTCGCGACAACGACGGCCGACGCGAGGCTCGTCACCAGCAGGACGGATCTCCGCGGAGCGCGATCAGCGATCACGCCCGCGAGTAGCCCGAACACGAGGAATGCGGCCGTGCCGGCTGCCCCGAGGACGCCCATCTGCGCCGGCGTTGCGCCGAGGAGACTCACGGCGATGAGCGGCGTCGCGAGGCCCGTGATGCCCGAGCCGATCGCGGACAGTACCGAGCCCAGCCAGAGCTTCGCGAACTCGGGGTCTCGCCAGATGGAACGGGTCGCTAGCTCAGGCGACGGAGCTCCTCTTCGAGCAGACGCACGCGCTCCTCGCGCTCCGCGAGCCTCGCGCGCTCGCCCGCAACGACGGCGGGCGGCGCCTTCTCGGCGAAGCCCGGCTTCGCCAGCAGCTCGCGCGACCGCTGGGCCGCCGACCGCGCGTCGCCGAGCTCTCGCTCGAGCCGCGCGCGCTCCTCGGCCGCATCGCGTTCGATCGCTACGCGCACCTCGATCGCGCGGACCACCGTCGCGGTGCCGGTGCCCCCGCCGAACCCGACGTCGGCCTGCGCGAGCGCCGAGATCTCGCCCGCGAGCTCGCGCACGCGTTGGCTTTCGCCCCCGAGCGTCGCCTTCACGCGCGCGCCCGCCTTGCCACCGGCTTCCTGCCGCAGATTGCGGATCGCCCGCACCACCTCGATCGCCGCGGCGAAGCGGTCCTCGAGCGCCTCGTCGCGCGCACCTGGCTTCGGCCAGCGCGCGACCACCAGTGACGGAGCACCGCCGCTCTCGCGCGCGCGCTGCCAGAGCTGGAGCGCGAGCGTGTCGGTCAGGAAGGGCACGATGGGGTGGGCCAGGCGCAGCACGCGGTCGAGCACGTACGCCAGCGTCCGGGCCGCGCCCTGCGCGCGCGTCTCGTCGCGCAGGCTGGCCTTGGAAACCTCGATGTACACATCAGCGAACTCGCCCCAGATGAACTGCTGGAGGGCCGCCGCGTACTCCCCGAAGAGATAGCCATCGAGGAGGCGCGTGAGCTCCGCGACCGCCGCCTCGGTCCGCGAGAGGATCCAGCGCTCGGCGTTCCCGAGCGTCGCGTCGTCGGCTGGTCTGCGATCGGCGTTCCAGCTCGCGAGAGCAGCGGGGTTCGCGTCAAGCGCGCGAAGCACGTAGCGACCGATGTTCCAGAGCTTGTTCGCGAGCTCGCGCGCGTTCTGCAGCTTCGCGTCGGTGAGCTGGCTGTCCGCGCCGGCGGACACGTTGCTCACCAGGGCGAAGCGCAGCGCGTCGGCTCCGAATTCCTCGACGAAGCCGACCGGGCTCACCACGTTGCCCTTCGACTTCGACATCTTCATGCGCCCCTCTTTGACGAGTCCGTGCAGGTACACGGTGCGGAAGGGCACGTCGCCCATGTTCTCGAGGCCCATCATGATCATGCGTGCCACCCAGAAGAACAGGATGTCGTAACCCGTCTCGAGCATCGTTCCCGGATAGAAGCGACGCAGGTCGGCCGTGTCCTCGGGCCAACCGAGTGTGCTGTGCGGCCAGAGCGCGCTCGAGAACCACGTGTCGAGCACGTCCGGGTCCTGATGGATGTCGTCGCTGCGGCACTTCGTGCATCGCGTCGGGTCTGGCGCGTCCTCGTCGGGCACGACGATCTCCTGGCAGTCGCGGCAGTACCACACGGGGATCGAGTGGCCCCACCAGATCTGGCGCGCGATCGACCAGTCGCGGATGTTCTCCATCCACTCGAAGTACACCTTCTCCTGGTATTTCGGGACGATCTGGATGCGTCCCGAGCGCACCGCGTCGATCGCGGGCTTCGCCAGCGCCGTCATGCGCATCCACCACTGCTTCATCACCAGCGGCTCGTCGATGGTCTCGCAGCGGTCGTGCACGCCGACGCTGTGCGTCAGCGGCTCCTGCTTCACCAGAAGGCCGCGCTGCTTCAGCAGCTCGACCGACTTGGCGCGCGCGGCGTCACGGTTGGCGCCCGCGAGCGGTCCGGACGCCGCGGTCATCGTGCCCGTCTTGTCGATGGCCGAGATCACCGGCAGCCCGTGCCGCTGGCCGATCTCGAAGTCCGTCGCGTCGTGGCCCGGCGTCACTTTCAGTGCGCCGGTGCCGAACGACGGATCCACGGCCTCGTCGGCGATGATCTTCACGCGGCGCTCCACCATCGGCACGAGGACCTCGTGTCCGATGTACGGCTTCCAGCGCTCGTCGTCGGGATGCACGGCGATCGCGACGTCGGCCACGATCGTCTCGGGCCGCGTCGTCGCCACGATGAGATCCGGTCCCGAGCTCTTTTCGGCCCAGGGGTACTTCACGTAATAGAGCGGGTCGGTGCGCTCGAGGTGGATCGACTCGAGATCGGAGTACGTCGTCTGGCAGGTCAGGCACCAATGCACGATCCGATCGGCGCGATAGAGATGGCCCTTCTTGTACAGGCGGATGAAGTGGATCCGAACGCGCCGCTGCATGTCGGGATCCATCGTGAAATGCAGACGTGTCCAATCGAGGGAGCAGCCCAGCATCTTCAGCTGCGCGTAGATGCGCGGCTGGTAATGGCGCATCCAGCGCCACATCTCCTCGAGGAACTGCTCGCGGGTGAGCGACTTCTTGTCGGTCTCCTTCGCGAGCTCCCGCTCGACCACGATCTGCGCGATGATCCCCGCGTGGTCGGAGCCCGGCAGGTACAGCGTCGCGTCGCCGAGCATCCGATGCCAGCGGGCCATGAGGTCCTCGTACCCGCCGAACGACAGCGCATGACCCACGTGCAGGTCGCCGGTCACGTTCGGGAGCGGCAGCATCATCACGAACGTCTTCTCGCCCGGCGCCGATGACGCCGGCGGCGTGAAGAAGCCCGAGCGCTCCCACCAGTCATAGAGGTCGCGCTCGACGACCGACGGTCGGAAGTTCTTCTCGTTGAAGCTCAGCACAGACTGCGGAGCGCTCGTCGTGTTTTCGCCGGCCATGTCGCGCACCTCCTTCTTGGCAAACAAAAAGCGCCGTTCGTCCAAGGACGAACAGCGCCGTCGTACCACCCTGGCTTCCGGTCGCCCCACGAGGGCCTCGATGGGCCATCCGCGGGCGACCGCTCATTGACCGCTATACCGGGCGGACCCGATCCGGCTCGCGGGCGACTTCCCGTCCCTGCTCGCCGCGGCGCGCTTCCAGCCGGTGACGCGCCTTCTCTATCGGTGCGGGGCCGGTCTTCTCCCGGTCGCTGCCGGTCGAGCCTCCATTCTAATGGATGGGCCGCCTAACGAGCCGTGAATTTGACGCTCGCGGATACGGAAGGCTTTACCGACATGTGATTGGCGAAGCTCAGCCAGACCGTGACCGTGTGCTCTCCCGGCGAAACGTTCGCGAACGTCACGCTCTTCGCCGCCGTGTGCATGAGCCGGGCCGGGTTTGGATTCGCGTCGCCGGTCGGCACGACCACGTCCTTGCCGACCCACTGCGACGCGTCCATGTCCATCGCGAGATGGACGTGGTAGTCCTCGGGCTTCGCGGCGCTCGCCGCGGGCACCAGGGTCACGTCGCTCACCTCGTACGTGACGGTCACGTTCCCCGCGGGCACGGCCTGCCCCGCCGTGGGTGACGTGATCGTGATGACGGCGAGCGGCCTTGGCGTCGGCGACGCCGACGCCGTTGGTGATCCGCACGCGATCGCCATGAGGGCGACGGCGAGCACACCGCACGGGGCCGGACCACGCACGGAGGAACTGTAGCTAGGCTGTCGAGGCCCTCTTTGCGCGCGTCAGCTGCTTGTGCCGGTACATCGCACGATCCGCGGCGTCGACGATCGCGTCGACGGTGATCGGACGGTCGGCCGCGTCGGCGACGCCCCAGGCCACGGTCGGCAGACGCTTGCCGTCGGCGAGCGTACTTTCGGCGATGCCGCTCGCGACGCGACGCATGACGCGCTCCGCCGCGAATCTCGGTGCGCCCGGGAAAAGGATGGCGAACTCATCGCCACCGATCCGCGCCACGAGATCCTTGTCGCGGACTCCGGCGGAGAGGATCTCGCCGATGCGCACGAGCGCCTCGTCGCCCGCGCCGTGCCCGAACTCGTCGTTCAACTGCTTGAGACCGTTCGCGTCGAGCACCGCGACGGTGATCGGCACGAGCGGATCGCCGGCGAGCTCCTGCGTGAGACGGTCGAAGAACGTGCGCCGGTTCGGCAGGCCCGTGAGCGGATCGGTCGCCGCCGCGGTCTTCGCGGCCTGGTGCAGCTTCGCGACGCGCAGCGCCGCGGCGACCTGGTGTGACACCGCGACGAGCAGCTGTTCGTCCTCATGCCCGAACGCGCCGATGCGCGGGCTCTCGATCCCCAGTGCCCCGACGCGCTCGTCGCCGAGCTGCAGCGGTACACACAGGACGGAGTGGATGTCGGCCGGACCGTAGAAGCGCGGATCGATCTGACTGTCTGGAACGTTCTGCGGCTGGCCGTGCTCGATGACCCACCAGCTGATCCCGGTGCCCCGTGGGAGCAGATTTCCAAGGTACGGCTCGGAGGGACCGACCGCGGCGCGCACGACGAGGTTCTCGTGCGCATCGTCGAGCGTGAGCAGGAACCCGTTCTCATAGCCCATCGACTCGCACACGATGTGCATCAGCCGACCCGCGAGCTCGTCGATGTCGAGCACGGCGCTGATCTCCGACGCGAGGCGCTGCAGGATCGCGAGCTGGCGTCCGTGCGCATGGGCGCTCGCGGCGAACTGCTCGAGGACGCCGCCGGGACCGGGCAGGCTCGCCATGTCCTCCCGCTCGATGGCGCCGACGCGGCGCAGGTACGTGGCGCCCTGCTGGCGGTCACGTTCGATGACGCGGAGGAACGCATCGACGACATCGGGGTGGAATTGGGTGCCGCGGCAGCGCTTGAGCTCCAAACACGCGTACTCGACGCTTTGCGCCTGCTTGTACGCACGCCGGCTCACCATGACCTCGAACGCATCGGCCGCGGCGACGACGTACGACTCGATCGGGATCGCGTCTCCGGCCAGCCGATCGGGATAGCCGCCGCCGTCGTAGCGCTCGTGATGCGTGCGGACGATGTTCACTAGGTCACGCAGTGGTTCGACCGCGGCGAGGATCGACGCCCCGACCGCCGGGTGCGTGCGCATGATCACCCACTCGTCGGGAGTCAGGGCGGCGGGCTTGTTGAGGATGGCGTCGGGGACACCGATCTTGCCGATGTCGTGCAGGAGCGCGCCGACCTGCACGCGCCGCAGGTGCTCGGGCGACATGCGCATCTCCTCGGCGATCGTGCGCGCGAGGACGGCGACGCGCGCGGAGTGGCTGCGGGTGTACGGATCGCGCGCGTCGACCGCGGCGGCGAGCGCGCGCACCGACGCCAGGTAGAGCTCGCGCATCTGCGCGAGGTGCTCGGCGTTCTCGAACGCGGTCGCCACGAGGTTCGCAAGTGACTGCAGGACCGCGATGTCCTCGTCGTCGAACGCGCCGGCGTGATACGACTGGCTCGAGAGCACGCCGACCAGGCGGCCGCGGCTCTTCAGCGGCACGTGGACGGCCGAGCCGGAGACCCTGTCGTTGCCGAAGGTCATGCCGCGCTGTTGCACCGGGTCGTCCGACGTGCGCGTGATGTAGGTCTCGCCCGTGAGCACGACCTGGCTGGTCGGACCGCTTCCCAGCGGATAACGCTCGCCGCCCCAGACGTCGCCGCCATCTGCTTGGAGGAGGAACTCGAACTCCTTCTTCTCCGCGTCGTAGCGCGCGACGTAGAAGGACTCGCGCGCGACGAGATCGCCGGCCGAGTCGTATGCGAGCCGCGCGATGTCGAACGGCTCGTGCACGCCCGCGAGCTTCCATGCGAGCTCGTTCAGCGCCGAGAGCCGCCGGATGCGGCGCTCGCGCTCGTCGCGGACGCGCGCCGAGCGCAGCGCGGCGCCGGCGAGCTGCGCGAACGCAAGCATGCCCTGCCGGTCGATCGCGTCGAACGTCCGATTCGGATCCGTCGTGCCTACGACGACGGCGCCGATGACCTCGCCCTCGTCGATGACCGGCGCGCCGATCGCCGCGTGCAGCGCGGCCTCACGCGCGAATCGCGACGCACCGTTGTCGTCCCCGGCCGTCTCCCCGCTGTAGTCGCGCATGCTCACGATGTCGCGGCGGCGGATGAGCTGGACGACGAGCGGGCCCGCCGCCTGCGGCGTGGCGCCCGCGAGCGGAGCGGCGACCCCGACGCCGGCGATGTCGAGCGCGGTCTCGCCCCGCAGCATCTGCACGGTGACGAACTCCGCGTCGTACGCCTCGGCGATCTGCGTGGCGATGCGGCGGATGACGTCCGCCGGGGCGCCGGTCTCGCTCGCCATCTCGCGCGACGTCTCCTCGATGCGCTTCGCCTGCTCGATGAGGCGGGCGTTCCGCAGCGCGATCGCCGCGTGCGCCGCGAGGCCCTCGAGCGTGCGGATGTCGCTCTCGTCGAACGGCCGGACCTCGAGCCGCGCGACGGTCAGGGTCGCGGCGAGCTCGCCCTGCACGACGATCGGGACGCCGACGATCGACCGTACCCCGATGTCGCGGATCGCCGGGACGGCGGTGGGGTCGTCGGCATAGTCGGCCCAGGCCACGGTGACGCGGGCGCGCAGCACCGCGCCGACGATCCCGGCGGTCGCAGGCGCGTGCACGCCGACGGCGCGCTCGCCCGTGCCCGCGCCGGCCGCGACGAAGAACTCTTCTCCGTGGCGGCGGTTGATCGTCGCGTGCTGCGCGTCGACGAGCAGGAGCGCGCTGCGCGCGATGGATCGGAAGAGCGACTCCGCGGATGTCTCTTCGGCGATCTCGTGAGCCACACGCTCGAGGCTCCGCGCGAGGCGGAGCGATCGCGCGCCGCGTTGCTGCTCAATCCGGTAATGCGCCAAGGTGACCGCGAGGGTGAAGAGCACGAGCGTAGATATCACTCCCTCACCGGCGACCGCCTGGATAGGCGTCGGCTCTCCCAAGACGACGCGGACCGCCTCCTGCGCGACGCGACCGACGAGATATGCGATGGCCGTCGCCACAAGCCCAGCGCGTCCGAAGCGGTACATCGCGAACGTCCCGACGGCGAGCACCACGACGAACGCGACGCTGCGCGGGTTCGGCGCCGTTGCGATCATCCAGAGGGTCGCGGCGGAGAGGTCGCTCGCGACGACGAACCACGGCACTTGGGAGAGGTCTCGCGTCGCGCCGCGGCGCAGATCGTCGCGCCAGGTGGTCGTCACGCTCAGGAGCAGGAACGTCAGAGCGACATAGGCCACGGGAAGGACGGCGTAGCCCCCAAGGCCGACCCACGCGAGCGCACCGCCCAGCGCCACCAGGCGCGCGAACAGCAGAACGTCGCGCGGAAAGAACCGCCTCATCCCGTGGCCACGATAGGTGTCGGTACGCGGGAGCGGTATCGGTCTAGCGGTCCTGCGGTCTGCTGCAGGCGTGTGGGCTTCGCCCCCGCCGCAGTAATGACCCGCGAGTCCTCCCCCGGAGGGGTGAGACGGCGTACGGCCGCTAGCCTATCGGCGATGAGCGACATCGAAGGACTCCGCCAGGCGATCGGCGACCGCAGCGCGCGCATTGCGGTCGTCGGCCTCGGCTACGTCGGCATCCCGGTGGCCGCGTCGTTCGCCGCCGCGGGCTTCGACGTGGTCGGCGTCGATCCCAACCGCGCGCGCGTCGACACGCTCGGGCGCGGTGCGCTCCCGCTGGCGACGAGCGAACCGGGGCTCGAGGCGCTGCTGCAGGCCGCCATGAGCGCCGGCCGGTTCCGCGCCACCACCGAAGCGAGCGCCATCGCTGGACGCGAGGTCGCGATCCTCGCGGTCGACACTCCGATCGACGAGCGCCATCGGCCAGATGCGCGTCAGCTCCAGACCGCGTGCCGGACGGTCGCGGATCGCATCGGACGTCCGAGCGTGGTCGTCGTCGAGTCCACCGTCGCGCCGCGCACGATGCGCGACATCGTCGCGCCGCTCTTCGGCGAAGGCGTGTTCCTGGTCCATTGCCCGGAACGCGTGCGGCCTGGTCGCCTGCTGCGCAACCTGCGCGGGATGTCGCGTCTCGTCGGCGTCGCCGATCCGCAGGTCGGCGTGCTGGGCACCGAGCTGTATCGCAACGTCGTGCAGGCGGAGCTCGTCGTCACGGACTGGGAGACGGCCGAGGTGATCAAGACCGCGGAGAACGCCACGCGCGACGTGCAGATCGCCCTCGCGAATCAGCTCGCGCTCATCTGCGATCACGTCGGCGTCGACGTGCGCAAGGTGCGAGAGCAGATCAATCGCCTGTGGAGCGATCAGCCGCTCATTCTCGATCCGGGTCCGGGCGTCGGGGGTCACTGTCTTCCGAAGGATCCGTGGCTTCTGGTGAGCGCCGTTCCGCCGGGCGCGGCGACGGCGCTCATCGAAGGCGCGCGCATGCTGAACGAGGCGATGCCCGCGCACGTCGCCGACATCGTGGTGCGCGCCTGCGCGGACGCCGGCATCGGCCCGCGCGATGCGACGGTCGCCGTGCTTGGCCTCACGTACGAGGCGAACTCCGACGACGAGCGCAACGCTCCCGGTCCGCGCGTCGCGTCCACGCTCGAGACGCGCGGGGTGCGCGTGACGACGCACGATCCGTTCGTCACGCGCGGAGGACTCGACGAAGCCGTGCGAGGCACCGACGTCGCCGTGCTCGTGGTGCCACATGCCAAGTACCGCGAGGCGGATTGGTCCGCGCTCGGTGGCGGCATGCGTCATCGCGTCGTCGTCGACTGCCGGCGCGGGTTGGACGCCGACGTGCTACGGACGCTCGGCTTCAGCTATTACGCGCTCGGGGTGGCAGCACTGCGCTGAGCGACTCCCACCAGCGGCGGACCAGCGCGCTGAAGTCGTATTCACGCAGGGCCCACTCGCGTCCCCGCTCCCCCATCGCCTTCGCCTCGTCGGGACTCGACGCCAGCCGGGACATCGCGTCCGCGAGCGCTCGCGGATCCTCGGGTGGCACGACGACGCCACAGCGCTCGCGCGCGAGCAGCGCGCCCATCTCGCCACGGCCCGCGAAGATCACCGGGCGCGCGCAAGCGAGCGAGGGCAGCACCTTCGCTGGGCGCGTCGCTTGGAACAGCTCCACATCGCGCAGCGGCGCGACGGTGGCGCGCGCGAAGACGAGGTAACGCGCGACCTCGTCGGGCGGGACGCTCCCCACGAACCGGACGTTGTCCAGCCCGATCGATCTCGCCTTCGCCTCGAGTGGTTCACGCTCCGGTCCGTCGCCGAGGAGCGCGATCGCGACGTTCGGATCGCCGCGCAGCAGCGCGGCCGCCTCGATGACGGTGTCGAGCGCCTGCGCGTGCCCGATCGTCCCCGCGTACATGAAGAGCGCGCGCCCGTCGAGCGGCGCGAGACGTGCGCGCTGGGCCTCGCAGTCGGCCGGCGCGTACGGGCGGAACACCGCGGTATCGACCCCGTTCGGAAGGAGCAGCAGCTTCTTGGGACCCGCCGCGGGATGCGCCGCGAGCGTCGCGAAGAGCCCGTCAGTCGGCACCGTGATGCGCGACGACCACCCGTAGGAGAGGCTCTCGAGATCCTTCAGACGGTCGGCGACGAAGCCCGGCCGCAGCGCTCCCATCGCGAGCGGGACCCCGGGCCAGAGGTCGGCGCAGAACATCACCAGCGGCGCGCCATTCCGCCGCGCGATCGCCGCGGCCGGCACTACGAGCGGCAGCGGCGGCGATTCGACCAGCACGAGGTCGGGCTCCAGGTCCATGAGCACGCCCGCGAACGCGGTCGTCGCGAGCGAGCCGTGATTGATGAGGCGAAGCCACCGGTCCGGGCCGCCGTACGCGAACAGTGGAAGGCGATGGATGCGGACGCCGTCCCGGCTCTGCGGGCTCGGCCACCACGCGCTGTAGCCGTCGTGGATGCGGCCGGTCGGATAGTTCGGCACCCCGGTGAGCACGTCGACCCGCACGCCCAGACCGACGAGCGTGCGCGTGATCGCGTCGTAGCGGACGGACGGCGCGCCCGGCTCCGGCCAGAAGTACTGCGTGACGATCAGGACGCGGGCGGGAGCGGCCACGGTCGAAGGCTAGCGCTCATCATTGCGCCGATGCTGCGACTCACACGTGACTCCGCGATCTATGCGCTCGGCGCCGTCGCGGGCAAGGCCGTCGGGGTCGTGCTGCTGCCAGTGCTCACGCGCGCGCTCTCGACGGACGATTACGGTCGCCTCGAGGTGCTCTCCACGCTCGGCAGCGCGCTCATCTCGGCATTGCTGCTGGGCATCGATCGCGCCGCGCTGCGTCTCTCGTTCAGCGAGGAGGGCGAGGTCCGCCGCAGCCTGCTCTCGACCTGGTACGGCATCGCGACCGCGCTCGTGCTTCCGCCCGCGCTGGTGTGTCTTCTGTTCGCCGCTCCGATCAGCGCCGTGCTCTTCGGCAACGCGGAC
>WNGF01000345.1_pt1 | contig 68898 bp, 53 predicted proteins | sample 5400641 | NCBI WGS metagenome assembly WNGF01 (sample SAMN13153371, study PRJNA577476) | soil metagenome | isolation source: 80 cm soil or saprolite under grassland replicate 2 | place: USA:California | collected 2016-06-15
TCATCGACATGCTCGGACATTCCGAAGATGTGCTCCTGACGCGGCCGCACGCAGTCTCGAAAGTCACTCAGGGGATAACGAGCGAGATCACGGGTGAGGTGTCTTCGGCCTGGCCCAATTTCGTCGTCGGAAAGGAGCCGAGCGCGCGGACACCGTGGCGGTCGCTCGGCCAATACTTCGATCTGCTCGACAAGCAGGGCGCGGCAATCAATCTCGGCACGTACGTCGGCACCAGCTCGGTCCGTGAAGCGGTAATGGGCGACCTGACGCGGCACCCGACCGCGGCCGAGATGACGCAGATGGGCGCCCTCATTGACTCCGCGATGCACGACGGCGCCGTCGGTGTCGGGACGGGACTGATTTATCTGCCGAGCTCTTTTTTCAACACCGATGAGCTGATCGCGCTGACGAAATACGCGACGCCTTACAAGGGCGGATACGCCGCGCACATTCGAAGCGAGGGATCGGGTTTGTTGGGCGCGATTCGCGAGACGATTCAGATTGCGAGCGCCGCCGGCACGTGGGCGGAGATCCGGCACATCAAGTCGCGGTCGCTCGAACAAATGACGGAAGCGGTGCGCATCATCGACTCGGCGCGCGCTGCAGGCGTCGACATAACCGCCGATCAGTATCCGTACACCGCGAGCGGAACGGGACTCGCGGCGATGCTCAATACATGGGTGCAGGAAGGCGGCCGCGATTCGCTCGTCGCGCGGCTCAAGGTTCCAGCGGTGAGAGCAAGACTGAAACAGGAGCTTTCGGCGGACAGCGCGGCAGGGATCCGGACGGCCGCACGCACGATGGTGAACGAGATCGGAGTCGATTCGCTGAAGAAGTATCAGGGGATTCGCCTCACCGAAATCGGCAAGCTGCGCGGCCAGGATCCGTACGACGCGGCATTCGACATTCTCATCGGCGATCGGGGGCGCACGAGCGCGATCTATTTTTCGTTCAATGAAGAGGCGCTCCGACTGGCGATGGGACAGCCGTGGGTTTCAGTGGGACAGGATGCCGGCGCGGTGAGTCCGGATTCGACCGGCAAGTTCCGCGAGACGGGCCACCCGAGGGGATTCGGAACGTTTCCGAAGATACTCGGCCGCTACGTGCGACAGGATTCGGTGATCTCGCTCGAGTTCGCGGTGCGCAAAATGACTTCGCTCGCGGCTCAGCGAGTCGGCATGAATGATCGCGGATTGTTGAAGCCGGGGATGTACGCCGACATCACGATCTTCGATCCCGCGACGATCATAGACAATTCGACGTACGAGAGCCCGTCGCAGTTGCCGACCGGGGTGAGCTACGTGATGGTGAACGGCGTGCTGACGATGGACGATGGGAAGCTGACGAACGCCGTGCCGGGACGATCACTGCGCAGCGCCTGGTGGCGCGCGCATCATTAACAGAGAAAAGAAATACTGCATGCTGATCGAAAACCGCTTACCGCGAACCGCTTGCCGCCGCAGACGTCATGACGCTAATGGATGAGGGCAAAATGAAGATCACTTACTCAATTGGATCGAGTCCGATCGGTAAGGTTCTCGTCGCACGATCGAAGAAAGGATTGTGCAGGGTTCAGATCCGGGAGTCGAGCGCAGCGCTCGAGCGCTCCCTGCGCGCGCAATTTCCGGATGCGGAGATCGTACGGGACGATCGCGCTGTCGAGCCGCTGAGGAACGCCATTCTCCGTCTGATTGCCGGAAAACGCGCCGCACCCACAGTCGCGCTCGACTTGTCGGGAACCCCATTTCAGAAATCCGTATGGACTGCGCTGCGCAGGATTCCGTCGGGCTCGACGCGCTCGTACGGCGACGTCGCGCGGGCAATCGGGAAACCCAAAGCGACGCGCGCCGTGGCGCAGGCATGCGGAGCAAATCCGATTCCGGTCCTGATTCCCTGCCATCGCGTGATCGCTAAGGACGGATCGATCGGCGGATATACCGGCGGGCTTCACATCAAACGGGCGCTGCTCGGCGCCGAGGGACTGACTTTCCCGCAGTGACGCTCGACCCTCTGCGATTGCTTCACCGGCCCTGTCACCCTGCACTCGAATAGCTCTTCTTTTTCGATACCAACTCTTCACGAAGCGTGCTCACCAGAAGACCGCATTTCTTTGGGGTGTCGAGTTTTTGCCTGCCGGATGGGTATTCACGCCAAAGCAAGAACGGTCGCACATTTCTTCCCATTTGGCAGAGTGAAGAACTGCTGCGGGGCGTCTGGCAATAGTACCACCGGTTCAGAGATGCCAAAATGGTAGATCGAGATCACACTTTAGCTCCCGGTCATGTAGAGATGGCTATTTTGCAAGTAACCGTCAACTTGTCATCGCCATCTGGATTCGGAAGTGCGTAGCCTTCTATGCAGGCTCTCTAGAGCATGATCTAGCTAAGTCTATTCTTCAAGCGGGCTCCCGATGATAAGAAAGCAAATAGCTTCGCGATGAACGTCACGGCCATATTCTCTCCTGCTTGACCATTGCCGACACCAACGTCAGTGGTATGGCAGATGGATGAGCACACGCGGGGAAAGCACATGGTTCTCCGTGGTTACCTTGGGGCGTGGTTCCCCATTCTCGGGAAGACGCAGGACCGAATTGCCTTCATTGATGGCTTCGCCGGTCCAGGGGAATACCGCGATGGCGAACGGGGGTCTCCAATCATCGCTCTCGACACCTACGAGAAACATCCTGCAACCATGCGAGCGAGAATCAGCTTTCTCTTTATCGAGAAAGAGCGGAAACGTGCCGAGCATCTGGAGACAATGGTGCAGCCTTACCGAGCGAGACTTGGCTCCCGCGTAAATATCGAAGTTGAGCACGGAGCCTTCGACGAAAGCATGTCCGGGCTCCTCGACGCGATCTCCGAGAAAAACGGGGTGCTTATACCAGCATTCGTCATGGTGGACCCCTTCGGCATATCGCAGACGCCGATGAGCATCGTCGCTCGTATTCTCAAGAATCCCAAAAGCGAAGCGTACGTGTCGTTCATGTGGGAATTTCTGAATCGCTTCAAAGAACACGAGAACTTCGAAGCGCACCTGGACACACTGTTCGGATGCCCGGAGTGGCGTGAAGCGATCGAGATCCAAGACACGAATGCGCGAAAGGCGTTCCTCTTTTCGCTTTACCGCGATTGCCTCAAGCGCGCAGGAGCGAAATACGTCGTTCATTTCGAACTCTATCGCGGTCGAGAAGCCGTCTATGCGATCTTTTTTGCGACGAGCAGCAAGTTGGGATGCGACAAAATGAAGCAGGCGATTTGGAAGGCTGACCCGGTGAGCGGAACCCGATTCGTCCCGGGCAACCAGGACATGCTGGATCTCTTCGCCGACGACAGAAGCCACTTTGCCAGAGAGATCTTCACGACGATCTCAGGGAAAGGGTGGGTGGCTGTCGACGATCTCAAGCGGTGGGCGATGACAGACAAAACCGGGTTCCACAGCGGACAGCTCAAGGGGGCGCTCAGAACTCTCGAGGCCGACAACCGGATTGACGTTGACCCGGAATCCAGGAAGAGGATGGCAACCTTTCCTGACGGCGCAAAGCTGAGGGCGCGAGCCTAAGCTACGGCGACGCGGTCGAACAGTTCTAGATCGGCCGCTGCCGGCAGGGCTTCGGGGTACTCGTTCCACTCGCGGCCATCCAACTCTCGCCCACCGGCTTTTGGAGTTCGCCCACCCCATTGTTTCCAAAAGAACGCTACGCGTTGCCTTCTGCACGAGTCGCGAAGACCGCGAGCCCACTCCGGCATACATGGCCGAAAACCGGCGCCGCTCTCGCCTCCACCAATTACCCAGTGGATCCCGTCGAGCTTGAGAAGATCGAGCGGCCCTAGTAGCGGCTCCGCCGAGATGAAGCGAACATCGGCTGGGACTTGACGTAGCGCGTCGGCGCGGCGTGCCACGTCCATGTTCTCGATCGACGTCCCGAGCCAGATATTCGGCGTAAACGTCAGATGCTCGGCGAGACGCAGGGCTCGCTCCGGCCTTTTTGTAAGCACCTGAAACTGGTGCTGTAGGTTGTCGTTCATCACTTCGAACACGCGTTGGATCTGCTCAACGGAGAAGTGCGCGTGAAACACGTCGGACATGCTGTTGACGAACACGCGCTTTGGCATACGCCAGCCGTACGGTTTTGCAAGGCGATCAGGCCAGAAGCGAGGGGCGAACGGATCCTCTCGATTGTCTGGGGTGTCTTTCACCGGAAGCTGGCGGAGATAAGTCTCTCGCGTCTTCGTGTGGGCGAGCGTAAATGCGTAGCAATGGTCGCAACCGGTGGAGATTTTCGTGCATCCGGTCATAGGGTTCCAAGTTTCATCTGTCCATTCGATGCGCGTTGACATATGGCCCCCGAAGAAGCAGTGTTGGCCTGAACCGAAAATTTCCCGAACCCAGGGTATACTCGCAGGTTGCTTGCGGAAAGTCTATAGAACCTCGCGAAATCGAATCTACAATCCATAGCTTCAGAAGGTTCGCGTTGCTGATCTACCCTACCGCAGAGACTAGTCGGGCTTCTCGCCACCCCCGTAGCGAGTTGATGAGCGCAAAAGCCCCGGTATTCGCCAACTCTTCCTTGGTGATTGTCCGCTCGAACAACTTTCCCTTCGAAATCAGCTCTTCACGCAGCGTCCCCGCCAGAAGACCCGCCTCTCTAGGCGGTGTCCAGTTTCTCCCTTCCGAGGAGATCACAATATTCGCAATCGTTGATTCGGTGACTTCCCCGCGACTGTTCCAGAAAATGACGTCGTCGCAAGGGGAGCATCGCCCCAACTCGAAGTCGTAACGCCCGCGGGCAGTAGTCTTATGGTACAGGAGCGGATTGTCCTCGTCGACCGCGCGCGATGCGAACTTCACCGCTAACGGGCCCGTTCTCGGTTCACGGAGAGGACTCGCTTCAACTTCAGGATGTGCCGTTCGCCGGACGATCAACCTGATTCGCCAGTGTCCCCACGGGTGGGATTTGCAGACATGGTTGAGCGCTCTTATCACCTCGGCTTCGTTCCAGCGAAACTCGAAGTACCGTGCGGAGGCACGGGCGCGAGCGACGTGACGATCGAGGAGCGCGTATTCACCGTCATTGAGCGCAAGAGTCTCAAGAAGGTCGAACTCCGGCCAGGGATCAGTCAGGAACTTCGCCTTGAGACAACACTCCTCGTATTCCCCGTCCATGCTCGAATCCCAGGTGATGCCGCCTCCTACCCCGATGGTGGCAACGCCGTTCGCGGAGTCAACGACCATTGTCCTGATGGCCACATTGAAAAAAGCATCGCCATTCGGGCACAGCAACCCGATCGCCCCCGTGTATACCCCGCGAGGCTGATGCTCGAGCTGTGCGATGATCGCCATGCTTCGAGCCTTGGGCGCTCCCGTCACCGATCCGCACGGAAAGAGCGCACGAAGAATGTCCAGCAAGGTGACCTCCGGCCGCTGCAGAGCCGTAACGGTCGAGGTCATCTGAAGTACCCTGCTTAGACGCTCGATCTGAAAGAGCTCAGGAACTTCTACTGTCCCTGTTTCCGCAATCTTTCCAAGATCGCTTCGCAACAAGTCCACGATCATCACGTTTTCCGCGCGGTCTTTCTCGCTGGTGCTTAGTTGGTTGACACGATGATCGTCTTCCTCGAGCCACCGCCCTCGCGCGAGGGTTCCCTTCATCGGCCGAGTAATGAGTTTGTTCCCGCGACGCTCAACAAACAGCTCAGGCGAGAACGACAGAATCCGGTGGCTGCCGATGTTCAGATATGCGGAATACGCGGCGCGCTGCGATTCACCAATCGCGCGAAAGCAGCTGAACGAGTCGCCAACCTGATACCCGTTGAGCGGGAAGGTAAAGTTGACCTGATATGTGTCGCCGCTTTCGATGCAGTCTTTAATTGATTGAATCGCGCGGCAATATCCTCGCGTGTCTATCTGAGGCTCCATCTCCGAAACCAGAAACCAGCGATTCGCGGCCAAATTGAGCTCAGGCGTTGACGGCTCATCGAAAACAGCCATCCAGGCGAGAGGGAAACTCGACGGCGGCTGCACGTCGAGAGCGGGGTCGAACGCCGGCGCAGCCTCGTAACTCAATGCGAGCGCTACCCACTTTCCGTCCTTGGCGGCTGCCTCCGCCTCCAGCAGCAATGGCACAACTTCATCCAATGCAGAAGCAGTCCCTTGCCGGCATGGCTCACGAAACGAGGCGTGCCAGCCGCGACCTTCAGCAAAAGATTCGAAATGCGCAATCGGAGCTGAAGGGTGGTCCGGCGACATTCAAACGCAGGAAACGAGGCGCTAGGTTCGTTGCCGACTAAACGCGCGGTCCAATCGAGCGACGTACGAATCAACCGCAACCTGGGCGGGCTGAGACTCCACTCCGTCCAACGCATTCCGAAGATCGGCACACAAGTCATCCGCCGCCTCGATGCCAACGGAGAGACGCAACAAGGAGTCGCTGATTCCAGCTCTCTGCCTCGCGTTCTGTTCCATTGATGCGTGTGTCATCGTAGCGGGATGGGCGATAAGACTCTCGACGCCGCCAAGCGACTCCGCCAGAGTGAAATGCCGCAGAGAGTGCACGACATGCTCGACCGCCCTCTGGCCGCCCCTGACCTCGAAGCTGATCATCGCGCCAAATCCCAGTTGCTGTTTCCGGGCGAGTGCGTGGCCCGGATGACTAAGAATGCCGGGATAGTAGACTTTGCCAATCGCGGGATGCGAGCCCAGAAGCTCCGCAATCTCGCGTGCATTCTCCTCATGAACGCGCACGCGTGCCGATAAGGTCCTGACTCCGCGGAGGGTGAGATAGCTGTCGAACGGGGCGCCCGCGACTCCGAGACAGTTCGCCCACCACTCAAATTCTTCCGCCAGCTCCGAAGTACGAGCGACAACTGCTCCACCCACGACATCGCTGTGACCATTCAAGTATTTCGTAGTCGAGTGGACGACAATGTCGGCGCCAAATTCCAGAGGTCGCTGCAGCGCGGGTGAGAGGAAGGTGTTGTCAACTGCGACGAGGCTTCCTGCAAAATGGGCGGCTTCAGAGACGCTCTTGATATCGGTAATCCGCAGCAGCGGATTGCTCGGCGTCTCGACCCATACCAGTCGCGGCGACCGCGCCAGGCTCTGCCAGCACGTAGCTCCGTCTGAGAGATCCACGAAATCGACTTCGAAGTGACCACGGGCCGCCAGCGCGCGGAGAAGTCGATGTGTGCCGCCGTAACAGTCGTGCGCAGCGAGCACGACGTCGCCCGGTTTGACCAAGGCCTGAAGCACAAGCGCTACAGCCGACATGCCCGAACTGGTGACGACTGTGCCGGCGCCGCCCTCGAGCTCAGCGATTATCGAAGCGAGATGCGCACGAGTCGGATTTCCGGAGCGGGTATAGTCATACACCCGCTTTTTTCCGAACGACTCGAAGGCGAACGTCGAGGAGAGATGAATGGGCGGTACGACTGCTCCGTGCTCCAGATCCGACGCGATGCCAGCGCGCACTGCCCGCGTCGTGAATTCGACCGCGCGTGTTTCCTTGCTAACAGTTGTCATTGCGGGATCTCGCCATAGCGCCCAAGCGCGGCTCTGGCGTGGGCCGACTCTCCGGCCTCATCCCGCCCGACAATTGATGAGAGAGAAGATCCTTCCAGCACGTCGGCGATAAACGGAGCCATGCGGTAAGTGTCCTTCAGGAACGCGTCGTGCCCAAAGCGCGAGTTCAGTTCGATGAGCTGAGACCGCCCACCTAACCGCCGATTCAGCTCCCGGATTCGCTCGATCGGGACAAGTTGATCTTCAGCGATGCCGATAAGCGTCGCCGGTACTTTGATTGCTTCGGGAGTGACAGCGTGCAGATCGAGCGACAATGTCAGCTCGCAAAAGTCCTTCGGCGCGGTCCGATCGGCGTAGTGTTTGCCGCGCGCGATGACATACTCCTCAGCCGGAAACGTGACGCCCCCGTCACCAAAACTGGGTTCGTTGTGGAACCGACCTGAGAACTCCGTGGGTGTTCGATAGGTAGTCATCGCAAGCGCGCGTGCCAGGGCGACGCCCTCGCTCGATCTTCCGGCATCCTCGGAGAGTCTGACGATACGACGCTGGATTGACCGAACTGCCGTCGCCAGAGGATCACTCTGGTGGGCCGCGCTGATCACGACGATTTGCTCGACGCGCCCGAGTGCGCGTGAAGCGAAAGCAAGCGCGGTCATTCCACCGTATGAAGCCCCAACGATTGCGCGGGCTCGCCGCACCTCTATCGCGTCGAGCACAAGTTCTATCGCATGCGCCTGATCGAACGTCGTAACAGTGCGTGGGTGGCTCGATTGGTTCGGTCTGCCACGCAAACGCGTCAGATAGTCGATGCCTACCACGCAGTATCGATTCGTGTCGATCGCGCGGCCGGGCCCGACCGCTGACTCCCACCAACCGGGAGTGCCATCCAACTCGTTGGAGGAGAGGTGGCGCGAGGCGGAGATGCCGCCAAGCACGACAACGACGGGGCCGTCAACTGCCCCGCACATTTCATATTGGACATACCCGACATCGAGCGCGAGCCCCACTCCGCGCTGAGCCGCGAGTCCGCCATTCAATCCGCCCTGGCGGCGAACAGGTCGCGGCTTCACTGTTTCGCCTCCGCCCTCGGATGCGCATGTGCAATTGACCCAGCACTTGAAAACGAGGGACGTGACGCACTTGGCGGGGCCGCAGGCGGCTTCGCAGCCAGGACAGTGGGTGCGACCGGATTCTCCAGCTCCGGCCTCAGCGCTCGCTCGTCACCGTAACAATGCTCCGGCGACGGAAATGCACCACCTCTCACGTCTTCTGCGTACTCGCGAAACACCCGCTCAATCTCCGTACCTAATTGCGCATACCGCTTCACGAACTTGGGCGCGATGTCGCCGACGAAATTTCCGAGAATGTCGTGCGAGATAACCAACTGGCCATCGACGAAAGGGCCGGCGCCTATACCATAGACAGGGATCTCGAGACAGTCACGCACATACGCCGCCGATTCGCTCGGCATCGCTTCCAGGAGAATTGAGAAAGCACCTGCCTCCTGAAGTGCGAGTGCGTCGTCCGTCAATTGCTCAACCGCGGCGAAGGACTTTCCCTGCACTCTGTAGCCACCCAGCTGCGCGAGGTTCTGGGGAGTCAGTCCCAGATGCCCCATCACACAGATCCCTGCGTCAACCATTGCCCGCACGCGGTTCACAACCCGGCGGCCCCCCTCGCACTTAACGGCGTCACATCCAGCTGCGATAAAGCGTCCGGCGTTCAGAATCGCCGTCTCATCGGACGGCTGATACGACAGAAACGGAAGATCGCCGACAATGAATGCATGCTGCGCGGCTCGGCAGACGCTCTTCACGAAAACGATCATCTCATCCATCGTCACGCCCAGAGTGTTGGGCAGCCCCATCATCGTCATCGCGGCCGAATCTCCGACGAGGATCATGTCCACCCCTGCGCGTTGCGCGAACGTCGCCGTGGGGTAGTCGTAGGCCGTGACGAAGACGGCCTTCTGGTTGCGCTGCTTGTACGCTCTGAGCGTGGCCGTCGTGACTTTCTTTGGCATTGTCAGGTGATGGTTGTAAGTTCAGCTACGGCAGAGATCTGCTCCACCATTTGTTGAATCCGCTCGAGACCGAGAGCGACATTCTCGCGCGAATTGGCAAAGGAGATTCGGAGATATCCCTCGCCAGCGGATCCGAATGCGGTGCCCGCGAGACAAGCGACTCCGTGCTCGTGGAGTAAGTCGTGCGCCAACTCCTCCGTCCTTTGCTCCGTTTGCTCGAGCACTCCTCGTACATCCGGAAAGGCGTAGAAAGCCCCGCGCGGCATTTCGCACCGAATTCCAGGGATCTTGTTGAGCGCCCGGGCAAAGGACCTTCCTCGCAACGCATACTCGGCACACATGTCAAGGACGCACAGCTGAGGTCCGCAGAGTGCGGCGACACCTGCGTGCTGGATAAAAGTCGCCGTGCACGAAAAGGTATTCGTCACTAGTGCGACCACCGGATCGACAAGCGCTGTTGGCAGCACCGCGTAGCCAAGGCGCCATCCCGTCATCGCGTAGGATTTGGAGAAGCCATCTACGATCGCGGTTCGCTCCGGCATTCCGGGAAGGGCGTGAATGCTGGAGAAACGCCCATCGTATTGCAGACCCGCATAGATCTCGTCCGTAATCACGGCGAGATCCCGTTCCTGCGCAAACTCGGCAATCGCTTCGAGATCCCTTTCGGAAATCGAACCGCCGGTTGGATTGTGCGGCGAGTTGAGGATCAGCACGCGAGTGTCCGGCGTAACGCTGGCACGCAGCGCATCGGCGGTAACCGTGAAACCGCGCGTGGGATCGAGCTCGTAAAACACGGGATCAGCCCCGACGAAACGAGTGATCGCTTCGTACGCGGGGAAGCCAATGTTTGGGAGCAAGACGTCGGTGTCCTGATGGATAAGGGCGACCATCGTTGCGAAAAGCGCCGCCTTTCCCCCGGGAGTGACGACTATATTGTCCGCAGTGGTTCTTACGCCGCGTCCACGCAAGTGGTCGGCAATCGCACCCCGAAGCGCGGGAATTCCCGCAGGCGGCGCGTACTTGACGTGTCCATCGCGCAGCGCCTTTACGCCGGCTTCCACTATGTGGCCGGGCGTTGGGAAATCGGGCTGCCCAATCTCCAGATGCACGATGTGCTTCCCTGCAGCTTCGAGCTTCTTCGCCGCAGCCAGCACCTCAAATGCCCCTTCATTTGTCAGTCGTGCGACACGTTGTACCGGTTGCATCTGGATTGTTTCACCTCGAGTGTAAAAACAAAAAATGCCCGCGACTTTGGATGGCCGCGGGCAGAGCTTTTTAGCGAGTTGTTTTACGTGGCTGCAATATGCGGCAAATCACCACGACTTCAATTGTACGAATCGGAATATTCGAACCAAGCTACCGTTTGAAGAAATTTATGATTTCAAAAGTCAAGTCACGCGCGACCTCATAGAGATAACGCGCCAAGCCGCCCTTACCCCTACTCGCAGAAATTTTCGGCGCTTCGTTCTCAAAACTCGAAGCCGATACCCGACTGAAGTGACAAGTCGTTTCTTTTCACGGTCGGGCGCGGCCGGGTATCATACCGGTCGCTGAGGCCGATGCGAAGAGAAACAGCCTTTGTGATCGGCGCCCTGATCCCGACATCTGAATTCATACGGTATCGCCAGGACTGCGCGATGTCCGGCAACATTGCGACGCGCTCGTCAACCGAAGCGCCTAACGGCAGCTGCTGGGCTCCGCTGAAACGGATGACACCGCCGCCCAGGACTCTCTCGGAGAGTTGTTGAAATCGCTCATCGATGACTCCCGCACCGAGGTCGAGAGCCGCGCGCAAACGCGGACCTTTGAGAAGACCCAGAGAAACTCCAAGATTCCAGATCATACGCCGGTCCAGCTCTTTCAATCCGTCGTGCTCGTAACCCAGCTCTTGAAACAAGGTCGCCTTTGTGCCAGCGGTCCCGCTCGATGTCGCCGAGTATGGCACCACTGGCCCATCCGCGGCGATCTGGCCGTCAGCGATTGTGCCCTCGCCCAACGCCTGGTTGAGCCGCATCGACACGGATGACTGGTGGACGGAAGTTGTCCCATTGCGCTTTGCCTGACGCGTCCGCCATCCCGTAGACCAGCGGCTGCGTCGGCCCGAGCGCGACATGCCGACGGACAGGCCGAAATCACTGAGGTTTGCGTTTCCCTTTGCAAGTGAATAGGAGAAGGTTGCCGATTCCCGCCAGATTTTCCTCGGAGCGGGCGGTTTGGGCAGCGGGGCGAGTTTCCCGGTCGGAAGCAAGAGAGCTCGCGACAGGCTGTCGGTCGCCGAGCACGACTTCACAAACCCCAAAGGCAGCGGGACCTCACCCAGCTGACTGTGCGAAAGGACGAGCGTGTCAGAGCGCAGCGTGATCGAAGATCCTGAAAGGCGATCTCCCTGCGTCAGCGTACAGGTCACCGTTTGGGCAACCGTATCGGTTCTCGCCTCGTTGAAGCGTGGCGTCGCCACTCGATTGGAAGCAGCTTCCTGAATGGAAACGGCAGCAAGCAAGTGAATCGCGATCGTCAACACTTGCTTGCGTCGAATTCAGAAAGTTTAATGTCGAGCCGTTACGCGTTCGCGCTGGCTGACGCGCGCCGCCAGGCGAACAAGACGCTACCGTCGGGTGACGATGATCGCGCCGCCGGACGCAGTTGGGCCGAATATGGCTTGGGCGTCGGCCGACCGGAGATACCGGAGTAGAAGCACGTCCCCGGCCGGGATATCGCGCAGCGCTTCTTTCCCCCCGAGCTCCTGGTTCGTGTTGAGATATACTCTCACGCCGCCCGTGGCGTTCTCGGAATAGTCCTGGAACCAGCGGCGTGCAAGCCGATCGACGGCATCATAGGCAGTCGCGACGTTGGCTTTCTGGATGTCGGCAGCGGTCAGCTGAGTGGGTGTTCCGGAGGCGCTTCCCTGGTTGGCGGCCGCGCACGCGGTCATTATGGAAAGCGCGCTAACGAGGGCAAGACTCTTGAGACGCATTTGGGGTTCCCGAACGATGATAGTGGCGCGGCAAATTTCGCCGAGACGTTGACTGTCACTGTTAATGACGTTTCAGCCGAGGGGAACCACTACAGCAGGTTTGGGGAGCCTACAGCCCGGCGAATACCTCTTCCTGGCTAACCAATGCGCGATTGCGACGCGACTTGCGCGTCTGATGATGTCCTTGTACACTAGACCTATGCGCTTCCATGAATCCTCGTTGACTACGATCTCTAATCAGTCGTGCGGACAAGACTGTGTCCGCTCCTCGAGCAATTGGCTCATCCCAACAGTCGTGCGCGTCGTTACTGTCGTGCCGGTATCGCTTGTTAGCGTACCGGTGGTTACGATCGCGGAAGGGTTCCGAGCTTGAGCGTGTAAGAGCAACAACTGACGCCAGCCCCTTCCGCCGCGAAGGGGCTTCCAGTTTCCGGGACCAGCCGCTTCGCAATATGCCGAAGCGGCTTTTTTTTCTTCCCCAATCACTGGACTCATGGCTGACCACAAGTCTCAACGCTCTGACAGCATCAAACGCGGCCCCGCACACGCGCCGCACCGGGCGCTCTTACGCGCAACGGGACAGGTGCGTGCCGAAGCGGACTTCGACAAGCCATTCGTGGCAGTCTGCAATTCGTACACGGATATCGTTCCCGGCCACGCACACCTCCAGGAATTCGGCAAGCTGGTGAAGGAAGCGATTCGCGAATCCGGCGGCGTTCCGTTCGAGTTCAACACCATAGCGGTGGACGACGGCATTGTGATGGGGCACGATGGGATGCACTACTCCCTTCCCTCCCGCGAGCTCATCGCAGACTGCGTCGAGACGATGGCGACTGCCCACTGTTTCGACGCCATGATCTGCATCCCCAACTGCGACAAAATCGTGCCCGGGATGCTTATGGGAGCGGCACGCGTCGACATTCCCACTGTATTTGTCAGTGGCGGACCGATGCTCGCGGGCATCGACAGCCGTGGAACCACCCTCGACCTCGTTTCCGTGTTCGAAGCTGTGGGCCAGCACGCGGCTGGACGCATCGACGACGAACGCCTCGCGGAAATGGAAGCCGTCGCTTGCCCTACATGCGGGAGCTGTTCCGGCATGTTCACTGCGAATTCCATGAATTGCCTGTGCGAGGCACTCGGCATTGCGCTCCCCTTTAACGGAAGCGCGCCCGCGGTGACTGACGAGCGACGCTCACTGGCACGTGAAGCAGCGCACGCCCTCATGCGACTACTCGCGAGCGGGACGACGTTTCGAGACATCGTGACTTCTCGATCGATCGATAATGCTGTCGCGCTGGATGTCGCGATGGGCGGATCAACCAACACTGTTCTGCACGTGCTCGCGCTCGCCGCCGAGGCGGATGTGGCGTATCCCCTCGCGCGCTTCAACGAGGTGGCCGAGCGCGTGCCACAGCTCTGCAAACTGTCGCCCGCATGGGATGGGACACGGCAATGGCACATGCAAGATGTCCACGCTGCTGGCGGCGTTCCGGCGATTCTCGCGGAGCTGGCGAAGCAACCGGGGCTGCTCGATCTCGAAGTCCCGACCGCGCTGGGTGAGACACTGGGCGAAAGTCTCAGCCGAGCGCGCAATCAGAACCCGAGCTGCATCCGCTCCGTTGCCTCGCCACATGCATCACGCGGTGCACTCTGCGTGCTTTTCGGAAATCTCAGCGAGCAGGGAGCGGTCGTGAAGGTGGGCGCGGTGGAGCAACACGAGCTGAGCTTTCGCGGCCCGGCGCGTGTCTTCGAATGCGAGGAGGAAGCGACCGCGGCGGTCATGCGCGATGCGATCTCGCCGGGAGCTGTCATCGTCGTCCGCAACGAGGGACCGCGTGGCGGACCTGGAATGCGCGAAATGCTCTCCCTCACAAGCCTGCTCAAGGGAATGCCGCTTGGCGAACACGTTGCACTCGTCACGGATGGCCGCTTCTCCGGAGGATCGCGCGGACTGTGTATCGGTCATGTCGCCCCCGAAGCCGCGGAAGGCAGCACGATCGCGCTGCTGCGCGACGGTGACATTATCGACATCGATCTGCCACGCCGCCGCCTGCACGTAGAGCTGAGTGACAGCGAGTTGCGCTCTCGCCGCGCGAAGCTCGCGCCGCGGCCGCCCAAGTTCACGCGCGGCTGGCTCGCCCGCTACAGCGCTATGGTCACTAACGCCGCATCCGGAGCGGTGCTTCGCGCGCCGAGCCGTGAAGGCGCGACGTGGGTGAAGCCGCACTTCCTGACAAACGGAGGGGCCGTTGTCTGATCCGCGCGAGCGAACCGGCGCGCAGATCATGTGCGAGGCGCTGATCCGAAACGGAATCGATCTCATGTTCGGAATTCCGGGCGGCGCGATCATGCCCTTCTACCATGCGATGTTCGAGTACCGCGACAGGTTGCGGCATGTGCTCTGTCGTCACGAACAAGGTGCGGGTCACGCCGCCGAGGGATATGCACGTGTGACTGGACGTGTGGGAGTGTGCCTCGGTACCTCGGGTCCAGGCGCGACGAATCTCGTCACCCCCATTGCCGACGCGTTCATGGACTCCACTCCGCTGCTCGCAATCACCGGGCAAGTGTCGAGCACGCTCATCGGTACCAATGCGTTTCAGGAGACTGATATCATCGGGATTACGCTCCCGATCACCAAGCACAACTATCTCGTCCGCAGAGTTGCCGACATTGCCCCGGTCATGTGCGAAGCGATTTATCTCGCCACGAGTGGACGACCGGGCCCGGTGCTGGTGGATATCACAAAGGATTGTCAGCAGGCCCGGACGATTCCCGAGTGGCCGGAATCCGTTGAGTTGCCGGGATACAGGCTTCCGCCGGCGCCGAGTATGGAAACACTGGAGAACGCGCTCGCACTGCTCGTGAATGCGGCGAGGCCGCTCATCATGGCTGGGAATGGCGTGATTCAAAGTGGTGCCACCGCCGCTCTACAGGAATTTGCGGAAGCGGCGCAGATCCCCGTGTTGACGACTTTGCACGGCTTGGGGGCGCTTCCATCCGGGCATCCGCTCGCGCTGGGAATGGCTGGAATGCACGGATGGGTGCACGTCAATCGCGCCATTCAGGAGTGCGACGTGTTGCTCGCAGTCGGCTGCCGCTTTGACGAACGGGTGACTGGAAAGACTGCGGGCTTCGCTCCACGTGCAAAGATCATCCATATCGACATCGATCCATCAGAGGTCGGGAAGCTCATTCGGGTGGATGTGCCGGTGCTGGGTGACGCGCGCAAGGCGCTGGAGCTTCTCACAGAGATGCTCTGCATTGCTACGTCGGGCACCGCCGGCAATCCAGCATCGCGTCTCACATTCCGGCGCGAGGATCGGCTGAGGTGGCTCGAGCATATTCGTGCTCTTCAAGGAAAGCACCAACATCGCCAGGCCTATCTACGGCGGAGCGACACGTCACAGCTCATGCCCCATGACGTATACGCCGCCCTGAACAGAACGCTGCCGGCTCGCGGCCGGTATCGTGTCGTGACTGACGTCGGCCAGCATCAGATGTGGGCGGCGCAGCTCATAGACTGGCAGTATCCGCGCACACACATCACGAGCGGTGGCGCCGGCACGATGGGTTTCGCGCTCCCCGCCGCACTCGGCGTTGCGCTGGCGTATCCGGCTGACACCGTTTGGGTTGTTTGCGGTGACGGTGGCTTCCAGATGACCAATCACGAGCTCGCGACGATGCAACAGGAGGGCGTCCGCAACGTGAAGATCGCCGTCATCAACAACGGCTACCTCGGAATGGTTCGCCAATGGCAGCAGCTATTCGAGGGCAAGCGGTACAGCGGCACGCCGCTCACCGGGCCTGACTTTGCGCGTCTCGCCGGCGCGTACGGTATCCGTGGGATTGCAGTGCACTCCGTAGAAGATGTTCAGCGCGCGATCGATGCTGCCTACGAGCGAGACGGCGTGGTGTTGATCGACTTTCGCGTCGAGCGCGAGGTCAATGTGTACCCGATGGTGGCTCCGGGGTGCAGCATCGGTGAGATGCTGACGCACTCGGCGGGAGCGATAACAGAGTGACAACGACTTACACGAGGGATGGAACCATGAGGCGCAGACTGGTTGCGGTGGTGCAGGATCACGCGGGAGTGTTGAATCGATGCGTTTCACTCTTTCGGCAGCATGGGCACAACATCGATTCACTCGTCGTCACACGCACCACGGTCGCCGGCATTAGCCGGATGACCTGGATCGTCGACGCGGAGACAATCGATCCACTGCTCGCGCAGCTCAACAAGCTGATCGAAGTCATCGACGTCTTCGAAGATCCGAATTTCAGTCCCACCGCGCCGAACCGTTGCACATGCTGCGCGCCTGCGACGACGCCGTTTCGAACGACAGTAACTCAAGCCGACGGAGGGCATTGACATGACGAAGCTTTACTACGACGTGGACGCTGATCTCACGCGACTCGAAGGCCGCAAGCTCGCCGTGATTGGGTACGGCTCACAGGGGCACGCTCATGCACTCAACCTCAGAGACTCCGGCTGTGACGTGGTGGTCGGATTGTACGAGGGCTCCCCGTCATGCGCCAGAGCGGTTTCCGCCGGGCTCACGGTTGCGAGCGTCGAGGAGGCTGCGGGGTGTGCAAGCATTGTGATGATGCTTACGCCAGACACGGGACAGAAGGCGCTGTATGAATCGACCATCGCGCCGAACTTGAGGCCCCGGGCAACGTTGATGTTCGCTCACGGCTTCAACATCCGCTTCGATCAGATCGTGGCTCCAGCGGGAATCAACGTATCAATGGTGGCGCCGAAATCTCCCGGGCATCGATTGCGCGAGGTGTATGAGCAGGGTGGCGGAGTCCCCGCCTTAGTCGCCGTGCATCAGGATGTAGATGGAAATGCGCTTGCCGATGCGCTCGCCTACGCCAAGGCAATCGGATCAACTCGAGCGGGAGTGCTCGAGACAACATTCGCGGAGGAGACCGAGACTGATCTCTTCGGGGAGCAGGCGGTCCTCTGTGGTGGCGTGTCCGCGTTGGTGACGGCGGGCTTCGAAACTCTAGTTGAAGCGGGTTACCAACCCGAAATCGCATACTTCGAGTGCCTGCACGAGCTTAAGCTCATCGTCGACCTGATGTACCAAGGGGGACTCAGCTATATGCGCTACTCGGTTAGCGATACCGCTGAATACGGAGACTACGTTGCCGGCCCCCGTGTTGTGAATGACGAAAGCCGAGCTGCGATGCGAAAGCTCTTGCGGGACGTGCGCGATGGGACATTCGCCACGAACTGGATTCGCGAAAACCAAACAGGCCGACACAGGTTCAATGAGTGGCGGCGCGAGCGTGCCGACCATCCGATCGAGCGGACCGGCAGAACTCTACGGGCAATGATGCCTTTTGTTTCGCCAAAGACGGTGCCTTGAGCCGATGAAGTGCGCGCTGAGCAAGGTCCCGCTGGGCCAGAGAACGTCCCGCTGCTGCCGGTTGGCATCAGTGGAGCGCGCTCTGGCTCGAGGTGTACGCAATTGCCATCTAGAACTCATTTTTTCGGATCGAGTATCTGACCTATCCGGTGATCCGCGCCTTCCAGGTGCAGTTTTGTCTCGCGATCGCTCGCCCGAGGAATGGCGCGGCGAACTTCCTCCCGCAGCGTCACCACCTGGCCCCGCAACTCGCTGCGCGCATCAAGAGATAACGACTGTGCCGAATTTGATGGAGCTGGATTCAGCGTGAGGTCGACTCCTCTAAGAAATTGGTCCTGCAGCACCCGCCGGTACGCGTCTATCGTGACGCGCGGCTCGAATACCTCCGCCCAGAGGCCGCGTCGCAAGTCATCCAGCATCGAGACCAGCGAATACGCTTCCGATTTGTTCGGCGCAAGCGCTTCGTTTTCGAGCAGGCGGTTGAGCCTTCTATCGCTCAGCAGATTGAACAGCACCCCCCCCTGCGCGTTCGTGATGCGCGTCAACATCCCGCCAGCCTCCACGCGCCTCGCGATGTCGGGTTGAATGAGATACGTCGGCGTTCGAAATACGTTCTCGTTCAGAAAGCGCATGGCCTGCTGCTGTCTTCCGGCCGACAGGGGTACGTACACCGGCCCCGTCTGGCTGCCGGACTTGTACTGAACTGTTTCGCCGCCGACGACTGTTGCGACGTGGTTCGCTTCCGTAGCCCACTGCGACACGGTGCGGTCGTACAGCTCCCTCAGGTCGCTGTTGTTCTCTCCGGGACGCGTGGCCGCGGACGAGATGTACGTGACGACTCGGCGAAGGTTCTGAAATCCGAAGCCGGTGGATTTAACCGGGTCGGCGTCGCCAACGGCCTCGCTCAGCGTGCCATAGCCACCTTCGTTGTCCTCGGAAAAGCGGTACCACGGAATGCTGTCCTGCATTCTCGCCCACTGATCGAGCGTCGGCCTCTCCTGATCGGGAGTCGTCGCTCCGGGGATGGGCGTGTGGCCCCACATGACCGCGAACTTGTCATATGGGCCGACCCGCGGGACGATGTCCTCGAGGGCTATGTTGTCCCCGGGCTGCGCGACGTAGTTGAAGCGGGAGTAATCCATGATGGACGGTATGTGACCCATCCGGTGAACCCAGCTCGCGCTGCGCACGCTGTCAGCGGGATAGGTGGAACTGCCGAGCTGGTCGTGGCGAAGACCGATAGTGTGACCGATCTCGTGCGCGACGACGTACTCGAGCAGCCGGCCCATCAGAGAATCCGGAAACGGAATTGTGCGGGCACGCGGGTCGAGCGGTGACGCCTGCGTGAAGTACCAATCCCGCGCCAGGTTCAGGACGTTGTGGTAGATTCGCGCGGATCCGTTGAGAATCTCTCCGGTGCGGGGGTCGCTTACGTGCGGCCCGCTCGCGTTCTCCATCGCCGACGGAAGCCACCGGATTACCGTGTGCCGGATGTCTTCCGCGGACCAGTCCGGATCGTTCGCCGGCGGATCCATTGCAATTATCGCATTCGTGAATCCGGCCGCCTCGAACGCGGGCTGCCAGTCCAGGATCCCTTTCCGGATCCAGGGTTTCCACTGCTCCGGCGTGGCCGGATCTACATAATAAATTATCGGCTTTACCGGATCCGACAGCGCCGCTCCGGGATTCTTTTTCTCGAGCCGATAGCGCGTGATGTACTTACGTTGCGCGGATCGTTGTTCGGTAGTTCCGAAATCGACCTGCGATATCGAGAAGAATCCAACTCGCTCATCGAACCGTCTCGGCGTCATGGGGCGCTCGGGAAGACGTACGAGGCTCCAGTGAGCGAGAACGCTCTCGGCCGCCCGGGAAGCCGAGTTTCGGTCGGCACCCGCCGGCGCGCCTTCGGTTGACGCGGGTGTCCCAGTTTGCGCGGCTTCAATTTCGATGTTATCGGGAAATGCCAGCGCATTCTCGATATAGGAACGCTTCTCATCCAGGGTTCCCCGAATGGCTGCGAATTCCGGGATGCCGGTCGTATACAGGCGTGTGACATCGACGACAGCCGCGCTATCCGGGCCATACGCTTCGACGTTGAACACCGCAACAATCGGCGGATAGTTAGCGGCCTGAACGGCGCGATAGACCGGCGTGCTCGTGTCCGCCGTGATGGCGAAGGAGGGCGACCGAAGAATTATGCGGTTGCCGCTCCGATCCCAGCGGAGAGTTCTTTCAGTGAACTCGTCGCCCCCGTAATTCCCGACGGACGCGGCGGCACGAGTGAACCGGCCAACGAGGAGCATATCCTTGTTCAGCTCTCTGGCCGGTATCTCGAAGTACAGCTTGTCGTTCAGGCGATGCACGGCGAACATGCCCCGCCGCGTTTTCGCGTCCGTGGTGATGACACGATTATAAGGGCGCGGCTGCGGCGGGCGGGCGCCGCCCCGCGCACTGTCTCCGCCCGCGGTACTGTCACCGACGCCAGCTTGCACGCTCCGCTCCGGAGCGGGTGGCGTAGCGGTTTTCGGTGACGGGGTGCACGCCACGGCGAGTGCGATGAGCGCGGTAGTTCTCTTCAACATAAGAATCTGGGACCCAGGTGGGAGGAAGAGGCCGCGCGCGACTCATTGCGCGCGCCGAGCGAAAAGGAAGGCGTGGAGCGGTGGGCCGCGTCGCGACCCACGCCCCCCGGCCTATTTGATGACGATCATGCCGGTGAGCGTCTGCCCCGGCCATGGCGCGGGACCACCTGCCGCCGTCGCCGTCCACTGATACGTGCCCGGCGTGAGAAACTTCCGCTTTGACGTCTGCCCGCCTGTGAGCGTGGTCACGTTGCCTGAAGATCCGCCGATAGTGGAAGCCGGCGTCGCAGCGGTCGCCCCCGCCGGATTGTCGAACGTGTAGGTAATCGTCAGTGGGTCAGTCGACGCGATGCCATTCTGGAATGTCACTGTTGCGCCCGGCGCCAATGTGACCGCTTGGCCCGCATACAAATTGGCGATCGCCAAGTTGATCTTGGTGGTAGACAGCGTCTTCGCGAACGGGTAGCTGAGCGTGTATTTCACGCTGTCCTGCAGCACTTGGCCATATGCCGTAATGCTGGCGTAGATCCACGCCGTACCCGTTCCGCTGATTGCAACGATCTGATTGACGGCAATCGACGGGAAGAGCGCGTTAACCGGATTAATTACATCCACCCCACCGTTCCCAAAGTTAAAGCTCACCGGGCCACGAAAGACGTCGATGCGGCTGGAGTCCGAGCCCTTGATCAGATAGCGGACCGCGGGATTCGACACCGACGCCCCGGTTGTTGGATTGCGCACCACCGGGGTAATGGTCTTGACTGTGCCCGCGGCCAGCTTTGCACTGTCCGGGGCGACAGGTTGAATGGAGAGCGTGAGGCCGGATTGCGAAGTCGCGGTGACCTGCACCGGGACCTCGTCACCCCTGACCGCGCCGTCCTTGAACGCGATGACGTCGACAAGGATGTTGGCTCCCCCACCCGCGAGACCGGTCACAACACCGGTCTTCGAGATGCTGAGCCGCGTTGAATCAGCAGGCGTCTTGAACACGTACCAGACGCTGTCGAACGCAGTGACGGGTTGGCCTGCATAGCTGAATCCAACCGGGGTGAGCTGCTGCGTGCCGCCGACGGCTATGATCGACGCCTGTGGCTGCACCTTGATGAGCGAGAGAGCCGTCGCCGGAAGCTGCGGAAAATCAACCGCGGTGATCTTGTCGCCGACGCACGCCGTGGCTGCGAGCGCGACTCCCAGTACAACCGTCGCGAGGAATGCCGATGATTTGAATCTTGTCATGTGAGGCTCGTCCTATGGATTCAGGTCGAAGCAACCGCTGTACAGCGAATTTAGGCGCGACTCTGGCGTGAGCCCGCTGTTCGAATCCCACACGTAAAGGGTGCCGTATGTGGCCACACCGTTATCGACCGATGCCGGAACGAGCGGTGGAAAGCCAGGATTCACATAAAGGCCGGTTGGCCAGAGCGTCGTCGGATCGCGCTTATAGATGTGCGCCATGCGCCGGAGATCCCCCTGCCGGTGGCCCGTGAGATACAGCCACATCGCGCGCTCTTGCATCATGAGATTGAGGCGCGAATCCGACGCCCCCGGATCAGTGAGATTCGCCGGGAGATTCGACGCAGTGAGACCCAGCACCGGCGCGCAGGCGGCCGAGCCGATGCACGTTGCACGGAGTGCGTTTAGCTTTGCCAGCCAGCTCGCATCACCCGCGGCCAGAGCAGCTTCGGCCTCGATCAAGCGCGCTTCCAAGCCGTCGGCGGCGCGAATTGGGTTGTCCGGAACAACCGTGCCGGCCTGGATAACACCACTCACGTACGAGTACTTCCCGGGAACCGGCATTGCTCCAGATTGAGCGGGCACCGTCACGATCGCTGTCCGCGGATCCCCCGTCCATGTCAGGCCGACGCCGCCTTCCTTGTCGCGAACCTGGGCCGACTTCGGATAATTGCCGATGTAATTGGGGCCAATGGGGGTGATCAGTCCGGTGAATTGGAGATTGTACACAAAGTCCGTCGGCACGGTGCTCACCGCCGCCGCCGCTTCGGCGAACTTGCCCTCGTCGAGGAGCGCTCGGCCTTTGCCGACCAACGCGAGATTCTTGAAGCGAGTACTGTCGCCCGCGAGTGTGACAGCCGAATCGAAAAGGGCGATCGCCTGATCCAGCATCTCCTGCGTCGTGAACCCTTTGGTATACGTCGGTTGGCCAACCAGGTGCACCTTGCTGAGCGCGGTTCCCGAACAGTAGAGCTCGGCCAGATACACGACGCCAAAACCCTCCTGGGCCAGTAGGCGGGCTCGCCACGCGACTGGGGCGTTCGGCGCGTACAGCGTCAATGCCTCGCGGCCAAGTTGAGCGCTCGTCCGGATGGTCACCAACAAATTGTTAACGCTGGAAAACGAGGCGATGGTGAAATTAGTATTGATTCGCTCATCGACGGGCAAGAAATAGGGGTATCCATTGAAACTTCCCTGGACGTGCATCAACTCGTCGGTCCACAGACCTGTCAGGAACGCGAACGAATTGTTAAGTCCACCCCCGGTAGCCGTTCCACCAACTCCGCGCTCCCACGTGGTCACGGCGTTGTTGTACAGTTGCGTGGCCCCGGTAGCAGTCGCGACCACGGACGGATCCACGATCGATTCAGGTGGCGTGACGCTCACCAGGGAGTCGGACATGCAGCCGACAGCCAGGACAGCGACACAAGCGCAGGCCAGCCCGCGGACGTACAGCATTTTTGAAATCATTATTAGTATCCGAGGTTAATACGGAGTGTCCATTGACGCGGCTGTGGGATTGCAAAGCCGTTAGTCGGGCCGGTGTTTAGGGCTCTCACAAAGGTCTCGCTGCCAGTGTAGTCGGTTTCCTTCAAGTTGCTTGACGACCAGTGCGCGAGATTGCGCGCCGCCAGGGTCAACGCGCCGTTTCGGGCGCGGAATACGCGTGATGCGTAACGATCCGGAAGGGTGCCGGTTATAGACAGCTCCGAGAATCGCAACGTGTTTGCCTTCTTGCCAAAGAAGGGTCCGACGTACTTGCTTTCCAGAACCTGCGCCTGCTCACCGATCGAGCCCGGTTGGTACAACACGAGAATCGGTGTGCCTCCGACTGCGATGTCCGTACGATTTCCGAGCGACTTGCCAACTACCTCATTGAAATTCGCGTTCACCGCGAGCTTTCCTCCGAGGAAGCGGAGGGCATTGCTGTAGGTGATCTCCGCGGCAGGGTTGGCGCTGCCGATGTACCGCAATCTAGGCGCGAATTGAAGCTCGTTGAATGACAATACTCCGTCGCCGTTCGCGTCGTAATAACCTATGATCGGCCGGTCGAAAAACGAGCGTAACGGATATCCGACGACATTGATGTTGCTTCCCCCTACAAACGGGGGACTGTTGGCAGTTGCCAACGTGGGGTTTGCAGAGACCCAGCGGTTCCTGTTGCTGGATGCATTGACAGTCAGGTCCCATGCAGCCCTGCGCGCGTCGAGAAGCCGAGCGGACGCAGTCACTTCCACACCACGGTTTTCGACGGCACCCATATTGAACGTTTGGCTGCCGCCGCCAACTGATGCCGAGAACGTCCGAGAATTCAACGCATCCCGGGTCCGCTTGCGGTACATCGTTACTTCCAGGTGCACGCGCTCATTGGTGAGTAGCGAAAGATCGAACCCACCCTCGACCTCGTTCGCGCGCTCCGGGCGGAGATCGGGATTGCCAAACGAGGTTAGTATTATGGCCTGCGCGACGCTGCCGTCAACAAAACCGTCCAACCTCGAGAAGTTATTCTGCACTGCGATCTGCCTAGCCTCCAGACCCGATTGGCCTACCGCAGCGCGAAAGCGCAGGCTCGAGACGCGCGACGTCTTCGGGAAGAAGGGCTCCTCTGATGCCAGCCACGATACGCTGAGCTTCGGAAAGAGCGGAGGCCGTGATTTATTGACGTTGCGTCCGAACGCGCTTGCCAGATCCTGGCGAACCGCACCGGTGATGTAGAGCTTGTCGCGCAGTCCGACGGTCTCTTCTATATAGCGGCCCGCGATTGCGCTTTCCTCGCGACGTTCCGTGACCAGTATCTGAGTCCCGCCCGTTACCGTTGCCACCGGCGTCGGCGTCAGGAGCTCAGTCCCGTAAGCGAGGTTCGATTGGAACCCATTGCTTGCAGCCAGGCCGTAGAACTTCGTACGGCCGAGCTGTTGGCCGACGTTCGTGCGCAGCGACACCCACCGCTTCGGATTCCAGGTGGCCTGTGCACCCAGGTCCGCGGTAGTTACGAACGTCTCCCCGCGACTGCTCTCGTGACCACTGCGACAGCCGCTGGGATTAAGCTCGACGGTACAATCTTGTGCTCGTAGGAGCGATTCGTCCGTGCGCAACGTATAGTCCCCGCCGAGGGTGCCCCGGAAAGCAAGCCAGGAAAGCGGCGTGTAGTTCGCCTGCGCCGTGACGAAACCGCGCTTGGCGACAGTGGCCATCCGCGCCCGCATTTGCTCGGCCGGCAAATTGATGAGCGTGTCCCCGGCGTAGTAGCGTGCTGTATTCGTGGGAACTCCGTTGATATCTGGGGAATTCGACAACAACGACCCGTCGCCGGCTTCCAGCGTGTTTCGGTAGATCCCGTTGATGTTAAATGCCAGATCGAACGCGCGACCGACCTGAAGCGACGTGCGGGATCCGCCGCTGATGTTCTGCTCTCCGTTGGGATGGCGGATCCAGTCGGGCACCGTCTCGTTCCACATTCGTCCGACACGATCGAGCTCCGCGTCGGAAAGCTTGACCAAGCCCGTTGCGTTCGACGCCTTGACGGACAAAAACTCCCGCAATCGCTCGGTGCCGCCGGAGACACTTCCTGAGACGCTTTGCGCGCGGCCGGTGCCGAATGTCGTGAGACGCGGGTCAGTCAGTGGATTGTAGGTGCGCACGCTGTCCTGCACGCAGCCGCCGTCCAGTTGCAGGTACCAAAAGCACTGGAGGTCTGGTGTTCCATCGGCGTCGTGGCCATAGACCACGGTCTGCGCCGGCAACACTCCGTGCGGCAGGTATGACAGTCCGTAGTCGGCAAGAATATTCGCGCGGTACCCGCCGGTGCGGCCCTGCTTCGTCTTGATGACGATCACGCCGTTCGCCGCGTCCGTTCCGTAGAGGCTTGACGCCGATGGGCCTCGCAACACGTCGATCGACTCGATCGTGTTCGGGTCTATATCGTCCAGACGCGCAGTCACCTGAGCGTTGCTCTGATTGTTGGCGCCCGTAGGCGCGCTAATATTGGTGTTGATTCCAACCTTGGTCGCCAAACCGGCATTGTTGGCCGGCGCGAGCCGCACGCCGTCGAGAATAATGATTGGATCGTTGCTCAAGTTGACGCTGGTGGTGCCGCGAATTCGGACAATGGACGGGGCCCCCTCCAAGCCGGTGCTATTCGACACAACCACGCCCGGAACACGTGCGGTCAACAGGTCGCTCATGTTGCGAAGCAACGTTACCGGCACGATCGAGTCGGCTTTGATGGTGCCAATAGCGTTCCCGACCTCGAGGCGCCGGCGATCACCTGTGGCAGTCACGACCATTTCGTCCAAGGTCGTGGGCGCGCGTGACAGGACGAAGTCGAGCGTTGCGGTCGCGTTGTCGCCAACCGTCACTGTCCGCTTTCGCACCGCGTATCCGAGGCGGCGAACTGTTATGGACTGTGCCCCGGCGGGGACCGCAATCGCGTACACGCCATCCTGATTTGTTCTCGCCGACAGCCGCGTACCGTCCACCGACACCGTCGCATCCGGAATCCCCGCGCGCGATGCAGAATCGATAACACGGCCCGACACCACGCCAACCGCCGCCTGCGTCGGTTTCCCATCCCGGCGCACAAGTGTTGCCTGACTCCCTCCCGAAAAGAGCACGTCGACACCGGCATTCAGGAGCACCGCCGAGAGTGCACCAGCTACTGTTATGTCCTCAGCTCGCAACCTCACCGGGCGGTCGAGTGCAACAACTGCTTTGCTATAGGCGAGGTTAAGCCCTGACTTCAGAGAGATGGTTCGTAGGGCCTCCTCGAGAGTTACGTCGCGCAGATCCAATGCAATGCGACGCTTGAGGACCGGACTCTGATTGATGTCAAGAAGAACCGGCGCTCGCCCATCAGCACGCAAAAATCTCGGCAGGCGCCCATCAAGTGAGGCAACCGGGCCCTGAGCTGAAAGACCGGACGAGAAACTCACGGAAGCGAGCGCGACCGATAGTGTTAATAGTCGCGCGGCGAGAGAAAGCGACAACCTCACTTGCATTCGATCCTCCAAAAAGCGGCGGAGTCGCCGCGGGATGCATTACCGGACATGTCGGCGTGGATAAAGCGTGGTCGTCGTCGCATCGCGCTCGACGTGTGCGTCGAGAGCGGACGCGATGACAGTCACTGCCTGTGAAAGTGATTCGGTACTGAACGTTGCAGTTACCGGATAATCAGCCATTGCGGAATCGCCGATCCTGAGATCCGCATCATACCAGCGGTTGAATTGTGCGATCGCGTCACGGAGCGGGGTATTCTGGAATACGAGGCGCCCGGAGGCCCAGGCGAGATAAGCGTCGACGTCAACGCCGCGTTTGACAGTCAGAACACCGGCATCACTAACTGAAGCGAGATCACCGCGACTAAGTACGGCACTTGCGACCGCTACGGAGCCATCCTCGACCACGACTTCCATCGCGCGCGAGTCGGAGTAGGAAACCACTCCGAACGTCGTCCCAATGTCACGCGCAACGCCACGCGCCGTGTGAACTGCAAATGGCCGGCTGGGATCGTGAGCCACTTCGAAATACGCTTCACCAGTAAGCTCGACATCGCGAGAATCACCGAAGCGTGACGCGTACCGCAGTTGACTGGCCGGCCCAAGGACGACGTGGGTCCCATCCTCGAGTTGCAATTCCACACGCTGACCGGGACGAGTGGCAATCTCCCGCATCGGTATACGCGCAGACGAATCAGACCGCCCGCGAAGTTGAGGCGGTAGCCCGTAACGGAGCAGCGCCCCACCACCGATCACGAGCACGGCCGCTGCCGCCCTCATCAACCAGGACGAGCGCGAATGCGCGGTGAATCGTTGATCTCTCGACGCAGGCCGGCGGGTTTTAAGATTGCTTTCGACAGACAGGTCCGGTCGTGTGGCCGGTGCGCTCATCCCTTGGGAAATTCGCCCCCATACAGTGCCGTCTGCATCAAACTCTGCAGGTGATTCCGCTTTCCACATCGAAGCGAGGCGGTCGATCTCCGTTTTGTGCGAGGGGTCCGCGGCGATCCAGCGCTTTACCGATGCGGACTCGGCAACGTCGCACTCCCCGCTCAGGTAACGGGCAAGGAGTGAATAGGGTGGAGTTCCGCCTTCGTCGTTGGTCACTGGACGCGGCGGGAGTCGGTGAAGTATGCCATTAGACTGACTACACCCGATCGTGACGCGACCCTTACAGAGATCCGGAAGGAACTTTTACGATTGTTTTACGGGGGTTTCTTTTGAGTGGACTCGACCACCGGAGCCACTTCCACACCGATGCGCTGGCTAGGCGAGCCACTCCGAGAGTTGACTCCGGAGACTCGCCAGCGCGCGACCCATCTGCACCTCGACTGTCTTCACCGAAAGTTGCATTACCGCCGCGACTTCCGCGTAGCTCAGGTAATGCCGCCTATTCAGCACAAACACCTCTCGGCAGCGCGGCGGCAATTGCTCGATCGCGCGGTCGATCGCGCGAGCGAGGTCGTGTGCTCCGAGCGACGCATCGGAAGCGGCGGGAGTCAGGGAGGAAGCGACTGCCAAATCCTCGCGCGAAGTACTTTCCCGAAAAGCCACATCAACTTGTTGATGGCGGATGTAGTTGATCGCGCGATTTCGCGCAGCGCGGAACAGGTAAGCGCCGAGGGGACCGGGGCATTCCCAGATATCCCTCTGCTGCCAGATGCGGAGGAAGAGATCCTGCATCAGGTCTTCCGTCACCTCTCGCGAATGCACGTAACTGTTGATGAACGCCGCGAGATGATTCTTGTATGCGCGGTAAAGTTCCTCGAACGCGCGCTCGTCTCCAGCTCGAATACGCGCCAGCCATTCGCGCTCGCGGACGTCACCGGGACGCGGGTTGGTCGATTCGATTAATTGTGGTTGCGAAGCGGTCATCTTTGTTGGAAAAGCGCTGCGGAGGAAGGGCGAATGGCCGAGCGAGGATAACTAGCCTATGCGCGGGGCCGCGAATGGGCAATAGCGGAATCGTTTCTGGAAATTCAGTTCGCGTATTTCACGAATCGCTCACACTGTTGCGAATTGTGGCAGTACGCGGCCAATCGACCCGCCATTTCGCACCGCCAGCCGCTACTGGCGCGTATAGTATAGTATAGAGCTTCATCTGCCCTTCGTAGCTGGCAGTCGGCCATCCGGTGCGGCGATGGCCATCGAAATTAAGCAGCGCGGATAAGCGATCGTTTCACTGCTTGCGGCAGTTCAACTTCAACAAACCAGGATGCAGGATATAGGTAGTCCTCACCGCTCTCGTCGACGACGCGAACTTCACCTTCCTCAGTCGCCGCCGCATCCGGCACCATGCGGTAGATCTTGTGCAGCTCAAGAGACGCCGAATAACCGGTGTTCTTTATGCACACCGCAAAATGCACCGGCTTGTTGCGTCTCATCGCACTAGTCGAGGTAGCGTTTTCGTTTGATCTCGCGTTTACCAATTCCTTGTGCCTCATACCAATGTAATTCCGCTCGCCGGATCTTACCATTCATCAGTCGGATGAGCCCGATGCCCTTCATTTTGCGCCATCGCCCCATCCCGTAGCTTCGACGAAGTCGTCTGACATTACGAATGCTGGCGCCCGTCGCAATGGTCTCGACCTCGATAATGTCCCCGATCACCTCGAAGTCCATCCGCCAGTGTAGGCACGGACGTAATCGCGAGCGTCACCGAACAATGGCGATGCGGCACCGATTGCTGCAGCCCGATGATATCGCGCAGCCTATCGGAATGAATGTGTTGAACGCCGCCGCGAACTCATTAGGTCGCCTTCCTTCGTTGCTCGGCAGCACGACTGGACACGACTAAGGCGCCGAGCGTAGACTCGGCGTTATGTCGCTACAAGATGATGAAGATTCCGGGCTTCCCCAGTCAGAGGCGGTGAATTGGGACATCCGTCGCAGCGGGCGAGCGTGGGGCAGCGAGGCGATGGACAGATTCCAACTCACGCCCGAGAAATTCGAGGTGCACGAAGGAAAGTTGTTCTGGAGCGAGCGAGAACGGCTCCTCTTACTCGGACTTTTGCTGGAGAATGTCGGCGCCGACGCGGCCGTTAAGCTCGGAGACCCCGAGATCTGGAAGGCAGCGATTGACGCTCTTGGTACGAGTTGACCTGTGGCTGCTCTACGAAGAGTTACGCCGGCAACGCACCAGCTTCGAGCTGCGCTATGAGCGGCAACAAACCGGCGGCTTCCCACGAACGGTTTCGCTTGTTTGCCGACAAAGGCTTCAGAATGCCAGCGCGGACTAGCTGTTCAATCCCGGCGTATACCGCCGCCTTGGCTCTGCCGGTTGCGGCGGTTGCTACCGGTCCCGTAATCATTGGATGAGCCGGGAGCAAGTCGATCACCGCCCACGCCGCAGCGCCCTGCCGTGGTGCATGAGCTGATTCGGACAGCCGCTTTCGCCAGTCCGCCTGCAGTTCACGGACCGTGCGAACGTACGCCGATGCAAGTCGCGTCGCCTCCCAGGTTGCCGTGGCGAATTGCTCGATCCACGCGACGACGCTTTCACTTCGAAAGCTCGTGAGGCCTGTGATATAGCGGTCCCGTGCTCCCGCGAAAATAACGCTGATGGGCGGTATGAACCGAGGAGCAAGCGCCCGCCTGCGCAGCACGACGTGCACGAGCGCTCGCCCTGTACGTCCATTCCCGTCGTCGAATGGATGGATCGTTTCAAACTGCGCATGCACAAGCGCTGCCTGAACCAGGGGTGACAGAGTAGCGTCGTTGATGCTGGCACACAGATCGGCAAGGAGTCGATTGACGTCTTCCGGTGGTGGCGGCACGAAGTCAGCCCCGCACGGGTTGTAATCGTTGCCACCAATCCAGTTTTGCCGCGTGCGGATGACGCCAGCAATGCGCGGGTGCGGCCCGGCGAGAGTGAGCCGCCGATGAATGGCGCGGATTTCTTCCACACCAAATGTCGGCGCTGCCGCCGCTTCCTCAACCGCAAGTGACATCGCATCGATGTTCGCCAGAACTTCCATTGCGGTGGATCCCGGCTTTCCGCCCGAGTCGGCCTCCGCTTCGGCGTGCGCGAGTTCGCGAACCCCCATCTGGAGCCCCTCCACTTTTGATGAGGCGATCGATTCGGTGCGTAGGAGTAAGCGCGCCAAAGGGGCGAGCGCAGTTCCGCCCTCGTTGTTCAAGACTCTTATGGCATGCTCGGCATCCGCTATCAAGCCGGCCAGTTGCGCGTCGAGAACGAACGCCACGGATTCCAGCTCGTCAGGAATGAAACTGTCGTAATGACAAGCCGGCTTATAGCGCGCAGGTGCGTCTATGGTGGGGTCGTGTTCCCAAGTTTTGCGGACAAGTTTGCCTGGCATAAGCTGAACTATGAATTCTCCATAGTTCAGATAGTAACACAAACTGAACTAAGAGCCAATACTTAGTTCGGAATAGCCGGCGCCCCTTTAGGGCCGTTAGGCAGCAGAGGCCATCCGAGGTACGCACCGCACCCGCGCGCAACCGGGCGATTTCACACCTGTGTCACGATGGTCTGGTGTACGCGATGGAGAGCAGCCAGTTGTCGGGCGACAGCGTGCTCGCCATGGGCGAAGCAGCGCCGGATCCACATCATGCCGTGGAGCTGGACGACCCCTCCACAGTATAGCGCGGTAACGCGATCGCCATATCCATATTGTACCCCCTGACCGAATTGCCTGTCCACTCGGCATCCGGCAGGATGTTGGTTACAGCGCGCCGTGGCATCACCAAATCACTGCAGTGCTGAGCGAAAATCCGAACGCCGTCCACGCCAAAGCGGAACACGGTTCGCGAACGGTAATCCTTGCCGGGACGGAGGATAGTTGATGGAAACCGCGGCTCATTGGGAGAATCGGGAAAGTGCTGCGTCTCGAGACACAAGCCACTGCGGTGACCGTAGACGTGCCCGCCCTTTCCTATAACTGATCCGTCGAGAAAGTTGCCGGAGTAAAACTGAATCCCTGGCTCGGTCGTCCAGATCTCGAGCATACGCCCGCTTCCAGGATCCGTAACGCGAGCCGCGAGCGGCAGTCCATCGCCACTTCGATCCAGCACGAAGTTGTGATCGTACCCTCGGCCGTTGCTGAGCTGCGGGTTGTTCTCGCCAATGCGCGCGCCGACCGCGGTGCGCTTCCGGAAATCGAAGGGAGTCCCCGCGACGCTCGCTATTTCACCAGTCGGAATGAACGTAGAATCGACCGGAATGTATTTGCTCGCGTTGATCATCAGCTCGTGGCCGAGAATGTCACCACTGCCGGCGCCGGCCAGGTTGAAATAGCTGTGCTGCGTGAGGTTCACCGGTGTTGGCTTATCCGACTCGGCGAAGTAATCCACGATTAACTCATTGCTATGCGTGACGGTGTAGGTGACGCGCGCTCGAAGCGTACCCGGATATCCCTCTTCGCCGTCCGGGCTCGTGTAGCTGAACACCACCCCTACCGCAGTATCGCTTTGAAACGGCTCTCCCTTCCACACCACCTTGTCGAATCCACGACGGCCACCATGCAGATGATTGGGCCCGTCGTTGGTGGCGAGCTGATACGTTTTTCCGTGGAGCGTGAAACGCCCTTCAGAGATCCGGTTTCCATATCGTCCGATGATCGCGCCGAAATACGACGTGTCGCGCAAATAGGCGTCGAGACTGTCAAATCCAAGAACGATGTCGTCGAGCCGCCCCTCGCGATTCGGTGCTCGAAGCGACACGATCGCACCGCCATAGCTGATTAAGCGAACCTCTATTCCCTGCGCGTCCTCTTCACGCGCTCTCAGGATGAAGGTCTGCACCGGCTCGCCCATCGAGGTCGCATTCTTTTCCGCGATTGGTCGAGTGTCCGCTTTCACAGCCGCTCGACGCTCGCACCTGCCGAGGCCGAACAGACGTAGGCTGTGGATTTGATCTCCACATTACGCTTGTAGCGCTCTGACACATCGCGCGCGAATCGTCCAGCCTCGGTCCTGTCCACCAAGGCGACGGCGCACCCGCCAAATCCCGCTCCTGTCATCCGCGCCCCAAAGCACGCCTCATCCGACAACGCCAGCACCACCATTAAATCGAGCTCGCGGCGCGACACCTCGAAGTCATCCCGCAGGGACGCGTGACTCTCCGTCATGAGTGCGCCCATCACCGGCATTTGATCCTCTGAGAGTGCATTGGCCGCGGCCACCGTCCGCGCATTCTCACTGATCACGTGCCTCGCCCGCCTTCGCAGCTTTTCGTCCATCATCGCGGCGCGGCTGGTAAAATCTTCCCAGGTTACATCCCGCAATGCAGGCGCACCAAACCAATGCGCCGCTGCTTCACACTCTCGCCGCCGGTCATTGTACGCGCTTGTCGTCAGCTCGCGCCGCGTTCCGGTGTCAAGCACAACCACCGCTGCCTCATCGGGGATTGGAACCGGGCGCGATTCAAGCGACCGGCAATCGATCAGCAGCGCGTGGCCCTCTACCCCCGAGGCGACAATGATCGGGTCCATGATCCCGCAGTTGACCCCAACCCAGTCGTTCTCCGCGCGCTGCGCCAGTTGCGCCATCACCGTGGGGTCCCACTCGATGTGGGAGTACTCGGCGAACGCACGCGCAACAGCCAGCTCCAGCGCCGCGCTCGATGACAAGCCGGCTCCCACCGGAACGTCGCCTCCGATGACTCCATCCCATCCGACGAGCGCCGCATCAGTGGCACTCAGCGCGCTCGCAATTCCACTTACGTAATTCAACCAGCTACCCGGCGTCCGAGAGAGTCGATCCAGATCCAACTCGACGCTCTCCCCAAACTCCATCGAATGCACGCGTACGCGCCGGTCGCTTCGAGGCCGGAGGGCGATCCACACTGCCCGGTCAATGGCGATTGGCAGCACGAACCCGTCGTTGTAGTCCGTGTATTCGCCGATGAGATTCACCCGGCCGGGGGCGCGCGCCAACAAGGTCGGCGCCAGACGATAGTGCACCTCGAACTTTCTTAAGACCGCGTCGCGCATCTCCCTGAAATCAGCGGGCCTTGTAATGCACTTCCTCGACACCCCTCAACCGCTCGGCCGCGGCCTCCGCAGTGATGTCCCGCTGCGGCTCGCCGAGCATCTCGTAGCCTACCAGAAACTTTTTCACTGTCGCCGAGCGCATCAGCGGTGGATAGAAATGCATATGCAGGTGCCAGCCCGCGTGCTGCTGCCCGTCCGTCGGCGCCTGATGGATCCCGGATGAGTAGGGAAACGACACCTCGAACAGATTGTCGTATCGCACCGTAACCCGCTTCACGATGTCGGCCATTGCATTCCGCTCCGAATCGGTCAACCCGGTGAGACTCGAGACGGCGCGTCTGCTCACGATCAACATCTCGAAGGGCCACACCGCCCAGAACGGAACGAGCGCAACGAAAGAATCGTTCTCGCACACAATCCGCTCGCCCGCCTTGTGCTCGGCTCGCAGATAGTCGCTCAGCAGCGTGCGGCCATTGCGCCGGAAATACTCTTCCTGACGCTGGCCCTCTCGCCACGCGTTCATAGGCACCGACCGCTGCGCCCAGATCTGTCCGTGCGGATGCGGATTGCTGCACCCCATTATCTCACCCTTGTTCTCGAAGATCTGTACGTGAGAAATCTCCTCGCGCAATCCGAGGCGAGCATACTCTTCCGTCCATAGGTCCACCACTCGCCGAATCGCGGCAACGTCCATCTCCGCCAGCGTCAGATCATGCCTCGGCGAAAAACAGACTACTCTGCATACGCCGGGCTCCGCGCGCGCGACCAGCAGCGATTCCGCCTCCTCCTCGCGCTCGACGTCGCCGGGAATGAGCGCGGGAAAATCGTTGTCAAATGCGAACGTGCCTTTGTACTTCGGATTCAACCGCCCGCCGGCCCGCGTATTTCCAGGACATAGATAGCACTCAGGGTCGTACTGCTTCCTATCTCGATCGTGCGCCTCGCTCGCTTCCACCTGTCCCTGCCACGGCCGCAGGTTTCTCTGTGGCGATACCAGCACCCATTCCCCGGTGAGCTGATTCAGTCGCCGATGCGGCCGTTCCAACAGTATTCGTCGCGCTTCAGGCATGCGCGTACGCTCGTTTCCGCTTCCCGCTTTCCATCTGCAGCGCGACCACCGCCAGAAGAAATAGCCCGCGAATGACCCATTGCCACCACGGGCTAATTGTTCCTTCGAGATTCAGAAGATTCAGGATCACCGCCAGCAACAATACTCCAACGAGGGTGCGGCCGACGCCTCCTCGTCCACCGGTGAGCAACGTGCCGCCCACAACCACTGCGGCGATTGCGTCCAGCTCCCATCCCGTCGCCGCAACCGGCTGCGCGACGCCCAGGCGCCCAACGAGCATCACACCGGCAACACCGGCCGCCAAACCGCTCAGCGCGTACGTCGCAACGAGAACTCGATTCACGCGCAGTCCCAGGAGCCTCGCGGCTTGTACATCGTCGCCTACTGCATAAATGCGCCGCCCGAACGCCGTATAGCGAAGCATCAGAAAAACGATTCCGTAGCCAAAGAGCAGGACGAGCACGGGTACTGGAATACTCCCGACCCACCCGCGTCCAATCCACGACAACACGCTCGCGTTACTCGCCGACGGAATTGATTCCTCGTGACTCAATCCGAGCACTGTTCCCCGCACCGCAATCATCGTCGCCAGTGTCGCGATGAATGGGGGAATCCTCAGTCCGGCGATCAGTCCCGCGTTTAGCAAACCGAGCAGCGCTCCCACACCGAGTCCAGCTCCCACCGCTACCACGCTTCCGTGGCTCGACGCCGCGGCTGCCGCCATCCCCGCTGCGGCGAGCACGGATCCAACCGACAGATCGATGCCCCCGGTAAGAATCACCAGTGTCATTCCCAGCGCAACGATGCCCACCATGCTGTTCTGCCGAAGGACGTTGAGAAGATTCTCCACGGTGAGAAAACCCGGATAACGCACTGCTCCGACGAGGCACATGATGCCCAATGCCATGGCAGCGCCGTGTCTCGTGACGCGCCGCAATTCAGCTTGCACGGTTACGTTGCAGGTAGACGGCAACCACTGTGATTCCAGCCTTGAACACCATTGACCAGGCGTACGGCAGAAGCAACATGTTGAAGCTCGTCGCGATTACCTGCATCACGAGCGCGCCGATCACGGTACCGAGAATCGTCACGCGTCCACCGGTGAGCACCGTCCCGCCCACGACTGTTGCGGCGATTGCATCGAGCTCGACGTTGAGACCGAGCTTCGCGGCATCGCTCGCGCCCACTCGTGCAACCTCGAGCAGGCCCGCGACACCGGCGAGTAATGCGCTCAGCACATAAGCGCTGATGATCGTGCGCGTCACTGGTACTCCGGCGAGCCGCGCCGCTCGCCGGTTTCCTCCGACCGCGACAACATAGCGGCCGAAGACCGAAGCGCGCATCATGAATGCGGCCGCCGCAAGACACAATGCCGCGACCAGCACCGGGACCGGAACTCCCAACAATGCGCCTCGGCCGAGCGCATCGAAGCTCGCGTTACGAATCGGCACAAGCTCGCCGCCATTGCTCAGCACCTGCGCCAATCCGCGGCCGGCGATGAGTGTCGCGAGTGTGACGACGATGGGCTGCACACCCACCCGCGACGCCAGCGACCCGTTGACTGTGCCAACCAAAATAGCTGCTGCGAGCGCCAGCACGATGGCGAGAGCAACGCCGTGCGCCAATTGTACCGCGGCCACGGCGCCCGCGATCGCCATCACTGATCCGACAGAGAGATCGATTCCGCTGGTCCCAATCACGAGCGTCATTCCGATTCCGACAAGCACGACGCTGGACGCCTGCCAGAGGATATTCAGAGCGTTCGCCGTCGTGGCGAAGTTCGGCGTGACGATCGCATTCACGATCACGAGCAGGATCAGGGCTGCCAGGGCGCCGATCGCCGGGATCCGCGCCAAATATCCTCTCACAAGCTCACCGTCTCACGCCATGGCGTGAATGACCGCGTGCTCAGTCAGCTCGGCTCCGCGCAATTCCGCGACGCTCGTCCCATCGCGCAGCACCGTCACGCGATGGCTCAACGCGAGCAGCTCATCCAGATCCGATGATATCAGTAGAATGCCCAGCCCTTCGGCGGTGAGCTCTACGATCAGGGCCTGGATCTCCGCGCGTGCGCCGACGTCAATGCCATTTGTTGGCTCGTCGAGTAACAGCAGCTCCGGCCGCATGCATAGCCACCGCGCCAGCAACACCTTCTGCTGATTGCCCCCCGACAGCTCACGGATCGGTTGTTCTGCGCTCGCCGCCTTGATCCCCAACCGCCGGATATAATTGTCGACGATCGTCCTCTGCCGTCGCGCGTCCACAATCCCAAGCCGCTGTAGCCCTGGAAGCGCCGCGAGCGTCAGGTTCTCGCGCACCGAAAGATCCGGAATGATTCCCTCGTGCCGACGATCTTCGGGCAGGTACGCCACCCTTTTCCGAATCGCATCCCGAGGCTGCGCGGGTGCGTATGCTCCGGCACCAAGCTTCATCTCGCCCGCATCCAACGGCTCCGCACCGAATAGCGCACGTGCGGTCTCACTTCGCCCCGATCCCAGCAGCCCCGCCAGACCAAGCACTTCTCCGCGCCGCACCTCCAAAGTCACGTCCTTCAGCTTCGGGGTACGCCTCAAGCGCCGGGCGGCTAATACTATAGTATAGGCGTCGCCCTCTCCCCCCTCTGTGCTGAAGCGCTGTTCACCTGCCGGGGCGCCCAGCGCTCTTCCCAACATCTGTTTAACCAGGTCCACTCGATCCAGTCCTGCTACATGTGTCGTTGTTACCACGCGTCCATCGCGCAGTATCGTCACGCGATCGCACAGCTCGTAAAGCTCATCCAATCGATGGCTGATGTAGACGATTGACGTACCGCGGTCCCGCAGCTCGCGCAGCAAAGTGAACAGCAGCGCTACTTCAGTCTCCGCAAGCGCGCTCGTCGGCTCATCCAGTACCAGCAGTCGGGCGTCGAGCGAAACCGCGCGCGCGATCGCAACCAACTGCCGCTGTGCAGCGGACAGCTCGCCGACTTTCTCCCCCTCGTCTATCGCGAGCCCAAGGCGCTGGAACAATCCGCGAGCCTCTGCGAACATCCGCGGCCAATTCACAAATCCCCATCGTTGCGGCTCGCGCCCGACGAACAGGTTCTCGGCTACGGTGAGCTGCGGCAGGAGACTCGCATCCTGATACACCGCCACGATACCGGCAAGCTGCGCGTCGGCGGGCGAGCCGAAGCTCAGCGACTCGGCTCCAATCCATAGTCGTCCCGCATCCGGCCGATGCGCACCCGTGATGATCTTGACGAGGGTGGACTTCCCCGCCCCGTTCTCTCCGACGATCGCGTGAATCTCGCCCTTCTCAACCGAGAAATCGACGTCATCGAGCGCGGTAACGCCGGCAAAGCGTTTGACCACGCCCTCGAGCCGCAGCAGCTCCGTCAGTAGGCCTCGCGCACGAATTGCGCGGCGTTGTTTTTGTCGAACAACCGGTCCGTCAGGATGATCTTCCGTGGTATCGGTTGTCCCGCGCGCAATTTCGCGATAGTCTCGAATGCCAGCGGGCCGAATCGCGGGTTACTCTCCACCGTCGCTGCCAGCTCGCCCGCCACGACGGCTTCGAGCCCGGCTCGCTCACCATCCACTGATACGACGATCACATCCTTACCGGGATGCCGGCCGGCGGCCTTCAATGCCTGGATCGCGCCGAGCGCCATCTCGTCGTTGTGCGCGTATACGGCCGTGAACTTCGTTCCAAGCGCCTGTGCAATGTTCTGCATCACCCGCTCTCCCTTAACGCGCGACGCGTCTCCGGTCTGCGATGCGATGATCTGCATCCCGGGATACTTCTTCAGCGCCTCGCGAAATCCCGCGGCTCTGTCACGCGCCACTGACGACCCTGGAGTCAGCGTGAGCTCGACGATGCCCGCTTTGCCACCAGTGGCACTCGCCAGCCACTCGGCAGCGCGCTGTCCCTGCTCAATGAAGTTCGATCCGAGAAAGGTGACGTAGTCTTCGCCAACATTGCCGCGCGCCTCCCGATCTATCAGAATCACCGGAATTTTTGCCCGCTTCGCGGCATCGAGTGCCGGTGCCAATCCGTCGAATTCCCTCGGCGCGAGCAGTATTACGTTCACGCGTCGAGCGATCAGGTCTTCGACATCGGATACTTGCTTCGATGTCTGCCCTTGTGCATCCGTCACGACGAGCTGGATCCCGCGCTTCGCGGCTTCGTCCCTGAGGCTTTGTGTCTCGGCATTCCGCCACGGGTTGTCGCTTTCCATTTGCGAGAAGCCGACGACGAACTGTTGCTTCGCCGCGGCGTCTGGCCGGGTGCAAGCACCGAGTACGATCAGTCCTACGGCGGTGAGCGCTTTCATTTCTTGTAGACGTGTGCTTCGAACTTGTCCACCTGGAACTTCTTGTGCTTTCCACCTACATCCAAGGCAAAGACCCCGACCACAAGATCAGTCTGGCCGTCCAGGAACGTCGGCGGCATCGCCGCGCCACTTCCATTCTGCTTCGCATTCGGCAAGACATCCTGACCATTCACCACAGCGCTCCACTTGCCTGCCTTCCGGCTGATCTCCACCGTCATCGTCTCGCCTACTTTGTCGTCGTTTGGCGTGCCGACCCAGTGTGAGTTCGAGTCCTGTTCCCCTTGAGTCACTGTCGAAAACGCCAGATTCGAGCGCGTAGTTCCAGCCGTCGCATACCGATCGAGATTCAAGAGTCCCGCCCTCATCATCGAGGTCGTCGATGTGCCTATAAAAAGGCCCAACTGATCCGGGATATCGAGAACTTCGTTCCCCGGAATCTTCACGAAACGGGCCGACACAGAAAAATCGTCAGAGCCGGTAAAGCCCAGTGACTTCAGATTCACGCCTACGGCCTCGGCATCCGGTATGTTCCGCTGGCCGTTGTAGTCCGCGGTGGTTGTCGTGACGTTAAGCAATCCAGAGAACGTCTCGATCAACAGATTGGGATCGTTGTCCGGCGCATTCACTCCGGTTCCGGGTAACCGCGCGGTAAAGCCAGTGGCCGCTCCCCCTGCGTCCTTGATCGAGCCCGGAGCACCGTGCGCCGAAAAGTCCAGCACAAGGTCACTCCCTCCGGGTGAGATCCCCTGTCCGCCAGCAGTGGTTCGGCTCGTCGCCCCATTTCTTATCTCCTTTTTACCGCCTTCTGCCGCGAGCGTAGGCGCGTCTTCTATCCCGACGTCCACGTATTGGAATCGTTGCGGAACCTGCACTCGCACCGCCAGCGTGTTGGTCCCCGGCCGCAATGCTGCACGTGCCGTGGCGCTGAGGGGCACCGGCACGTACGTGTTGGTTCCCCTGCTAAAACTTCCTACGTGCGTTCCGTTCAAATACAGATCGACGTTTCCGCTGAAGTAGATGCGCCACTGCGGTGCCCCGAAGCTCGTGTCGCGTATAGTGAAATTGCGGCGCAGCCAGATATTCGGCGTGGACCACGCGGTCCCGGGCTTCACCGGCATCATCGCGGCGCCAGCGGTCGAACCCTGCCCGAAACCGCCAGCGCCGATTTGCCACGCGCTGTCATTGAAGCCGGGCTGCATCCACGAAGAATCCGGTTGAGTCGTCGTGTATCGCCACGTCTGCGGAGTCCCGAGAGATGTTGCCACGACGGCGCGCCTCATTGCGCCGCGCGTGCCGCTCCACAACGAGCTATTCACCGCCACCGTCTGCGGACTGATCTTCGCTACTTCGCGATCGTACGTCATGAGTCCATTCACTTCCGTCTCGACGTCAGTAGTCTGCGTATAGACCGCTGCGGAAAGACCTTCAGAAACCATAAACCCGAGCTCGCGGGCCAGCGCCCGATAAGCGCTATCGAGCGCCGTCACGCCCGTGAACGACTGATACCCCCAGTTGTTGGCGCTCACCCAGGTGTGCCCGGCCAGTGGCAACCCCAAGCCGCCGAACTCACCCAGTACCATCGCGCGCGACGAATCGCGGATCGGCAATCCTGGTCCCGGATACACGTGCGCATCCACGACATCTCCGACGCCCATATCCGTCCAGCCACTCGCGTTGTTAACGAGCCGAGTCGGGTCCAGCTGTTTGACCAAACCTGTAATCCGTTGAGTGTCGAACTGTCCCCAGCCTTCGTTGAACGGCACCCACATCACGATCGAAGGGAAATTGCGATGCTCGCCGATCAGAGCGCGCAGCTCACGCTCGAATTGAGCGCGGCCTTCCGGTGTATCGTTGTTCGCGCTCGGCATGTCCTGCCACACGAGCATCCCGAGCTTGTCCGCGTGATAGTACCAGCGCGCCGGCTCAACCTTCACGTGCTTGCGGATCATATTGAAGCCGAGCTGCTTCGTCGCCTCGATGTCGTATCTGAGTGCTTCGTCAGTCGGGGCCGTGTAAAGGCCGTCCGGCCACCATCCCTGGTCTAGCGGCCCAAACTCAAATAGCGGTTTGTTGTTGAGCGCAAGACGAAGAACACCGGCTGAATCTTTGGCGACTGAGATCTTCCTCATTCCGAAGTAACCCTTCACCTCATCGCCGCTCGACAGCCGAACGTTTAGGTCGTAGAGGAACGGGTCCGTAGGCGACCAGAGATGCGCGTGTGGGATTCGCAGGACGATTGGTTGTGTAAGGTCCCCCTGACCATTTACGATTGTTTTTCCCGCAGCCACAGCACTGACTCGGACCTTTTCGCCCGTCGCACCGGCGGTGTTCACTCGTACCGTGAGAGTGCCGGCGTCAATGTCTGGCGTGACAACGAGATCGTTTATCCGCGCTGCAGGAACGGGCTCGATCCACACCGTCTGCCAGATCCCGGTGACCGGCGTATAGAAAATCCCGCGCGGTTGCTGGATTTGTTTCCCCCGCGGCTGTGGTCCGCGATCGGTGGGATCCCACGCGCGGACAACGAGCTCCTGGTCGCCGCTCGCTCGGAGGGCATCGGTAATGTCGAAGCTGAACGGATCGAATCCGCCTTGGTGCGATCCAACCTCGCGCCCATTGATCAGTACTTTTGCTTCCCAGTCCACCGCGCCAAAGTGCAGGAGAAGTCGCTCTCCTGCCGCGAGCTTCGGCGCCTGAAACGTGCGCCTATACCATAGATTCTGCGCATCGCTCACGCGACGCTGCACCCCGCTTAACTGCGACTCGACTGGGAACGGAACGAGAATCGTCCCGTCATACTTGTTTGGCGCACCGGAGCCGCTGTCGGTGATCGCGTATTCCCAGCGGCCATTCAGGTTCGACCATCGGTCGCGAACCAGTTGCGGGCGGGGATACTCCGGAAGCACGTGGTCCGACTTTACGTCAGCAGCCCATCGCGTTCGTAAAGAAGCTGGAGTTCCGGACTGAGCAGTGGCGCGATCAACATGACCGAGACCACTCAGGACAACCGCAAAAGCCAAGACGCAGCGCGACCAACGCGACATCGTGCGTACCTCCCGAATGTCTAATAGTTTGAACGACACACACCCTACAATTGACGTGTGGGACGTCCTGTTCCCCTACTCATGCACTGTCGCGCAAACGTGGGTCACCAGTGCGCCCCGCTCGTCTCTTTCACTAACGCCTTGGCAACCTGATCAAAGCCTGACCCAAAAAAATGGGCGCCCTATGGCCTTGTGGAGCTATCCATCCGGCCTCGGGCGTCCCTGAAAAAACAGCGCCATCACCCGCCACGAGGTCAACCACCCCCACAAAATCTTCTTCGGTCGCTGAACCGCACGTGAAATGCACTGGCACACTCACCTTTTTCCCTCGCGGCACCGCGAGCGCTGAGTCCCGAAGCTGTAGCGTTCCCCACTTCGGATTAGTCTCGAGAATTGTCAGCGTGTACGACATCGCCGCCTTCCTTACGCGCGCAGGATCTACGACGATCTTCCACTTCCCGGCTTTGGGATCGGTGATCCTCACCTCCTGTCGAGTATCATCGGCGAGAATCGTTGCCTGCTCATCACATCGTGCCGGCTCCTCACATCGATAGACATGCATGTCCGTATGACGCCCTGCGCTACCATTTGAGTCCGCCTCGAATGCTATCCGAAGCGACGTCGACCCCAGCTCCACTTGCACATCGTACGGCGCCAGCGGCGGGATTGTATCCATTGCCGATTGAGTGACGACGCCGCGAATGGTTCGCCGCCTGGCGAAGCTTCCTTGAAGCACGGCGCCCTGAATTTCAGCTCCAGCGTTCTCGAACGACACCGATTCCCGACCGCCCGTTCCTCGCACCAGCATCGCCGATGCTGTCAGCTCGTATTCGACGACGCGCTGATTCGCCAGCGGCTCCGCCCATTCATACCATGGCGCGAACGTGAGCTCCCATGTTCCTGGGTGCGGATCCTCTACTACCACGATGGCGTCTCTCATCGGCCCTTCGGGTACTACGAATGTGCCACCTCCGTTCTGCAGCGGGCCGCGCATCATGACGTTGGTGGCGCCGCGCTTCACCTTAATTCTCACACGCAACGCCGTGATTCCCGCAGGTACGTTCAGGAACACGGGCTTCGCATTCGGCCAGGGGATCGAATCGGCGTATCGTACCTCGAAGTTGTTCGCCCGCGTCAGCGGTAACCCGGCAATCACCGTCGTTGGCACGCGCACGAGCAGCAGGTTCGTTTCAGCGTCCGAGACCTCGATCGCCGCACTGTGAATCCCAGGCGTCTTCGGCGCGACATCCACACCAACCTGTACTCCGACGCCCTTTGCCAGGGTCACTGTCGAATCCCGCAGTTGGAACGTTCCGTCGTTCCGCAGCCATCTCAGACGATAATGCTTCGCTGCAACGCCGCCCGTCGTTCGCGTCAGCGTAATCGCGTACCGGCCGCGACGTCCCGCCGTCCAGCCCTCGCGCAAGAACAATCCCGGACCTCGACCCGGATTCAGCAGGAATGGAGCGTACGCATTCTTCACAGGTCCGGACGACACGATCCGTTCGTGCGGCGTGCCCAATGTAAGCAGCTTCCACGCGGAGTCGACCTGAATCAGTCCCGCACCCTGCTCATACAATTCAATCCCGGGCAATTGCCGCGCGCTCGCACGCAACGCCCAGTCGATGGACTCTGCATCGTACCGAATGGGATCCATTCCGTTGAGCCGAGCAGCACTCAGCAACAGAGCGGCAACACCAGCTGCAAAAGGCGCCGCGTTTGAGGTGCCACCGCCGACCATATAGCACGCGGGCAGACGAAAGGTGCGCTTCTCCGGTTTTGCCATCGTATCGCCGCATACCGTCGCGGTGATCATCTGGGTCGGCGCCACGATATCCGGCTTGAGGGCGCCATCGGGCGCAGGTCCTCGCGAGGAATACAGTGCCAGATTGTCCTGGTTAGGCACGTGCCACGACTCGTTGATCTCGTACGACCCCATCGACACGTACGCGCCGACCGACATCACTTCGGCCGGCGTTGAAAGGTGCGTCACCGTGCCAAGCGCCGGCCCACCGTTGGCGGCGGAGTTGAAGATTGGTTTTCCATACACTTGCACGGCGCGATTCAGAATGCGCGCGGCGAACGATCCACCATCGCTCGGGAACTGCGAGTGTTGATTCTCATGCGTAATTACGTCGATGCGCGGATGCCGGGCTGCTACGAGCATGTCCTCGAGATTCAATCCCCAAAGCACCGGCAGGACCCGCGCACCGGGCGCCACGCCTCCAACGCCACCGCCGAGAAATCGCGATCCCGTCGCTGTGGCCGCCACCATCATCGTGTGCCCTGCAGGCCGGTAGAGCCACGGTCTACCATCCGGTCCAAACGCTACCAACACGTGCGCGCCGTCATACCCGTCGTTGTTGTGTCCGTCGTCAACACCGCCGTCAGGTTCATAGTTCGCATTGCGAATGGGGCCTCGCATTGTCGGGTTGTCATTCGCCTCCAGCCACACTCCCGTCGTGTCGCGCCAGGCCGCCACCATTCCGCCGGAGACCCAGTGTCCAAGGTTCCACACTCCACTATCCGGCATCGTGATGTTGTTTCCATCAAACTCTATCACGCCGTTCTTCGCAGTCGCGCGCAGCTCCTGATGCACGCCCCCTTTCGACGCACTCGGGAGCAACCAATTTCCGTCCAGCACCCCAGCAATCTTCCGGATCGTGTCCCCACGCAGCGTGAGTGCCTGCTGTAGCGCTCCATGATCCGGATCGATTCCGAACTCGGTAAGGCCAACCGTCACGCCTCGGCCATCCGCCAGTGGCTGCGCTTTCGCGAATGCGTCGGCCCCGACTTCATCGCGCGGCACGAGTCGCGCTGACTGAGCCAGATCCGCGGCCGTCAACACCGCCTTCGCGCCTTGTTGCGCACCGGAAGTAACCCGGTCCGCGAGCCGTTCAGGGCTCACGCGATACCTGACCGTCCTCGATTCATATTCCCGGTAATCGGCCTGCATCGTGGCGTCGTACTCATGAAAGTCGGCAACGCCGGGCAACGCGCCGATTCGCAGCACCGACTCCGTCGGCATCTGCACGCGCAGGTATCCGATCTCGTCGAAGCGTGTGATGACCTGCGCTCCAAGTGGGCGCAGCGCCTCTACCAAAGAGTCGACCGCGCGACTTCCAACACGCGCCGTCATGACCGCAACGCTGAGCGAGCGAGTCCCGTTCGCCCGCGCCTTCGCAAGTGTCGACCGGAGATTGTAATTGATCCCGATGCGCGGCTTTTCAGGTGCGATACTCGTTGGCGTCGTCGGCCTCGCTGTTGGTGCAGGCCAGGTGGGCTGACCCTTCTTCATTTTCGCCAGATTCCCGGCGAGCTCTTGATAGACCGACGTCCCTTCCGCCTGTTTGACCGCCTTCTCCTCCCATTTGATCGCCTCCGCGGTCCGTCCCATCTTGTGCAGCAGATTCGCGTACGTGTCGATCAGCTCTGGTCCCTGCGGTCCGAGTGGACCCATGAATTCCGTTGCGATTGGGTTTCCCTCGATCCGACGCACGACTGCTTCCATCGCCCGACTTGCCAACGCCAACACCGCACTGTCAGCCGAATACAGAAATAAGTCCCACGCGAGTGCGTTCACCGCAAATGCATCCAGACTCGATCCGTAACGCTCCAGCCGCCGCGCGCTGTAGCGCGCTACCCCGTCCCAGTTCTGGTGTGCAGTGCTCCATCGGATCTCTGCGTCGAGCACCGTCCGCTCCGCGGCGGCCGCGCCATACTTGCGTGTAATCGCGCGAGTGATCGCGGCCCAATCCGGAACCGTTTCCGACGCTCGGCCGTTCGGAAACGCCAGCGCATTGATTTCCTCTGTCGCGATTGCATGGTCCACCACTCCCTGCGCAAACCCCCTGCGCTCCATGACGCGATCGATGCTGTCTCGCTGTTTTGTGAAAAACGCAAAACCCGGATCGCCTGACCGCTCCGTCCATGCAGCGATGAACCCCAGGTTGTCTTTCGCAAAGCGCTCGTTAGCGCTCAGGTGATGGATGTAGTCCCGCGCGACACGGTGCGCGACATCCACATCCCCCATCTCACTCGCCTTCCGCGCGAGATACCGCATCGCTGCGTAGTCCTTCTCGCCGCGATCGTATCGCTCGCGCTGGGCGTAGTACTGCTTTGACGGATCCTGGCTGTCGTGCGCGAGAGCGAGCGCGCCGACCTCAGTCAAGCCTCCGGCGGCGCCATGTAGCAGCGTCCCATCGGCAGAGAACACCAGGAACCTGGGAAAGCTGGTAGTGTTGTACGGCGGCGCGTGCAACCGGGGGACATCGAGGTATGGCCCGTTTCCCGCCGTATTCGCGCTCCCTCCGAGAACCTTCACTGCCACGAATCGTGAATTGAACGCTTCGCCAACTCGCGGCTGCCCGAACACGCTGTCCTCGAGCGCACAGAGTCCCACGTTCGGCGCGCACACAAACGCCAACAGGTACTTCTTCTCGTGTTTCGCTTTTGCCTGCGCTTCCCCCCAGCTCGCGACGCTCTCGAACCGCACCCCTCGTCCAGTTTCCTGCGCCCCAAGCATCAAGGGCATTGCGAGCAATGACGCCCACGCTTTCCTCATCTGCGTTTGATCCTCAATTGTCGGTCGCGGGCACGAAACGCCGGCGCTCGGTCAAGAACCCGCGACGGTCCAGCTGAAGAACGAACTCGGTGAGCTCAGTGAGTTTGAGGGCCAACGCGCACCGAGAAGCGCTTCACCTTCACCGTTTTGTGTTTACCGTTGCCATCCACGGCGAACACTCCGGTCACGAGGTCACTTTGGCCGTCGAGAAAGAGCGGCGGCAGTGGATAGCCCGAGCCGTTCTGCTCCGTGTTGGGCATGCGGTCTACCCCATTCACGCGCACGTGCCATGTGCCAGCGCTTCGTGAGATCTCAACCGTCATCGTGTCGCCCAGATCGTACGCGCCGAGCCGGGCGAGTTCATCTTTCGCCCCGTTCGTCCTAACCGCAAAGGGCCGGTTGGAGCGCGTCACTCCGGGAGCGGCGTACGTATCGACGTTCCAGAAGCCGGCTCTCACCGCTTGCGTGGTAGCCGCTCCGACAAAGATCCCGACCTGGTCGGGAAAGTCCCAGACCCGATCGTCCTCGATGCCGGTGAACGTCGCAGTGACCGAAAAGTCTTCGCTGCCGGTGAATCCGAGTGCACGCAGATCAACGCCGGGGGCATCCAGCGCGGATACTCGAGCATCCGCCCCGAACCAGCTTCGCGTCGTCGTCATGCGCAGTTCGCCGCTCGGGCGGTCAATCACGAGATTCGAATCATTGCCGCTCAGACCGGCGCCCGAGCCCGGCAGACGCGTGGTGAAGCCGGTTCCAACGCCATTCACTTCGCGGATTCCTCCCTTCTCCGAATCGAAGCGAAAGGACAACTCCCGCGATGCGCGACCCGACGCCGGCCGATTCGGCACAGCCGGGGCGGAGCCGCTGTCGCGCCCCACGAGCCGCGCCATGATGAAACGACCGTCGGGAGCCACGTCGAACGGCGTATAGTTCTCGTCCTCGACGAAATACACGTCCAGCGGCAGCGCAAAGAGCACGCTCGGCGAGCCGAACGGATGCGCGGCGTCTCGTGTCAAGGGTACTTGCATTACCTCGTGACTACCGTTCACGAAGAACAGCTCGCGCCCATCCCGACTCCAAATGGGCTCCGCGCCACCGGCCGCCGACAATCGCCACTCCCGCGACATCAGATCCGGATACGACCGCACCACGATCTCCGGCCGCCCGTTCATTGGCGACTCGTACGCGAGCCAGCGCCCGTCGGGCGAGAGCGCGATCGCCGCTCCAGCGAACGCGCTCTTCATTGCCCAGTGTCCCGTCGCGCTAGCGCGCTGCGCACTCATCACTTGGCGGGCTCCGGCGAATCCAGCGACGCCGCCGGCGCGAAGGAGCATCGTGCCAGCAACGGGAGTCGGGAGCGCCTCGAAGACGTTGCCTGAATCCAGTTGGAGCAAGACGGACTCACGATCGTGCGCCGATACCGCTTCACTCACGAGCATCGTGTGCTGATCGGCGACGCTGTGCGCGTTGACGGCACGAATGAACCTGATCGAGTCGCCATCGCTGGACCAGCGCGGGCGGAACTCGGGTGCGCTGTCGAACGCGATCACTCTGATCGGCGGCTCGCCCGGCCGGCGAAGGTTCTTCACCAAGATGGCGTCGCCGCTGCCGGTGTGCACGCCGATGGCGAGCTTCGTCGCATCCGGCGACAGCGCCCATCCCGCGTTCGCACCATATTCCGTGAGCCGGAAATGAAAGGACGGATCTACCGGCGTCTCGGAGCCGTGGCGGTCCACCCACACCAACTCGTAAAGCAGTTGGCTCGCCCTATTTTGTGCCATCGCATTGCTCCAGGCACTGAGCATACAAATAGTAGCACCAAGGGCCGGCAACAGATTCATCAGAGCCCACTCACGTCTTTTCATCTTCCCGCCTTCCGCTCTATCCGCAGAGGCTGCCGCATTTCACCGGACACAGTGAGAAGAACAAGGGTATAGTTGCCGGGCGCGGGCGGGTTCGCACTAAGCCAGGGCGCACGAGATCCCGCGCCAAGTTGCTTGAGCCGCTCGAGGAGGTTCGCGACAGGTGTCGGTAACCCTTTCGTCCATTGCTCCTGGATTGGTGCTGCTTGCTTGGGTATATCTTCCTCCCCGATCCAGTCTGTTGGGAGTGTGGGAAGTGGTTCGTCGACGATTCTAAACACTCCGCGCAGCCAGGCAGCCAAGCCGTAGATATTATCACCTGATCTCACTGCATCGGCGATAATGACTAGGGTCTCCGTATCGATCTCGCCGCGCCGTTTCGCGGAATCCAGCAACGCCGCGATCTCGTGCGCCTTCGCAGTGCTGTCTGCTAACTTTGCCGCGTCCAATGGTCGCTGGTTGGCAAGCGAGACATCGCCGGACCAGTCGATGCGATTCAACCCACGTCGAGCGTTCAGCATCCACTTCATCACAGTCGCGCCCTTCTCACTTTGCACGGTCAATCGCAGACGCTGCCCATCTTCAGCGCCCCAGAAGAACAGACTCATGCCATGGATTGGTGTCGCCCTCGCGAACGTCTTATTCCCATTCACGTATCCCATGAGCCCGGGCAGGAAGGGCTCTTGGTATTGCACGAGGGTGGCTGGCCTGAAGAGGTACGCGGTGTGCGTCGCAACAGCGGAATCCATCTGCGCCAACGGCGCAACGTCCGCAATCCAAAACGACCGTCCGTGCGTCGCCGCGATCAGCTCCCCTTCACGGAGCTGGATCTTCAAATCGCGCACGCTCACAGTCGGCAGTCCCGACCCGAACGAACGCCAGCGCTTGCCCGCATCCAACGACACGAATACCCCGACATCTGTTCCGGCGAACAGTACGTTGCTGTTTCCCGGATGCTCGCGCACAACCCACACATGGTCTCTGCCGTGCGTCGTCAGACCATTTACGATCGCAGTGAAGCTCTTTCCGCCGTCCGCGGTTCGATACGCATATGGCCGAAAATCATTGCGGTCGTGGTTGTTGAAGGCAACGTAGAAAACGTTCGCATCAAAGTGACTCGGCTCGATGCTCGTGACACGTACATTCTTCGGTAGGCCAGAAAACCGATGGCTGAGGTTCTCCCAGTTTTCCCCCTCATCCCTCGTCAACCACACGTTTCCGTCGTCGGTGCCCGCGAATAGAGTCCCACGCCGGATAGGTGACTCCGCCAAAGCCGAGATGGTGCAATACGTTTCCGGCTCTGAATGGTCCAATGTGTCATTCCGGAGCCGATAGACTCGGTTGCTCCGCATCTTGAGTGTGTCACCGGTCGTGAGATCCGGCGAAATCACCACCAAGTCACTATCAGCGGGATTCTTTAGATTCGTGATTTTCACGACGTGTTCTGCGCCCACATACAGTACTCCAGGGTCGAACGCCGAAAGGACGAACGGCGTTGTCCAGTTGCGTCTATCTTCCTTGGAAGAGTCTCCGCTAAGGGCGCGAACGCCGTGGAATCCCGCAATCCGCTGCGTTCCTCCGGGCTCCTCGCCGTCCGACACTGCCGACCACGTCAGGCGAGCTAGCGCGCGTTGTAACTGTAACTGCGTCGGGCGGCTGTCCTCCCCCAGCGCAAAAGACTTCACGCTGATCCCACCACCCTGCGTTTCTGCGACGATGACGTCTGGGTCCGCAGCAGACTGCGCGGTAATACCTCCATCACTCTCATTCACCTGCACCCAGTCAGAATTGGTGATCGCGCCCGCACGTCGTCGGCTCGGCCCGCACCACGTCCCATTGTCCTGTAGGCCACCGCAGACACGATATGGCACCGCCATGTTGTACGAAACGTTGTAGAACTGCCCCAGAGCCAAGGTATTCAGTAGGTCCCACCGGACTCCCCCGTCCCACGATTGGGCGAACCCTCCGTCGTTCCCGTCAATCAAGTGCTTTGGATCTGCTGGGTCGATCCACAGCGCATGATGGTCCGGGTGTGTGGTTGACGCCGCATATCGGTACGTCTTACCACCATCGCGCGAAACGAACGCTTGCACATCCAGCCAGTACACGTGATTGGCATCGCGGGGATCCACACGGACCTGCGAGAAGTAGAAGCCGCGCGTGATGCGGTCGTTCATCTTCGCCCAGTGCGCGCCACCATCGCCTGAGCGGTACAGACCTGTGATGGGTGATTTGCGTTCTCGGAGGGTGTCGTTGGGCGAGTTTCGCAGGATCGCGCCCTCTATTAGGGCGTACACCACCCGTCCGTTGCTTGACAGCGCTATCCCCATGCGCCCTTTCAGCCCCTCGGGAAATCCGCTGCCCTTTATCTCACGCCAACTCGCACCACCATCAGCACTCCTCCAGAGTGCGGAGCCGCGGCCTCCGGACTTCACGTACGTCGGTGTGCGCAGAAACTCGTAACTTGCCGCCCATATCACGCGAGGATTGGTCGGATCGAGCGCCACGTCGATGACGCCTGCGCTGTCGGTCACATACAGTACGCGTTTCCAGCTACGCCCGCCGTCGAGCGTCTTGTACAACCCGCGATCCGGCGACGGCGACCACGCCGCTCCCTGAGCAGCTACATAAGCGACGTTAGCATTGTGCGGATCCACGACCACGCGCCCGATGTGTTGTGTCTTCTCGAGCCCCACGAACTTCCACGTGTGCCCGCCGTCCGCGGTCTTCCACACACCGGCGCCCGGCGAGATCAGCTTCCGCATGTTTGGCTCGCCCGTGCCGTAATACACGACGTTCGTGTCGCTCGGCGCGATCCCGATCATCCCGCCGGATGAAACCGGAATCGTGTCGAGCATCGGCTGAAAGGTCGTGCCGGCGTTCGTCGTCTTGAATAACCCGCCGCCAGCCGCGGACACGTAGAACGTGTGTGACGGCGATGGGATTCCCGCGATGTCCACGATGCGGCCACCCATATTGGCCGGCCCGATGCTCCGCCAGCGAAATGATTCCATCGTCCCGGGCGGAAGTTCTTGCGCACTCAGCCCCGCGGCGACCGCCAGCGCGGCCGCCGTGCCGATCATCCATCGCATTGTCGAGACTATTTGATGACGATCGTGCCAGACAGCGTCTGTCCGGTCCACGGTGCCTGACCGCCGCCGGTGACAGCGGTCCACTTGTACGTTCCCGGCGTATCAAAGCGCCTTCTCGAGCTCTGACCGCCGGTCAGCACTGTGACGTCGCCCGAAGCGCCACCGGTCGTTGAGGCTGGGTTTGCTGCCGTCGCCGCCGCAGGATTGTCAAAAGTGTACGTTACCGTGAGTGCGTCCGTAGAAGAGACGTTGTTCGAGAACGTCAGCGTCGCGCCCGGCGCTAAGATCACAGTCTGGTCGGCAAACGCATTCACCACGGCGAGGTTGAGCTTCTGTGTGGAGATCGTTTGGGAATATGGGTAGCTGAACGTGTATTGCACGCTGTCTTTCAATGCCGTACCGTATGCCACAATGGTTGCATATATCCGGGCGCTACCCTCTCCCCGCAGTGCGAGGATCTGATTCGTTCCGACACTAGCCGACGTGCCTGGGCGTACGATCATCAAGTCGCTCGGGTTGATGCGGTAGGTCACGTTTCCGCGAAAAACATCGACGCGGCTCGAATCACTGCCGCGCACTTCGTAGATCACAGCCGGGTTCGCGACTGACTCGCCGGTGGATGGATTCCGCACCACCGGGACAATTGTCTTCCTCGTTCCCATCGCCAGCTTCGCGCTATCCGGCGCTACTGGCTGGATCGACATAGTGAGACCGGTAATTGTCGCAGGAGTGACTTGAACGATTATCTGATCTCCACGAATCGTGCTCCCCTTGAAAGCAATCACGTTCACCCGCATTAGCGTCGTGCCCGACGTCCCAACGCCGGTCACGAGCCCGCTCGGCGAGAGCTTGAAGCGGAGGGTATCCGACAGCGAGTTGTACTGGTAGACGACGCTGTCGAACTGCGTCACCGGCTCTCCTGTGTACGTTATCCCCGTCGCGCTGAGCTGTTGTGTGCCTCCCACAGCCACGATCGATGCCGCAGGATATGCGTTGAGGAAAGCGACGTCCGTGAGGGTCAGCGGCGCGGCTGTTATCTGTGTTATGGGATCACCCACACACCCACTGATTAATGTGATCCCAATCAGCGCCCCCATTGTGCGACGCAAGGATTTCATCTGGATGGTCCTCATGGATTGAGATCGTTGCAGCCCGAATAACTCTTGTTCTGCTGGCTTTCAGAATTGGTACGCGGCGCAACGACGAACTGATTGATGTAGGAGACGCCATTCGTCGGACTAGCCGGGATTAGCGGCGCGAACCCTGGATTCACATACGTGCCAACCGGCCAGATGGTCATCGGATCGCGCCCATACAGATGCGCCATTCTCCGCAGATCGCCCTGACGGTGACCGGTGAGATAAAGCCACATCGCCCGCTCTTTCATCAGCAGGTTGAGTCGCGCTCCTGCTGTCCCGGGGTCTGTGAGATTTGGTGGGAGATTCGTGGCAGTAAGGCCGGGCACCGGCGCGCACGCGGCGCTTCCAATACAGGTGCTGCGCAGTGTGTTTAGCATCGTCAGCCACGATGGGTTGTTCGCTGCCAGCGCTGCCTCCGCTTCGATCAGTCGCGCTTCGAGTCCGTCCGCGGCACGCACCGGTGCGGTAGGATTCGAAATCGTTGCGTCTACCGTGCCACCCGCAGTTACTGAATACTTCCCCGGCACGGGCATCGCTCCACTGAGCGCGGGCGTCGTCACAACCGCTGCGCGTGGGTCGGTGGACCATACAAGACCGTTGGCACCCTCGTTGTCCCTGACCTGGCTATACTGCGGCCGGAAGCCGATTTGGTTAGGCCCGGGCGTCGTAACTGTGGAACCGCTCAACTGCACAGAGTACACGAAGTCCGTTGGCACAGCACTCACCGCCGCTGCGGCTTCCGCAAACTTCCCGCGATCCAGAAGCGCTCGCCCCTTTCCGATCCGCGCAAAGTTCACGAAACGGACACTATCGGTACTCACGCTGATCGCCGAGTCGAACGAGGCGACTGCCGCATTTAGCAGTTCTTCCGTGCTGAAGCCGGCTGTGAATTGCGCTACACCGTCGAGCGAGAGAGTCGACAGCGGAATGCCCGAGCAGAAATATTCCGCGATATCGACGATTGCGAACCCTTCCTGCGCATAGAGGCGTCCCTGCCACGCCGCAGGAGCGCTGGGTTTGTATCTAGCGAGAGCCTCACGGGCTTGGCGCGCGATGATGCGTGTCGATTGGAGCGGTGCGTAAATATCTGGCGCCCCCTGGTTCCAGCTCGGGATCGTGCCGTCGTTGCGCTCGTCGTCACCTGCCCCGAAAGACTCGTCGAATGCGTTGTGAACCCACATCAGCTCATCGGTCCACCGCGCCGACATGAGGACGAAGTTTTTTCCGATCGGCTGTCCTCCACTGGGACGGGGATTCCCAGCCAGCGTAGACGCGAACTGCGTTACCGCCATGTAATAAAGCTGGGTCGCTCCCGCGGGACTCTTGACGACGGCCGGATCTACTACCTCACTGGTTGGTGTCACATCCACGAGTTTGTCTGGAGAACACCCGCCCGCAATAACCCCAGCCACTAAGCACCAAGCAGTCAGCACACGATTTGTCGCTTTCATGAGTCTAGTACCCAAGGTTGACGCGAAGGATGAAGTCGCGCGTGGCCGGAACGCCGTTGCGGGACGTGAGTCCGGGATCCGGGCTCGGAACGGCGTCGTTCATGTTGGGGTCTTTCTCCGGGCTGTTCGTCCAGAGTCCCAGATTTCGTCCCGCAAAGGTGACTGACCCGCTTCGCGCATGCAGGTACTTCGTAGCCATACGCTCGGGCACCTGAGCCGTGATGGATAGTTCCGCGAAACGCACAATGTTCGCGCGGTATGCATACGGATCCTGGTTCAGCTGCCCCTGAATCCAGGCAGCCTGTTGCGCGAGGCTTCCTGGCGTATACGCGATTCGACTGGTGAACAGACCCACGCTCGAGGTCTGGCCAGCGCCAGATGTCGATACACCATTGATCTGATCGACGACCGCGTTGATCCGTGCCAATCCGTGCAGGAGGCGTACGCTATTGGTGTACGTCAGCTCACTCTCCGGATTGATACTTCCCGCCCACTGGAGCTGCGAACCGAATTGCACTTCGCTCATCTCCAGAATTCCGTCACCATTCATATCTCCGTACGCGACTATCGGTCGCCGGAAAAAAGATTGCAGCGGATAGCCGGTGAAATTGCCTCTTGAGAAAGCGGTTGGAACTCCGGCGATCGTAGACGCCACCAGTTTGTTATGGTTGCGTGACGCGTTCACCGTCACGTCCCACGCGAACATCGGTCGATCCAGAAGCCGCGCGTTCACAGCCAGCTCGACGCCGCGATTCTCAACCTTACCCAGATTGACGAATTGTGCGTATTGCGTAGCGGAACCGTTGTCGATTCCGGCGCCCCACGCGCCGAGTGACGCCGGCTGGGTCTGCCGCGTGATCGCGTCGTGGCTGAGTTTCCGGTAAATCGTTGCCTCGAGCTGCACGCGATCGTTGTCCAGAAATGACAAATCGAAACCCCCCTCAGCTTCGCTCGTGCGCTCAGGTCTCAGATTCGCGTTTCCGGGAGCGGTCAGAGCGATCACCGGCCGTGTCGCGCCATCCACGATCGCGGTGCCCACCGCATAGTTATTGAGAACGTTTCGCTGCCGGGCCTCCTGGCCTGAATGTCCGACCGCCGCGCGCAAGCGGGCGTTCGTCACGATGCCGGTCTTTGGAAAGAACGGCTCACCCGACAACAACCAGGAGACGCTGAACTTTGGATAGATCGGCGCGCGTGCTTCGTTCACGTTCTTTCCGAATGCGCTTGCCGCGTCCTGTCGGAACGCGCCGGTGACGAAGAGTCGATCACGCAGCGCCATCGATTGTTCCAGGTACCGGCCGGCCACCGCGCTCTCATCGCGTGCCTCGGCGTCGCTGTAAACCTGCTGGCCGGATCCGCTACAGACCGGCAATGGCGAGAGCAATTCCGTTCCAAAAGCCAGGGAGCACGAAGTCCCCGCCGACAGCGTGTAATACCGCGAGCGACTGAGCTGTTCCCCCACCGAAGTGCGTAACGACAGCCAGCTTTTGGGTGCCCATGCCGCCTGCGCCCCGAAGTCGCCTGTGGTCACAAAGATCTCCGATCGATCCGAACTGTGACTGCTCGGACATCCTTTCGCATTGAGAAGCGCCGTACAATCAGATGCACGAAGCAGGGATTCGTTCGTACGCAAGGTGTAATCGCCGCCGATCGTGCTACGCAACGTAAGCCACGGCAGAACCGCATACACCCCATTCAGCGATGAGTATCCGCGCTTGATCACTATTGGCAGTTTCGTGCGCTGATCCTCGGCCGGCAGATAGACCAGCGTGTCGTAGAGGTTGCGCGCATATCCTGGCCCAAATGGTAGCGTCGCGTTTGCCGGCCGCAGTGCGCCGCCGGGCGCCCCTCCAAGCGTATTGCGATAGATGCCGCTTGCGGTGAGCGATACATCGAGGCCCTTTTTCATATGCGTGTTCGTTCGCGAGGTGCCTGTAACTGCGTTCTCTGTATTCGGGCGCAATGCCCAGGGCGGTACAGCCGTCCACATCTGGCGCACGCGGTTTTCTTCCGCTGGGGACAGTTTTGCGACACCCACGGCGTCCGTAGCGTGCACCGAGAAGAACTCGCGTAGCGCCTCACTGCCACCAGAGATGCTCGCGTTGACGTCGTGGGACGTCCCGGTCCCCGTCATGCTCAGACGCGGGTCGTTGTAGATGTCGTAGGCGCGCACGCTGTCCTGAATGCAGGTGCCGTCGAGGACGTTTGGATTGTAGATGTTGAATTGCGGTAGCCCCCCGCTGTACAGGCCGCATAGTGCCGTTGGGCTGCCGTCTATGTTGTGGCCGAAGCCTACGTACTGAGGTGGAAATTTTCCGGGCACGTGCGACGTGCCCGTGCTCCCGACGACGTCCAGTCGATAACCGCCAGCGCTACCCTGTTTCGTCTTGATCACGATGACGCCATTGGCGGCATCGGTTCCATAAAGTGCTGAGGCGGATGGACCGCGCAGCACGTCGATGCTCGCGATCGTCGTGGGGTCGATGTCATCGAGACGGGTGGTCCCCTTGCTGTTGCCTCTGGTGCCCCCACCGCCTACGGTGATCCCCGCGTCTGTGTTGCTTGCCGGTTGCAGTCGGATGCCGTCGACGATGATCACTGGATCGTTGGTGAGCGAAAGACTCGCCTGTCCGCGGATGCGAACCCACGTTGGCGATCCAAGGACTCCGGCGGAGTTACTGACGACGACTCCCGGGGTGCGCGCTGTCAGGAGATCGCTCATGTTCCGGATCAGCGTCGTTGCCACCACGGAATCCGCCTTGATCGTTCCGATCGCATTCCCAACCTCGAGCCGCTGACGATCACCTGTCGCCGTAACGACCATTTCTTCCAGGGTCGTGGCCGCGCGAGACAGCACGATATCGAGGGTCGCGACGATGTTGTCCGCTACGGTTACCGACCGTTTCCGCGCGGCGTATCCGAGCCGGCGAACCGTTATCGACTGCGCGCCGGCAGGGACTGCAGTTATCGTGTAGTTGCCATCCTGATTTGTTCTGGCCGAAAGCCGCGTACCCTCGACCGATACAATCGCATCGGGAATCCCGGCACGCGATGCGGAATCGGTAACGCGGCCGCTGATCGTCCCGATCGGCGGCGGTATGGGCTGCTTCACCACGCTGAGCTGTCCGCTTGGCGACAACACAACATCCACGCGCAGATCGATGAGCACTTCGGTAAGCGCGGCCGCAACCGTGAGATTCTTTGCCTGGAGCGTCACCGGCGCGTCGAGATTGACAACATCCGGGCTGAAGCTCAAGCTGAATCCCGCCTGTTTTGCGATTGCGTCCACCACGACACGCAGCGGCGTGTGCTGCAGGTCTAGTGAGACGCGCCGCCGCAGGGCAGGCGTTCGCGATACATCCAGCACCACCGTCTCCTTCGGTGTCGCCAGCAAAAACCGCGGCGCCCGATCATTCGACGCCACCCGGGAAATCGGCTCCTGCGCCTGACCGCCGCCGGCCAGGGTCAGCGAGGTTACTGCAATAACAGCCGCAAATAACACATTCCGCATGATTCGGGTCCTCTCCATTATCGCTGCGGCTCCCGCAGGGCAAAGATGACAGTCTTCCCACGTACTTTATTTTTCAGATCGAGCGACAGGGCGATGACGCTCGCGATTTCTGACGGTCCCTCGCCCGAGAACGACGCTGTGAGACGCCGAGCTCCGACCTCGCTGTCCGCGAGCACGAAGTCCATTGCGTAATACCGGCGCAGCTCGCGAATCGCATCGCGCAGCGGAACTGCCTCGAAAGTCGAGCGTCCGCTCGACCAGTCCATCTCGCGCGCGACGTCTACGCCGCGTCTTATCCCGACTTTTCCGGATGCGCCGAGCGTGCCGAGATCACCGGCCGCGAGCTCGACGGGAATCGCGACCTGTGGACCGCTCATCGCGACACGGCCTTCCGCGACCATCACGCGCAGCAGTGAATCGCCGGCGTACTGCCGGACATCGAAGCGCGTGCCAAGATCGGCAATCACACCGCCGGCCGTTCGCACACTGAAGGGGCGGAGACTGTCGTGCTTGACCTCGAACAACGCGTGTCCCTCGAGCATCACGTTGCGCACCGTATCCGACAGCGGTGACGTGAAGCGGAGGCGGCTCTCCGGTGCGACCAGCACGTGCGTGCCGTCGCTCAGGTACACATCTGCGCGCTGGCCTTGATTCGTCGCGACTTCGCGCCACTCCGGCGGTGTCACAGAGGGTCGGGATTTAGCGGATACAAAAAAGAACACCGCCGCGGCCGCTGCGAGGGTTACGATGGCGGGAATCGCCGGTATCCTCCAGGAGCTTGAGCGAGTCCTGAAGGTACGGCTCGCGTGGCGCATTCCGCCGGTCTGCAAAGCGATGGCGCGCCGCATTCCCTCGATGTCGAACGCGGGCGCTGTGCGCGCGGTGGCGAGCTGCAACGCGTCCCGGATCCGGGCGAGCTCGCGCTCATTCGCCGGATCGCTATCGAGCCAGCGGCGAATGAGGAGCTGTTCCTCGGGGGAGGATTCGCCGGAAAGGTATCTTGCCAGGGTGGCGTCGTTGTACATGTCAGACGCCATTACGCGGCGGCAACCGGAAACCCCTAGTCGCCGCTAAAACTCGCCCTTAAGGGTCTATCTCCAATCCCCTAGAGCGGCGCGCAATCCCGCAAATGCGCGCGCCATGTGGTTTTCCACGGTCTTCGGCGAAATCTGCATCACCTCGGCCGCCTGCGCGTATGACAGGTGATGCTGACGAACGAGCAGAAAAACCTGCCTTGCCCGCTCCGGCAGCTCGGACAGTGCGCGGCTCACGCACACCGACAATTCGGCGGCTTCGAGACGGTCGGGCGCATCGGGCAGAACGGCCGTCCGCCTGGTCGGCACTTCCCTCGCTTGCGTCTCGGATCGAAGCTGAAAGAAGTTCTCGACGCGGCGATGCCGGATCCTGCTGATCGCGCGGTTGCGCGCGGCCCGATAGAGATACGAGCGGAGCTGGCCGGGGACTTCCCAACGATCGCGATGCTCCCAGATCCAAAGGAATAGATCCTGGACGACTTCCTGCGCATCCTCGCGCGACTTGAGCAGTCCATACACGAACGCGGCGAGGGGATCCGCATACGTGTTGAACATGGAGTCGAACGCCGCGTAATCCCCCGCGCGAACAAGCTCGACCCACGCGCGCTCCCGCGACTCAATATCCGCCGGTTCGCGAGCGTCTTCAATTCGGAGAGTGGCAGTGGGACGGGGCATCACCGGGCGGTTGCTGATGTGAAAAGAACCGGGATCCGCTTTCGGAGAAACCCCGTTCAGACAAAAACACGATATCGTAACGGACCTGAAACTGTCAAGCAATTGTTTCCGCGTCGCCAATTCCGAAAACGTCACCCGGCCCCGGACTCGCTACCCAGGAACAATATCTCGGGGGCGGCCACATCTCGCGCGTCTTTATATAATAGGTATATGAGATTAGTCATTCTCGCGGCACTCGTGCCGGCGCTGCTCACGGCTCAAAACCGGAGCGTGTCGGGCGCGCTCGGCGTCGTAGCCGACAGCATCCATGGTGGCGCATTGGCGAACGCAACGATTCTCGTTGAGGGAACGAGACTCAGCGCGACGTCGAACGCAGCCGGTGAATTCCGGTTCGACAGCATTCCTCCCGGCACGCGCCGCTTTGTGCTTCGCCATCCGGTGGTGGACTCGATCGGGCTCGATATCGTATCGGCGCCAATCGAGCTGGCCGCTGGACGGGTGGCGCTCGTCGCCCTGGCGGTGCCGTCGTCGGCAACCCTGCGTCGCATCCTCTGCGAACCGCGTGACACGCTGGGCGGCCCCGCGATGATCCGGGGGCGTGTGACGGATCCCGACACGGACATCGCTGTCACGGGTGCGAAAGTTTCGTTCGTTTATTATGTGATTCGAGTCTCGAAGGACTCGGGCCTCACGCGCCAGCCGCGGCTGCGCGAGGCGACGACCAGCGCAGATGGGACCTACGCGATCTGCGAGCTTCCACTGGAAATGGCGGGAACGCTGATGGCGGTCAAGGAGCCCGCGATGACGCCGGAAGTTCCGATCCGCCGCGGCGTGACCGAAGTCGTGTTCCGTAATTTGACATTGCCGAGTGGCGTCGCGACGGCAGCTACGACTGTGACTCCAGCGACAGCCGTTGCGCCTGACAGCGCGCGAGCGGTTTCGGTCACGCCTGCTGTCCCCGTCCGTGTCGGGCGCGCGGTCGTGGAAGGGCGGGTCATTGGTGTTGACCACCTCGGGATCGCGGGGGCACAGGTCGCTGTGGCCGGCACAACTCAACACGCCGTAACGGGCGCGGACGGAACGTTCACGATCCAGAATTTGCCGTCGGGAACGAGTCAGGTGCTGGCTCGGAAGATTGGTTTTGAGCCGGGGTCGGCGATCGTGGATGCCACGGCGCGCGCGCCACGCCAGGTGACACTGACGTTGACCAAGGCGACGACGACGCTCACAGCGGTGACTGTAACTGCACCAATGGCGGCGCGCCTGCAGCGAGTTGGTTTTGCGGATCGTCGCAGAATGGGCCTGGGCCGGTACATGGACGCCCAGGAGATCGAGCATCGCCAGCCGATGAACGTCACGGACATCATCCACTACTTCCCGGGTTTTCGGATCGTGCAATCGGAGTTCGGAAGCAGCATCGTGCCGACGCGTTCGGTGTCGGGGCAGTCCGCGAACTGCATCAATCTCTTTGTCGATCACGCGATGTGGGATCTGAGCGATCCCGGGGATCTCGATCGGGCGGTCAACGTGAACGAGATCGCCGCCGTCGAGACTTACGCAGGAGGCTACGTCCCGCAGGAGTTTGCGGTGCCGAACAGGAGCTGCGCGACGATTGTGATCTGGACGAAGACGAAGCTGGACGAGAAGTGAACGACTCGGGGAACCCAGTCGCACCTGGCGAACCCCGAGCGCAAAAATATCCGGGTTGCCTGAGTAGCGAGCGTTAGGGAGTGAACGAGGACTATCGCGACTTCATCGCCGCGCTCCTCCATACGCGTGCTCCCATGCACGTGCCGCGCGAATAGTCGCGCACCATCACGGGCGGGACGAACTTGACCTCGCGTCTCACGCGTGATACATTAGGTTATGGCCAACGTGACAATTCGAGATCTGCGGAACAAGGGAGGACGGGTACTGCGTCGGGTAGCGAGGGGCGAATCGCTCACGGTTACCGTGGACGGGCGACCCGTGGCCGAGTTGCGGCCCCTGCCGCGAGTGCCTGTCTCTGCCGAGGTGCTCGTTGAAGGATGGCATCGTCTCCCTCGCGTGAACGCCAAACGACTGCGAGCTGACCTCGACCGGACGCTGGACAGCTCCTTGTGATCGAGCTTCGCGCCCGGCATCGGCGCGGCATACTCGATACAAACACACTCATTCTGCTGCCGCGGATTGACGATCCGAATATGCTACCCGAGGAGCCTCTGATCACGGCAGTCACGCTAGCCGAGTTGTCGGTCGGTCCGTTGATAGCCTCGACTGAAAGGGAGCGCGCGGCTCGCCAGGCACACCTCCAACAAGCGGAAGCGGATTTCACCCCATTGCCGTTCGATGCGAGTGCCGCGCGTGCCTTCGGCCGAGTCGCGGCTTCGTTGCGCCGATCCGGCAGAAAACCGGGCGCGCGCTCCTACGATGCCATGATCGCTGCAATTGCGATCGCAAATCAGCTTCCACTGTTCACCTGCAATCCCAACGACTTCGCGGCAATAGAAGAACTTGACATGGTACCGATCATTATCTCTTGATATCGAAGCGTTCGGAGATGACTGTCCGCGTTGTTCCGCTGAGGAGCCGCGCGACGTAAGGATTAACCTCTGCGTGAGGTTCGACCGGACAATCGCGCGATGTATTCGCGCGGTGAGAGTACAGGAACATCGATGCGGCCGCCTGCTACCACGAAATGTTTCTTGTTCCCCGTCACGAGCGCATCGACGCCGCCTGCCACGGCAACTTCCAGGAAGGGCAAATCGCCGGCGTCCAGAAGCTGAAGACTGAGCGGATCAGCGATGATCCATTCCGAACGTTCGAGGAATGCGATAACATCGTCGACGCGGTTCGGATCGAAACCGAATTCCGGCCGTGACAGGACGGCTCGGTATTCCGACATGATTCGGCCGTCCACCACCATGCGGGAACGGCCGGCGAGCACGGAGCCGAGCACCTGATCCGGCATGCTCCCCTGCACGAGCATCGCCGACACGAGCACATTCGTGTCGAGTACGATGCGCTCGCTCATTTCGTCGATGAATCTTTGTCGCTGAGTTCGCGGCGCGCTTCGCGAATGACTCGATTGATCTCATCGAGCGTCATGGCGCTTTTTCGACCGCGCCGAGCGTCGTCCTGGATGCGGCGCACGGCCAGAAGAGCGCGGCCCCGAAGGTATGCCTCCTGCGCGGTCGCGGCGTCGCCGTCGGGGATCGGGATCAGGAGCGCCTTCGCTTGTCCGTCCGCCACGAGCGTCAGCGGGCGGTCGAGCGCGAGTCGTTCCCAGACCTGGCCAGGCGTGTTGCGCAACTCACGGTACGTCACTCGATCGCCGGCAAGCGGTTCGGCTGGCTTGCCGCTGGATCTCTTCTTCGCACGAGACTTACGTGGGATCTTCGCCATAGCCGGTTCCTCTGTAGCGAGCTTGGCTACAATATCGCTACATCTCGGAATGGACACAAGACATCCAGCACGATGCTACAATCGTTCGCTTGAGCCGGACCTCGCCGCGGTGGCCGTAACGAGATCGATGGAGGCGCACCTGTCTATTGACCAATTTGGTCAATTAAGATATACTGTACTGCATGCCGAAGCGCGCCAAACACGTCCTGCGTGAGACCATCTCTTTGTATCATGCGAAGACGCATCTGTCCGAGCTCGTCGAGCGTGTAGCGCTTGGCGAGGAAATCGTCATCTCAAAATCCGGCAAGCCACGCGCGGTTCTGGTACCGCTCGGTGACGTCAAACCGCTTCGTACGCCCGGCAAAGGTCGTGGCAAGTGGAAAGTGCGCCGCGATTTCGACGCGCCGTTGCCGGACGACACCCTCGACTCCTTCTATAAGTAAGTGAGACTGCTGCTCGACACGCATGTCCTGATCTGGTGGGACAAAGGTGCGCGTCTCGGCCAGAGCGCGCAACGCGCGATCCGCGACGCCGACCAGGTATACGTCAGCGCGGTCTCGGGTTGGGAAATCGCGATCAAAATGTCGCTCGGCAAACTGGTGGCGAAACGAACGGTCGCAGACGCCATGGCAGATTCCGGATTTGAGGAACTGCCTGTTCGCTTGCGTCATGCCGAGATGCTGGCGTCACTTGCCCCGCATCATCGTGACCCGTTCGATCGCATGCTGATCGCACAGGCGAAATCCGAAGGTCTGACGGTCGTAACGCGCGACCCTGCGTTTCAGCGGTACGGCGTTCCCTTTCTTCGAGCCTGACCGCAAGCCCGACGATGGCCAGCCACCACATGGCCATTTCCGCGTAAGAGCCAGCGAGTCGTCGTGAGCCCGTCAAGCCCAACCGGACCGCGGGCATGGAGCTTCCCGGTGCTGATGCCCACCTCGGCACCGAGCCCGTAACGGAAGCCGTCGGCAAAACGAGTGGACACATTGTGAAACACATTGGCGGAGTCCACGCCGGCCAGGAACCGGGCGGCTGCTTCATCGTCCCCCGTGATAATCGCGTCGGTGTGGCGCGAGCCGTGATCATTGATGTGGTCGATCGCCTCGTTCACATCCTTAACGACCTTAATCGCGATACGGAGATCGCCAAACTCAGTGCGCCAGTCCACTTCGGTCGCGGAGCGAAGATCATGCGCGGGAAGCGCGGCACGCGTCCGCGCACAGGCGCGAATCTCGACGCCGCAGGCCGCAAGTTGCGACACCAGCGCCTCCGCGACACGCGGCACCGCCACGCGGTGGATGAGCACGACCTCCGCCGCGTTACACGCCGCAGCGTACTGCACCTTGCTATCGAGCACCACATCCACCGCAATCGCGGGATCGGCCGCAGCATCGATATAGACGTGGCAAATGCCGTCGGCGTGGCCGAGCACCGGAATTCTTGTGCGGGATTGAATGGAGCGCACCAGCTCCTTTGATCCCCTTGGCACGATGAGATCGACGATGCCATCTAACTCGAGCAGCGCATCCACCGCCGCACGCCCTTCCAGCAGTGCGACGGCACCCGATGGGATGTCCGGCACCGCTTCGAGGGAGCATCGCATCGTTCGCTCGAGCGCGCGTGCGGTATGCTCCACTTCGCACCCTGGCTTGAGCAGTACGGCGTTGCCCGATGCGAGCGCAAGCGCAGCGATTTGCGTCATCGCATCCGGACGCGCCTCAAAGATCGCGGCGACGACGCCCAGTGGGCAGGTGACTTGCTCGAGATCGAGATGGTCATCGAGCGTCGCCTGACGCACGACACGCCCCAGCGGATCGTCGAGCGCCGCCACGGCACTCACCTTGTGCGCCATGCCGGCGACCGCAGCGCCGTCCAGTACAAGCCGCTTGAACAGACTCGGTGACATCTCGCCGCGCCCTACTGCCTCAAGCGCAGCCGTAGTATCGCGCGCATTGGCGGAAAGAATCGCGTCCGCATCCTCGCGCAACGCAGCGGCGATGCGCTCGAGCACAGCGTGTCGCGTGGCGGCCGATGTCGCGGCGAGATGCCGTGCCGCGATCTTCGCGCGCGTGGCAATCGCGTGGACACGGGCACGGGCTCCTTCGGATTCCGATACGACGTTCACGCGGATTTCCTCGCGGGAAAGACCGTTCCGATCCGCTCCCCCTCGACCAGGCGGTCGATGATCGACGGCGTGCGTCCATTGGCGATAACGACCGTGACCCCGGCCTGTGACGCGAGTTGCGCGGCTTTCAATTTGCTCGCCATGCCACCGCGACCGCGTCCGGCCGCGGTATCCACGCCCTCCATGATTTCCGGCGTGACGTCGGCCACGACAGGAATGACCTCGGCGCCTGGTATGAGCGCGGGGTTGTGCGTGTGGACGCCGTCCACGTCGGACAACAGGAGCAAAACCTCGGCGCGGATCTTTCGCGCCAGCAGCGCGGACAACATGTCGTTGTCACCGAAGATGCGCCGGTGTTCAGTGCCGTTGGCTTGTACTTGCTCCAGCTCCACCGTCGACACTACATCGTTTTCATTGATGATGGGAATCGCTCCGAACGCCAGCAACGTATTCAGCGCCGTCGCCAGGTTCCGCGCGCGCACCGCGTCGGCGAAATCGTCCTCGGTGAGCAGCACCTGGGCCACTTCAATGTCGAACTGCCGGAATGCGTCCTGGTAGAGCGCCATGAGGCGGCTCTGCCCCACCGCCGCGCAGGCCTGTTTCTCCGCGAGCGTCGCGCGACGGGGATCGCAGCGCAAGCGCTCGGCGCCGAGTCCCACAGCCCCGGAGGTCACTACGAGCACGTCGCGCCCGGAATGTACAAGCGCCCGAGCGCGGCCGGTCCGTCATCACGCATGACGACGTTGGTGCCGAGTTTCACGACCAGGCGGCGGCAGGCAACGAGTGTGGTTCTCATCCGCCGAGCCCGGAGGCGACGCGTGTAGTCGTCTCGACTGCCCGAGCGATTACCGAGCGGATTTTTCCGTCTTCCAGCGCCATCAGGCCGGCAATCGTGCAGCCACCCGGCGTCGTGACGTCGTCCTTGAGTGCGGCGGGATGCCTGTCGCCAGCCAGCACCATGGCGGCCGCGCCGAGCGTCATCTGCGCAACCATTTCTGTGACGACCGCGCGAGGGAGTCCGCAGGAGACCCCGCCGTCGGCCAGCGCCTCGATGATCACGTAGATGAATGCCGGCCCGCTGGCGGATACGGCGGTCACGGCGTCGAGGTGTTTCTCGTCGAGCGTGAGAGATCGGCCGATGCTCGAGAAGATCGCGTGCGCGCGCGCCAGATGCTCATCCGTCGCGCGCGTACCTCGTGCAAGCACGGTGTGTCCTTTGCCGATCACGCAGGGAGTGTTGGGCATCGCGCGCACGACGGGAACGGCTCCCAGCGTAGCGGATTCAAGCGACGCGATGGATACGCCGGCGGCGATGGAGACGAGGAGCGGGTGATGGGCGAGCACATCGTGCGCGGCGAGATCCGCGAGCAAGGGCGCGACATCCTTGGGCTTGACGCAGACGAGCACGAGATCGGCGCCGGCGCAGGCAGTCGCGGCGTCCGTCGCGACTGCGCCCGGGAGGTCGGCGACGAGTGCATTGGACATGACCGGGTGCCGGTCAGCGATGCGCAGCGATGTGCTGGACACGACGTCGGCACGGACTATCCCCAGGGCGATCGCGCGCCCCATTGTCCCGGCCCCGATAATTGCGATACGTGATGTGGATGCGAGTTGTGACGATGACATACAACCGGTTCTCAAGTGGAGCACCGGCGGGGGTCATGCCCAAACGCAATCGCCCCGTCCGGCGCGTTGGCACGGACGGGGCGAGAGGAAGCCGCTCTCAAGCGGCGAACAACTGGCTTATGTAGTCGCTAGGAAGCAAAACGCGCGACGACCGTCCGGCATCGATCAGAGATCGAGGACGGTCGCGGTCGGCGTGCGGCTACGAAGGAGCCAGGAATAACCATGACAGTGAGATTAGCGGGATTGAGAGTTGGGGTCAAGCGCGATTGAAGTGAGGTTCGAGGGCCCCGCAATTTACGTCTAGCGACTCTCGCTCTCCTGATTCCTGCTCCAGTACAAAAGCGATCGTCAGCCGACGCACCGCTGGAATGTGAGGTCCACCCGTTTGGTCAGCGCGGAAGGAATCTACGCGCGCTCACCGTCACATCTTCCCCCGCAACCTCCGCGATGCCACCTCGAGCAACATCGACACGATCGCAAGCACGAAGAGCGCGGCCAGCAGCCGCGGGTTGCCGAGCCTAGTGCTACGCACCCTCGACTGCGGCGCCGCCTCGCCGAGCGCGCCGACGAGCGTGGCGAGGGGCGCGGGATCCAGAACGCCGTTCGATGCGATGCTCCAGTGTGGCGCGTACGCGACGCTGCTCACCATGCCCGACCACCAGGAACGGTGCGCGCGTGGAAGGTCCGCCACCGCGGCGCTGTCGCCGGCTTCGGCGCCAGTGCCGCCCATGCGCCAGCGCCAGGTATCGAGATAGCCGACCTGCAACACACGCCCGTGCCCAACGCGCACCGCGGCGACGGCGGTCTGACCATTGGCGCTTTCCATCGGGACCGCTTCGCGCTTGAGCTGCACGATCGGTATGAGCGCCAGCGACTGGAGTGGTGCAATCGAGTCCAGGCCGGAAGGCTTCTCCGGAATGACGGTCCCCGCGGCACCAGGAAGCATCGCCGCGAATGCGGGAAGTGCGGCAGCGTCGCCGGCGGCGATGAAACCGCCACCGCTTCGCACATAATCGGCAATTCGACTGGCGTATTTCGTCGCCGACGAATCCAGTGCGATCACGGCTGCATACCTGGAGGTGTCAATCGTCGCCACAGCGCCCTGCATGACATCTCCCGATGGCGCGAGGCCAAAACGAGCATCGACGCGCCAGCCGTATTCCTCCAGCGCGGCAACGACGAACTTGGTCTCCCAGTAGGCGACGCCGAACACCAGTACCGGCTTTACGCTGATCGAATCGCTGCGCGCGGCGCTCGCTGTGGTCCCGCCGACGGAGCCGCGTATGCTCCCTTGAACATCGCCCACCGTGATGACGGCTCCGCCATTGCGCGCCGACACGCTGTCGATCAGACCCATGCTGTCGCTGATGGCGGCGTTGCTTCCCGCGGGCGCGGCGAGCCACACGCGAGTGGTCCGCTTCGGATCGATCACCGGCTCGACAGCGACGGCAGTTGCTGTGAGCGCAGCGCCTTCCCACGAGATTCTCGTCCTCGCGGCGGGGAGCGCCGCCAGCCAGTCGCGCACATCGGCGGTTGGCACCGAATCGAACGCGACGTGCACGCGCTCCGGCGTCTCGACAGTGCTCCAGCGGGTCAACGCCGCGCGCACAGCCGTCGGCCCTCCACGAGCAGTCGCCGCCGGCCGCTCGCGAAGCACGTGGATCGCAAGCCATAGCGCGCTCGCGAGCGCAAGCAGCATGGACGCACGCAGCGTCCACTCGAGCGCCGGTCGCCCAAAGCGATTAGCGAGTGAGCGCATAGACGATGAGGTTCACGCCGAAGCGTGTCGGATCGATTTCCATGAATCGCTTGGTGTCCGGCTCGAAATCCCACTCGGAGCTGTAATCCTTGCTGCTGTAGATGAGGCCGATGCGATTTCCATTCATCACCGCGAAGAGCTCTTTGTGCACGAGGTTGTCGCCCCAGCCGTTCAGCTCCTGCGTCGTGGTCGGCGGCCCGTCCTTGAACTTGAAGAAGCAACTGTACACGTCATGGTTCTTTGGAATGGGGCGCAGGCTCGTCGCACCGAAGATCCTGGCCAACTCTTCGTGCGTCGTCTTGTGAAATTGTCCGTCGATATCGTGATTGTGGTCGTCGATGACGATGAAGCCGCCGCGGCGCACGAAGTGCTCCAGGTTCTCGCGCTCCTTGCTGTTGAAGCGAACGGGAAGATGTCCCGTCAACCAGACGAACGGATGATCGAAGATCTCCGTCGTCGCGAGTGCGACGTTGACTCCGGTTGGAGCGACCGGAATCGCCGTATACCGGGCGATCGAGTCGATCAGGTTGGATGGGAGTTTCTGCGCGCTCTCCCAGTCACCCGATTCGAAGAACGCCCCCATGAAGCCCTTC